>Ga0153916_10000154_pt1 | contig 40643 bp, 28 predicted proteins | sample Opewatmetagenome_FD_109642 | JGI IMG/M metagenome (GOLD analysis project Ga0153916, IMG submission 109642) | Freshwater wetland microbial communities from Ohio, USA - Open water 3 Core 3 Depth 4 metaG | ecosystem: Environmental > Aquatic > Freshwater > Wetlands | place: USA: Ohio, Lake Erie...
ATGAAAACCTGTTGGATCGTTAATATCAATGTATCGACTTTGTCCACTATATGTTCTATCAATTGCCTGAATTTTTGCAATCTGATTTCCGTATACCAACGGTAAAACATTATAATCACTACCATTAACCATTCTGGACTGTGTCGAGAATACTTCTGGTGCACGTAATTTAATCTGTTCGTCAGTCTCAGAAGGTGCAGCATTACCGATTGTCTGTTCGAGATTAAAAGTGACAACTAATGTATATTGTTGTTGATCATATCCAATATAAGGAATACTTATTTGTAGGCCTTGCGCGTTATCTGGACGAATTACAAGAGCCTGATTGGCACTTACACGAACCCACGTTCTAAATAAACCAGTTGGGACATTGCCGAAATTACCATCAGCAAAACGAATTGTAATGGTATCATTAGCACCAGATATAACATCGAAAATATTTCTTTGAGAGAATTGGATACTATTATAGATAATATTCTCGCCAGCCAAAGCAGGTACTCTTAGCCATTTATTGATAACGTTACCTGCCTGATCTGTTTCTTGTACATAAACATCATCCTGATTAACATTCTGAATATCAATCGGGAAAACTCTGTTTGGCACAGGAAAATCGAAATTTGTGTCGATGTTTATTAGATTGCCTTGCTTAAAATATAAGAAGAAACCAGTATTGGCAGAAGCTACACCTAAGCTATCATTTCTATAGATAAAATTAAACGGATTTAACGGATCGGGGTCACGTTCAAATATAGTTTCATTTGTAATAAAATCTGGATTGCAAATGTCAATCGGATATTGTTGACCATTAACGTTAATAGATGTAGAGTAGGTTACTGCTTGTCTTAATACACTATTGAGTTGATATAAATCTGTATTGATACTACCAATAGTTCCGCTTTTTGTTGGTCGACCAAATGGGTTTAGCGAGCTAAATGCAGCATTGCTAATTTGAATAAATTGATCAAACCAATCTGGATTATTTGGGTCGTTCCAGAAGATTGTTAGATCATTGATATTAACACCGTTGGCATCCGTTAATGGCTGATTAGTTTGAACGGCTGCAATCTTAAACATGCCACTTGCAGGTATGTTTCTACGAGGCACATAGTTAACCATTTGCGCCAGGCGAATAATACTTTCCCTACGTTCGGCTGTGTCAATGAAATTTTCACGACTGTTTAAATCTGTTCTGAAAGCAAGACTAGTACCAAGATAGGCAATGAGTTCAATAATTGCAATAAATTCAGAACTTTCAATATAATCATTGAAATCTTCTGGATAATATGTTTGAACATAATTTATTAATGCCTGCTTTAATGTGTCAAAGTCATACGCAGTATAATCAATGAATTGGTAAGCTTTAAATATTTTCTTATAATCTTCTGCCGCGAACAAGTTAGATTGGCGAATACTTTCTGACATTATGTTTTCTCCGGGAACAACCAGTACCATGTACCATCGTGATTATACTTTCTTTTTTTGCCCAAATGGGCTTGCCTGTTTGACACCGAGGATTTAATTTTAGAATCGTCTCGGTGATGCTTTCCTGCCATGCTGCTAACACAACCTTTATTAGATTCAGAAATTTTTGCTCGGGTTGAATCAGCTACTGCGTGCCCTTTTCTTGATTCTCCCATTTTCTTACGCACTTCGTCAGGAAGTTTTCTTCTGGTAAGTGCTTTACTAAGGTTTTGTCTATGCTCGTCAGTAAAGGATTGACCTTTTGCCCACGATATCTGTCCTTGATGCGCTAAGGACATATTCTTTCTAATTTCGGGCGAAATAATTTTGCCTACTTGCAATTCCCGAGAGACTTTTGCATGTTCTTCTCTTACTTTCTTATATATACGACTACTGTATCTTTTCATATTACTCATCATATGAGCAGCATGCCACATCTTACCACCGTATATTCTTGCCAATAATAGGTGGGCAATAAAGTGTTCTCGTGCAGTAAGTTGTACTAAGTTATTCGATATATCGGTACCGCCCATACATTTTGGTATAATATGATGAATCTCACTGTAACCATCTATAGTTCTATTATGAGCCACTTCTATTAATTTGTTGTAAATCTTATTATAATTCATCAGAATGTTTCTCGGTCTTTCAATGAGAAGGTAACAAACATATTATCGGTAATTGCCTCCGGCTGAAATAATAATACCATTACAATATTTAATGCCTGATCTTCCTGATACACATCAATATTAATCAATTCAACCCGTGGGTCGGAATTTACTACTCGAACTGCATCTTCAATAATTGCGTTTTTTGTATATTCATCAAATGGGTCAAACAAGTAATTATAGATATTTGTGCCAAAACCCGGCAACATTACTCTTGATCCTATTGGTGTTGCAAAATGATTATTAATATCTCGTTTCACTAAATCTATATTGGTTAATGAATAAGGTGGGCTTGATTGGCCGACCGTGTTGAAACCAACAAAGTACGGAACTCTTGTAATTTGATTTTGTTGTACTAAACCTGATTGATTGGATGCCATATAATTCTCTTTTTGTTATTTATCAAGAAAATTATATGGATGTTTTATTGTGGTGGAAATTTCTTATCACAACCGTTTGGATCAACATTCTGTACAATCATAGTTATAATATTAGGCCCGCGTCTGCCGACTTGAGTAAACCACACCGAATCTCTTAATGATTGCCCTGCTAAATTCCAATCGCCGGTTTTTATTCCAGCAATAAATCTCTTAAATTTCGATAAACGTGATTTACCCATGTTATAGCATAAGTCAGCGCATGCGCGTTTTCTTACATCCGAAAGGTCTCCCCATGTATCAATGCCGATTAACTCTTGAGCACCTTTGATTGATATTGGCGCGTCTTGATTAAACCAATTCGATACCAGTGGGCTTGGTGTCGAGGTTGGGACTGGATACACGGGTATTTCGTTTGCTCTTAATAGATGGCCAATGCCGCCGGTTGGTAACCCTAAAGAATCAAGGTAGGTTGAATATCTGACACCCTCGTGTATTTTTAATTGGCATTCATAAGCTGCCATATTGAAGTCTTTTGTTACTATAGTATCAACTGGTGTTTCTGCTACAATTTCTGTGTTGTTTGCACCCGGTGTCGTATTAGTCACAGGGGATGTTGCAGCACCACCACCGGCGCCGCCCGAGCCTTCGTAGGTTATGTCGCCTTGTGTTGAAATTGGAACATACCCTGAGATACTCTTGTAGGTAAATGCATCATGTTCTGGGCAAGGTTCGTAAGTTGGAAATCTTGTTACAGTGGTTTGAACTGCGGTTGCATTCCTTTTGAATTTAGAATCCATATCGGCCCATGTTGCTAAGATATTAATTTTATCAATCATGGGTTTAATTTCTGCACTGGCAGGAATCGGTGCTGTTGGTACAGAAACTGCGGGTCCTGCTGTGCCTGCTGTACCAGCAGCACCAGTTGTACCAGCACCGGGGCCTGGAAATACGCCTAAGAAGTACCCAGCAACATTTCCTGCAAAACTACCAGTGTTTCCGCTAACTGTTCCGCTAAAACTACCATCGGTTGCATTAACACTGCCAGAAAAGCTTCCGCTTGCTGCACTAACAGAACCGTTGACCCCCAATGTACTGCCGAAGTTGACTGAAGATTCGACGTTGAGTGTACCTTTAATGTGTGTAGGACCAACATTGAGAATATCCGCTGCGGTTAGCTTATATGCATTAGCACTTTCGTTGATTGTTCCGACAACCTTAACTTCTAAACTTGCACCAATTGAAAGATATGTGTTATTCTTTACTGTGGTATGTGTATTATTTTGTGCCTGGATTACAATATTGCCACCATCCCCTAACCCTTCACCCATGTAATTCCATGCTGGTATATTTGAAGTTTTTGGGATATTATTTACATCATAGGTAAATGTTGTCGTAGATTCTTTTGTATCTTTAGCTGCCTTCATGTATATATTCTGACCAGCTTCAATATTAATATTTCTATCTGCTCGAATGTTGAAATCTCTCTGTGCACGCATAGAGATATTGGTTGCACCAAAAATATCAATATTGCCCTTTTGGTCCATTTGTACCCATGCAGTACCATCGCGATTGATTAAATAGATAAACCCATTTGTTTCGTTGATGTTTATTTGTGCACCAGATTTAGTAGTAAGTTGTACATATTCACTACCTTCGGCATCATCCATTATAAATGATGATCCACCTTTTCTGCGAATTTTTTCAGCATCAACATTTTTTGTGATAACCGGCCCCGGTGTAATAATACCGAATACCTGACTGGGCGATTCGCGTCGAGCACTAGAATCGGTTACTCCTCTATTAGGATCAGTTATTAATCCCTGATTACCTAATCCTTTAAATTTTGTCGCCTGATATGGTCTGGATGTCTGATCTGGGTGAGTTACTTTTGTATCATTTTTATTATATTCAGCAACAGGAACAAGTTTACCTTGGTATTGATAATTATTTGTACTAGCAGCCATGCCCGGAACCATGCTATTCATAAATTGGTTATATAATGACCCAATCCATATGCCCCTCGAAGGATCACCGTTAATAAACATTACTAATACCTGATTATTGATATCTGGCGGTACCATCCACATTCCATAAGATGTTTGCGTACCTTCGAACGTCTGAGTATCAGCTGAACTTGTTGTGTCAATGTTTGTTGCGCCTGCAAACGGTGAACAATAGTTTACAATCACCCAACCTTCTTCGTTATCGGGCGCAGATCCTAATTCAGGAATCCATACTCTTAATCTACCATTTTTTTGTACATCAGCTGTATCTTTAACAAAACCAACAAAGACGCCGAAAAGCGCGGGTGCGCGACCTGCAGGCTGAAATAAGTCATTTTTTGTCGGCGATGTTGTTCTTGCGTGTGTATTTAGATATGCCATTACGAAGCCTTACCTTTTGTAATATTGGTTGTTGATAATCTATCTGACTTCTTAGCAGTAGATGGAATTGATGTGTCTGCAGCAGCCAGCGGTGTTCTGGATTTTCCACTCGACTCCTCAATATCTTTTAAGAAGTCAGATAAATTAATCATAGGATCCAAAATACAGGTTAATTCTTGAGTAAATTTACCCATTTCAAATTTGCTTACGATAGTTATAACCTTGTAGACACCACTAAAGGTTTCAACCTCGGTATACGGATCCATTGAATCAATAACCTGATCATAGATTCTCGGAGTACGAAAACGTATTACAATAAAATTATCAGATCCAAATAAATTAACTGCTGTTGTATCCTGAGTGCCTCTAATTGCGTTTATTGCATCTGCTGGATTCATTTTTGATTTATATGGCAATACCTCTACATTTGGGTTTATATTGCGCGGAAATAACCAGTACGGGTCTCCTTTAACAACCAACTTTACTGACTGAAGACTTGCATCCAATGTCGAATACAATGCAGTTGAAAAAACATTAGCTACACGAGATCTGCCCGAATTACTCGACGGATCCATTGCATATGCTAATGAATTTTCTTGTTGTCCTTCTCTGTAAGGGATTGGCCTTAACTTTCCCTTTCTGTTAGAAATGGCGATATCGTAGGCAGCCTTTGCTGCCGGCGAATTAATATTCACATCGGATATAAATCGCAGATTTATATTTTCACCATTGGAATTGGTACCGGGCCTTGGTTCGGACAGGGATCTTGCACGTTTCTTGGCAGCTTCTAATTCTGCAGTTGTTGCTGTTGTACCGCTTGCACTTATTCCACCGCTGGCTTGTAATGTGGAGACAAATGCAGTTCTCTGGGACGGTTTAGCATTATTCAATAAAGTGGTATAACGTGACTTTAATGTTGGATCAATGTCGGCACTATTTAGAGCGTTTCGTGCCTCGTTAATCTTTGCATCTACATTCTGGTCAGGTGTAGCACTATTAATGAAATTTAAGATTTTTCTAATTTCCTCAGTTGCCTTTTTTTCGTTTTCTTCTCTTTGTTTTTGTACAGCCACACCCGGCATGTTGATTGCTGAATCATAATATATACCGCCAAATCTGGCTAAAGATGCTGCAAATGAATAATTCATATTAAGGTCAAATGAAATAATTTGATCATTTAATCCGGTGAATATGTAATTGTACTTCTTGTTTAAAATCTTTTTCTTAATGTACTCAACCATGCGTTTTTTTGCAGATTCGCGAGTATCGGGAGTTTGTCCAGTCTGTGATGCGTTTACATCCGCCATGCCGAGATCATATTTAACAATAAAAATCGATATCTCAACTGCATTATCTTGTCGTAACATATCAAATGCAATGGGCCTTGTTTCTGTTACAACCCTCCATAACTTTTTCATCTGATCAGTTACCTGATTTGCTGCTTTAGGTTGACCAGCTGGTGTATCTGATCCTTGCATTAATTTTTGAAATTCGTTTGTATTACCTAATATAGCATCAACAATCTTATCTATCCCAGTGCCGGCGTTAAAAGTTGCAGTCTTCTTCTGAAAGTCTATAAAATCTCTTCCGAATGCTGTGCTCTTGTTATCGTTGGGCTGAACAATACCAATATTCTCTAATTCTGGGTCGACTATTATTTTATAGGAATCAGGAATGCTATAATTATCGATTAATTTTTCATACTGATCGGCATTCAATTTCTGTTCGAGATCTTGCATGGCTTTTCCAAAGGTTGTTAATCCCTTTAGAACAGTATTATGCTGAATAGCAAAGTATGAATTTGATTGTGCTAATTCATCATATATAATGGCATCAAATTCATATCTGGTACCTACCTGCGATACCTTAGCTTTTGAATTTGTAAGTTTTAACGGCCAGACCCATTTTAATCCGCCTAATCCCGATGGCGAACCAGATGTTACGGACTCCGATGTATCTGGTTCTCGACCTCTAAATTCAAGTTGAAGGAAACATGGCATAACAAGCCAGTTACCTATACCTAATGCGGTAGCCTGATAAAACATCTTGTCGAGCAGGCCTGCGCCCGATGGTTCTACGATCTCAAACTTTACTAATGTTTGTGTTCCCGTTCCAGCTTCAACCGACGGTACTGCAATTCCGTTGAGTTCGACTTTATCAATTGTTAAATCCGACACGCCACTTTCTGCAATAATAATTTGATTATTCGTATTCAAAACAGCACCACTATGTGCATTTTCCAGTGATGTTATGAATAATTTCCAGTGATAGGTATATTGGTCGTAGTTATCCAATATGTTGGGGATAAAGTTTAACTCATATTCGTCTTTCGATGATGGAACATTATTTGTGGTATTATGCGCCATTGTGTTTGTTTTTGGTGCAGGTGTACCTTGTTTGGGTGCAACCTTTTCGGTGTATCCGTAATGACCGCTAATCACATTACCGAGCTCGTCGTAGACACGGGTGTCTTCGACTACCACAGTTTTCATAAAATCTTTTGATGCCATGTTATTGCTTTAGTATGTTTGGTGGAATATAAATTTCAAGGCCGGCTACAAAATCTTGTATTGGATCAATGAGCTTATCTGGATTTCTAACAGCAAAGACCCACCATAGTCGTGGTGTTCCATATTCTTCCTGACTTAACAAATCTGGTCGTTGATCATATGCCGGAGGTATTCTAATAATTTTATCAAAGTCACTTTTCGGTACAGTCCTTGGTACCATAATATCGAGGTACCAATCCTTAATTGGGGTAAGCAGGTATTCGCTTGATTCTTTAGAATTCTGAGCCATTTTTAAATGTATCCACTGTTAATTAACTTTCCGCTGCGGAACTTATCTAAGTCAAATTTATTTCTAAGGTCGATCGGTGTATATTGAGTGTCAAGCTCAATGGACACCGATATATGTGTTGGCACAGCAGTATAACCATTTTTATTACCTGCCGGTAACGATACACCGATATTAGATGAATAACCAGCTGAACTTCTTGTATAAACTGGAACATAATCGATGTCTGCTTCGTAGGTATAATCAAAGTTCTTTACAACAACCGGCACATTATTAAATTGGTAATCGCCCATATAATTAAAAATTAAAACTGGTGGCGGCGTACCAGCTTTATTATACGGATTTATACCAAAATACGATTTCGTTACTGCGCGGAAGAAGTGTATAACTGCCAATAAATACAATGCTTCATCGTTAGATTGCGCTGTAAACTCAGCCTTAATAGATATCGGCTTTACATAAGATCTAACATAGGCATTATATCCGTAGTTTGAGTGAATAAAGCTGGTTGGATCGTATTCCGCAACACTACCTGTTGAGACAGATGGCGTATATGGGAATAAGACACCGCTAGTCTGGTATAAAGGAAAAAGTATATTAGTATTATCTCGTGGGCCAAGAATATCTACAGCCGCATTGCTATTTTTTGGTTGCAATCTTGCTCTGAAATCTTGTTGTGGCATATATTTGTTCTCCTGGCTTGCTTATTTATCAGGGTAATAAACACGAGTTTTTATAGCGAAATCCTTGACTCTATAACATATATTTGTTATACTGTAATGAAACCCTGTTTAGGAGAAATTAATGACAGATTTTGAAGACGAAGATGATTTTGAAGATGAGATTATTCAGGTAGCGCCGGAGACAATATCTGTCTTCCCTGCTAAGAAAATAAATTACCTAAACAACAAGGACATGCTGAAAGAGATTCACAAGAGTAAGAATACCTTCAGCGAATATATTGACACAAAATATGAAGATTATGATGTTATTGTAGAAGACCTCAATGATATCTTTAATCCAGAAATTCAAGAGAAGGCTAAAGCAGCAAGAGCAGCACGATTAGCATCTATTGCATATGATGCTGCATTAGTAGCAGCAGGTATCGTTACTAAAGCTGATAAACCTAAACTATCAGCTTTTAAAATTAAACCAGATACTATTTCAGTTGGTGATCTAGTTTTTCGAGTCTTAGGTTTTGACCATATTCCATTGGCCCCGGGTCGCAAAAAGAATCCCAAGTCACTTGCTGACAATTATGTAAAATTAAATTTTTATCCATTTAAACATTATATTATCGAAAACGGTGCGGCGAAAGAAGTGGGTCGTTCGCATTCAAGAAAAGGTAAATTCAGCCTCGAACATGGATCGATTACCGCTAAACTTGCTAAGATGTTTATTTTAATGGTGAACAAGTATGGGCAGAGAGGTAACTGGCGCGGATATACATACCTCGACGAAATGAAAGGCCAAGCTTTATTACAATTGGCGCAAATGGGATTGCAATTTGATGAATATAAATCTGACAACCCATTCTCTTATTACACTGCCAGCGTATCAAACAGCTTTACTCGTGTTTTTAATTTAGAAAAGAAAAATCAAGATCTACGTGACGATCTATTAATTGATAGTGGTGCCAGTCCGAGTTTCTCTCGCCAATTGGCATTAGAAGATGAAATTCGTCACCTAAGAGAGGATGCTCAGGATGCAGCAAAAGATGATACAATCTAAATTATTTGAAAAAGTAATTGCATTTAGTGATATCCATTTCGGTTTGCGTCATAATTCAAAAGATCATAATCAGGATTGTTTAGATTTTATCGATTGGATGATTGAACAGGCTGATTTACGAGATTGTGATACTTGCTTCTTTCTTGGCGACTGGCATCACCATAGATCAAATATCAATATCCTTACGCTCGACTATACAATGCAGGCGTTAAGAAAACTAAACAACCACTTTAAGAAAACTTACATCATGGTAGGTAATCATGATTTATTTTATCGAGAGAAACGTGAAATACACTCAATGGTTGTGGGCGGCGAATTTGAAAATATTATATTAGTCGATAGTCTAACAATCGAAGGAGATGTCGCACTTATTCCGTGGCTTGTCGAAGAAGAATGGAAAGAAGTTTCAAACATCAAAACTAAGTATGTTTTCGGCCATTTAGAATTGCCCGGATTCAAAATGAATGCAATGGTTGAGATGCCAGATCACGGCACCCTTAATGCTAGCCATTTTACGCATCAGGATTATGTTTTCTCTGGACACTTTCATAAAAGGCAGACAAAAGGCAAGGTTAACTATATTGGCAATCCGTTTGGCCACAACTTTTCAGATGTATGGGATTTCGAACGTGGTGCAATGTATTTAGAATGGGATAAGGAACCAGAATTTATTGATTATACCGAGGGTCCGCGATTCATAAACATTAATCTCTCGGCATTATTAGAGAATCCCGAAATACATCTTAAACCGAAAACATATCTGCAGGTAGTGTTGGATGTTGATATTACTTACGAAGAAGCTACATTCCTACGCGAAACATTTATCGAACAATATGATGTTCGCGAGTTTAAATTAATTCGCAATCAAGAAGACGATCTTGAAAAAGAATATAGCGGAGATATTACTATGAAAACTGTCGACCAGATTGTTATTGAACAACTAACAAATATCGACAGCGATGCATTTGATTCAGCAAAGCTAATAGAAATTTACGATAGGTTATAATAAATGATTCAATTAAATGGGTTAACCATTAAAAACTTCATGAGTATCGGTAATGTTACTCAGTCAATTAATTTTAGCAAGGATGACTTAGTTTTAGTCCTTGGCGAAAACTTAGATCTTGGTGGCAATGATAATCGCAACGGTGTCGGTAAATCAACCATCGTAAATGCATTAAGCTATGCTCTATTCGGTGCTGCACTTACAAATATCAAGAAAGATAATTTAATCAACAAGTCTAACATGAAACACATGTTGGTAACATTAAAGTTTGATGTCAACGGTAAAGGGTATACAATCGAGCGTGGAAGAAAACCTAATGTCTTCAAATTTATTGAGGATGGCAAAGAAACCACCGATAGTAGTAACGAAAAGGATGAGGACGAATCACAAGGGGAAGGTCGGTACACACAAGAAGAAATTATTAGGACCATCGGCATTACTCATGACATGTTTAAGCATACTGTGGCATTGAATACATATGTTGAACCATTCCTTTCATTGGGTGCAGGTGCTCAACGTGTAATTATTGAACAGTTATTGGGTATTACAAAATTATCCGAGAAGGCTGAAAAATTATCTAAAGAAATTAAAGACATAAAGGACGAAATTAAGGAGGAAGAATTTCGTATTGTTGCCGCTGTATCTGCAAATAAACGTATTGAACAGAATATTACGGGTCTAGAACTTAAATCTTCTGCTTGGGAAAAAGAAAAGGTAAGAAAAATAGATGAACTTCAGGCGTCTATTATGCAATTTATCTCAGTTGATATTGATCAAGAGATTGCACTTCATAAAACTAAGAAAGAAGTTGAGGATCTAACTGCAGAATATCGTTCTCTTACAAAAGAACTAAATGCCTTAGAAAAAGATGTAGTCGATTCTACTCGTGCCTTGTCACGGTTGGATAAAATAATACTGTCGTCGACTGAAAAGATTTGTCCTACATGCAATCAAGATATGGATAAAGATACTCACGAACAAGTACACAGTGAATATCTGACACAGCAGAAAGATGAACAAAAACGCCTCTCTGAAAAGACGACTAAAAGAGATGAAGTCAAGACCCTTGTTATGTCTGTCAAGTCACTTATACCTACCATACCCGAAACATTCTACGCAACAGTTGATGAGGCTTATCAGCATAAGACCACGCTGGGGACATTAGGTAATAGTTTAGAATCCGAATTGACTACTGTAAATCCATATATTGATCAGATATCTGCCTTAAGAAAAGATGGATTACAAGAAATTGATTTTACCAAGATGAATGAACTTGTAAAATTACGAGATCATCAAGAATTTCTTTTCAAACTATTGACTAACAAAGATAGTTTTATTCGCAAGAAAATTATTGATCAGAATCTTACATACTTAAATCATCGTCTTGCACATTACTTAACTGATATTGGATTACCACATAGTGTGAAATTTAAATCCGATCTTGAAGTAGAAATTAGTATGTACGGTAAGGAATTTGACTTTGATAATCTTAGTCGTGGCGAAAGAACCAGATTAATCTTGTCACTGTCGTGGACATTCCGGGATGTCTATGAATTAATGAATGACAAAATTAATTTACTATTCATTGACGAGCTCATTGATGGTGGCCTGGATACTAACGGTGTGGAGGCTTCCTTAGCCATCTTAAAGAAAATGGGTCGGGAAAATAAACGAAACATCTATTTAATTTCACACCGAGATGAACTTGTCGGGCGTGTTACTAATGTGTTGAAAGTCATTAAAGAAGGTGGTTATACAACTATAGAGAGCGCTGATTCAGGAAGCTAAATGAAGACCATTGATCTTCGATAAAAGCAGCGTGTAAACTACGAATATCACTAATAAAAGAAGGTCACGATGGCAAAAACTAAAGAAGAGGGCGATAAGTATAATATAGAATCACTCAACTGGTGGATAAAAAATAAGCCAAATATTTTAAAAATATTAGAAAATGTGCCTGTTTCCGAAAATAAGACATTGAATTTATCTTATGTAGTATCGGAACTAAGGTATGAAAAAGTATCTCTTCGTGTAGATAGTCCGTACTATATTCCTAACGAATTGCGTAAATACATTCCTGATAGACAAACAGAGATTATGTTTATAAGAGGATTGTTGGCGGCGGTAGCCACCGGCGACAGGGATATTGCAAGATATGTTTTTGCCCAATGTAAAAACAGACTTATTAGATTAGAATCAGATGATGCACTAGACAGATTTGACACATTTCATTGTGTGATTGCGTCCGACACGTTTACATATAGGCATCAGGGTACTATAGATGGTGCAATTAAAACCAATCAATTAGGATCAAACCAATATGGGTATGCCACAACAAATAATCTATTTCTCCGAGTTCTACAGCGAGGCCCCGATAATATTAATTCGCCACTTGTATGCTCTATTTCGGGCCAGGTAGTCGAAGCTGTACCCACTTGGCTTCCTACCGAAAATAGGTATCTGTCAATAAATAGATACGACATACATCATTCAAAATATGTAAATAATTCTAGTTTTTATTACGATATCGAAAATAACAAAATGGTTGAAAAGGCCGTAGAGCCTTCTAATTATCTACTAAAATGGATATATCCGCAATATACGACGCAAATGTTTGCAGAGTTATTATCGTGTGCTATAGTATCAACAGGAGAGCATAAAGCGCTTCATAATTTACCTATATCAGGCGGAGGTATAAATCATTGGATCGGTGGTGATACAGCCGGTGCATATAAATGCATACCGTGGGCGTGGAAATCAGAACAAAATTATAAAGATACACTGTTGTGGGCATCTAATAATTGTCCACGGGTAAACATAGATAAGATGCCTACATACGACGAATTTATTAAATTACACAGTATATAACGATAGAGTTTTGACTAAATCTACATCTGGCTAGATTGGTTAGACCAAAAATCTTCCCAACTTGTAAAATACCAATATAGAACGACCTAATACAAAACCTAAATTTTAATAAGAAAGCCCGCATTGCGGGCTTTCTTATTGCCTACATAAATACCGTACATAGATAAATAACTTATATCAGGAGTTTATTATGGATTTTGGTCATTGGATATATCCCGGAGAGTTTGTAGTCGATGATTGGTTTGGATTTATATACCGAATAATAGAAAAAGATACCGGTAAGCATTACATAGGTAAAAAACAGTTTCATTCGTATACTAGAAAATCAATAAAAGGTAAGAAAAATAAAAAACTTATCATAAAAGAAAACGATTGGAAAACATATACAAGTTCATCAACACATGTAAATTCTCAAATAGAGTTAAAGGGTAAAGATAATTTCATTTTTCTTATAGAATCATTGCATAAAACAAAAGGATCTCTATTTTATGCAGAAATAGAATTACAGGTATCAGAAAATGTTTTAAGAGAAAAATTTGAAGACGGTGCTAGAAAATATTATAACGGACAAATAGCCGGTGTAAAATTCTTGCCACCCGACGAAGTATCGGACGAAACAAGAATGAAAATTTCTAGTACCTTAAAAACCAAATATCTCAATAAAGATAATCATTGGTTTCATAAGATGTCCGAACAAGAACAATTAGAGTGGAAAGATGCTTACCTAACAGGTAAAAATATCCCAAAATATAGAAATAAAACCGATGAAGAAATTGCCGAATTTATACAAACTAATTGTGTAGGCGAAAATAACCCAATGTTTGGGAAATTTAAAGAGCAGCATCCAAAATATGGATTACCTATGTCTGCAGAAACAAAAGAAAAAATTTCTAAAAAATTATCAGGTAGAACCTTATCAGAAGATCATAAGAAAAATATTCGGGACGGGTTAGAAGAATGGATATCTAGTAGCGATTTTGATAACTTTAGACAACGATTGTCTGATCGTATGACAGGCGAAAATAACCCAATGTTTGGGAAACCGTGTTATGTAAACATGACAGAAGATCAGAAACTAAAATGGAAAGAAAATATAAGCAATAGTACACGCGGGAAGCCAAAGTCTGTAGAAACTAAAGCACGAATGTCCGAGGCAAGAAAAGGTAAAAAGAAACCAACAGTTATTTGTCCGCATTGCAATAAAGAAGGGGCTAGCGGCAATATGACACGGTATCACTTTAATAACTGCAAAAATAAAACAAAATAATAGGAGATATTATGGCATACGAATTATCATTTGAAAAGGCAGTCGATCACGAGATGCTTTATGAGGTTGGCAGCTGGTGGAAATTAACACCGGACGTTGAGGCTGGTCTTATTAATACAGAAGAACAACGCACAGCATGTGGATATTCTAACGACCCAGCCGATCATGGTGGCGAAACAAAATTTGGTGTATCTAAGGCTGCTAATCCTGATCTTAATATTACCTCACTAGATTGGGAGGCTGCAAAACGTGTTTATTATAAAAGATATTGGTTGCAGGGGGATTGTCAACAAATGCCGCCTAGGTTAGCGGTCTTACATTTCGATGGTTGCGTAAATCATGGCATCGGGCGCGCCGCCAAATTCTTGCAGAAATCAATCGGGACTATAGCTGATGGCGATATTGGGCCGGCCACATTAGCACTTATATCGAAATTTAATGAAATCGACATATGTAATAAGATCTGCGATCAACGTGCAAATTTTTATCGCAGCATAGTCTATACTATACCCACCCAAGGAAAATATCTAGGCGGATGGTTAAGACGTGTACAAGAAATGAGGGAATTTACCACAAATCCAGCAAATATATTTCAATAATTAAATTTTCAATTATAATAAAAGGCCTGTACAGGCCTTTTATTATTTTATGTTCAAGATTATTTGTGAAATCCTTACATCTCAGCTAAAATAGTGTAACAGCAAAAGTTGTTCAAGCAAAAATTAAATCATATCATAGGTAACAGGGTTGACGCGCCATGTATTCCTTATAAATCAATTGCGTATAGGTAATAACCCAAATCGATAAAGCTTACACAAAAACACATAAAAACTTCATTATCTGCTTAAAAATAATTACTAAGACATAAAAACGCTTACAAAACAATAGATTTTCATAAAATTAATTATCGTGCTATGTTGAAGAGGTTTGCTCTTCTCCCTTGAGGCTGTACAGATTGTGCTGTGCCGTTAGAATCTGGGATGCACCCTGGTACACTAAATGGAGTGTATTTATGTAGGAAGATTTTTAGTCCATAATAGGAAGGATCTTGCGCTGGTAGAAAAAGAGTTTAACAAACACCAACAAGGATACAAGCCTGCTGTTTTATCAACGAGGGTACCGTAAAAGGTTTAGAATTGTATTGCGACAGTCCCGCAAGGGGAGAGATACGATGTAGCTGGGAAAATGCTGTCCGCCCACTGTATTACCACTTCCGGGTAATACCGATCGAAAAATGATACCCAGGATGCTTACGGGGTAAGAGCACCAGGCAAAGTTTTCATTATCTTGCTGGCAACAGCGAGATTATGACTTCAATATCAGGCAAAGTATTCAAATATACACTATGTCTTTATAGAACAAACCACTGTATGAAATGAATGCGAAGCTGAGTTTACGAAGCGAGTGATTCATGAAATACATGGTCCGTAGGACCGATTATATGTACTGAATCGTTTTTCTTATAAATCCGCTTTATAAGCCTTGCGGCTTCTGCATTAGGGGCTAAGGATAGTCTTGGGCGTAGTTTTATCGATACTATGTCGTTTCCGATAGTCTCGGTTGTAATTACCCCTATGAATTTCTGAAAGTACATGGTCACAAATGCACTGATACGTAATTCGACATTACCTACTGACTCTGTTATCTCTACCAGGGTCATTGGATTGAAATGCCTTATTAATTTAATTTCCCCTTTTGTGATATACACTTCTGACAATATTGAATTCCCGATTGGGCGATTAATATAAATGTGAGACGTTTTGTAAGGAACTGATTTAACTGATTCAAGATTTAGGTTTGTCTCTAAATCTTGAAGATTCTTAGTTTCAAATGGACTCCATTTAATATTTTGAGCATCTAATAATCTCGATAAATCATATATCCACCGATGTTTTGGGTACCTCTCCCAACATTCGATATCATCCTTTGGGATATCTAAATCTTGAATATCTATCTTTTTGTGCATGATACTATTCCTTATAGGTATTCTTTAGCATTAGGATTTTCTTCTTTAAGTTTCTTATTGATTATCTTAATTGCAATTTCTCTATCTTCGAAACTCATACCCCACGCAGAATTAAATTCAATACCGCCCTTCATAAAATAACAAATCTCTGTAATTTGCTCTTTAAGTGCCAGCGAGTCTTTGGCATATGAATTAATTAGGTCTCCTAACCGCTCGGGCGGTAGATAAATTAGGGACCTTATGAAAAATTTACAGGATTAAAATCAATCTCGCTTTCCCATTTGTGTTCACAATGTGAACACTGCGCAGTGAAGGTGCGTTTAATACCAATTCGGTTAATTTCTTTAATTAAGTCTGAAATTTTATCAATACTCTGTTTATCGATGTTAAATAAAAATTCTTTGATGTGCTGTTTATTTGACACATTTATATTATTACTTTCATCAACAACCTTAATAATAGAATTCAACATAAGTTCGAATGTCATGGTCGATAATTCTTTAAACGCAGCACCAAAAATATGTGTCCGTTCTTCATCTGTTAATGTTTCATTACTAACTGCTCTTGTCAACTTATTTTGTTCAAATTGTGCGTGTAATCCTTTGAGAAGATCTGGGAATGAATACGGTTTAATAAAAACACTTACTCCGGAGTCGAGATTAACAACATATTCAGCTTCTAAGAATTCCATGTTATCTAACGCGTATTGAAGATTTAGTTTAAATGTATTTTCTTGTTCACATTTCGGACATACCAACGTAGTTTCCAGTTTGTCGTCAAATGTTGCGAATCTTATGGCAGCAATAAGAGCATCGATGTCATTTGATAGTAATGCCCTCGGATTTTTGAGAGATGGAACACAACTTCTGAGCACCTCGATTAGTGCTTCGCCATTTAATAATGAATCAGGATTTTTAAGAGCAAGTTCATCCTTACCAGTCATTGGATAAACACCAACTTCGCCCTTATCAGTGAATTGAATAATATCTGGTGTATAATACGATGTCCCACTTGGTAGTTTCAGATATAATTTAAATTGTCTGAAATACTGTTTTAACGGATTCTGTTGTATATTTTGTTCCATAATAATACCTGTGAAAATTTTTGATAAATAGCTTAACTACTCTTTCACTTATTTATCACGGGACTTAATCGACGAATTTTATGGCTGATAATTCTGTATACATCACCGGCGCAGCAAGTGGTGCTTTTACCCAGGCACTAAATGATCTACCACCGTGGGCAACTGAGAACACCGCGCTAGCAATTGAGAGATTGCTTAGAAAGAGCTTAGACATACAAACTAAAAGCCTTTCTAAACTTGTTAAAGGTGCTATTGGTGGAGGCGGAACCACCGGAACAGGAACAGCCAGAACTCAATCAGAGCTCACAAAAGCATTGCGAGAATACAATAAGGCACTTGAAGCAGCCAAGCAAGATGCAAAGAAAAGAGCAAAAGATAATAAAGATAAAGGCGACAAGGATTTAGTAACTGGCAAGAAGCTCCAGTCTAAGAATGAGAAGCTTATATTTGTTCTCGGTGGTCTCGACAAAATTGGTAGTAAAATTCAAGATGCAATGAAGCAAAACTTCAAGACCTACACTGAATTGCAACAAGGTGGTATTAATGTTGTTGCAGGCCTTGATAATACTTCAAACGGATTCACTGCATTACAGCAGATAACTGCACTCACTGGTGTTAGATTCACTGAGCTTTCTGCAACTATGTTGAAATATAGTACAGCAGTAAATGCATTTACCACAGGTAAATTTTCTAACACTGTTAAAGCAGCTTCGCTTGACTTGTACAAATTTGGTTTTACAAATAAAGAGTCTGCAGAATTATTAGGCTCATACCTTGAAGCCCAAGCCGGCTATACGGACATGGCCAACAAAACTACCGCAGAAACAGCAGTAGGCTTAACAAAATTTGGTTCAAACCTAACTAAACTTTCTATGGTAACTGGTATGGCAAGAACTGCTATATTAGCAAATATGGAAGCAATCTCTAAGAGTAACGAAGCAAGTGTCTTGTCGGCTAATATTGGAGAAGATGCTGCAACATCAACACTTGAATTTATATCATCGATGAAAGATCAGAATGTAGGAAGAGCATTCCTTAAGATGATGACTGATCAGGTTAAACCACTAAATGCTACATTTATGGGTTTCCAGAAGATCGGACTCGGCGGATTCGGTCAAAAAATGATGACATTTACACAAAGCTTGAAAGGTATGGATCCTGCCAGGGCAGCTATAGCTATTAGAGAATTTGAAAAACAGAATCATGCTGCTATTGAAGCAGGTAAACAGCAGGCTAACTTATATAGTCAGATACCGGAACTAGCAGGTGAGGCTAACGCAGCATTGACAATGTTCAACGGTCTGCAACAACAGGCACGAACAATGGCTAATCTAAATGAAAAAGATTTAGCAAAAATGGAAGCATCTAATAAAGCACGTTCTAGACTTTCGTCAGAATGGGAAAAGTTAATGAGTCATTTCCAGAAGATGTTTAGTGCACCAATATCAATGCTTAATGGTTTGGCAACAGCCCTGGGATGGGCAAATACAATGATTGATAAATTTACTGGGTGGCTTGATAGCTTCGGTGAAGAAACGTCGTCGTGGGTCGGTGTTGGATTAGTAATATCTGGATTCGGTGCAGCCTTGCTAAAGGGAAAGATGATGCTCGAAACATTCTTTAGCATTTTTAGCAAAGGTGGTAGCGCTATTAGTGGTATTATTTCGAAGACATTTGGTGCAATAGGCTCAATAGGTGGTCTTGTACTTAGATTTGCAGGAATTCTTGGTTCGTTGTATGCTGCATTTGAAATTGGCCAATCAATTGGTACAGCAATATATGATTTTATCAGCAAATTTGATATCGTTAATAGTGCGTTTGACAAAGTGTTTGGTGGTATAACTTCAATTTTTTCATCATCACCCTCATCGGCACCTGTGCCATCGGCAGTCTCTGTACCCACAGCACCAGCACCATCGAAAATTGACAGCCCATCTGCTGGAACCAATACTAAGAAAGAAGAAGCTACATCAACAGCATCGACTACTACAACACCGACTACATCGAGTGGACCCGGGATAGAGAAACCTCCGAGCAGCACAGATATAAATAGCATGATGGCTTTTCAGAATAATTTAACTCAACAAATTCTATTAAGTATCGAATCTTTGGTCTCTGTGAACAAAGATATACTTAGGTATACAAGAAGTCATACATGATCAAATTGCGGAAAATCCTAATGTATTGGATCTACGATGCTAGAAATATAAAGAGAAATATAAAATAATATGTCATGGAAAAAATTCTTCAAGCCCGTTAATTCGGTCTTACCCGTTGCACAAAGAGCAGTCGACAGTACATCAGCATATGCATCTACGGCCAAATACAGTAACTGGCTTCCTGAAGTTTATTCTGGACCACCGGATCGTTTGCAAAGATATTCTGTCTATGATCAAATGAATTATGATCATGAAATTAGTGCAGCCTTAGACACGATTGCCGACTTTGGTACCGAACCCGATGAGGTTACGAAACAACCACTTCTTATTGAATACAATGACGAACCAACCCCCAGTGAAATTCAAATTTTAGAAAAATCACTGAATCAATGGATTAGATTAAATCAACTCAAAAAGCGTCTATGGAGAATGTTTCGTTCGACACTTGTATACGGTGATCAATTCTTTATTCGCGACCCAGAGACATTTGAACTCTATTGGATTGATCCGGCAAAGGTTGAAAAAGTTATTGTTAACGAAAGCGATGGCAAGAAGATTGAAAGTTATTTCGTTAAGGATATTGATTTAAATATGAAATCACTGGTTGCGACTAACCAGTTAAATAAACTTTCTACACAGGCGTTTGGTTCTAATAGTATTGTATTTTCGCCACCGATGACAGGTAATTTAAATTATGTCTCGGGTGGTTTTGGTAGTGCAGGATCTGCAAATTATCAAGATGGCGGTTCTACAGCAGTAGATGCCGAGCATATTGTGCAACTTTCACTCACTGACGGAATGAATGCTGCTTGGCCATTTGGTCTAAGCATACTTGAGCAAATCTACAAGGTTTACAAGCAGAAAGAATTGTTAGAAGATGCTATTCTGATCTATCGCGTACACCGTGCACCTGAACGTCGTGTATTCTTTATTGACGTAGGTACAATGCCACCCAATAAAGCATCACAGTATCTTGAACGTATTCGATACGAAGTTCAACAAAAGCGTATCCCGAGCCGTACAGGTGGTGGCGCTAACGTAGTTGATTCGACATATAATCCAATGTCCATCTTAGAAGACTATTTCTTTGCTGTCACAAGTGAAGGCCGTGGTTCTAAAGTTGAAGTACTGCCAGGCGGCGAAAACTTAGGTGACATTGACGATTTGCGTTATTTCAATAATAAAATGCTTCGAGCACTTGGTGTACCAAGTTCATATTTGCCAACTGGACCAGAAGATGGAACAGCAGCAGTTAACGACGGACGTGTTGGCACAGCATTTATTCAAGAATTCCGTTTTGCTAAGGTGGTGTCTCGATATCAACAACAGGTTATAGATCCACTTGATGATGAATTTAAACTTTTCTTAAAGTTTAGAGGTGTCTCGATTGACAATAGCCTATTCCAATTAACATTCACACCACCGCAATCATTCTCTGAATATCGTCAACTGGAACTCGATGCTGCTCGCATCAATACCTTTACTGCATTAACAGATATTTCGTTTGTATCGAAAAGATTTATTCTTGAGACATATTTAGGATGGACAGAGGAACAAATGGCTAAGAACGAACGCATGTGGAGAGAAGAGCGTAGTCGTCTTACTAAGACATTTGCACCAGAACCAACAGGCATGGGTGTAGGTAGTCCAACAGCTGGTTTATCTGATGTAGGTATTACAAGTTCTGGCATTGAAGGTATGGCACCCGAGGGCGGTATGCCGGGTGAAGAAGGTGGTGCGCCAGGCGAAGGTGCCGGTGGTGTAACTGATACCGAAGTCGGCGGATTTGGTGAACAGTAATGAAAATATGTGATTTAGATTTAGCTGAATCGTTTGATAGTGATGTGAAAGGCCGTGTTCTAAAAAGCACAAGCAACATATTTGTTACCGCTGCACAAATCGGTAGCAGGATAATACGTTTTACTGCTGCATCAGACTATGCCGGTGTCTGGGATGTTGTTTTCATAGAAAAAAGCGAACTCGGTGATACATTTGGTAAATCGGGATCGGGAAACGAATTACAAGTTTTTAGCTTTATCATAAATTCCTTGAAATTTTTTATCAGTAAATATTCACCTGATATAATAACATTTACTGCCGATAAAGGTGACAGTAATAGAGCATCTTTATATACGAGATTAGTTCAGCGTATAAAAGAACCCGGCTATCATTTAGAAAATATAGAAACAGACGAAACTGGTAAAACATTTATTATAGCCAGGGATGGCGTAAATATCAGCGACTATCGATAAATAACATACATATTGTACAGAGAAACTTAAAAATGCTTGCACGTGAATTACTTGTTGAATTTTATGATCCAGCCGACGACCAGCTTGGTGTTGCTCACATGGATGATACTCGACGTCCTCGTCTAACAATGCTTCACTTGCAGAAGTTAAGAAAATCGCGCGATGTTGAAAAATATGAAACAGCACAACATCTTAACTTTCTTCCCGATATGTACGGTCAATCTGCCGCACCCGATACTGGTGGTCTATAAAGTAGTCGTTTATACCCATTAAGACTGAACTAAATAATTCTGCGACAGCAACAAATCATAATATGGCGTCTTTTTAGGCCATTTCCACCTACATTCGACCTTTTTGAGTTAAATACCAAGAATACCAATTTATTGGTCATTGGAACTTTAATTAATCAAGGAGAGATTAGGCATGTCACAACAACAAAAGCTTGAGCAGGTTTTGGATCTTCTACTGTCAGAAGATTCGGACCAAGCTGCTGAATTACTCCACCAGATCATTGTCGAAAAAGCAAGAAACATCTATGAAAGCATCGTTGACGAAGAAGCCGACGAAGTTGAAGAAGAGAAGGATGCTATTGAAGAAGGCGAAGAAGTCGGTGGTGAACCTGAAAAAGATTTTACAGACGAAATTTCATCTGATAAGGATGAAATTAAATCAGACGAAGAACAAGACGGCGAAGCCGAAGAAGGCGAAGAAGGCGAAGAAGGCGAAGAAGGTGAAGAAGACGAGTTCGCCGGTGAAGAAGGTGAAGAATCAACAGAAGAGCGCATCGAAGACCTTGAGTCACAACTTGCCGAACTTCGTGCAGAATTCGACGCACTTATGGGCGAAGAAATGCAAGAACCGCAACATGCTGATCTTGGCGCAGAAATGGGCGATGTTGAACAAGAATTCGGCGGCGAAGAAGGTGGAGAAAGTTCTCCAGACTTTAGCGGACAAGAACAAGTTGTTGGCGAAGTAGTTGCTACTATGTATGAAAAGAAAGTAGCCGAAAAGAAGGCCGTTGAAGAAAAAGCCAAGAAACTTGAAGTAGCTAAACAGTCTAAGAAAGAACCAAAAGGTAAGAAGGTTGAGGAAGAAACTAAGTTTCTTAACAAAGTTGCCGATACCGGTCAGAAAGGTACAGCAAAGTTAGCAGGAACTGGTAAGAATACACCACTTGGTGCTGAACAAACTAAGTCTCCGTATACTAACATTCCAGCCAGAAAAGATTATGGTGGAAAACCGACAAAGATTGGCGGCGATGGTGGTACAGGCGGTGAATACGGTAAGTATCATGGCGATAGCGCACAGGATAAAACACCAACCGACAATGTCGGTGTAACTCCAAAGAAATCTTCAATCAAGGCTGATACTACTGCCAAGTTTACTGGTGGTAAAACAGCAGGTGATGGATTTAGCAAGTCTCCTCTAACAAAGAAGCCAGCTTAAGGAATTAATGTGATTATGGCAAACAAACTTTACGAGTACTTGTCGTTTGATAAGGCACACGTAACACTTCTTGAAGAGGATAATAAAACTGGTGGTAAAGATCTCTGCATGAAAGGGATCTTTATTCAAGGTGACGTAAGAAACCAGAACCAGCGTGTATATCCTGTTCGAGAAATTGCTAAGGCTGTTAAATCTATTACTGAGAAATTAAGCGCAGGTCAGTCAGTTATGGGAGAGCTCGACCATCCAGAAGAGCTATCTATTAACCTTGACCGCGTTAGTCACCTTATTACAGAAATGTGGATGGAAGGTGCAGACGGATACGGTAAGTTGAAAATTGTCCCAACCCCAATGGGCAACATTATTAAGACATTGTTGCAATCGGGGGCAAAATTGGGCGTTTCTTCCCGTGGTTCTGGTAACGTAAATGATGATGGGGCAGTTTCTGACTTTGAAATTGTTACCGTTGACATTGTTGCACAACCCAGTGCTCCAAATGCGTTTCCAAGAACAATATATGAAAGTCTTTTTAACATGAAGGGCGGTTCTCGTGTCATTACAACTGCAAAGGAAGCATTGACTGAGGCTGCTGCACAGAAACAGCTTGTTAAAGACCTTCAGAGATTTATTCAAGAGTTAAAAATTTAGGAGAACTCAAGATGGCAAAAAAATTAGATGAACTCTTGAGTGAAAGCGTTGGACTATCCGAAGATACTAAAACCCAGATTGTTGGGCTTTGGGAAGCAAAGATTTCTGAAGCTCGTGAAGAAGTTGCAGCAACACTCCGTGAGGAATTTGCACGTAAGTTCGAACACGATAAAGGCGTCCTTGTTGAATCTATGGATCACTTCTTAACAGACCGTGTCCGCGTTGAACTTGAAGAATTTGCCGAAGACAAGAGACAACTTGTCGCAGAACGTATTGCCTATAAGAGCAAGATCGTTGAACACACAGGAATGTTAAACAGATTCATCACAGAGTCCGTAGCAAAAGAAATGAAAGAGTTTTATGCCGAAAAGAAGGCTATGAAGGAAAACTTCACAAAGCTCGAGAATTTTCTATTGAAACAGCTTGCCGAAGAAATTCGCGAGTTCCGTCAAGACAAGAAGTCCCTTGTGGAACAAAAAGTTAAGATGGTTACCGAAGGTAAGCAAAAGCTACAAGAAACAAAGGCACAGTTTATTAAGCGTGCAGCCCAGATTATCGAGTCGAATATTGAAAAGACTCTGCGCTCTGAAATTACACAATTCAAGGAAGACATACGTGTTGCCCGTGAAAATGATTTTGGACGTAAGATTTTCGAAAGCGTAGCAGCTGAATTTATGACTTCGTATCTTAACGAAGGTACTGAGCTCAAGAAACTACAGAAGGTTGTTGAATCCAAGAACAAGGAACTTGCAACACTTAACGAATCAGTTAAGAGCAACAAGAAACTTATGGAAGGCCTAGACAGCAAGCTGAGAGCTACTCAGGACTTAGTTGAAAGACAGAAAGTCATGAACGAATTACTAGCCCCATTGTCGAAAGATAAGAGGGAAGTAATGAAAGAATTGCTTGAATCGGTTCAGACAAAGAATCTACAAGGTTCGTACAACAAGTACCTTCCGAGTGTTCTAAATGAAGCTGAGGTACGTAAACCTGCGTCGTCAAAGACACAGTTGAACGAAGCAACGTTGTCAGCCAAGACAGGTGACAGAGCGAGAGTCGCTCAAATTGACGAATCGGAAGATAAGTCAGAACTTAACAAGATTTTGTCCTTAGCCGGGGTTAAAAAGTAAAGTAATTAGGAGAAATATAATGGCAACAAAGCTATTTGAATCAAACTGGGGCGCAACAAAAGAAGCCCTTTTAGAAGGCCTTTCGGGAACCCGTCGTCAGTCCATGGACGTAGTGTTTGAAAACACTCGTAGATACTTGGCTGAATCGGCAACTGCTGGTGCCACACAAGCAGGTAATATCGCGGTACTTAACAAAGTGATGTTACCCCTTATTCGACGTGTCATGCCGACCGTTATTGCGAACGAAATCATGGGCGTTCAGCCGATGACCGGTCCAGTAGGTCAGATCCACACACTTCGTGTTCGTTATGCTAACACCGCTGCTGGTATTACAGCTGGTACAGAAGCACTTGGTCCATTCGAAATTGCTAAGGCATATTCGGGTAACGAAGTTGCAGCTGATCCATCTGCTGCTTCTACCGCACGTCTTGAAGGCGTACCAGGTAACAAGTTAAGCATCCAGATCTTGAAAGAGACTGTTGAAGCTAAGACTCGTAAGTTAAGCGCACGTTGGACTTTCGAATCTGCTCAAGATGCTAATGCAATCCACGGTATCGACATCGAAGCCGAAATTATGCAAGCTCTTGCACAAGAAATCACTGTTGAAATCGACCAGGAAATGCTATACAAACTTGGTAGCCTTGTTCCAGTCGCTCCAACAACATTTGACCAAGCTGCCGTTTCTGGTACAGCTACATACGTCGGTGACGAAATGGCTGCTCTTGCAGTTATGATTAACCAACAAGCCAACCTTATCGCTGCACGTACACGTCGTGGTGCTGCTAACTGGGCAGTTGTTTCGCCAACAGCGTTAACAATTCTTCAGTCTGCAACAACATCTTCGTTTGCACGTACAACCGAAGGCACATTCGAAGCACCTACAAACACCAAGTTTGTTGGTACCTTAAACAGCACAATGCGCGTATATGTTAACCAATATGCAAGCGATGGCGATCCAATTCTTCTTGGTTATAAAGGCCCAACAGAAACAGACGCAGCAGCTTACTACTGCCCATATATTCCATTGATGAGCGTTGGTCCAGTTATGGATCCACAGACTTTCGAGCCTGTTGTTTCGTTCATGACACGTTATGGCTACTTAGAACTTACCAACACAGCAAACAGCTTCGGTAACGCAGCTGACTACTTGTCTAAGGTTGGTATCAACAGCAGCACCTTAAAATTCTACTAATTCAAACCGGATTGGTACTATACAAGGTACAATGACACAAAAGCCCCTTAATTGGGGCTTTCTTACGACCACAACATTTATAACATTTCTGATAAATATGTAAAATAGTAGGAATATCATATGGCAGAAAAAGTTAAAGTTCAAGACGGGGTTATTGTTTACAGTGCGGCCGATCCCTCCCAGGCATTGCAATTCGGTGTTGCTGGACAATTAAATGTAAGCAACGAATTAAATGTCGGCACTAGTCCTGCACAAGGTGGTATTGTTTCAACACCAGCTAATTCCGATTTACTTGTATCCTCTGGACGAGATCTTTTTATACATCAAGGCACTACAGGTGGGTTATATCTTAACAACGTAAAATGGCCTACAGGTGGTGTAACTCCTGTTCCCGGAATGTATGTTGGTGTCACAACTACAAACGCTTTAGAATATCATTCGTTTATTATTGGGTCTGAAGCTAGCAATACTTTAACAATGGCACAGTTGAATACAAATTATCCATCAGCTCAACCCGGCCAGAGCGTTTTCGGTCCTGCAGTTATCTATACCTGCATCGCCACAAGTCAATGGCGTATTATTGCTACTACAACCCCGGCGTAACCTGATTTCCAGTTTATTGCTAAGGTGATAAATAATGAAAGCACGAACAGGTTATAGGAAAACTCATTATGGCAATAACAATCAGAGATTTATTAGCGCACAATACAAATCTGCAGTATGATTTGACACCCACGTTAGGTGCCAATCTGAATACAAATAATTTCTCTATTATTAATGGTATAAATCCTGTAAATATCACAGGAAATAATTACCCAATTACCGTTGGTGTGGCTGGACAAAGATTAACAGTAGATGGCACCGGTAATATTGTATTAACTGCTATTGCAGAAATAATAACAGTTCAAAAAACACCGGGCCCGGGCGAATTTTCATCTGTGGCCGCCGCACTAGCTAGCATTGTAGATGCAAGTTCAACAAAACCGTATGAAATTCATGTCCAACCAGGCGTATACATTGAACCACCATTTGCGGTTAAGCCATATGTCGCTATACAGGGTTCTGGTATGGAGACAACTGTGCTCCAGGCCGCCAATCCAAACGTTCACTTTATCATAAGTACCATTCATGATGGTCTGCGTGATATGACTCTTACAGGCACCACGGGAATAGGTGCTGCCCTAATTTATTCCTCTGGTCTGCCAGGAACTGCACTCGATGCTGCATTCTTTGACAACATTCGATTCGGCAATTCCGACATTCTTATGCTCACCGAAACTACCACACTAGGTGCCAATTCAACGTCATACCTGCAAAACTGTCGAATCGGTGGTAATTACTCATTCAATCAAGGCTTTATCGCACGCGGAGTGGCTGGGTCACAGGCACGTTTTCTAGTTCGAAATATCACAACGGCGTCAACTACAACTGCACCTCACCCATCACTTTGGTTCTTAGCAAGTGGGCCCGGCGCCGAGATAGTGCTGATGGCATCACTCCTAAAAACTTCAGGTACCGATCCAGTTACCGGTGTAGGTGTTCAAGTCGAAGACGGTGGTGATATTCGAGTGACCGCTACAGTAATGCGACGCTTCGCAAAGGCGATTTATGCAAAAGCAGGAGGTTTAGCGCCAAATATCTCAATCGACGCTACAACAGTCGATGGTGGCACTATTGACTTGCATATTGAACATTCGGGTACGACAGGATCATTTGCCGGATCTGCTGATATCACTAAGATCATCGTTGATCCTGCGAACACAGGTGTCTCTATCTCATACAGCAACATTGGGCCTGGCGGCGGCTTTGCACAAGTCGGCGGTCTATTCTTAGGCGATCGACACGATACACTGTCTGATATGTCGGACCTCATCCAACATGCAACGCCAACTGGTTTGATATACAATGGAGTAGTTTCAAAGAACTTGGTTACCCCTCTGACAGTTGATGTGACTGCTGGCGTTGGGTATGTTTCAGATGCGATCAATGATGATTCAAAGCGAATTGCCTGGGCAACCCGCACGGCACTGCCAGTTGTTGACAACACGAACAATTGGATCTACATCGACAATAACGGTGTAGTCACAAGCGCGCTTTCCATTCCTGATACCTCTCAAAATATCATTCTTGCTCGTGCCAGAACATCTGGCGGAGCAATCGTATTCCTTGCACTGATTCCATTTGATGCAACGCATGTCACCGCGAAGCAGAATGACTTCTTGCGAAACGCCATTGGTCCGCTCTTTGGCACTGGCATGCTTGTGACGGAGAATCTTGTTACATCACGGACTATTGACGTCACTGATGGTGTATATTGGTACGGCACGAATAAATTCCAACCAACTGGTGGTCTGTCAAAGGCTTTCAATGTTTTCTACCACGTCGCTGGAGTTTGGACACAAACAAACAATGTTACTGTCATTGATAATACGCAGTACGACGATGGGAGTAACTTACAGCCATTAACGACTAATTACTTCGTCAAACACGTACTGTACGTGTCGGGTGATGGTGTAAATCAATCAATGTCCTTGATCTACGGTCGCGGTCAGTACATTTCTCTGTTAGATGCGCAGAACGCTCCGCTGCCGTTGCAACCAGGGTACTTTGTTGACATAGCGACACCGATCGCCGCGCTCATCGTACAACAGGGCGTGAATAGCATTGCACAAGTCATCGACGTTCGCCCACGCGTTGGCTTTCAAGCCCCTTCGACTACGGGAGCAGCAGTTCACGGTAACTTACTTGGATTAACTGCCGATGACCATCCGCAATATCTTCTGGTGGGCGGTACTCGTGCAATGGGTGGTAATCTAAATCTCGGTACCTTTAGTGTTACCAATGGTACATGGGCCGGTAATACTATTTCAGTGGCTAAAGGCGGAACAGGATTAACAACAACTGGTACCGCAAATCAAATCTTAGGAACAGATGCCGCCGGCACCGCATTAGAATATAAAACAGTGACCGGAACAACCGATCAAATTACCACTACACACAGTGTCAACGCAATTACACTAAGTATTCCAACTACGTTTACATCGCCTGGTTCCGTAACAGCAACAACAAATTTTATAGCAGGCACAGCTACTGCTTCATACACAAGTACACTCGGTACCGGAATTACAGTTATACCTAACAGTGCTGCTACAACAACATCACATGGTAGCAATACTACAGTTCGTGGTGGACCAGGCGGCACCGTCTCAGGTGACGGTGGCGATGTTTCTCTATTTGGTGGTGTACCCACAGCAGGTAGCGGTGGAAATATTTTAATTGGAGCAGCAAATGCTCAGGGTGCAGTAAATGGAAACGGTGGTAATGTTTCTATTGCTGCCGGCGTTGCGCAAGGTACAGGCACACCCGGTATGATTAATCTTCTCAGCACTACAACAATATCATCTGGTAATCTGGTAGTGTCTGGATTAACACCGAATAGCTTTTTATATTCAGGGACCGCTGGTACACTAACAACAACTGCAACACCAACTAATGGACAACTACTAATTGGTTCAACTGGTGTTGCACCAGTTGCCTCTACGTTAACCGCAACAGCAAATCAGCTTGCTATTACTAACGGTGCCGGTAGTATTACTCTTGCACTCGCATCTAATCCAATTATTCCAGGAACCGGGTCAGCTACAATACCGGCAGGCACAACAGCTCAACGCCCTGTTGCTCCAACAGATGCAATGCTTAGATTTAACTCTACTGAAGAAATTCTTGAAGGTTATTCCAACCCATACGCAATCTTTCAATCACCGACTGCTATACAAAGAACTCAATTATATAGAAAGCGTCGATCATGGTATGATGAATTCATGTCAGGTAACACTGCTACAGATTTAATCGGTGCATATGGTGATATGAACTGGACGATGACTTCCCCAGCCGGCCAACCGAGCGTTGTATATACCGCAGCAGTGACTGACCATCCGGGAATACTGGCTATATCAACTGGTGCAACTCTTGGAAACAATATTACACTTTCTTTAGGTGATCTTACAACAACACCTGTTATTATGTCTAATCAGGTAGAATATTTTTCTTGGTTGGTTCGAATTCCAACGATAACAACAATTACTGCACAATTTGGTGTGGGGCAGGATATTGCAACAGTAACAACATTTGGTACTAACGGTGTACTTTTCTTGTTCGATAGTGTAACAAATGCTAACTGGCAGTTTGTTACACGATCGGGCGGTGTGGCAACTGCTATAACAACCACACTTGCTGTTGCAGCAAATACATGGTACCTGTTGGAAGCATTTTTTGATGGTACAACATGGACACCGGTGATTAATGGTGTAAAGTATACTTCATCTTCGACAAACGTTCCGGCGGCCGCAGTCAATGTAGGCAGTTATATCCAGACAAATACGGCCGCACCTAGAACCGTTGAATTTGATGCGTTCTCAATGATTACAAGGGAACTTGGTCAACGCTATTAATCATCAATTGGGTGTTGACTTAGTATGACTCGAATTTTATCAATTGCCTTGGTGCTACAGAAACTTATCTTAGCACCTTGGTGCATTGGTTTAGGCCAGATCCCAAGGTCGATCCAACAATAACCACAGCTTTCTCTATTTAGAATAGGTACAAATTCGTCTTCCACAATTGATACAAAGCTGTAATATTTGAAATGTCTGTCTTTACTCTGATATACATCAAATGGATAAATTCGTTCAATATCGGGAACAAATCCCATTTCTTCTGTTAATTCCCGAAGTAGTGCATCCTTAGGTTGTTCATTCTCTTCGACCATACCGCCCCATAACGACCAGCACATGGAATGTGTCTTATGCGGTGCCCTAAGGTTTAATAAAACACGTTGAGTTTTTGATGAAATAAAGATTGTACCAACGCCTATCTTGTCTGGTAAAATATTATTCATAGTCTGAGATTGTAGGTCCATTATTCGTATTGATTAATTGTAGTTCCGTCTGGGGCATTTATAATCCCGTCAATTCTCCAGTATCCGGGCGAATACATACCGTAATATGTATATGTCCAGTGTGTTCCGTCGAATGTATATTGAGAACTGTTTGAGCTATTTACTACATAATTTAACCCTGTTGCATTTCTTGAATCAAATGCAACAATCCATTTAACACCATTAAATTCTATAATGTCGTTTGGATATGCGACAATAGTGGACCCCCAAGAACTAGTCGATACACCCATAGGGATTGCAGTCTCTTCGCCGGAACTATTGTTTGAGGTAAGAAGATATCGTTGACCAGCGGCCGCTGCAGGTAGGCCATTTCCTGGCATAACTTCAGTTGGGTCGACAATTGCTGCAATCGGTGAGAGTGTAGTTGCAGGTAAGGTATCGATATCAGGGGTAAAAATAAGCACATTTTGTCGCAATGGATCTTGTGCAATATTACCGATTATATCAGAATCTGTAACATCGATGTTAGGGTCTAATTTTAGCCTAATTTTGGTGATATTAGGTTCAATTTGCCCATATATATTAATGAGCTTTTGCCAGCTTTGCATAGGCAATGTATTGCCGTTTTCGTTAAGCAATGTGATTTCGTCTCGATTATTATTTCTTGCAACAGAAATTTTGTAATTCCCTTCGGTTGTAATAATTTGAATAGGAACATCATTAAGGCAGGTTCTGAACGCATCATAATCGCCATTAATACTTGCTTCAATACCGTGTATATCGGTTTCAGAAAAGACATTAGTGACAATTTCCGCAATAAGGCTACTCTTCTTAACCTTTGCAGGAGGATTGAGCCAAACAGGTACCTTGAATTTCCAACTCATAACATCTCGTTCAATTTCTCCACCTTGTGGAATTGAACGATTTGTCCACGTAAAATCTTCCATCCATACTTCAAATGTGCTGGTCCAATCGAGCAAATTGCTATTCTGTTGTAATTGAATAGATGGATTAAAAATTGTATTAATTTGTTCCATCAATTGTAATTTAGTTGTGGTATTTGTAGTCCAACAATCAAGTTTAAAAGTGATGTCGTATGGAACTGGCATATAACGCTCTACATCATATCGAACGCCAGAGCCAGTTCCATACGTTTCGGCTTGTTGATTATATTCTCGTTCGATTGTAGAAACTTTACCAACAAACTGTGTATCTTGCCTGCGAGTCGGCGCCATCTTAATGTTGTCAATATATGCGCTGAACATCGGTGCCGGCATTAATGTATTTTCGCTGGCCCCTTTAATAATCTGGGCAACTACCCAGCTCGGATCTCCATATACAATGGGGACGCGAGTAATAGAATAAAATCCATTGGCATCTGGACCCGTTCTGATTTTGATATCAGAGAAAATCCGCATAAATTGCAACAGATAACGTCTTACCTGACTATCGTAAAAAAAATCAATTTTGGGTGCCTCTTTCTGTTAATTGGGTTTTTGTTTTGCGCGATCTTCTGCAATCTTAGCCCTTGCCTCTTCTGTTGCAGTAGTATTAACTTTTCGCTGTGCATACAAATCCACCTTTTGTTTAACAACAGACGATACAGCTTGTTTCTCGGGTATAACCTCACCGGTAGGGAGAAGTGTGTCATTATTATTATCGATAAATGTGTCAAGTACACGATTATAGGCAGTCCAATTCTTTAACACGTCTACCTCAATGAGTTTGTAACAATTACCTTGTTTTTGAAATAATCTTTCTGGAAAATAATCAAGTCTTAAATAGTATTGTCCATCTAGCATACCCAACGGAAATGATATACCAGCACCTAATAATGGGCCGCCATTTGGTGGTTCACCATCTCCGCTAAAATAGTTGCTACCGATAACTGGGTATCCAGTGGTTGGGTCAATGTAGATATAAAGATTTGCACTTTCAAAGAATTTTGGATCAAAGAACGCGTTTTGCTCAGCTTCGACCACATTTTGATCAGTAATATTAATAATTCTGCAGAATAGATTAAGAGATGCCTTAATATCGGGATTAGGGCCAGTGCCTGGATTTCCGTTTGAATCGGCAGTATCAGTAAATCCTTCTGGCATAATGCCAATACCCTGCCCAACGCCGCCTGCAGTCTGGCCAGTATTTGCTTGATCGGTAATTTCTTTAAATTCGGGCGATGCAGTCATTAATTTTGCTCTGACAAGCCAAATATGTGGAAACCATTTCTGTCCATAACCAGCAGCCGCCCAGAGTGCATCCTGGACAACATAATATCGATTGATACCGACAGCATTGTCAAAAATAGGAATATCTCTCATACTTGGAAATTCTAAAACATCACCTGCAATTAATTTTCTACCAAGCGCATCAACCATGTCGTTGTAATGAAACTGTATACGAATTGTGTCGGAGCTTAAGAAAATACCAAACTGTGACAAATCATAATTTACATCTTGTGGTTGATGATGTCCTCTAAGTTCGATAACATCTGGGTTATATTTTCTTGCAGTATTTTCAAGAAACAGAATATCTTGGATAGATGTAAGTGATGTATCAATATTACCAGTTGAATCAACAGACGGCCCTATGTATTCGTGCACCAATATTCCATCACCTGCGATACGAAAATTCTCACCGACTGTACGATCAGTAAAGTTGAAGTCTGCCCCTTTAATTGGGTTCCACATTGATATTCTTGGCATCTCGATAATCCTTATCTCAAGTATATTTATCAATCTTACCAGAATGATATTTCTAGATAAATAGTAAGGAATATAAGGAAGAATGAAGTGACAATCAATATTTATGCTGCACCACAAACTGGCAACTTGTCTGATTTACAAGATGTTAGTATTGTATCTCCTTCTACTGGACAATATCTTCGTTATAACAGTGTAATGAGTAAATGGCAGAATGTTGCAATTGGTGTAGATATCTTTGGATATATGTCAGGTTCATTATCGGGAATGAATGGTATAAATGTTATCAAAACCCCGGGACCGGATACCTTTACAATTGGAATAGATTATGTTAATACAGTTGGACAGGTAACTGCAAGTCAATTTAATGGATCTGGTGCAGGTTTAACGAATATTCCGAATAGTTCTCTTACGAATAATTCTTTAACTATTGGTACGACAAATATTGCCCTTGGCGCAATAACTACATCACTTGCTGGATTATCATCTGTTACATCAACAAATTTCACCGGTGCCCTTACCGGCGCGGCATCGCTTAATATACTAAGATCTGGCGATACCATGACTGGATATCTTATTCTTAATGCAGACCCAATCAATGCATTAGGCGCAGTAACAAAGCAGTATGTGGATAACATTGCTAGCGGTGTGAATGTGCATGCAGCATGTGAGACATCCACAACCGCAGCTGGTAATCTACCAGCTGCGACATACAATAACGGCACTGGCGGAGTTGGCGCAACACTTACAGCTAACGCAAATGGCTCGATTAATGCCATCAACGCAGGTGCCGGCGTTGGCGGCTATAACACACTAGCAATTAATGCGCGTGTCCTAGTTAAAGATCAGACAACACAAATCGAAAACGGTATTTATGTCGTTACTGCTCTTGGCACACCTGATGTCCCAGGACCAGGTGCTCCGTGGGTGTTAACTCGTGCATCTGATTTCGATGGATCACCAACAAGCGAGGTCCAGGCCGGTGATCTAACATACGTGCAGGAAGGAACGCTTATCGGTACTCAATGGATTGAAACTACTGTCGGTACTGGTCATAATGTTTCACCGGCATATGATTATGTTATTGTTGGTACTGATAATATTACCTTTAGCCAATTTTCTGGTCCTGGCACCTATATGCCGGGTACTGGTATCAATATCGCAAGTAATATCATTTCTAATACTGGTGTAACCTCACTATCGAGCAGTTCTTCAAATCTTACAGTATCATCCCCGACGGGCTCTATTACACTTGGGTTTTCATCAGCTCCAACATTAACCGGAACCAATTTCACTGGTATCCCGAATGGAGCACTAACGAACAGTTCTGTAACGATTGGCACAACAAATATTGCGCTTGGTGCAACGATTACTGCATTATCGGGCTTAACATCAATTGCAGCAACTACATTCACGGGCAATGCAACTACAGCAACAACAGCAACCAATGCAAACAATATTGCAATTACTGAAGATACAACAACTGCTACCTCGGTATACCCTACATGGGTTACGTCAAATACCGGAGACTTACCTGTTAGCACCACCAGCACAAAGTTAAGTTTTGTACCAAGTACCGGTGTATTGACAGCAGTATCTTTTGTTGGTTCTTTGTCTGGTAATGCAACAACAGCAACAACAGCAACCAACGCAACCAATACTGCAATCATTGAAGATACAACAACTGCTACCTCGGTATATCCTACATGGGTTACAGCAAATACAGGTAATCTACCACAGAAAACAACAAGTACACGTCTTAGTTTTGTACCAAGTACAGGCGTGTTATCAGCCACAGTGTTTAATGGTTCATTATCCGGTAATGCAACCACCGCAACCACATCAACTAATATTGCAGGAGGTCTGGCAGGTAATGTTCCTTACCAGACAGGTGCCGGAGCAACCTCTCTGCTTGCAACAGGAACATCGAGCCAAGTATTAATCTCTGGTGCCATACCATCGTGGACTAATACACCAACATTAACTGGTACGAACTTCACTGGTATCCCAAATGGAGCACTAACGAACAGTTCTGTGACGATTGGTACAACAAATATTGCGCTTGGTGCCACAAGTACCACACTTGCTGGTTTGACATCGGTTACATCAACTACTTTTGTTGGTTCATTATCCGGTAATGCATCAACTGCAACCACAGCAACAACTGCTTCAACAGCTAATGCATTGAATACCGCAAATAATTATTCGATTAATAAGATATTATATTTTGCCGGCGCTGGTATTAATGCATACATATCTACATCACCGGATGCAAACTGGGGATATCTAATTCGACCTCAACAAGATGGTGCAGTTGGTGCATATGGTTTCTTAAATGCAGCTGGTTCTGCAATTGCATCTATTACAGGTATTGGAGACTTTACGGCACAAAATTCTCTGAATACTGGTGGAAGTGCGTATGCCAACGGTGCATTACTTCGCGTAGGCAGTGGGCAAATTGGAGAGAAACGAGTTGAACTGTGGAATGCCAATACAGACGTATATTGGTCCTTAACCGATACTGGACAACTAAATCTTTACGATACCACACATTCGATATATCGAATTACCACCGATATCAATGGTAATATGGTGGTTGCTGGAAAACTTACCGCGAATAACTTTACAGTTGGTTATCTAGAGGTGCCACAAATTGCTACTGGTTCAACCACAATAACTAGTGCCTCGTCCGGTAAGCATATTTTTAATACTTCTGCAAGTCAGATATATACAATTCCTGCCAATGATGGTTCGATCCCGATAGGTACTGTGATTACTTTTGTAAATCAAGGCGCTGGTACCTGCACAATTCAAATTACTACTGATACATTATACATGGCCGGTAGTGGTGCTACCGGCACACGAACACTAGGTGCATACGGAATGGCAACCATTCTTAAGACAACTGCAACAACCTGGATAATCTCTGGTAGTGGTTTAACATAATTTCATTAGATTACAAAAACTGTATTAAGTACATCGCTAATGCAGTTTTCTTTTGGGTATATGATTGGTGATAAATAATAAAAATGAATCAATCGGAGATACTTCATGGGTATTCAGTTTATAGGTAGTGTTCTTGCTCAATCAAATAGTGGCCCATTACCCATCTCTCAGGGCGGCACAGGACAAATTACCGCGCCAGATGCAATCAATGCGCTATTACCAGTGCAAATCGGTAATAATGGTAGAATTTTATCAACAGATGGTGTTAACGTCTCGTGGGTGCCATCGATTATTGCAGCAGGTGGCAATGATACTAATATCCAATATAATGATAATAATGGATTCGGTGGTTCCTCAAGTTTTGTAATCAACAAATTAACTGGTGCATTAACATCAACTTCTACATTCACTAATTCTGGATTACACATATCAAATAATGCCGGCCTTGTAAGACCACTTACATTTCGGACTGCCGGCCTTGATCGATGGGTACTGCAAGCAGATGCTACATTAGAAACAGGATCATCTACTGGTTCTAATTTTGGAATGTATTCTGTTACAGATAACGGATTAACACAAACACCGGTACTCACAGTTTCTCGAGCAACGCAGATTGTTGATTTCAAACAATTACCTACAATTAACGGTTTGCCACTTAGTACCGCAGTAGGTACGGTTACATATGTTGGCATATCGGGTAATAATGGAATCAATGTTACCAATTCACCGATTATATCATCGGGTACTATTGTTCTTAATCTCGGTGACATTACTCCCACAAGTGTCACATCGTCGGGTACAATTTCTGGTTTCGGTATAACATCGACCTCAGCATCTAACACTACTGGAATTAGTTTATCGAATAGTTCCCATATTGTTGCACCATTCTCTGGTGTTGCAACTACTCGAACAAGATTTATTACCAGTGCTGCAAACTCCTCTACAATGATAACCGCAGCATCAAACGGTACACCGTCGATTGGCACAACTGGATTTTCGATGTTCTACAATGGCGATGTTTCTAATTCATCGTATTCTACACTTACAATATCTTCATCTCAGGTCGGTCTTCTTTCAACAAAGACTGGCACTGGGACATTGCTTCCTTTGCAAATTGGTGTAAATACAACAGATGGTATTCACATTGACACGAGCAACAATGTGACCATACCAGGGAACTTGACAGTTTCGGGATCATTAACCGGTTCAGCATCAGGTAATGTGTTGAAATCTGGTGATACAATGACTGGATATCTTATTCTTAATGCAGACCCAACTACACCATTAGGTGCAGCAACGAAGCAGTACGTCGATAATCTTGCCACAGGTATCACAGTTCACGCAGCATGTGAGACATCCACAACCGCAGCTGGTAATCTACCAGCTGCGACATATAATAACGGCACTGGCGGAGTTGGTGCAACGCTCACAGCTAATGCAAATGGCTCAATTAATGCCATCAATGCGGGTGCTGGAGTTGGCGGATATAATACTCTTGTTGTCGGAGCTCGTGTTTTAGTTAAAGATCAGGCAACACAGCTTCAGAATGGCATCTATGTCGTTACTTCACTTGGAGCACCTGATGTTCCGGGCCCGGGTGCCCCGTGGGTACTGACTCGCGCATCTGATTTCGATGGATCGCCGACAAGCGAAGTGCAGGCAGGTGATTTGACATTTGTTCAAGAGGGAACGCTTATCGGTACTCAGTGGGCGCAAACGACAATTGGTACTGGTCATAATGTTTCACCAGCATATGATTATGTTATTGTTGGTACTGATAACATTGTATTTACACAGTTTGCTGGTGCAGGTACTTATACACAAGGCACTGGTATCAATATCGCAAGTAATATCATTTCTAATACTGGTGTTTTGAATTTAACAACAAATACTGGTTTAAGCACGAATGTAAGCGCAACTGGTGCAGTTACTGTTACAAATACTGGTGTTATAGGAATTTCGAGCAATAATTCAAATCTTTCAGTCTCTTCATCTACTGGATCGGTTATACTTGGATTCTCTTCGGCACCAACATTCACTGGAACAAACTTCACTGGTATTCCTCCTAGTGCTTTAACAAGCAATTCACTAACCATTGGTACAACAAACATTGCGCTTGGTGCTATAGTGTCGACGCTTACAGGATTGACATCAGTTACATCGACTACTTTTGTTGGATCATTATCTGGTAATGCAACTACTTCAACAACCGCAACAAATATTGCAGGCGGAGTAGCAGGCGGTGTTCCGTATCAATCCGGCACCAACATAACTGGTATTACCGCCGCCGGCGTTAGTGGTCAGGTGCTCACTTCTAATGGCTCAGTGGCACCAACATGGCAGCCTGTTCCGCCATTTACAGGCGGTATTGTTCCGAATGCAACAACCTTTACATCTGTTGCTCCTCAGATTACGCTCGGAACAGCATCAAATGCGGCATCGTTAGTTGGTTATCGTGGTGGCCTCGTCGGTAATATTCCTCAAATGATGATACAAGGGCCAGTAAACCTAACAGCTGGCCAAGGTGCCGGCGGTTTACTTGTAGATGCAGGTGGTCAACCAAATCAAGGATCTCAACTCACCTTAACAGGCGGTTCGTATGACGCTACATATTCATCATCTACGTTCATAGGCGGTAACGTTTTAATTCAGGGTGGAAATGCTGCAACTAATGCGGATGGTGGTATAGTTACTATTATAGGTGGTAATCACGGCTCGGGCTCTGCATCTGTCGGGACATCGGTTAATATTCAGGCAGGTACTGCGGTGGCCGGTGGTGGCACCGTTAACATCAACGGAGGTCTAAGTACTGCACCAGCGGTTGCCGGTGGCCCTGTTGTAATTAAAACAGCACCTGCAGGCTCTGGTACAACACATATTGAGCGTTTACGCATTCTGGCCGATGGTTCGTGGTCTGTTGGATCAAATGGCATTACGTTTGGTACATCTGGGCAGGTGCTAACTTCAAATGGCGCCGGTACTCCGCCGACGTGGTCTCCATTAACAGCACCAGCTGGTGCATTAACAGGTACAACACTTGCATCAAATGTTGTTAATTCATCCTTAACATCTGTCGGTATACTTACCTCAATAACAACATCTGGTAATCTTACATTTAATGGTACAGGCCAGAGAATTATCAGTGATTTAAGCAATGTAACGCCAAATAACCGAATGATGTTTCAAACATCGACAACAAATGGTTTATCAGCTTTAGGTATTATTCCAAACGGATCAGGTACGGTTAGCCAAATTGATGTTTATAATAATAGTGATACTACTAATGCTGGTTTCGGTGCACTTTCTGCATCGTCTACAGATATTCGATTTATATCAACTGCCAATGGAACTGGGACAATTCTTCCGGCAACATTTTATGTAGGTGCCTCAGAGCGGTTCCGTATTGGTATAGCCGGTGAATTAGGTGTAGCTGGGGCTAATTATGGTACTTCGGGACAAATACTTACATCAAACGGTACAGGGTTGGCACCATCGTGGTCTGCACCTGCAGGAGCGGCCGCCGGCACGTTATCTGGTACGACACTTGCTGCGAATGTTGTTAATTCGTCATTGACATCTGTTGGTACACTTATATCCTTGAATGTATCTGGGCCTACCACATTTACAGGATCAAGCCCTCAGATAACACTCGGAACATCA
>Ga0153916_10000155_pt1 | contig 40497 bp, 55 predicted proteins | sample Opewatmetagenome_FD_109642 | JGI IMG/M metagenome (GOLD analysis project Ga0153916, IMG submission 109642) | Freshwater wetland microbial communities from Ohio, USA - Open water 3 Core 3 Depth 4 metaG | ecosystem: Environmental > Aquatic > Freshwater > Wetlands | place: USA: Ohio, Lake Erie...
AGAATAATGCCGAGATGGAAGCCATCGCCAATGTCGTTATGAACCGGCTCGGCCATAAGGGCTTCCCAAACACCATCTGTGGAGTTGTCAAGCAAGGCCACGAACTGTAGCAGCGCGGAATTTTTGAGGTGCTTTTTTGAGATTTTAGGACAAATAAGGTTATTTGATCAGGTAAAATGGGTATTTTAAAAACGGCGGTTTTCCGATCGTATCTTAGCCGTTATTTTACCTCTAAAAAATCAAAAGGCATTTGAAAATCTGCCTCAATAGTCGGAAATGAGTAGTTCGATGTGCATAATGAGGAACTTCCCAATAGGGTTGAGAGTCACTTGTTAGTATTCCTGTCTATACGCTGAATCTCCATCCGATCACGTAGAGGGAAAGTGCAGTGTTAGTTGTGGCTATCTTATAATAAATATTTGATGCTGTGATGAGAGAAAGCCACTGACTACCGTAGATTGCAGCATTGGCCCCAGATCCCACAGATACTCTAATTCGAGTGTAGGGAGAGATGGTTGAATCGGGACTCAGATAACAGTCTGCTTCGGTCATATAGGTACTAGTGCCCAACTGAAAGTGTATGTTTACTTCCCATGCATTCGGAGGAATGGCTGCGGCCAGATTAATGGCCGTCCATGAAGTCGCACTTCCATTATTCAAGACGGAAATATTTTCAGTAACTACCCTATCCCCTCTCTGCCTAAGAGTGATGAAATCTCCACTTGAATTATTATAGATCGCTCCAACCAAAGCCTTGAATGTATAGCCAGAGGGCATTGTCGGCGCGCTGGAAGAAGTCGAGAAAAGACCGGCCACCGTGCCGTCGAGTTTGCCAATCGCCCAGATGTAATACCAGGTGGAGATTGCCTCGGACCCCGTGTCCAACCCATTCGCCCCACTCACGGTAATATCCAGCGTCCAATCGACCGCGGTCTTTTTCAATAGGTTCCCACTTGCGTCCTCCATGATTATGGAGTCCGCATCCACATCGATTTGATAAGCCGGATTCGTGGCATTATTCTTTATGATCAGGTTGACGTACTCGCCGGCCCGCCCGATCCCTGCGGGGGCGAAAGAGGCCCTGGTGGTCCAAGTGGGGGATCCCTCAGTCCCGGTATTCTCGCAGATCTCCAGATAGCCGTTGTCGCTCCGGAGGGCCCATTCTTTTCCTCCTCCGCCGGTATCTTTGAATCTGAGCAGTAAGGCATCGCCTTTGATCTTCTGACTGGCCGAGAACTCGTTCAGGGCAACCAAAAAAGCCAGCCCCCAGTAGTCCTTGGTCAAATCCGCAATGGTAATCCAGGCGTCATTCGCGCCGTTGCGCATTTTTAAAAGGCCGGTCGTCGTATCCGCCCAGAGCATATAGGCATAGGTCGTGGTCGGCGCAGTAGCCCCGGACTGCAAGCTTCCTAGGGCCTGCAAGGCCGCGTTGAGTTGGGCCCTTACGCTGGCACCGGTATTTGCATCAGCGTTAGTTATCTCTAAATCATGCTGGCTCATGCGTCCTCCTTCCCGGTTTCTCCCTCCTGGGGCAGGGCAAATTCTTTCATCTTCTCGATTTTCAACCTCCGTGATCTTTCGGCCACGAAGGATGAAAGGTCTATTCCCGAATTGCGCCCCAAGACTTCGGCCACGATCTGGACCCAGACTGTCTCGTTCCTTAGCTGCTCCTGGGAGGATTGGACGGCTACCAAGCGGTTGCTTAATTCCTGGAGCATGAGAAGCGAGCGGATCGGACTGCAGTCGTAGACAAGGTAAGCCTGACCCGGAGCTGTCGGGGGGGGAACATAAGAGACCTTTACACACATAGGACAAGGCCTTTCATTATTACCAGTCAGCATCCAAAAAGGGCATTTGTCTTTCTCACATGTGTCTGTTACCATGCCATCCTCTTTTCCGATATTAATCTTTTTGGACTACAATACCAACCGCCGCATAGGGGCGATATGAACTAACGGTGGCCGCATCTCCGGTCGCGCCATGATTGTGCGCTTGTCCTCCACCAATCAAGCCTCCAGCGCCGGCGTCTATTTCTCCGAGCGAAGCACCGGCGGGGTTGAGCCCGTAGGGAAGGTTTATAGAATAGGTTGATCCCGTTCCATAGAGATTAAAAGCATGACGGTGGGAAGGGATTTCATTCGTCGTCAATGTGAAATTCCCACTCGTGTGGCTATGATTCGGCTGCGTCCAGGTCCCCGCCAGGGTGCCTCCATTGACATTATAAGCCTGGGATCCGCCCTTGCAGGCCAGAACGATATCGGCGCAGGCGGAGACGATGGTCCAGCCCGTGGGCGCGGTGTTTTCATAGATCCACAGCTTCCTCCCGGCTGCCAGAAAGGCGTGGGGATCCCCGATCTTGGCCAGGTCGCCCCATTCGATCCAGGCGCTGTTGGCGGCGTTCCGGATCTTCAGTTTCCCGGTAGTCTCGTCCGCCCAGAGCTCGAATTTGTATTTCGTGCCGGGCTCGGATGCACCGGCCTGCAGATTTCCCAGCGCCTGCAGGGCCGCATTCACGGCGGAGCGGAAGCTCATCCCGGTGTTGGCGTCGGCGTTCGTTATTTCCAAATCGTGCTGTGACATATCAGTACCCCCTCGCCTCCCAGTCGATGGTCCGGGCCACGCCGGAACCGCCGGAATCGAGAATTTGAATGGTGAACCCCGTGACGGAAAGAGCCGTCAGTTTGATTACGTCGCCGGCCAGGGCCGATTGGATCGAGATCCCCACCACCGGACGGGCCATGAACGTCTTGGAAAAGGTTACCGCCAGGCCGCCCGCCCCCACGGAGACATCCTTTCCTTCTTCGATGCGGTCGGGCATATCGATGACGAACTGTGCCACGTCCACGTAGAGTTGCTGGGTGTCTTTGTTGGAATAGGCTTTCAGGCGGAACTTAAAGGCCCGGGCGGTATAGTCGCCTACCAGGAAATTCATCCAATCCCCGAAAGAAGTCCCATTCTGGGAAAGGGCGATCTGGGTAAGCAGCCCGACCTGATCCACCACGCCGTCGAAATTGGCCACGGCATCGAAGTCCAAAATATTGTCGAAAAGGTTTTCCTGATCTATGCCAAAGAAGAAAATCGCCGCCGAGCAACGGGCGGTCTGCACAGAGCCCAAGTCTACCGGCGCCGTCTCGTAATATCCCACTGTGCTTCCCTGGGCTCCCAGACCATCCAGATTGGCCACGGCGTCCAGGTCGGTGATGTCGTCAAAAACCTCCCCGCCGATATCCAGCCATAAATCCCCCGCCATTATGGCCATCTTGGTCTTAATCCCAGTCCAAGCGGGATTTTCGGTGAGAGTCTCCTGGACGTTCCATCTTAGGATGGTCGGGATCGTGGTGATTACCGCCCTGGCTGTCGCGCTCTCATTCCCCGAGGTGTCCACCGCCTTTATGAAATAGACTCCCGATTTGGCCGCGGGGAGGCTCAGGGATGTGCCCTTCGTGGCGGCCACGAAGATGGCGTTTGGCCATGTTCCGATCCCGCTGTCCGGGTGCCAGCGGATCTCATAATAATCGAGGTCAACGTCGGAGACCGGCGTCCATGATAATTTCAGGCCGCCCTGAGCCGTCTCCGACCAGAGATCGGAGATATCTTCGGGCGGCAAGGTTTTGCCATAGACATAAATCTCCACCGTCGGCGCCTTGGCAAAGGGCTCTTTCTGCCCGAGGCTATTCACCGAGACCGCGCGGATTTTGTACGTGGAAAGTTCCTCTACATTCTCTAGGACAAACCTCCCATCCGGACAGCGGCCGGCATATTTCCAGCCCGAATTTTCGCGGGAATACCAGATCTCCGCGTGGCTGAAGACCGATGAACTGGGCCGGGTAAAAATAACGTCGATAACCACCCGAATGCCTCCCGTGCTCTTTTCCAGTCTCTCGTTCACCTCCAGCCCGGTGACCGGCGTTATCGGATCCAAACTCGAATAGTTGGGGGTGGCGATGACTGGCTGGGCGCTGTCCGAGCCGAAGACGCTCTCATTGTATTCCAGGAGGGCCAGGGTCACGGCCATCTCCTGGCTCCTGGACATGCCGATCACGGTGAAGGGCTTGGGCCCGGGCGTAGTCTCGCCCATCCAGAAAAGATCGTGCTGTTGAGGCACGGGATCGAAGGCGGAAGACAGATTCAGCACCGTATAGGACCCCGGATTATTGGTCACCTGGCGGGTCACCAGGACATCATTCTGCAGGCGGACCATGACCGAATAGGACTTGCCGGCCTCGATGGTCACGGCCCGGTCCAGGGTGACCGACGTCGAGGTCGCGGAGATCAGGCGGCCCCCTTCGCCCCAGGCCGGGATATCGTGTTGCACGTAAACCTGGTCCCCTATCGAGCACCCCACGGCGTCAATATCCGCGTCAAATTCCACGATGCGCTTCAATACCCGGTTGCAGTTGAGCCTGTATTTCCCGTGGCGCCAGGCCTCGCTCGCCTTGGTGCAGCCAAAGAGATCCAGGGAGGCCGGGGGCAGATTCCTGGTCATGTCCGGGTCATAGAGGCTGAAAATTTCTCGGCGGTAATCGTTGTCCCGGTTCAGGAAATGGATCTCCAGTTCCGAGGCCCTCTCCTGGAGAGGAAGGAAGATTTCCTTAAAGGAATCCGCTTTGATATTGCCGACGGTAAATTTGGCCGTCGGGTTCGTCGCCTTGTTGATCGCCAGGGAGATCTGGGTGCCGGTCGGGATGGGGATGCAGCGGGCCAGGGCGCATACCCGCAGGGCCGCTTCCCACATCGAAGTGGCGGAATCGAATACGCCGTTAAAGGTGATCCGCTTCTCGGTCCCGCCTTCACCGTCGGGGACCAACTCATCGCACCAGGCGGCCAGCTCGCAGAATTTATCCAGGTCCAGGCGCGACGGGTCCAGGCCGTCATAGCGGATCACACCGAACCCATTATTGAAGATCGGCTGGGTGAAGATGTCCCATAGAATCCAGGCGGGATTTTCTGAAAAACTGACATTCCAGGAAGAGCCGTTCCAGATCCGGACCAGCCTCCCCTCGCACATTACCGAGAAGCGCAGGGATCCCGAGAGCTGGTCCGTGGCCAAGGCGCGGATCCCCACCAAAACCTGGCGCGGGTGTTCCTGGTTGTCATAGAAGGATTCCCGAACCGCGGTCACGTACATATCATCTCCGTACCTGGGATCGGTCCGGTCATCGGTGAGGTTCGTTACCTCGATCTGGTATTGGCCGTGGGAAAGATGCTCCACCCGCGCGGTCCGGCGGATGGTCTTCTGGACCGCGGCCTTCACGGTGAGATAATCCACCCAAGTCTTGACGATCTGGGTATATTCCTCGGCGATCCAGCGCCAGAAATATCCGCCGGAGGGTTCCCCGTCATAGTGAGCGTAAGGATCCGTACCCCCGGTTGCGGACTCGTACCAGTATGGATAGCCTTCCTCTCCTCCGCCCATCCAAATGCCAAGGCTCCAATATCCCCCCGCGGTCTTGGTCTCCACATCAATTACCTGGTGGGTGATCGTCTGCCAGCTCCCGCTGGGGAGTTGGCGGATTCTTATCCGGACGTCGACAGAATTGGGGTCCAGTCCCCCGCGATCGTTGGCATACCACAGGCCCGCCGGGAAAGTGACATCCACTTCCAGCCCGTCGAAATCCGAGCGGATCGTATCGTAGGGGTAAGGCGTCCCTTTTACGACCTTGACCGAGAGGGGATACTCGATCTTGGTATTCCGAAAATAAGGGATCGGATACTGATCGAGGTTTCCATACCTGGCATAGATACCGACTCCCCGCAGGTTCTCCCAAGGCTGGTCGTTGATGCGGTAGTCATAGAGTCTCTTGATCGGCCCCATGCCCAGGCCTAAGAGGACGTTCAGATATTGATTGTCCCCCTCGTTCTCGATGAAGGCGTCGATGATGTTCCCGTAAAGGATATGCGTGCCGTAGACACGGGGGATGGGGACTCCCTGCTGTTGGATCGTTTGCGGGTTCCAGGAATAGACCTGGCTGGATTCGGCCGAGGCGCGGTCAAGAGTGGGCGTCTTCGGGCCTGGCGGAGGGAGGAGGGCATTCATGGTCAAGGCGGTGGCGGTGGTGGCCGCCGTGACGGCAAGCATCTTGGCCCACATGGGCCAGCTTTGCGGTAAAAAGTAAGAGACGACCGCCGCCACGATGATGATCGCCGCGAGCTTCAGGATCGGGATCATGTTGTCCCCCTGGACCCGGGGGACGAAAGTCAGAAAGTCCCCGTCCCGGACCGTGATTTGCCCCAGCTCCTCCGGCAGGACGATCCGCCCGTTGAGGGAGACGATGAATTCCACGTCGCCGGGGAAATTTTGATCCAGGATCTGCCGCAGGCTCTCTCCCCGATACGGGACGGCGCAGATATCGCGGTCCTGTCTTTGAAACGGGTTGCGGATCTTGATCAGGCTTACTTGCCCGCCCATTTATAAAACCCCGCCGCGACCTTCGACCAGAGCAAATGATCCAGCCGCTCCACGGCCACGTTCCGACCCCGGAGGCAGTGGATGAAGCTTCTGCCGTCCTCCATCACCACCCCCGCGTGGTTCACCCATTTTCCCCGCAGACAAAAAGCCACGATGCAGTAAGGCTCCGGGCCCGGGATCTTCACGAACTCCGGCCGAGCCCGCTCCATGACCCCGGCCACGTCCTCGAAAGAGCCGGGGGACTGGAAATCGGGCAATTCGATCCCCGCCCGCCGGCAGACCTCGACGCATAGACCCCAGCAGTCCAGGGATCTCGCCGAGTCGCGCCCGCCCAGTTCGTAGGGAATACCCAAAAGATCCGCGTAAATCATATCTTTTACTTTCAGCTTTCGGCTTTGAGCTTTGAATTTCTATACGAGCCTCACGGTCGGATTGGCCAGGCCGAACTGCGCGCCGAATCTCCTCAGGTTGTTGAACGTCGCCGCGCACTCGGCCCGGGTCCGCTTGCAGACGCCGGCGGCCGCCGGCTTGGCGCATTCGGCCCCGCCGGGAATCCATTGGCAGTATTCGGCCATAAACCGCTCGGGAGGGAACCTGTACCTCAAGGGCGAAGGCGCGCCGAGCGAAAGATAGATCCACTGCGCGTCCGCGTGGGAACTTATGACATCGGCGGTGATCGCCAGGAACTCCTCGTTCGGGTAGGCCACGTTCACGGCGCTGATCGTCACCTCGTAATCGACCAGGCCGTCATAGGCCTGGTACTGCGCCTCCAGGGCGCGGGTGACGTTGCCCACCCGCAAAACGAGGCTGGGCACGTCCCCTTTACTGGATTCCGAGACCATGTCCAACTCGAAAGGAAAAGCCGTGTATTCCTGCCCATCGGAGGTGATATTCTCGGTATTGCGCACCAGGTAAATCGGGTCCAGCTCGGTGGAGGCGGGTGGGGTTATCTTCAAGAGCAAGACCGTGGCGTTGGGAGACGCCAACTTGTTCTTTTCCAGGATAAAATTATTCGGCAGCGTCTTCATCACTTAGACCTGCTCCAGGTCGAACTCCGCCGACCAGACCTCCCCGTCCGCGGCGAGGCGGAAAAGGATCGGCGCCAGGAAGCGTACGGAATAAACCGTGCTGTTTGTGGGGTTCGTCCAGTTGAAGGAATCTGATCCCACCTTGACGGTGTTCTCGAAGGTCTTCAGGGTGCCTTTATCGGTGTCTGAAAGATCGCCATAGGCGACATGCCAGTGGTAGGGGATCCGGGTGAACTTGGGGCGCGTCTGGATGTAGCCGGCCTCGAAGGGGCTGCGCAGGGTGGGATCGAAGGCGGCCTTCTCCTCCCAGGCCGATATGAGGGGCGCGCTGGATAGAGTCGGGAAATCGGCCATGTCACCCGCCTAATCCATAGGCGCCCCTGACGGTCATGTCCTCCTGCGCCAGCTCCAGCATGACATTGCGTACGTATTTTTTCCCGTCGAAGCGCATCTCCGATTGCCTGGCCTTGACCGGGTAGCCGGTCCGGTTCTCGATGTTGATATTGATCTCGGGCGCGCTTCCCAGTCCCCCCGCCACCTCCTTCCGTGATAACACTCGCTCACCCGCCTGCAGGATGGCGGGGAATTCGTCCGGGCCCAGGCCCGAATGGAAGCGGGGGATCCAGCGGTAATTTTTAAAATTGGGGACCGTTCCGCCTTCATGCCAGGTACTTATGTTATATTCGCTGCCGGGGTTAGTGCCCGGGCCTCCGCCCCCGCCGGCGAAGGCATTTATTAAGAGGCCCATGAGCCCGCCAGTGCCCCCTGGCCCCTGGTAGCCGGAAATATTGCCGAACATGATGGCGTTGGCCGCCATCTGGGCCAAGGCCCGGTACCAGGAGTTGATCATGTTGGCGCAGAAATCCTCGAAGACCTTGCCCAAATCGGTCAGGCCGTTTTTATAAAGGTCGAAGAAGCCGGCCTGCATGGCCGTGGACATATTCATGGCCACGCCGTCCCACAGGTCCTTTATCTGCTGGGCGGTCTCGAAATTTACATTGTAGGTTTCCTTGATCTGGATTAAATCGCGGTTCCGTTCTCTGCTCTCCTGGGCGGCCCGCGCGGCCTCCATCGGCTGCTCCTCGTCCACCATGCGATTCAGGTCGGCCTGGAGAATAAGCTCTTCGCTTTTTATATCCCGGATCCTTTCCCTTTCCTCCGCCTCGCGCGCCGCCGCGACCGCCGCTTTCTGGTCCTCCTCGGTGATGATCTCCGAGTTTTTCAAGATGAGCTCGGTGGTCTTTAACTCTCTTTCCTTCTCATCGGCCTTTTGTTTTTCCAGGGAAGCCTGGGCGGCCAGAACCGACGCCAGGGTGTCCTCTTCCTGTACCTGCGACTCCAGCAATTTGAGGTTGGCCAAAAGCCTTTTTTCCTCTTCCGCCGCCCGGCCCGCATCCGGGAGAGGGATATCTTTCAGGCTCTTTACCGGCTTCGATTCCTTCTCCATCACGCCCTGGAGCCGCTTGATCTTCTCCTCGGCCTCCTTCATCTGGCGGGTCCAGAATTCTATCTCATCTTTATATGTCCGCTCCGCCCCGAAAAATTTTCCGACCGCATCCATTTCCCGGAGCTCTTTTTCCGCGCCGGCGATGTTCCTCCGCGCCTCCACCCAGCGTTTCACGGCGTCCGCCATCTGCTGCTGCGCGGTCCCGCCGGTCAGAAATTTATTCATCTGGTCGGTTATGTCTTTAAGATTGTCAAAAAGATTTTTTAGGACCGGCAGGAGCTCGTTCCCCAGCGTCTCCTTCAGATCCGACCAGCTGTTTTCAAAGGCCTTGACCTTGCCGGCATAAGTATCCATGTCGGCTTGGGCCGTGCCCCCGAATTTATCCTGGAGGATCTTCAGCGCGTAGGCCGCCTTATCGGCCGCGGTGGCGTTTTTGCCCAGTTTGTCATCCAGCTCCCGCAGCTCGGGGATGAATCGGCCCAGGATCTCTACGTTCCCGTTCATCGCCATCCCGATGTAACGTGTGGTCGAGCCCAGGTCCTGGCCGGTCCTCACGCTCATGTCCATCGCCAGGCGGGCGCCGTCCTGGGCCTTGGCGAAATCCCGGGTATAAAGCAGCATGTCGGTGAGGGCCTTGCGGGCCTCCTCGTCGGAGAAGCGAGTCATCTCCTGCACGGACTGAGCGTACTTGTCCACGTGCGGCTTCAATTCGGCCCAGGCGTACCCCAGCCCTTCCAGGGCGAAGCGCAACCGGTTCTCGATCTGCTCCGCCTCGGCCGCCTCGGTGACGAAGGATTTCAGGAGCGAGGTGACTCCGGCGATCCCCCCGGCTGCGGCGGTGAAGGCGAGGAAGTGTTTGCCCATGAGGGAGAAGACCTCGCCGGTCTTCGTCCCCGCGCCCTGGATGTCCTGCAGTTCTCTCTCCAGCTGGTTGAGCTCGCTCCTGGCTCGGTTTACGGCCTCGATGCTGACCTGGACTTTAGGATCCACCGGTCTTCCTTTCGCCTTTCGAATCTTTCATCTCAATTTTCCGACTACAGGACTTGCATTCCTGCTTCCCTTTGAACGCCCGGCGGCAGGCCCGGCAGAAATCATCCTCGACCTGGTCCTGGCCCTTGATCCCCAGGAAGTGGAGCCCCGCCTCGCGGAAAAGGATCTCCCTCTGCCGGTATTTCAGGAATGGCCCGCATTCTCCCGGGGTGTATCCCCAGAGGATCTCATCCCGCCGGGTGATGTCTCCCCCGGCGAGGGCGCAGACGGCGCGGTCGACCCACCCGCCCGGATCCGGATCTTGCTTCTGATCCCCTCCAGGCGCGCCGTGAAAGTCTGTATCGGGCTCATGCCGAAAAAATCCTCCACCACCTCCAAGGTGGTCATGCCATCGACATTCTCATCCAGGTAGGTCGCGAGTTCTTCCACGTCCTTGTCCTTCAGGTTCCGATCTTTTTCCCGGAGGATGATGGCCAGGGCGCGCGAGCTCCCGAATATATCCACCGGGTCTCCCTTCGCCCCGCCCAGGTGCTCCATGAGCTGCTTCCATTGGCCTAGGACGAGCGGCCGCTGGGTGAAGACCCGCTCCCCGATCTTATACTCCTTCTCCATCAGAACCTCCTCAACTCTCGCCAGTTAGAACGCCGCCGTCGGGCAGTCCAGGATCGCCCTCAGGGCCGATGCGTCCGCGTCCACCCGGTAATAGGCCTCGAAGGCCAGCTCCACGAGAAGTCCCGTGGGCCCGGCGATGACCGGGGACTTGGGGCTGAACTTCATCTCGTCCATCAGGAAATCGAGTTTTTCGTTGCCCGCCGTGCCCGCGCCCGACCCATGCGTAAAGATGATCTCCAGAGTCGTTTCGGTATTGCCGATCGCCAGCTCATAAAGAGTCGTGTTCGCGAAGAAGGCCGTCAGCCTGCCGGTGACCTTGGCTATTCCCTCCCGAAGCGCCGACCTCTGCCCGGACCCTCCTATGGCGAAGATGGAATCGTCGAGGGCGTTTTCCAGGACGAACTCAAATGCGGTCACCAGCTCCGTGAGCGGTGATCCTCCTTGCTTGATGGTCACCTCGAACCCGTCAAAGGGCGTGTGCCCCAGGTCCGTGGCCGTGGCGTCGAAGGAGGATCCGCCCACCGTCTCCTTGGCCCCGATCAGGCTGACCGAACAGTCCACGAACCCCTCGGCCCCGCCCCGGCAGCGGAAGGAATTCACTTTGACCCCGTTGTAGAGGAAATATTTCGCCGTGTCGAGGTCGGGGTATTGCTTCTCCAGGCACATGCCCGCCGGCAGGGTGGCGATCTTGTAGACGTAATTATAGGGCCCCGTCCCCGTCTTGGTTTCACTGCCGAAGATGTGCCTGAACATCCGGCCGTATTCGGGCGACAGTTCGAAATTTATGTCCCCGGCCACGTTCAGCCTTCCCCGTACGGGCATCTGGGGCTGGCGGGAGCTGCGGATAGTCTTCGAGGAGAGAAGCGCGCGGTCGATGGCGATGCTCTCCGAGACGAAGGGCAGCAGCATGGCGTCCGGACTCGCCGGGGTGCTCTTGTATGTTGCCTCTGTGTCATAAATGATCTTTGCGGTTGCACCGGTCTGCTGGGCCATAATCGATCCTCCTTATCGCGCGCAGCGCGGGGCGCCGGGCGCGAGATCAAAAATTAATTTCCTTTGCGCTTCGCGCCGTGTTCCGCGCGCTCGACGCTTTTTTCCTCCCATTTTTTCGCCCGCCCCTTGCGGATGATCTCCCGGGCGGCTTCGTCCGGAATTTCCACGGGCTCGCCGATCCGCAATTCATGCGGACCGAAGCGGACCAGGGGCGGCCCTTCCTCGTAATAGATTTTCATCTTTTCCTCCTATGTATTGGTCTGCATCCGGTATTCCAGCCCGTAGACATAGAGCCCGTTCTCCGCCAGGAGCAGTTCCTCCCGCACCGGACAGAGCCAGCCGTAAGTCAGAATCTTATGCCCGACCAGCTTCGCCCTGGCCGACTCCACCAGGGCGTAAGCTTCCTCGGACGCCTTCCTCCGCGACGCCAGGTTCTTGTGGACCAGGATGACCAGGAAGGTCATAGCATGGTCCGCCCGGTCCGACCCGATCACTTTCTTCTCCGTGAAGAAAGCCCCCTGGTAGATCACCCAGAGCGAAGGAAATCTCTGGGCCTGCTCGATCAGCAGGTCCTCGGCCCCCTGCCAGGCGTCGACGGTCATAGCCTCCGGGATTTCCCTGAGCCGGTCAATAATGGCATCCTGAATTTCCTTTAACATAGGTCTTATAAGTCCTATTGGACTTATTTTTTTATAGGGCCCGATCCCCGATCGGGCCGTTAGTAGTTATCCAGCGTCCCCGAAGACCCGTCGCTTTTCTTGCCCTTGGTGAAGGTCCGGTCCTCGGCCGAGGTACTCACCTTCACCTGGTCCTCCTCCCCCGCCGGCTCCGTGGCCTCGCCGATGGAGATCTTCCCCGCCGCGATCCCCTCCAGGAGGCGCAGGCAGTTCTTATAACGCTCGGCCCTGGTCTCCGGGATGCTCTCCATCCGGCGCGAATAAAGATTATAGACGGCCATGTCCACGGAGAGCTTTTTCACGATCGCCGGAACCGGGGAGAGGGGAAGGGAGTATTTCATCCCCAGGTAAGCATTGATCTCGTCGTCGGCCTGGGCGATGGCCTCGGAGATCCGTGTCTGGTTTGCCACCCCCGCGCCCTCGTCGTCGGTCAGTTGGACCAGCGTCTCCTCGGGGAGGATCTTCTTGATGTCCGCATACGCGCAATATGCCATTAGGGCCCCTCCGCCTCCACTTCCGCTTCTACCTGAATGAGCAACAGCCCCCAGACGATGCCATTGGGATTCGTAGGATCATAGACCAGCAAGGGGGCCCGGTAATCTCCCGCGGCGATCGATTGGCTGCCCAAGGAGATCCGGACTTCTCCGGTCTCGTATCCGGGCTTGGCCCACTTGATCGGGTCCGTATCCCCATTATCTGAATCGATCAATACGGAACCGAAGGTCAGGGTCATGCGAGTGACGCTGGAGAGATCCACGGCCGACCCGTCGGCCTTCAGGAGAATATCGATCCGATTGTCATGCCCCAGGTAGACGATCTCATACTCCATCGCCGCGCCTCTTAATCAAGACTTACATCCAAGTCCCCGCTGGGGAACTTGACCGTATCTCCACTATTGGGAGTCTGATCCGTCACATCGCCCCTCCAGAGCGGATTTCCCACCGTGAGAGCATCGTGAATCGTGCCATAGGTTATCAGCCCCCATGTCCCTGACGGGATATTAAAAGTGATATCCCCGGTATTGGATGTCGCGCCGCCTGATGCCACACCCCAGGTTGCATGTGCTTTTCTGGCATAGTTCCCGCTGCCGGGCTCGGTAATATTCGTCCCATCATCGTTCGGAACCGTCGTGCTGAGGCCGATATAGATCGTCGGCGCTGAATAGGCCTGGTTCCTGAACGCAAGGTCCAGAAGTTTGTGGGCGAGATAATTAAAAATCGCGCCCGTATTGAAAGAGATGACCACCTCGCTCGCGGCCACGCTCGGAGTATTGCCCGCCACCACCTCCTTGGAGACGGACAAGGCTCCATAGGCCATCATGTTTCCGGACGTAAGGGCATCCATGATGGCATAATGCGTGATTGTTCCCCAAGAGCCCGTCGCCTGATCAAAATTTACCTGGGCCGACTGGACAATCTGACGCGAAGCGGCGGCGCCGAAGGTGATGGCCTCCCGGGCGTACCCATTCCCTGAAGGTTCGGTGGGAGGCCCGGCTTCTCCGGGGTCCGCTGTGGCCAGTGCAAGGTAGACCGTCGCCGGTGGCGTATAAGCCCCGCCGCCAAAGACGTGATCTATCAATTCGTTTTCGAGAAAATTGCTGAGAGAGCCCATTTTAAGCCTCCTTATTTATTTGAGATGGATCTATGGATCGTTCGCGATTCCACGCCTCGCTCGGCCGATTTTGAATCCCAAACCCTGGAGGCGGTGATGGATAAAATCTCCGGGTCAATGATGATGCCCAGGGCCAGGAGAATGAGATCGATGGCCGAGAGTTGCGATTGCCCAGAAAGAATCGCCTGCAGAATTCTCTCTATTTGCAAACTCGGCATGGAGAGATTTGCCTGCCCGGCAGCCGAGCATAAGAGGTTTCTCAGGACCTGCATCTGTGATGAGTTCCCCTGAGAAATAGCTTGCATCTGGGCGGATAGATTCCTCCCTACAATCAAGTCCGCCGAAGGCAGATTCGAAATCCCTTGAGCCGCCGAGGAAAGCGGCCGAAGAACGGATAGATCCGGATTCGGAAGAGAAGACAGGGCGCCGATCTGGGATGAGATCGGCCTCTGGATGTTGGCCTGCGCGGCGGATAAGGAACTGACCGCGTCGATCAGCATAGAAAACAGGATCATCCCCTGGATGGTCAGATCGATGTCCGATAAGGATGTCTGGCCGTTCATAGACGCGGATAGCAATCTCTGGATCAAAACGGCAGGAGACGAGACGGATGAAATTCCATTCATCGATGAAATCAAGGGTCGTTCGATTTTGAGTTCGGAATCGTCGAGCGCCGCGGTTCCAGCCATGAAGGCCGCCAGGGCCCTCTGCACCTGGAGATCGGCGAGCGCGGACGAAGAAATCGCAGCGACCGAGGCGCCCAGCGGCCGGTTTATGGATGCGGCCGGATTCGACGCGGCCGAAGCCGCGGCGATGCTGGAGGAAAGATTCCGGGCGACGGAAAGGTCGGCCGTGGCAGCCGAGATAACGGCCGCGATCATGGTGGAGAAAAGAATCAAATTTTCGATTGTGAGATCGATGGACGAAGTGGCACTTTGGCCATTGATCTGTAAAGATAGTGGTCGCAGAATATTTAAATCTGCGATGGCTGTGTCAACGATCGTCGCCATTGCAGAATTCAAGGCCCTGGAAATGGGTAGCGATAAGTCGGGCGTCGATGAAATTCCCCCAATCGTGGCCACCAAAGGCCTGGAAACATTCAGGGCTGGCTGGCTGGATGCGATGACGGCCGAAATCGCTGAAGCGAAGGAAACAAGGTTGGAGAGATCGATTGCGGCTGTTGCCGACTGAGTATTTATGGCTGATGCCAAAGGCCTTTGAATATTCAGACCCGGGGTCCCCGCAGTCAGAACTCCATTGATCGCCGCAACCAGATTCCTTGCAATGTTCAACGCCGGCTGGTTGGTCGCCACAACAGCGGAAATGACTGAAGCGAAAGAAACGAGGATGGATAGATCGATATTTGCGACTGCCGACTGGCCGTTCGCCACTAGAGACATAGGCCTCTGAATATTCAGATCGGTCGCGCCCGCGGCAACGATTCCATTAATCGCCGAGGCAAGAGATCGCGAAATATTCCCATCAATGGCGGCGGCAACCGTAACCCCGTTGATGGCCATGCTGAAATTGATAACGGGTGAGGTCTCTTTAAACGAGATCAGGAATCCCGTCCCGGCGTCCGGGGCCACATCGCCTTCTTGGTTGACAACCGCCCCGGTCCCGCCCGCCGTCGCCTGAACTTTGAAAGCGAAAGAAGCCGACCCATCCTGACCGGCATTGTTTCGGATCTGTGCGACTCCTGTGGGATTGGCCCATCCCGAAGTCTGCAACGCCCAGGTATCGTCATCAGGGGTGAACCATCCGGCCAGCACCAGGGCGTTGTTTACAAGCGTCGTGATTTCCGCAAGGCTCACATTGTAAGGACTGGAAGGCGAAGCAAAATCTCTTTCGGCAAGGGACACATCCACGGCCCAGGTCTTTGCGGCATCACTGGGACTGAAGACGATTAAATAGACCGAATTGTGAGTCGTCCCTGCAAAGTCTACTGAGGGATTGGCGCTCCATGTCCCGTTGAATTCGCACATCCAGGCGCGGACACCGATATTGGTCGCCCCCACGGTCCCGAGACTAGTCCAAGTTTGCCCGCCACTATTAGAAATCGCCAGACTACCGCCGCCATCAGTTGCCCTCTCCATCGCGACGAGAATCGCCAGCATCCCGGCGGTCATGCTTTCGGGCGGAGTAACGGCTGTCGGATCTGTGGAATTTGTTCCATCATCTGCGGGGGTGGAAGCGAAGCCATAATACGCGATCGCTGGCACAGCAGCCTTATATTCAACCGCACAGGCGGCCCATGTCCCATCGTCCGTTACACTCCAAGTATGGGTTGCATTCCCGGTTGGAAGGGATTCTTTATACACCGAAGAAAACCGGTTATAATAATTTTCTGGGCTTCCATCTTCGTTTTCCTGTATTGTTGACCATGTGGCTGCGGGACTGATCGCGCTGTTTATTGATTGAATATCGCCAAACAGGGCGACCATCATTGAGCCGGCAGTCCCGATATTTACTGTTACATTTGCATCCCCAGTGGTGTTCTGATTGGTGCCGGTGTTTCCTATATAGCCGCTTGTGAGATAACCGCTGAACTCCGCTGCCCAGATAGAGGGAACGCAAGTTTGGTCAAAAGTAACCGTGATGGCCAGTTTGCCACTCGCGGATTGATTGATGGTTGACCATATACCAACCGCTTGCATTTCCGTGCCAGAGTAGTTATAATGGTTGAGAGCATCCAGCGTATAGGTATTTGATCCCCCCACTTTGTTATCGGTGCAATCAGCAGCATCCAGGGTCCAAAGCACGCTATCCCAAACGGTTGCACCGACCACGAGTAGATTATTCAGTGTGTTATCCGATGACCAGGCCGCTCCACCGACAATAAGAGAACTAACCTCGGAACCGTTAAGTGTGATGGCGGATTGTACGAGGCCCATTATTGCTCCGTATAGGCGGACACCCCGATGAGTACGGGTTTATTTATGCCTAGAGAAATCCTCGTGCTTTTCCCGCTAAAATCATAACCGACTGGACAGACGGATGGACCCTGTTGAGTAGCACCGTTTTTGGTGCGATGGATGCCGCCTTTATAAGTAAAGCCGAACAGAAGCTCCCACTCAAGTCCATTCCATATTTCGCACGAAAAAGAGAGATTGAATGCCTCATCCTGCAAATCGGTCAGAGAAAGTTTCGGGGCGAATCGCAGATTCCTGCTTACTGCGGGAATGGTATTTTCTACAGAAAACGTACCATTTCTGATTTTGGGTTCCATCAAGACTATTTCCATGGATTACCTCGAATCATCCTCAAGGAACCACCCTCACATTTCCAGGCCCCGTGGCCGGTCCTGGAGCATCGCGAAAAGGGCTCCATGCGCTATACCACCCATCCGATCTGGCCAACCTAACCCTGAAACGATAGGCTCCTGCTTCGCTTAGATTCTTTAAATCGAGGATGAGAATATCATTTCCGCGAACTACATAAGATCCCGGTATGGTCTGAACCGTGCTGCCTTTTGTTATTTCTACTTCCACGAGTGCAATCACTTCTTGGCTTGGGTCGCAGGCCAGGAATGGAGCCGCGGAACAGAAGCCGGGAATCAGACATACAAATAGAACCAAAAGAGCCAGCAGGCTTTTCATCTTCCCCTCCTTATTGACGATCGATCTTATCCCGCCAGGGGCGGCCCTCCGGCCGCCCCCGTTTTCGTTACGCCGAGACGCGCGTCACCCTGCTAGGTGAGGATCGTATCCTTCCACAGGAATCCGCCGTAGTCCCCGGTGATGACGATGTCCGTCTCTTCCGCGACCTCGTAAACGTCCTGGTGCTCGGCGGGCTCGCGCCAGGTGCTGGTCCGCCGGATCTGGCCGTCTTCATACTTGACGCGCACCTGGTATCCGGTGGCGGGCACCTTCAGCCCCGGGCTCGGTGGGCGGTAGAATAGGAAGCCGGCCCCTTTCGTGGCATTGACTTCCCAGATATTCACCGAAGTGAAGTCCGTCCCGGCTTTCGCCTCCGCCGCGCTGCTGTAGATCGCCCCGGCCACCAGGCATTCCTCCAGGCCGAAGAGGGCGGCGATCACGTTGGGGGTGATGATCGCCCGCTCGACGTAGACGATCCGGTTCTGGATCGCGGTCACCAGTTTGATCTTGCTATAGGTGTTGGCCGAGATCAGAAGCACGTTCGGCCTCCGGCCGATAGTGTTCCGGATGGTCTCGATCCGGGTCTCGACATCTTCCACAAAGGTGTTTGTGGCGTCATTGGGCGCCCAGAGCCCCGCGGCGTCCTCGCCCGTGGCCACTCCGCACCAGGTGGCGGCGAAGATCTTGGCGGCTATCCGCCGCTCCTTGGAGAGATCGATCTTGTCCGCGCAGAATTCGAGTGCATCCTGGTCGGGTTTCACCGGCGGCGCCCCCTGGGAGGTGGCGAACCTCCGGTCCTCGTCCGTCACTTCCTTGGCGAAGGCGTACTCCTTGGTCGCGATATCCACAAAGTCCATCGGATACCCGCCGCGCTTCGCCCTCGCCCCGGGGCCCCGGATCCCGGCCTCGTCGCGGAACCAGGCTCCTTTGAGATACCTGGCGATCTTGGCCTTGGGGTCGTCCGTGTCGATGATCGGGAAAATCCGGTCGCCGACATATTCGGCGTTGCGGTAGGCCACGCTTACGTTGGCCAGCGGCCCCGCGACAATCAACTCTTTGATGTTCGGCTGTGGCATTGCTAATCCTCCTTTTCCTTGGGAACACGCAGGGCGTGTTTAATTTTCGTGGGCGCGTCTCGGCGCGCCCTTGCCGGTTACGGCAGATCTTCGGTCAGCGCCTTGTGGATGGGCGCCAGGAGAATGCTGCAGAGGTCATCCTCCACAACCCCGGGCTCGACGCACAACCCGAGCGGAAACTGAGTCGTGACCGCCTTGTTCACCTTTCCCGCGTCGCCGGCGCCGACGTATTCAAGCCCGGCCAGTTCATTCACTGCGCAGGGAGTGGCCCCGCATACTGCCTTGGAAATCCCCCCGCACCCGATCACGGCGACGACGGCCGCCTCGTTGATGTTGGGCGCGTTCTGCAGGATTCCCAGGGGGATGTCCGTTGCCGCCGCCGGAAGGGCCACCCCGGTCGCCGTCCTCTTCACCACGTGATACTGGTAGGTGCGCAGATCGGCGTCCGCAGAGTATGAGACTTTCAATAAAATATTTTCCGTAGCCATGATTGCCTCCTTTAATTTGTTTTGGGCCCTTTCACTTCTGCCCGATTTCCTGCATGTACTCCTTGGCCAGTTCGGGGTTCTCCTTCTGCGCCTCGGTGAATGCCGCGCTATAGGAGAGCTTCGGGTTTGCGGCGATCTTCTGCTGGACGATGGCCTCCAGCTTGGCCCCGGCCTGGCCGGCCCCGGCAACGACCTTATCCCGCGTGGCCACCTCCTTGAACTCGACCATCTTCGGCAGATTCTCCAGGAAGGACCTGGCGAAATCCAGCGGGGTCTGCTTCTTCTTCTCGCCGCCCTCCTCGAACTCGATCTCCGTGGGGATCGCCGCGGCCATTTCAAGGAAGGAGATGAGGCCCATCCCGACTTTCATCAAAGCCGGCGTGACCTTCCCGGCCTTGAGCAACCCCTCGCAGAAATCGGCCAGGTTCTTCTTCCTGGCCTCCTTCTCCTGCGCAGCGATAGCCTCTTCGCGGGTTTTGAGCTTCTTTTCTTTCTCCGCGAACTCCTTACCCGCGTTTTCGGCGGCCAGTCGTTCCCGCTCCTTCACTTCGACCTCGCTGAAGCTGCGCGGCGGATCCATCTTCAGCTGGTCCTCCGGCAGATCGTCGATCGCCTTGGTGAAGATGCCTTTGAGTAAATCTTTCAGACTCATGACTTTTCCTCCTTTTTTTTCTTTTTGGATTTCATCCCCATATTCGATGGTCACCGCATTTTGCTCGAACTTTATATCGGCTAATCCTTTCACCGCCGGCGGCACCGCGCCGAGAAATCCGATATGCCGCAGGGTCAGGTCGGGATAAATGGCTATGGATCTTTTTTTAAATAGTCCCTTTTTCATCATGTCCATGAATTCGGGGACCAGTCCTTTTAGTTTCGCGTAGAGGAACTCCCCTTCGCGCTTCAACGCCTCCACCCAGCCCCAGGCCGGGGCGTTGTCCCTGGGGTGCCCGATCACCACCGGGGCCTCATGCTCCGATGGATGATAGGAAGAGACGATCTTGTCTAGGTCTTCTTCTTTCCATTCCTTCTCGACCCCCGCCGAATCGGTATGCCTCCCCGTTCTGAAGACCTGGATCCATTGATCCTTTAACTCCGAGCTATGAACTCCCTGCTCCGAGCTCTTCGCCACCCACTCCCCCTTCTCATTCTTCTCATATTTATTCTTCACCGCGGCCCAGGCCGTGGCGAAGGCCTTCTCCTCGTCCTTGTATTGCTCCATCGCCGAGTTGAAGGCCGACATCCAGATCTCCTGCCCGTGCTCGGGCAGGACCCTCACCGCGTCCGGCAATTCCTCTTTTTTCTGGTACGGCATTTTCAACCCCCTATTTTTCTCAGACCAGGGTCCGAATCCCCCCGCCAGGGCCGAAAATCGTGTTCATGAACATAGGTGTCAAGCAAATTGGCCCAATCCCCTATGTTTTTCCGGATCGCCGGTCCTGGGCCGAGTTTGGAAGAATCTCCATTTTTCAAACGCCTTTTGATTTTTCGCCTCTTCCTTTGCTTTGAGCTTTGACCTTTCAGCTTTGACCTTTCAGATTCGAGCTATGAATTCCTGTATCGCCTGCCCGAAGATCTCCGGGATCCGCCCCTCGACTTTTTTAAGGGCCCGCTTCATGTACGGATTGGGCTTCTGGCCCTTCACGCTCCGGACCACGATCTTCTGCCCCCCGATCGTGAAGGCCAGGGCTTTTTTATGTTTGGGCACAATCCTGGTTTTGTAGGGCCCGAAGAGCCCCGTCCCCTCATGCACGAAAAATGAATAAGGCGCGGTCGATTTGACGATCGCCCTGTGGGACTCGATGTATTTCCGGATCGCGTTGGCCAGGTTCCCGGTCTTCTTGGGCGCCCCTTCCACGGCCGCCGCCTCCACCGCCCCGGCAGTCCGCAGCAGGCCGGCCCTGATCCCCGCCTCTATCCGGTTCCCCAGGTTCAAAAGCTCCGGCGATATCTTCACTTCCGCCTTCAGTTCCATAGGTCCTATTCGTCTTATGCGTCCTATTCGTCCTGTGCCTTCATGATTAACCTGCAAACGCAAGTCGGGTGAAACGGAGGCACGTCGTTGAATGTGCCAAAATCTTCCGGCGTCTTCACTGCTTTGTCCATCCGTTCCTGCATTCCTCTCGCCGCGATAACCATCCCGTGCAGCGGTTGGCAGATCTCGCAGGCCCTCTCCCCCCGGGTCACATAGACCTGCATATCAACCCCCGCCTGGACCCCCTGCCGCAGGTCCGCGTAGGACCGCATCCGGCTGACAGACGTGTCCAGGATCCTCCGGATCTGCCAATCCTCCACCCCCTCCAGCTGCCCCGCGAATTGCGACCGGAAGGCGGTGATCCCCTCGGCGCTTCCCCTGCCGAAAAGCCCCTCGCCTTTTTCCAGGTACTGCTCCTTCAAGAACTTCATCACCGGGCCCTGCATGTCCTGGTTCTCGATATACTTGGAAAGATAGACCGTATCAATCCTGCCCATCGCCTGCAGCGCAGCCCGGTCCACGGCGTCGAAGGACATGGCTACCGGGGCCTCGGCCCCGGCCCACGCACTCTTGTCGGTCACCCTGTAGTAGCTGTAGATCGGCTCCATCGCCCGCTCCACCACCGGGACCAGGTCTTCGGCCGATGCCCCGTAATGCTTCCGGAGGATCGCCCGGATCTTCTCCCCGAATTCTTCCTGCCCCATGCCCGCGCTGGCCAGGAGAGCTCCCTGGATTTCATCCAGGGCCTTGCCGCGGATCGCGCCGAAGGAATTTTTCACCTCCCGCATATACTGCCCCACCAGCTTCTGCCGCGCCGCCTCCATCCCCGCTTCCTGCTCCGGACTCATCTCAATAAAATGTAGGGCCCGATCCCCGATCGGGCCGGATCTCCGCCGCCCGGCATCGGAAAACCCTAACGGCCCGGGCATCGCCGCCGGCGGCGTCACCAGCTCCTCCCCCTCTTCCGGCTGCGGCAGGTTGTATGTCTCATAAAAATATTTCTTGGACACCGGGACTCCGATCTCCCGAATCAGGATCTTATCGCGCTCGGCCAGGGCCTTGAGATCTTTTTCCGGCTCGGTCCGGACCCAGACCTGGGGATATTTCTTCTGCGGCCCGAAATTGTAATCCACGAGCCAGCTCACCACCGTTTTATTCAGGCAGGCGCAGAGAGCGTCCGCGTCGGCTTTAACGATCCCCTGCTCCGCCTCCTCATGCGTCGCGGCTGCGGAATAGGCCCCGCCGGTCTTGCCGATCTCCGTGGTTAGCGTGCCACCCAGGACGGTCTTGCTGATCTCCGCGTTCATGAAATTGCAGAGCGACTCGTAGGTATTGACCGAACTCGTGCGCGCCGCCTCCAGGAGATCAATGGCCATCGTCTCCGGAATGATCACCCCGGTCTCCTGATGGATCGCCTCGATCGCCTCCAGCAGTTTGTCCTGGTCGGTCTTCTCCGCGCCCGGCGGGTATTTGCCCACCGCCGTGGGCCCGCCGAATTTCTCCGCGAACATCACCCAGAACTTGATCCCGTTCTTTTTGAACCAGATCGGCCACCATAACCGGCGCCCCAGGCCCTCGCCATAGGGATTATCCGCCGAGCCGTAAGTGTAGATGATGAACTTGCGCTCCGGCACCGTTTCCCCTTCGATCATGGCCGCGGGGGTCAAAAGGCGCAGCTCGCGCTCCATGTTGAAGACGAAGCGATATTGTTTCTTGTCCAGGAGCTTGTCGATCCAGATATCCCCTTCGGAGATTTGCCACATGACCTCGCTGACGGCGAATCCATAGAGCACCGAACTCAGCAGCTTTTCCCGGCCCAGGTCGTAGTTGCAGGAAAGGAAGACCTCCTTCACAAAATCGCCGATCTCCACGTCCCTGGCCCGTTCCGAAGCTGGGACCACGTCCCATTCCTTGCCCACTACCGACCGGTAGCGTTTTTCCAGGACCCCGCCGGCGTGGGAATCGCGGGCGATCTCATCGTAGAGTTTGATTCCCTTGCCCGCGGCTTCGGTCCGGAGCACCGGATCGGGGTTCTCCAGGCGCCCCAACCATCCGCCGAAGAGCTCAACGTCCTTGCTCGTGGTGGCGATCTCATTCACTTCGGGTTTTTTATTTTTCATAGGTCCTATGCGTCATATCGGTCCTATATGACCTATTAACAGAATGCTCCCATCTCCGTGTATGCCCGCTTCACGCCAGTCCCCCTGAACTCGATCTTCCCCGCCGGCCTGCTCGCGGCCTGCGCGGCCAGGGCCTTGGCCCAGAAGTGATCGGCATGGCCCGTCTCCTCGGTCTTGTCCGCGTCGAAGCGGAAGTGCCCGGTCGCGGTCTCATACTTTTTCACGCTGTGCAGCGAATTGCGGATCGCGTTGGAGATGGGGATCCGGCTCTGCAGGTCCTCGAAATTCTTCTTCAGCCCCGTGGCCATCGCCTCTTTGCTGGCCACGGTGAAGTCGATCCCCTCGACCTTGTGCTCGCCGAATTTCTCGACGGCCTCCTCGGCCATCTGCATGCCCAGCCCGGTCTGGTCGATGCACGCCCGCCTCACGCCCGGGTGCCCGAGCAGCCGGAAGAGGATCCGCTTCTGCACGAAGAAAGGCTGCTTCAAAAGCTCGATCACCGCCCGGCCCCATGCCACCCCGTCCTTCGCCTCGTCCACCCAGATCACCGACAGGTCCCGCCTCCGCCCCACGTCAAAACCTATATAAATGTTTTGTAGGGGCGATTCGGGAATCGCCCCTACGGTTGGAGGAGGTAGAGGAGGTTCTGAGGAGGTGCGACGGAATATCTTGTAAGCCTCTTTCGCTTCATCCACGGTCTCCGCGGCCCAGCCCGGCAATGCTTCGCACTGTTCGCTCTCCACCTGGGTGATCAGGTCATAGGTGAGGAAAGCCGTGGCCTCGTCCAGGAACTCCACCTCGTATTCCTGGGCCCATCCTTCTTCATCCCCGAACCCCTTCTTCAGCTCCTCCACCGTCGTGGGTTTCCCGCTTTCATCGCGCAGGACCAGCCCTTCCTTGATCGCCAGCTGGATGGGGACCACGTGCTTGGAGTAGCCGTTGTCCGCCGTGCAGAGTTCGTAGAACTTGTTCTTCTTGCCGAAGGGCGTAGAGATGATCCGGATCTTGAACCCCCTGGTGATAGTGGGATAGAGGGCCCGCCAGATGGCCCGGCTGTCCTTGTGCAGCGCGAACTCGTCCAGGAGGATATTCGCCGACCAGCCCCGGGCCGTGTCCGGATTGGCCGGCAGTCCGATGATCCGCGAGCCGTTGGGGAAGACGATCTCCAGCATTTTGTACTCGGCGTCGCCTTCACCTTTGAAGGTTCCCTCGATCTCCTCCACCGCCACGTCGATCGCTTTGGCATGGACTTTGCTTTGGGCGATCAGTTCCTTGGACTGCCTCTCCCCGCGGGACAGGCAGACCCACTTGGTCACCCGTTCGTAACAGTCGAACACGGCCTCCAGCGTGGCCCCGAAAGTCTTCCCCCCTTGCCGGGTGATCCGCCCGATCTTGAATCGCGATTTATCCTCGACCCACCGTTTTTGATAAAGGGTCAAAGGGATCACGGGCGATTGCGGATCCGGGGTTTTGCCTTTTGCCGAATCTGCGTAACCTGCGAAATGTGCGGATCTATTTTTCGGCCGTGCCGCCCGTGATGCCATAGATCTCTTCCTTGATCATCTTCATGGCCTCGGGGCTGAGCCCCCGGGCCTTCCCTTTCTCCTCGATGTTCTTCACCGCCTGCCGCGCTTTTTCCCTGACCTCGCGCGCCCATTTCTTCTGGGTGACCGCGGCGCGGTTCAGCCGGGCGATCATGATTCCCATCTTGGAGACGTCCACCGTTTTCGGGTCCGGGGCCTCCATCTCCACCAGGACCTTGAAGGCCCTCTCCTGGCAGAGGCGCGTTAGCGCGTCGCCCATGACCCCTTCCTCGTCCCCCACCGCCTCGGTGATCGCCCGCGCCTGCTCGGTGGCGATTTTGATGGCGGATAACTTCTCCTCGAATTCCTTCCCGTATCTATGCGCGGCCGAGCGGGAGATCTCGTACCCCTGCTCCTTCAGCCAGGCCGCCAGCCCGTCATAATCGGCGAACCCGCCGGCGATCAGCTTCTTCTCGAACGCCTCCCGGATATCCTTCGGCAAGAGGCAGATTTTAGACCGCGCCGGCATCACCACTCCTTGGGGCGGGCGATCCCGGGCTGGCAGTCCACCGTGTACTCCACGATGTCCACCCCGTTCCGGTTGATCTTAGCGAACCAGACCGGCCTATTGCGTTCCGAAATGGTCACCAGGTCCCGCTCCGCCAGGTAGTCTAGCTCCCTGCGCAGCTCGGTGATGGTGAGGTCGGGGATGCACGGGTCGATGGCGTTGCGGATGATCGCCTCTGAGGCCCCCACCGGTTGCGCGGCATAAAGAGAGCGCAGGATCATCCATCGCAGTTCCTCCCTCCGCGCCTTGGCCAGGTCCATTTTGCCGCTCATTCCTCCGTCTCCTTTTGCTTGCCGGCGGCCGATATCAGCCTGCCCAGGCGGTCCAGCTTGGTCAGGATCGTCACCTCATGGCGGATGAAGTCCTCCCGCCGCACGTAGCAAAGTGGCAGATCCGCCTTCATCTCCAGGACCTCGCGCTCCAGGGTCTGCTGCTTTTCCCGCTGGGTCTCCATCTTATTCGTGAGCTCCCCGAATTTCTCCGACATTCCTTTCAGCCCCGAGCTGATCGTCCAGCGGGCCGTGGCGATGATCACCAGCGACCAGGCCGCGATCAACCCGAGCAGCCATCCGAAATGATCCCACGTCAGGCACTGCCCTTCCATCGCTCCCCCAGGGTTCGCTCAAATCTTCAGCCCGCTCGCGCCTACTACGCGCGAGATGATTTTCTCCATCTTCTCCCGGCCGGTCTCCGGATCCACCGGCCCGGCAAAGCGCCCGGAAGGTTCTCCCGTCTTGATGTATTCCTCGTCGAAATACCATTGCGTGCAGAGCGGGCCATCATAGGAAACCGCGAAGGCCAGGAGGTAATAATCATGGCCGTTGGGCTCTTTCTTGCGGACGTAGGCAAAGGACATGACGGTCATGTTCTCTTTGACGTCCGCGCGCACCGCCCAGAAATCCCCATTGGGCAACTCCTCCGCCGCAATGATTTCTTCTTTCCATTCCGCGCCCAGAAAATCAGGCGCTTTTTCGGGGACGGTGATCTTGTAAGTCCCGCGGGGGCTGACTAGGCGCTTCTCTTTTTCCGGCTCAGCTCCCCAGCCCCATGCGCAGGCCAGAAGCAGCGCGATCGCCAGGATAAAGATTCTCTTCATGACTCGATCCTTGTCTTTCCTTTTTTGTAGGGGCGAGTTTCAAACCCGCCCCATTAAAACCCCGTTCTCAACGCCGCCGATCTGCGGCTATCCTGTCGGGGGTTTAGTCAGCTTTTTGATCAGGTCATAGAGCAGAGTGGCCACGCCGGAGACGTAGCCGACGTTCACAGTGGTGTCGACATACCCGGTCCCCGGCGAGGGTCCCACGTTCAAGAGCGCGGCGAGCCCGCCCAGGAGGAGTACGACGACGGGCGCGTACTTACTCTGGATCCATTTCTTTAGGACCTGGGTCAACCCGATCACGACCAGGGGCGCCAGATACCCGATGATCGCCGCGAAATCAAGAGGCTGCCCCGACGCAGGCTCGGCAGCCAGAAGGCTCCCCGGAAAAAAGGCGATCGTTACGAAGATCATCGCCAATAGCATAAAAATCATCTTCATGTTTTCCTCCTTTTTTTGCTGACAAGATTGATCATTGCCCATTGATCATTGGTTATTGTTTTTTCAGCGGGTCTTTCGGCCTCGATGCCTCCATCACTGTTATCAGGGCCTCGAAATCCTTGGCCGTCGGATCGACTTTTTGCCAGGCCGCGGAGACGTCGTTGATAATCTGCGGCCCCTCCTGGGCGATCCTCCCGATCAGCAAGAGTGAAGCGAATATTGCGGTGGGGTCCATCTCTTCATCCTCCTTGTAAGGGCGATTCATGGATCGCCCTTTTGTTCATTTCCCAACTCCCAACTCTCAACTCCCATCCATCAAAACAGCGGCTTCTGCTGTTCCTTCGGAATCTTCTTTTGGTAATATTCCGTCAGCTCTGCCAGCGCCTTCTGCAAGGCTTTCTGGACAAGCTCCACCGCGGACTGCGGCTTCTCCCCTCTCTTGTATTCCGCCATCGCCTTCGACAAAGCCTGGTGCTCATCCACGAACTTATTCCCGATCTTTTCATACTCCGCCCACCCCGCGTCCGAGATCAGCCCCGTTGCCCGCATCTCTGTGAAGGTCCCGTTGATCATCTTGTACGTGGTGGCCGAAGTGGATAGGGATCGGTACGCCGAATAGGCAAAAGGATCCTCCGGCGCCTTCTGCGGCAGCCCGCACCCCCAGGCGAAAGCCAGAATCCCGATGATCGCGATGGCGATCATGCTTTTAAATCCGCAATTTCTTTTCATCTTCCCCTCCTTTCCTTTCAGCTTTGAGCTTTGAGCTTTGAGCTGTATTCGCGGTATTTCCCCCAAATCTTTTCCACGTAATCCCAAACCTGCATGAAATCGGGCTTCCTGCCCGCCACCATGCACTTCGGCGAGGCCAGCAGCCGGGAGGAAAACTTCCACGTCTGCCATTTCCCCGCGACCGTGGCCAGGGGCTGAAAGCCGAATTCCTCTTCCCTCGCCAGGCGCAGCGCCTGGTTGACGTAACCGCGCCCGCAGTTGTAGGCCGCCAGCATGAACTTCAGCTTCTCCTCCCGATCTGGGATTTCCGGGAACCGGTCATGCTGGATCCGATCGTACTGGACCCCCGCGGCGATATTCTTCTCCGGCTCGAATACCTCGTGGGTATCCAGCCTCATCTCCCGCGCCGTGCCGGGCATCAGCTGCATGAGTCCCTGGGCGCCGGAGGGTGACTGGGCGGTGGGATTGAACCTGGACTCCTGCCAGATCTGCGCCTTGATGAGCAACGGAATATTCACCGCGGCAGGTTGGGCCGAGTAGGGACTCGCCCATTCTTCAGGGAAAAACTTGCGGGCATACGTGGTGATCAGGCCGTCAAATCGGTCCTCATCTTTGTTCATGCCTTCATTGTGGGTTAAGGGGGATTACAAGGGAAGATGGTAGGATAACGAGTTGATACGAGTTGATACGAGGGCTTAAAAAATTCTTTCTTTTGGCGAGTTTATTTCGAGGAAAGTGGTGATTTCGCTCTTCCGGATGCGCCATTGCCACCCGACTTTAAGCGCCCGGATCTTTTGCTCGTAGATCATTCTTTTTAGATTGCAGATCGAAGTCTTCAGAATTTCGGCCGCCTCCCGCGTGGTCAGCAACTCATCCCCGTAAAGGTCCATCGCCCCCTCCTCTTTTTTTTATTCCGCATTCCGCATTCCGCATTCCGCATTCGATTAATTCCATCTTACTTCCCGGTCCCGCATCGCCTTCAGCCCCTCGATCACCCGCTGCGCCGCTTTCCCGGAAAGCTCCTCCGGCTTCTCCTTCCCGGTCATCTTGCGGATGAACCCGTAAAGCCGCGCCGGCCACCACCCCAGGTCCTCCATGAGATGATAAATAACCTTCTTCTGCCCCTCGCTTGCATACTCGGGTAGGGGCGGCCCTGCGTGGCCGCCCGACCTTCGTTTTTTGAACCCGAGGGATTTGAAAACCAGGAGGACCTTCTCGAACCCGAAATCATCCAGATGTACCGAAGACTCCGCCCCCCCATGCGCCTTCAGGATCTCCCGGTACTGTTCCTCCGAAAGCCCCAGCTGCGCCTTGGCGACATGAATCAATTGAATTTGTTTTTTATTAATCAAAACCCTACCTCACCAAACCTGACCGCGCCTTTCCGCACCATACCTGTCCAGACCATGCCGCGCCTTTCCTAGCCTTTCCGCTCCGATCCTCGCCCTGCCTTGCCCCACCAGGCCCCGCCACGCCCGGCGCCACCCTAACACGCCATCCCGCGCCAGACCGAACCGGCCCCCGCCATGCCATCCCCTACCTCTCCTCATTGGACCTCAAACCGGGTAACCTGGAACCGGCCAAAGGACCCGCCCTTCGCCGGGCGGAAATCGCCGATCCCCACATTACGTCCTGCTAGATCTAGCATCTCCTTCAAAACCGCAACCGGAATTTCCATTTCGTCCACGATGAATTTGAAAGACAGGGCCCATTCCCTGAAGCATGGTCTTTTCCTTAGGACGCGGCCTTTTGTCGCGGGGACCACGACAGGCCGGGAATCGATTTCCCACTTGGGATTTAAATGGGGAATGGCAAATGGTTCTATGATCAAATAGCCGCCCGAAACCACATTTTTGTAGGTGACCTTCCTCCTCCCCGGGATCTGGAAGCTGGGTCCGGCGGTCTTGAGCGCCCCCATCAGATGCTCCGCGGGCTGATAGACTGTTCCATCCGGCAGTTGATAAAGGCTCTTTTTGATATCGGCATCGCCGGAGGTCGCGCTCTGCTTCTTGCTTTTTGCGTCGTGATCCTCTACGGCAAAACGATGCTGCAACAATGGCGAAATTCCCTCGATCCTCACCTCGATGGTTTTCATTATTTCCTCCCTTCCTTGTTTTCCCTTTGCGCCCTTCGCGCCTTTGCGTGAGATCATTCCGTCTCTGTTTTTAAAATCGCCTCCACGATCCGGTCAATATCCGAATCCGTGGCCTTGATGAATACCTCGTCTGTATCATTATCCACGGTCACCCCGAGCTTCTTCAGGTCTGCCGCCGGCAGCCGTCCCAGGGCCTTCTTCACCGGGGTCTCCGTGACCTTTATCAGCATCTCCTCCTGCTCCGGAAAATGCTTGCGAATCAGCATCACCACCTTGGCCTCGTCCTCCCAGCTGATCTCACCCTTCTGTTTCTGGTATCCGAACCGGATCCCGTGCAAAATCATCGTCCGCGGCTTCACGAAACTCTCCGGGCTTTCCTTGATCGCGTCGTGCAGCGCCAACTGGTTTTCCGCCGCCGCCTCCGCCCACTTGCGGATCGCCGGCAACTGCTTCCTCTTCAGCGCCGCCACCTCCGCCTCCAGCGCCTGCACCCGCTCCTTCAGCATCATCCTGGCCCCCGCCAGGTCCTGCGCCATCCGATCAAAATCAACCCCGCTTTCCATCTTCCCTCCCTAATCTTTTTTCGATCGCCTTCCGGTCTCTCTCCAGATGATCCATGACATGATCAAGCGGCTGCATTTCCATCCGCAGCAGCCCCGCTTCCTCCCGGACCATATCCTGAATCATCCCCTTCGCCATCTCCCTGGTCTTCTTATCCATGCTCCTCCTCCCCCTCCTGTTTTCTATTCCATCATCCCGGCCACCAGGTGGATAAAACTAACCGGTTCGACTTTCCGGAGATCAACTTCTTCCGGATTCGCAATGATAAAAGCCCTGACTTTCTTAGGCTCGAAATGCCACATATCCCCGCCCTGAATCTCCGTCCTGGCCGTGCCCTTCCGCTTGGCCGTCAAAAGGCCACGCTCGATCCAGGTATAAATTTTCTTGTGATCTTGGCCCAGGAGATCCTCCATCATTCGGATGGTCAGGCCATTGGATCGCTTGTTGATATGAAGCCGCTTGGTCTTCAGGAGGATCGCGCAGGGACTGCGGGTGATTCCGCCATTGATCCTGCGCAGGCCGGCCTGAACAGCCTGATATCCCTTGCGGGGAAAATTTTCGTGCAGCCAATCTTCCTCGACCTCACTCCAGTTTGCTATCTTGGGCTTGGCCAGGCCCATCTCGGCAGCTTTCCGGCGTATATGCCAGCGTGGATATTTCGATCCCAGAAGCCGCATGATCTTGTTCAGGCTGGGGGTGCTGCCGTCGTAATGATCCTTGATGATCTGGAGTTCCTCGGGAGTGAAGAAATATATTCTGGCACTCATTTTTTACTACTCTTCCTCCGCGTCCTTTGCGTCTTTGCGTGAGATAAAATCCATCCCCATCTGCCCCACCAGCGCCGGCAGCGAGCACCCCCGCAGCCTCGACTCCACCGTCAGGCAGGCCATCGCGTAGCCGTGGTAATACCGGCAGGACCGATCCACTTCCTCCTCCGTGACCGGCGTGTAATACCCGCAGGGACCGGAGGCGATAGGGATCCCGTGCTCCATCACCAGGTGCTTGATCGCGCGCCTCACCTGCCGCTCGGAGACCCCGTCAAACAGGTCCATGAGCCTCTCCCGGGGAATGGCGTTGCCTTCACCCCGCCGCGCCCCGATCAGCTCCTTGAGATCCTTCTCCAGATCGGTCATCTGCCCGTGGTCAGGTCTTATCGACAGGTCTTCCATTTAGTATCCTTTCCGCCTCGCTGATCAAATACTTGTCCGCTATCTGCCGCCGAAATCTGAAAACCAATCGCCAGAGATTCCAGATCTGCCTCTCGGTCGCATGCGTCATGTCACAAACCTGCAGGGCAAATCGCTTATCCGACGTACCCGGAAGAAATCTGCACCTGGAAAGCTGCTCGGCTGCATATTTCTCCCGCGGGCTCATTTCCCGCCGAGAAAGCGGAAGTTCCTTTTTCCGAAAAATGGGCCCGTTTGCGGGAAGCTGAAATCTTTGGCAAGGGCAGAGGGGGGCCAGGCATCCTCCCGCGATCTGATGCTCTTTCATCGTACGCCCGCACCTGCAGCTCATTTTTCCTTCTTTACCCCCAATAGAAATCTCTTCGCGCCCTTGCTCCGGGCCAATATTCTGAACACCCTCGAAGGTATTGCCATCCCTGGCTTCATGTCCTTCTTCATCAACTCCCGCGCGATCGTCTTCTTCGTCGGCGCCTGATTGACCATCATTCTCCCCATATTATCCGATCCTCCCCAGCAGGTCCTTCACCTTGCCCGGCAGGTCTTGAATCTGCGAAATCTGCGTAATCTGCGGATCCCCAGTTTTTAGACTTTTTTCTTTTGTTCGTAAATTTTTTTCTTCCTGCCGCGATCTCTCTGTGGATTCGCCCTCCGCGATCCCGATGGCCACCTTCTTCAAATAATTATGGTTCTGTAGGGGCGACCCCCCGGGTCGCCCGCTCCTTAATTGATTGCATACGGTCCGCATGGCCTGGACCAGGCCTTCCCGGGAGATCTCGTACCGCCTCTTCTGGAAATCGAACGCCTGCGCGATGAATATCTCCCGCACCTCGGCGAGCACCCGGTAAAGTTTCCGCGCGTTCAGCGGCGGTCGGATCCCGAAGAGCTCCGCATATTCCCAGGCCAACCGCGAGTGCGGCCCGAAATCGGGCAGCATCCTGATCACCTGCACCATGATCGAGTCTTTCAAGTAAGCCTCCAGGTCGAATTCCGCCTCGCAATACGGGCAGCGGACTTTCAATTAAACACCCCGATCCGCAGCATTCTCACCCTATACCGAATGATCGGCCCAGTTTGCAGATAGGCCGCCTGATTCTTTCTCTCCGCCCGCTCCTTCCAGAGCGCATGCAACCCCGCGCCCCACGCCGCTCCCACGACCAACCCCACCAGAAATAGGATCATGCCGCCTCTCCTTTCGTCTTTGCCTCCAACCTCAAACCGCTTCATTTCGCCCGCGTCATCGACAGCGCGATAACCCGCCTCTCAGGATCGAGATCCACCATGCCACTGGGCCGATTCCCGTTCAACCCGTCCTTAAAATCTTCCCCGCGGGATGCCATCGCCAATATGCACATTGCCATCACTCCAATGATGGCCCCCCCGAAGCCTGCCGCCAGAATCCAGTACCAAGCAACCATTCCTCCCCCCTTTCTTTCATTCGAAATTCAAAATTCGAAATTAAAAATTTACAATCTAAATCGGTGCCCCGCCACACACACCAGGTCAAACTCCCCCGGCGCGATGTACCCGTATCCTGACGGCACCATCTCCTTCCGCAGAAGATTCCCGCATCCCCGCCCGATCCCCGGGCAGCGCATCGATTCCAGCAAGTCCGTCCGCGCCGGCGCCTCCCGGAACTTCCTCCCGGCTTTTGCTTTCTTCCTCCCGTTCGTAAGCCCCAGCCGGTAGGCCCGGTAATGAACCGCCCTCAGCGTCCTGCCCGTGGCTTCGACCAGTTTTCCCGGTCCGCCGTATTCCCGGTAGAGATCCCGGACCATCTCGTCTTCCCCCGGTGTCCATCGCCCGAAACAATCCTGCGGCCGCATTCCTTTCATATCCGGCCTCCTTGGTATGCCCGGCATTTATCATCGCCAGCAGTTCGCTCTCGATCCGCGCCTCCTCCAATGGAACGCATGGATCGCAAAGCCCATGAGACAGTCTCTTGTCCTCAAGGGGTTCCTTCTCCCCGTAAATCCTCCCGCACCGGTAACAGAACTTGATCATTTTCCCTTTGCGCCCTTTGCGCCTTTGCGTGAGAATATCTGCGTAAATCTGCGTAATCTGTGGATCAGATCTCGAACTGATTCATTACGTCTGCCACATGGTCCTTCGTCACCGTGAGAGACCCGTCCCGGTACGCCAGTTTCATCGCCCGCATGGCGACGTTGTTCGCCGCCTGCGGCTGCGGCGCCTTCTTCACCAGCATCTTCAGCGCGTCGTCGGAAAAGATCTTCCTCACTTTCCCGCCCGTGCGCGAAAACCTCCAGTCCAGGTAATCCGCCATGCTCCCGTTCATGCTCCCCAGGTCCACAAGGTAGCACCGCTCCGCGAATTCCCTGAGAGCGTTGTGGAAAAGGAGCGCGCCCTTCAGCCCCCATGCGCCCCGGCTGTCCTCTCCCCCCTGGCCGAGAATGATCACGCTCAACAGTTTGAAGATCATCCCCGAATCCCACAGCCGTTTGAGCCCGATGATCGCCTCCGGCCGGAGATCGTGCGCCTCGTCGATCACCAGCACCGGGTCGGACCCGGCCCTCACGCTCTCTTCCAGCATCCGCTTGGCGAGCTTGTCGCGCTCCACCGCGAACCTGGGGACCTTCGTGCAGTCCATCTGGGAGATCACCGCCTGGGTAATGTTCGACCCGCAGAGCCTCTCCCGGTCGATGGCGTCGGGCATGATCAGCCTCACCGACCGGTCCTTCATCATCCGGCCCAGGATGTGCCGCAGCAGGGTCGATTTCCCCGAGCCTACCTCGCCCACGACGGCCATGATCCCGTGCCGCTTGATCGTCTCCCAGAACTTCCGCTCCACCACCTTGAGCTGGGGCGACTTGTAGATATCCTGGTAATCCTCCAGGTCGAAGAAAGGATCCCCCTCCAAGTGAAAGTGCCGCAGTTCCTCCTCGGTCAGATACTCCTTCGTGAAATTCATCTCCGCCTTCACCTCCTTTTTTTCGAAATTCGAAATTCGAAATTTGCGCGGCTGCTTGCCGCGCGTGGGTTCCGGTTCCACCTGCCAGATCCCCGCACAGGCGACCTTGCGCGCGCGCAGGAAGGCCTCCACTTTTTCCTTGAAATCCTCGATGGACGGGGGCAGGTATCCGCGCTCGCAGCAGACATTGATCAGCGGGCGGGAGAGCTTTAATTCCCGGGCCAGATCCGCCTGGCATATCCCTGCCTGGCGCAGCCTCTCTTTCAGCCGGATGGCCCGGCTCTTCATGCTCCAGACTTTAGCCTCGTGCCTCACCTCTCACCTCCTTTGCCGTTGATCACTGATTACTGGTCACTGTTCTCTGCCTGGCCGCCGCCTCCTTCGCCGGCGTCTCTTCTGTGTAGGGCGCGTTCCCCGAACGCGCCGCTTGCTCCTCTTTCATGCCCAGGTGTTTCCGCATGGCCGCCACCGCTTTCTCAATGCCATCCTCGTTCATTTCCTCGGAAAGGTACCGCTCCAAAAGCTGCGCCTGCACCGGCGTCAGCCGGCTCAAATTCAATTTCTCGCGGATGATTTTCCGGGCCTCGTAAGCGCTGTATTTCAATTCCGCATTCCGAATTCCGCATTCCGCATTCGTCAGGGCCGGCACTCCCGGCCGCGCCAGGTAATGTAGCCCCTCCACCTTGCCCCGCTGCGGCTGCGGCTTGATCTGCGAGATATCGATCTTCTTTGCCTCCACGTCGGCGATGAACCGCTGGGTCTGATCGTAGGCGTGGCTTTTGTAGGACTGCCCGATCACCGCCGCGTCTTCCCGGAATCCCAACTTGTTCGTCATCACCGGCGCCGTCGCATAGGTTCTGCCCGCTTCGTCCTCTACCTGGAACTGCCGGGGGTTGTAAAAGTCCGGGGTGATCTTCATCCGCATCCCCCTGCGGACCGGGCCCCGCACCTCGTAGACCGTCCCGTCGATCCGGATCTGCTTGGCCCCGTCCACCACCGCCGCGAATTCCTTACCGCTGATCAGCCTCCGGCAGATCTCCGGCGCCGGGAGGTACCGCAACTGCTCCCGGGTGATCGCCTGCCAGGCGCTGAACCTGGGCACCCCGGTCCGCCTGTGCTTGTGGATGGCGTTGAATTTCATGACGTAGTCGTAGGCCCGGGCGTTGAGATGCTCGATGTCCGGCGCCTTTTCCAGGGAGAGCTCGCTCTCGAAGGCGTGCTCCCAGGTGAGATGCGCGTTCTCCACCTGCCCGCAAGCCCTGGGATTTCCCGGTTCGTGGACGATCAGGTCCACTTTCAGATTCTTGACCAGCGTCCGGAAAGGGGCGGAGATATTCGCCGATCCCGCGTCGCACATGAGGATCCGCGGCACGCCGTGGAAGGGAAAAAGCTCCGGGTCGGCCTTCACCGCCCAGGCCCGCAGGACGAAGTCCACCAGGGTCCGCGTGTCCTCGCCGCGGACATAATAATAATAAGGATAGATCGTCCCCGAGGCGTGGTCGGTCAGCAGGTAGCGCAGCAGGATTTTCTTGATCTCCTTGAAGTACTGCGGCTTGTTCTTGTAGAAGGCCAGCTTCATGTCCCGGTCCACCATCTCCCACCGGGTCCCCTTGTCCTTGAAGTCGTACTGCACGCAGACCGAGGGGTCCATCTGGTGGACGTGGTTGGGATGGAGGGAGGCCAGATTGACGTGGGCCGTGGGGGAAAGCAGAGAGGACTGATTGAGCCCCATCTCCCGGAAGTAGCGGTTGAGCGTGCTGTCGCTCACCGTCCCCGGGGGGATCAGATTGTTGTCCTCCATCACCTCCCTGATCTTCCAGGTGGGCATGATGATCCGCTCGGTCTTCCGCTTGCTCTTGTAGGACAGGGCCGCCGCGGTCTCGATCTGCTCGGGGGCGAGTTTTTTCCGGCCTTTGTCGGCCCGCGCCTTGCTGAATCCCTCGAAGCCGAACTCCCTGGCCACTCGGTAGACCGTGCCCCTGGACCAGCCCATCATCTCTACGTACTCCTGGACGATCCGGGCCTTATCCCCATTGGTCGAAAAGGCCAGCCGCCGCGCGATTTCCTCCCCCACTTGGGGGTCCACCAGGCCGGGGGTCATGACGGCATCCCTTCCCCTGATGTGCTTTCATCCTGTAGGGGCTGCCCTCCTGCCGTGGCGGGACCACCCGTTTTCCCTGCATACACCTGAGGGTATTTCCGAATGACCTTCTTTTCTTGGTCATTGACTTCCACGGGGGTGGTGCGCTGGCTCTCCATGCGGTTGTACTGATTGTCCTTGCGCAGGAAGAGCAGCTTCGACAGATCGTGCATGTACTCGCAGAGGATCAAAAATTCGGTCAGGAATCGGTCCGATGCCCTGCTCAGGTCGGCCGTGTCCATCCGGTACCAGAGGGAGTTGAAGGCCATCTTCATGGCCGTCAACTTCTCGAACTCCTTCTCCTCCTCCAGCCCCAGACCCAGCTGCAGCCCGTAGATCTGATTCTGCAGATCGATGATCTTCTCGTCTTTCCTCTGGAGCTTCTCCTCCCAGGTCTTCTTCCGGTCCCGGTGCCCCCGCACCAGGTCCCGGAGATCCTTCACGGACATCTGGTCCACTTCGTCCTGGGGCTTACCCAGGAGGGTCCCGGATTCCTGAAAAAGCTTTAAATCTTCGTCAGGTACATCCAAAAGGGCGTATAATTTCCCGATCCCTTGCTTCAGGCTTTTGATGGCCAAATCATTCACGCGTGAATGATTTGATAGCTTTCGGCTGATGGCCATCATCCGCCAGGCCGTGGGCTGGCTGATCCCCAAATCGTCATTGACTATCCGGGTGAATTCTCCGTGCCCTTCCTTTTCCTTCATCCAGATCAGCCGCTTGCCAGCCTCGAAGATGCTCATGGCGGTCTCGGTTAGATAGAACTTTGTCTCCCCGATCACCCGCGTTTTGTCATACGGCTGCCCGTCGGAATAAAGCGTCAGCTCCTCCTCCCGCTTCTTCAACGCCACCCGGCGGTCCACCTCCGCGTGGATCTTCGCCGCCTCTTCCTTAGTCATGACCTTCTTTTCTTTCTTCTTCCGTCCCACCTTTCACCTCCGTTGCATGTCTTTATTCTTTGTAGGGGCGATTCATGAATCGCCCTGGGCGCATCTGTTTCTCATCGAAAAAGAGATCATCCACCAGAACAAAAACGCGAACAGGATCCCGCCGGCCACGGCCACCCATCCCACGACGTTCCCCCACTCGTGATACATAATGACGTGATCCATCGTTCCTCCCGCCATCTTCTCTTCCTGATGTAGGGGCGATTCACGAATCACCCCTGCTCTGTTTTTTCCTTTTCCTATGACCTCTCAGCTATGATCCCAAGTGTTCCAGCTTCAGCCGCTCCAGGTCCCCGACTTTCTTTCCCAGGTACCGCCGGAACCCGTCCGAAAACTGGGTGAATGCCGGCGCGATCCGCCACTTCCCATCCACCTCCTCCACCCACTGGTACCGCTTCAGGGTCTGCAGGATCCGGAAGGTCTTGTTGACCGAGAGCGACAGAGATTCGGCCAGGTCCTTCAGCGACAGCTCCACATACTCCGGGATCCCCAGCCCGATCATGACTTTGACGCCGCACTCCAGGGCCTTCACCGCATAATCCCTCTGCCCGTTCTCCTCCACATTCACCTCCGCCGATTTTCCTCGTGTCTCCTCCTCCCCCTCGATGGAGGAGGGCGGGTTGGGGGTGATTCCGCGCGTAGAGCCCGATCCCTGATCGGGCCACCCATCTACCTCAACAGATTCCAGATCCACAGGACCCCGCCGCAGAGAATAACCGCGATCACCGCGATCCCGATCACCGCGAACAGCCTGATTCCCTCCGCCGATTCCATCTTTTTCTCCCTCGATCACCAGGACCACTTGGCCCCGATTGAAAAATTCTTAAGGACGACCGTGCCTTCCACTCCTATGGTCATGTACTGCCAGATCTCCCGGCATGGCTTGGGCAACACGTGGCTCACGCCCAGGTGCGCCGCCGACGCCCCGATAAAATAAAGGTAGACCGCCCCGGGGTTCGGATGCTTGCCCAGGATGGGATTATGCTCATGCCATCCGTCCGGGTTCCGCGCGATGTAGAGCGTCTGGAACATATCCGTGAAATGCAGTGTCTGGTAGACGGCCTCGCGGGCGACGTCCCCATTAGTCCAGGGGTCCGCGGCCCTGGCCTGGCAGGGTCCGATCAGAAGCAGAAAAATGAAGAAGCAGAGGAAGGGCAAGGAGGCCGACATCAGGTCTTGTCTGCTCATGGCATCCCTCCCCCGGCCAACATCCCGGCCAGCCATTCCCACGCCCCCGCGATATACAGCAGGTTGGCCGCCCAGGTCGCTATGGCCGCGCCGATTAGTGCTTGCCAGAATCTACGCATCTCGTCTCCTTCAGGAGCCGGCGAATGAGCCGCTCTCGGTCCGCGAACTCCTTTTGTTCGTGTTTGATTTTGCCGAGCTGGGTGAGGAGCGCCTCGCGGTTTTCGATGACGTAGCAGCCCAGCAGTTCGGTCATGATCCGCAGCGGCTCTTTATAGCCGGTGGCTTCGCAGAAGGCGGGCAGATAGGCAGCGGGAAAGCGGTGATTCTCTTTGGACTCGGCCGTCCAGGAGTCTAACTGGGGCTTGGAAACTTCCACCCCCAGGAGCTCCGACATCCGGGCCGCGACCTGGTAGCGAGAGAGGGGCGAGCGCTTGAGCCCCAGGGAGAGTTCCTCTCGTAACCGGAGGTCAATATTAAAGGATGCGGGCCCGGAAGGATTTGATGCCGGATGCTGGTTCATGGCCCGGGAAAGGAAATCTTCGAAACTCAGCTGGCCGGGCCCGGGGTCTATTTTTTTCTTTGATTTAGCCATTGCAAGGCCAAAAAAAAATAGGTTACAATGTGGGTGAAAAACGGATGGGCCGGGGGGAGGTGAGGCCTCGGCCCATCCTTTACGGCCCGATCAATCTGGTGAGCTCGTCCGGGGAGATCCCCAGGACCCGCGCCACCCGGGCCTTTATCCTTTTTGACTTCCGCTGCCCATGCAACAGTTGCCCCATGAACCGGAACGAGCAGGGAATCCGCCTCGCCAGCTCGCTCTGATTCACCTCCGCGTCGATCATGAGCTTTTTGATAGTCTTTTCGTTCTGGGTCATGGCATTTTTTTTGGTCCTCGATAGCACTATATTTGAGCTTTTCGGTATAAATATCATCTTTCTTAATCGTTTGTCAAGCAAAAAAGATTAGAAAATATTAAAAAAGATTATGCCACCTGTGGATTCTTTAAAAATCAAAGACTTACGGGAAGGATTAGGTCTTACGTTGGAAGAGCTCGCCGATAAGGTGGGAGTTTCCGCCAATCAATTATCAAAAATAGAAAGGGGAGCCGGGACTAGGCCAAAAACCCTAAAAAGGCTGGCCGCCGCCTTAGAGGTCGGCGCTGATACATTGCGGGTTAAAAAAGGACTTCAGGAAGAGGAGGGATCAGCCGATAAGTTTAATGAGGTGGCTCAGGTTGAAATGGCTCAGAAGGCAGATGGATTAGATAGGACTTCCTTTTTCGAGATCGATCTAGGTACGGACTCTTTTGGTCAGGCCGTCTCCGATCTGCGGGAAATTTTTAACTCCGGAGACCGGGCTCTCATCACCGCGATACTGGCCAATCTCTTCACCTTTAAGCGCGCCACCCGGCGGGAGCAGGAAATCGCCAAAATGAAATCCGAAAACCAGGCCCTCCAGGAGACCGTCCAGTCCCTGGCTTCCCGCCTCACCACCCTGGAGGAGAAGATCAATAAATAAAGGAGGAATCCTTTATGGGTAGTCGATCTGACCGATTGAAAGGAGGTTAAAGATGGGAGCTCTTCTTTTCATTGTCGGTATGCTCTAGGCGATTCTCGGTGTGGTCAACATCTATTCAGGCCTTTCCAATATTTCTGCTTCTGGCGGATCTTCTACTCTAGGGGCCATTAATCTCCTTGTCAGTATGGTCCTTTTTATTTTGCCGGGGCTTCTTGTTGCCGGGCTTGGATACTATATCAACGCGAAGAGAAAACCTGATCCATCATCCTTAAAAAAATGCCCTGTCTGCGCCGAGAGTATAAAAAAGGAGGCCCGGGTCTGCCGCTTCTGCGGCCTCGAATTTGCGTCTCCCCCGGCCCCTGACTCCAGGACATAAAAAATCAAACCTGTTTTGATACAGTAAAATCACCCCGGCCGTCCCGCGCGAAAATTTGCGGCCAAATTTTTAAAACGTATTTTGATACAGTAAAATCGATCATCCCACCAAGTCCCGACAAATTTCTCTTATTCCCACGTTTGTCTCATAAATGCACCTGAATTATTTCACCTCCGGTCA
>Ga0153916_10000156_pt1 | contig 40476 bp, 41 predicted proteins | sample Opewatmetagenome_FD_109642 | JGI IMG/M metagenome (GOLD analysis project Ga0153916, IMG submission 109642) | Freshwater wetland microbial communities from Ohio, USA - Open water 3 Core 3 Depth 4 metaG | ecosystem: Environmental > Aquatic > Freshwater > Wetlands | place: USA: Ohio, Lake Erie...
CACATCCACACATCCTGATCACCGGCGCGGACGGTCAGCTTGGTTCGGAGTTGCTGCGCCGCGCGGCGCAGTACGAAGTGACGACGACCGGTTTGACCCGCGCCCAGCTCGACATCACCGATGCTGAGGCGGTGCGGCGGACTGTGTTGCAGAGTGGGGTCGTGGCCGTCGTCAATGCGGCGGCCTATACTGCCGTCGATAAGGCGGAATCGGAGATGGCATTGGCCTATGCGGTCAATCGCGACGGCGCGGCACATCTCGCCAGGGCCTGCGCTGCGGCGAATATTCCCTTGATCCATGTCTCGACCGATTATGTCTTCGACGGCAGCAAAACCACGCCCTATACCGAAGACGATCCGGTCCATCCCGTCAGCGTGTACGGCGCCAGCAAGGAAGCGGGCGAACAGGCGCTGCGCGACACCTGGCCGCGCCACATCATCCTGCGCACGGCATGGGTGTACAGCGCGTTCGGGCACAACTTCGTCAAGACCATGCTGCGCCTGGCGCGGGAGCGCGATAGTTTGCGGGTGGTGGCCGATCAGCACGGCTGTCCTACCGCCGCCGGCGATCTTGCCGAGGCTATCTTGCAGATCGTGCTACGCATCGAGGCGGAGGGCGAAGTGCCGTGGGGCACTTATCATTACTGCGGCGCGGGCAGCACCACCTGGCACGGCTTCGCCGAGGCCGTCGTGCACCAGGCCGCGCCGGCGCTGGGCCGTTCCGTGCCGGTGGTCCCGATCACCACGGCCGACTATCCCACGCCCGCCCGGCGCCCGGCCAATTCCGTACTGGACTGTCGCCGTATTCAAGAACGATTGGGGATACAGCCGCGACCATGGCGCGAGTCGCTGAATGATGTGATGGACGAGCTGATCGGGGTGCCGGCCAGGCCGGTTCAGGGTTAGAATGAGCGGCATGTCTCATCCCGAAGAAGTCACCGACCTCCCTTCCGTGCGCCTCTCCGCGCGCGAAATACAGAATATACGCCAGGTGTTAAGCACTGTGCTGGCGGAATATGCACAGGCGACGGCATGGTTGTTCGGATCGCGGGCGAATATGCAGGCCAAGGGCGGCGACATCGACCTGTTCATTGAAGTGGGGGGAGACGTTTTGGACGAACTGGCCTTGATGCGCAGATTGGGGGTCGCGTTCATGAAGAGTTTGGGAGAGCGTAAGATCGATATTGTCATCAAAGGCCGGAATACCCCCGGCTCAGCCTTGCACCAGATTGCGCGTAGCGAAGGAGTGTTGTTGTGGCAGAGTCCCAGCAGGACCGAATAAGCTATTTTCAAGAGCAATGGGAGTTGGCGCGGAAGATGGAAGCCGTTTTGCGCTATTCCTCGGAGCGCGCAGCGAAGGCCATGCCGTTGCTGCATCAGCCGTTGACGCCGGAACAATTGGAGACACTTGAGGCGATGGGGGCGCGTTTCGCAAGGATGTCGGACATGCTCGTTCAAAAGCTTTTCCGGGCCATCGATGCCTTGGAACTGGTTGATGAGGGCAGCATGATCGATAGATTGAATAGAATGGAGAAGCGGGGGATCATCGGTAAGGCGGAAGACTGGATAGAGATAAGGCAAATCAGGAACCAGATTGCCCATGATTATGTGCTTAAAGACCTGCTCAGCCTATACCAGAGTATTTACCGGCATTACCCCTTCTTATTTCAGGCGATGGCCGCCTTGGAGAAATATACGAAGGCGCGTGGGTGGAGTAAATGACCGAAGCCGCATTAGTGAATGATGCTCATTTCTTTCCCCCTCTCCCTGCGGGAGAGGGCAGGGGTGAGGGCCGTTTCTTTCCTCTCCCAGCGGGGAGAGCGAAGTGAAGGATAGGCGGCCGACGGGGTTGAATCTTTTCATCCCTCTTCCGCCGGGCGAGGGATCGAGGGTGAGGGCGAGCTGTGATGAGCATTGAGTTGTCACATAGGGATAGTTCTATCACATGAACATCATTCACACAGAGCTTCCCGGTGTGTTGATCATCGAACCGCGCGTCTTCGGCGATGAGCGTGGCTTTTTTATGGAGACTTGGCAACAACAGCGCTATGCGGAAGCGGGCATGCCGGAGCGGTTCGTGCAAGATAACATCTCATTATCGCGCCGGGGCATATTGCGCGGATTGCACTACCAGCATCCCCAAGCCCAAGGCAAGCTGGTATATGTGCTGCAAGGCGAGGTTTTCGATGTCGCGGTGGATGTCCGCACCGGTTCTCCCCATTTCGGCAGATGGGAAGGTGTGACGCTCTCGGCGGAGAATAAGCGCCAATTCTATATCCCGCCGGGATTCGCCCACGGTTTCTGCGTGACAAGCGATACGGCCCTGTTCGCTTATAAGTGCACGGAATTCTATAATCCCGCTGTCGAAGGCTGTGTGCGCTGGGATGATCCGGAGATCGGCATCACATGGCCGATCAAGTCACCCTCATTGTCCGGTAAAGACAAGGAGGCGCCGCTGCTTAAGGGCATTCCACGCGACCGCTTGCCGGTGTGGCAGGCTGCAACGTGATCCATTGGGGCTTTAGGTGAAATGACTGACTCTCTCAATCCGACCGTTGTTCACATGAATGAGCCATGATCGACGTGCGGCCGCTTCCAATAAAGGGATACTAGTGTACTGCGGCGCAATTGCTGGTATTTATCAGGAGCTTCCCCCTCTCCCTCCGGGAGAGGGTTGGGGTGAGGGGGTCGAGCAAAGAAGCATGCATCACCCCTCATCCTGTCCTTCTCCCTCAGGGAGAAGGGACGTTCTTGCAAGTTTCCCAGTAAACGATTCGCGCAATATAAGTTCCAAACATAACGCCGCAGTACACTAGAGGGGAAATGCTGTGCACAGATGTGGAGAAGGTGACCAAGATATGACCTCTGATTTAACAAGACTTGTGGAAAAGATTCGCGCCGCTTTGCCGGGTGTTATCGCGGTCTATGTATTTGGTTCCCAAGCGGCAGGTATAGCTGGGCAGGAGAGCGATATCGATCTTGCCGTGCTGCATGACAGCCCCATCTCCCAGGTGGCATGCTGGGATCTGGCGCAGGAATTAGCGAGGGAGGCGGGCCGGGACGTGGACCTAGTGGACCTGCGCGCCGCCTCCACGGTGATGCGCGCCCAAGTGATCGCCAAGGGGCAACGCCTGTTTTGCGCGGATGAGCGCCAGTGCGCGGAGTTTGAAGATTATGTCTACTCGGCCTATGCCCGCTTCAATGAGGAGCGCCGCGCGATCCTCCAAGACATCCGCCAGCGAGGCAGTGTTTATGGTTGACGACGTACTGCTCAACAAGGTAGCCATCATCGAGCGTTGCCTTGAGAGGGTGGGTGAGGAGTATCGCGGCCACGAGGACGAGCTGGACAGCAACTACAGACTCCAGGATTCCATCGTTCTCAATCTCCAGCGCGCCTGCGAGGCCGTGATCGACCTGGCCATGCACGTAGTGCGCGTACGCAAGCTTGGTCTGCCGCAGGAGAGTCGCGAGGCATTCACATTGTTAAGCCAGGCCGGTTTGCTCGATGAAGCGACCACGAGACGGATGCAGGCGATGGTGGGTTTCAGGAACGTGGCGGTGCATGCCTATCAGAAACTGAGCCTCCTCGTGGTGAAAGCGATTATCGAGCAGAGGTTGGGCGATTTCCGGGCCTTCATTGCGGCGATGATGCGTGTTGGGGGATAGAATGAATAAACGAGGCAAACTCCCCGACACATCCGGTGGGACTCCCGATGTTTGACCTATACGGCGGTCATAATAGATCATGGTTATTGCGCGTATTGGGCACTCCTCTTCAGATACCCCCCTTTGTAAAAGGGGGGTTAGGGGGGATTTCCGATGATGGGGATCGTTGCAAATCCCCCCTCGGTCCCCCTTGTTCAAAGGGGGAAGGATGAGTGCCAGCCGCCTTTATGACCCCAGAGACGTTTTCTCAAACATGAGATCCAACATCCGATGAAAGGCATCATCCTCGCCGGCGGCTCCGGGACGCGGCTGTATCCATTGACGCGCGCGATCAGCAAACAGCTGCTGCCGGTGTATGACAAGCCGATGATTTATTATCCCCTGAGCACGCTGATGCTGGCGGGGATACGGGATATCCTGATCATCTCCACGCCGCACGACCTTCCCCTGTTTCAGCGCCTGTTGGGAGACGGCGATCAATGGGGGCTCAACCTAAGCTATGCGGAACAGCCGCAGCCGGAGGGATTGGCGCAGGCCTTCCTCATCGGCGAACGATTCATCGCAGCGGACGCCGTGAGCCTGGTGCTCGGCGACAACCTGTTTTACGGCCACGGTTTGGCGACGGATTTACAGCATGCCGCACAACGCGCGCGCGGCGCGACCATCTTCGGCTATTACGTCCGCGATCCCGCGCGTTACGGCGTGGTGAGTTTCGACAAGGCAGGTAAAGCCATCGACATCGAGGAAAAACCCAAAGCGCCGCGCTCCAACTACGCCGTCACAGGGTTGTATTTCTATGACAACGACGTCATTGCCATCGCCAAGGGTCTGAAGCCTTCTTCGCGTGGCGAGCTGGAAATCACCGATGTCAATCGGACCTATTTGGCGCGCGGCGAGCTGAACGTAGAGCTGCTGGGGCGCGGCACGGCATGGTTGGATACCGGCACCCATGAATCATTGTTACAAGCCGCGCAATTCATCGAGACCGTTGAATCCCGCCAGGGCCTCAAAATTGCCTGCCCGGAAGAGATCGCCTGGCGGATGGGCTACATCGATGCCGAACAGTTGCACCGGCTGGCCGAGCCTTTGATGAAAAACGGTTATGGGCAGTATCTATCCGATATCCTCGGGAGGAGGCAGGATATCACTCGGTGAGAACCCCAATTCCCCTTCGATATTGACTTATTTACAGCTCATCACTACCATGCGTTCATCAATTGAACGCATGGCCATGCTCGACGACGAAACCCACTACAAGATACTGAAGCACCTCCAGGAAGACCCGCATATCAGCCAGCGGGCCTTGGCTGATGCATTAGGTGTGAGTCTTGGAAAGACCAATTTTTGTCTGAGGGCGCTCATCGATCGAGGGATCATCAAGGCCAGAAACTTTCGTAATAGCCAGAACAAAGCAGCCTACGCTTATTTTCTGACTCCCAAAGGGATATCAGAGAAGGCTAGCGTCACCATCGGCTTTTTAAAGCGCAAGATGGCAGAGCACGAGGTCATGCGAGAGGAGATCGAGCGGCTTCGGCGAGAGGTGGGGCAGGGGGTTGACATTATTCCTGTTCAAGATGAGAGAGGGACGGGATGAAAGGAATGAACCGATCCTTGACTGAGGACCAAAGACGTACCGTGAGAAATCAAGAGAGATGGTACGTGGTTCATGCCAAACCCAAGCAGGAACACAGGGCTTTAGAGAATCTACATAATCAAGGTTATCAATGCGTGCTGCCACAATACCAGCGCGAGAGAGTGCGTTTGGGCGCGCGGGCGCTCTACGACGAACCGCTGTTTCCGCGTTACCTGTTTATTCGCCTTGACTCCGTCAATATGAACTGGAGCCCAATTCGCAGTACTCGTGGCGTGATTGGCCTGGTCAGTTTTGGCGGTATTCCTGCTGCTATGCCCGCGGGTTTGGTTGAAGCGCTGATGCAGCGCAGCGAACGTAGAGAAAATCTATTTTGCAAAGGTGATCGGGTATTGATTACCGCCGGTCCTTTTTCGGGCCTGGAAGGCGTTTTTGAACTAGACGATGGCGCTGCCCGGGTCGTAATCCTATTTGATTTTATGCAAAAGCAACATCGCTTGAGTATGCCGGTGGCGAATGTTTGCCGAGTGGGATGATGTAGCGTTATAAATAACCGGCTGTGAGGCATGATGTCTCACAGCCAGGCTAGCAAGATGCGGGACATGTTTTTTGGAATTGACATTTAATCCAAGGGCGGTAGCGTGCGTAAAGAATGCTTAGTGCAAGAATGCGAATCGCTGTAGAGAGTCGCATTGGGAAAGTCCAATTATTCCCTAAGGAAATATGAATGGCAAAGCGAGCCTTAATTACAGGTATTACAGGGCAGGACGGCGCATATCTTGCCGAATTCTTGCTTGGTAAGGGATATGAAGTTCATGGTATCAAACGCCGCACATCCTTATTTAACACAGACCGCATCGACCATCTTTACCAAGATCCGCATGTCTCTAATCGTAATTTCGTCCTCCATTATGGAGATATGACCGATTCAAGCAGCCTGATTCGCGTAATTCAGCAGGTGCAGCCTGACGAAATTTATAATCTTGCGGCACAAAGCCATGTTGCGGTTTCATTCGAAGAGCCTGAATATACCGCCGATTCGGATGCTTTGGGCGCGCTTCGACTTCTGGAAGCAATTCGCATTCTCGGATTACAAAATAAAACTCGCTATTATCAGGCATCTACTTCCGAGTTGTACGGTAAGGTGCAGGAAATACCACAGAAGGAAACCACACCCTTCTTTCCTCGATCCCCATACGCAGTGGCCAAGCTCTATGCCTACTGGATTACAGTCAACTACCGCGAAGCCTACGGCATCTACGCGTGTAACGGTATTTTGTTTAACCACGAATCACCGATACGAGGTGAAACATTCGTTACTCGCAAGATAACCCGTGCTTTGGCGCGAATCAAGCTCGGTCTACAAGATTGCTTATACCTTGGCAACATCAATGCAAGGAGAGATTGGGGTCATGCGCGTGATTATGTTGAAATGCAATGGCTAATGTTGCAGCAAGAAGAACCTGAAGATTTTGTGATCGCAACGGGTAAGCAATACAGCGTCCGCGATTTTGTCAATGCGGCGGCTGAGGAACTGGGGATCAAAATTGCCTGGAAAGGCAAGGGAGTGGAAGAGAAGGGTTACGATAACAGCGGAAAGTGTATTGTTGCTATCGATCCTCGCTATTTTCGGCCCACTGAAGTGGAAAGCCTCCTGGGTGATCCAACTAAAGCCAGAGAAAAGCTGGGATGGGCGCCGAAGACAACATTTCAGCAGCTTGTTACTGAGATGATCCGGGAAGATCTCAAAGCCGCTGAGCGTGACCAATTGATCAATACACATGGTTACAAAGCTATGAGCCGCCACGAATAAGCTATGGCTGCATTGCTCACTTCCTAGTGGTGCGGGTGATGGATAAGATTCACATGAACGAAAATGAAAAAATCTATGTTGCTGGACACCGTGGGATGGTGGGTTCGGCAATCGTTCGTGTTTTACAAAAGCGAGGCTATTGCAACATTATTACCCGGGCATTCAGTGAGCTCGACCTCACGGATCAGCGCGTTACCCGCGCATTCTTTGAGTCTGAACGTCCGGATCAAGTATACCTGGCCGCAGCCAAGGTCGGTGGAATCCACGCCAATGATACCTATCCAGCCGAATTTATTTACCAAAATCTGATGATAGAGGCCAATGTTATCCATGAGTCCTGGCGCGTGGGCGTGCAAAAACTGCTGTTTCTAGGTTCTAGTTGCATCTATCCAAAGTATGCGCCGCAACCCATGAGTGAGGATACGCTGCTTACTGGACCACTGGAACCAACCAATGAACCTTACGCCATCGCTAAGATTGCCGGGGTTAAGCTATGCGAATCGTATAACCGTCAATACGGTACTGATTATCGCAGCGTTATGCCTACTAATCTTTATGGCCCTGGTGATAACTATCATCCTGAAAACAGTCATGTCGTTCCTGCGCTCATTCGTCGTTTTCATGAAGCAAAGCAATCTGGCGCAGATAAGGTTGTTATCTGGGGAACAGGTATGCCAAGGAGAGAGTTTCTCTATGTGGATGACATGGCGGAGGCCAGTGTGCACATAATGGAGCTTGATAAGGATGTCTATAATGCCCATACCAAGCCCATGCAAAGTCACATTAACGTTGGCACAGGAATCGATATCACAATACGCGAACTGTCAGAGACTATTGCTCATGTAACGGGGTTCATGGGTCGAATTGAATTCGATTCCAGTAAGCTGGATGGTTCATTGCGTAAGTTGCTGGATGTTTCGAAGTTGATTGGATTGCAGTGGTCGCCAAAGTATTCGCTTGCTGATGGGTTAGCTTCTACCTACGAGTGGTTTTGTGAACATCAAGAGTGTATTAGGGGATAAGTCGAATATTGAACTGCAAGGCGAGACGTCGAGGCGCACTGCATATAGCAATGTATTAGAGCTTGGAAATGCGTAATACACCCTCTAATAGCCTTTTCCCTCTTTTAGTGCAGCTTTTTCTGCATGTCAGCCAACGGCGACGTCGTCAGTTTGCATTGCTGCTTGGTATGACGCTGATATGTTCGATGGCTGAGGTCGTTAGTCTTGGGGCGGTGATTCCATTTATTGGTGTACTAACACAGCCAGATAAAGTTTTTAATTATTCCGCGGTTAGTAGTGTAGTGCACATGCTCGGTATTACGTCAGCAGATGATTTGGTAATTCCCGTTATTTTTGCATTTGCCATAGCTGCACTGCTTGCAGGAGGCTTGCGGCTTCTTTTGTTGTGGGTAAGTATTCGGCTCGCAAATGCCACCGGTGCGGATCTTAGTGTTGAGGTGTATCGCCGGACGTTATATCAGCCGTATAAGGTTCATGTCGCCCGTAACAGTAGCGAAATTATAAGTGGAATAACGCAAAAGGTTGGTGCAGCTACTGGGGTGTTGACTTCCTTGGTGGCTGTGATTACTTCAGCCATTTTGCTAGCGGCTATATTGGCAACGTTGCTCATGATTGACCCGATTATTGCAATTATTGCGGTAAGTGGGTTTGGGGCCGCTTATGGTGTGATTGCCATAAAGACGCGCAACAGGTTGAGAAGTAATGGTCAGTGTATCGCGCATCAACAGACGCAGGTGGTGAAGTCGCTGCAAGAGGGGCTTGGCGCCATCCGCGATGTTCTTCTGGATGGGGCGCAGGAAGTTTACTGCGAAGGCTACAACAAAGCCGTTCGACTATTGCAGACGGCATCTGGCGAGAACTATTACATTACGCTGGGGCCACGATATGTGATGGAAGCTTTGGGGATGGTGATGATTGCGGGGCTGGCCTATGTGTTGAGCTTCCGGCCGGGAGGCGTTGGGGCAGCGCTTCCAGTATTAGGAGCGCTTGGTCTGGCCGCGCAACGCGTTCTCCCCCTTTTGCAACAGTTATACGGCAATTGGATGAATGTGGCAGGTAGCCAAGCCTCGCTTATTGATGTACTTATTTTATTAGAGCAGCCTTTTCCCGGTGAAGCAAAAAATGAAGATTTGGCAGAGGTATTGCTATTTCAAAATGAAATCCGCTTTGAGCATGTATGGTTTAGGTATGGCGATGAGGGCCCTTGGGTGCTCAACGACATTAATTTGTCTATACCTAAAGGGGGGCGAGTAGGTTTCGTCGGTAGTACCGGGAGTGGTAAAAGTACCGCCCTTGATCTACTTATGGCGCTACTTGAGCCGACAGAGGGAAATATTCTTGTCGATGGGCTGTCTATCAATAGCGAGCAACGCAGAAGCTGGCAGCGCAATATCGCTCATGTGCCACAAAGTATCTACCTTGCCGACGCTACTATTGCGGAGAATATTGCATTTGGCGTGCCGCCAAGACAGATTGATATGGATCGTGTGCGAAGTGCGGCTAAAGAGGCTCAAATCTCCGAATTTATAGAAGGGCGACCCGAAGGTTATAGCGCTATAGTGGGCGAACGAGGTGTTCGTCTGAGCGGTGGTCAGCGGCAGCGTATCGGGATCGCAAGAGCACTTTATATGAAAGCATCTGTGCTGATATTCGATGAGGCCACGAGCGCGCTGGATGGTGAGACTGAAAAAGCGGTGATGGAAGCTATAGAAAATCTTGACCGCGAACTTACTGTTCTGATCATCGCTCATCGTATAGCTACTCTTCAGCGTTGTGACACGATTGTGCATCTGGAGCATGGTCGAATTGTTGCGGTTAGTTCGTATAAAGAATTTGTTATTAGCCGCTCAGAGCTTGATCGGTTGGTGAGCTAAGGGATTTGCTGGATGTACTTGCCTTACTTGCCTTGAAGGGGGGTTGATGGGGTATGCAAGGAAATAAGATGTGAAATTGGTTAAAAAAATAGTAACACACATAGCAAATAGCCATCTGTCAAAGCTTGATAGGCTCTATCAAAAGCATGAGGGGCAAGAATGCTATATATTCGGCGATGGGGTATCGCTAAAGTGGATGGATCTGAAGCAATTTGCAGATCGACCTTCCATTCTCGGAGGGATGTTGATCTACCATAAAGAAGCTAATGTACTTAATATCCCATATTCCGCCATAATCGAGCCTTTCTTCTTCTATCCTATTTTCCCTTACCGTAGCAATGGAGGGTTTGAGTTATTAAGGCATACTTTCTACAAAGAATACAAAAAATCAATAATTCAAAACCCTGAAACAATATTTTTTGTTAACCTTTCAAACTATCCGGTCGCTAGCTTTCCGAACACGCTTTTTGTAAGTCGTTGGTACAAATCGTCCTTTAGAGACAAAAATCCATTTAGGGATCGCGACGATTCGCACCAAGGCACCTTAAGATTTCAGCTGTCTTTAGCTATTTATCTTGGATTTAAAAAAGCTTATCTCGTTGGTCATGACTACACACATTTTCCGTCAAGATCTTTACACTTCTATGAAAAAGGGGAGGGGCTGCTGGATGGCGGCAAAGATTTTTGTCGTGATTTTATAAAATATGCCAATCAATATATCGATTTGGTTACAGTTACCTTGGATAGTAATAGTGAAACAATGAAATCCATTACCTATAAGGACCTGACCGGTAAAAACCCGAGTTATCGAGAAAATATTGATATCGTTGATAGAGTAAAATTGGAGAGTTTGGCTACTTGGCATGGATATTCAATATTTTAAAGGGCGAAAGCTGAGAGTTTTTGCGCGGTTTTTTGTTAGAAGTCTTCTAAGACATAATTCACCGATTAGTGGGATCGACAAATGTTCAATGACAAAACTATATTAATCACAGGCGGCACTGGTTCGTTCGGTAAGCAATATGTCAAGACTTTACTGGAGCATTACCGGCCGAAGAAGTTGATTATCTATTCTCGCGATGAGCTAAAGCAGTTCGAGATGGAGCAAGAATTTCATCAGGATTGTATGCGTTATTTTATCGGCGATGTGCGTGATCGTGAGCGCCTTATTCAAGCCATGAACGGGGTTGATTACGTTATTCATGCCGCAGCGCTGAAGCAAGTGCCAGCAGCGGAATATAATCCTATGGAATGCATTAAGACAAATATTCATGGCGCGGAGAATGTGATTCAGGCGGCGTTGGCGAATAATGTGGAAAAGGTGATTGCTCTTTCTACGGATAAGGCAGCCAATCCCATTAATTTGTATGGGGCGTCAAAGCTTGCGTCTGATAAGTTGTTTGTCGCTGCAAATAATATAGCTGGTCGGCATCGAACACGTTTTGCTGTAGTACGATATGGCAATGTTGTAGGGTCGCGGGGTTCAGTTGTGCCATTTTTTAAAAAATTGATTACCGAAGGGTGTGATTGTCTTCCAGTTACCGATATTCGCATGACTCGGTTTTGGATTACGTTGCAGCAAGGTGTTGACTTTGTGCTGAAAAACTTTGAGCGCATGCATGGCGGTGAGATTTTTGTGCCTAAGATTCCATCGGTAAGAATAGTTGATCTTGCTAAGGCGATGGCGCCAAATGCGGATCACAAAGTTATCGGTATTCGTCCCGGCGAAAAACTGCATGAGGTTATGTGTCCCGAGGATGATTCACATTTGACATTGGAATTTAATGATCATTATGTGATTCGACCAACAATCCAGTTTGTTGATGAATGTGATTTTTCAGTTAACAGGTTGGGAGAGGCGGGGCAGGCGGTTGCGCAGGGATTTGAATATCACTCCGGAAAAAATCCGAATTTTCTCTCCATCAAAGAAATTATTGCGTTTAACCATCTCGCGGGTATGTAATGCTGCCATACGGTCGCCATGATATTTCGCAGACCGATATCGACGCGGTAGTCGAGGTTCTGCGTTCGGATTATCTTACCCAGGGCCCAACTGTCCCCTCCTTTGAAAAGGCCATTGCTACCTACTGTAACGTTGAGCATGCCATAGCTGTTAACAGTGCAACTAGTGCACTGCATATTGCCTGCTTGGCTCTTGGTGTGAGTCAGGGCGATGTGGTTTGGACTAGCCCCATCACTTTTGTAGCCAGTGCAAATTGCGCATTGTATTGCGGAGCGCGGATCGATTTTGTAGATATTGATCCGCGCACATACAACCTGAGCGTGAAACACTTGGCAGGGAAATTGGCACAGGCGGAAAAGTCGGGTTGTTTGCCCAAGGTAGTTATCCCGGTACACCTGTGTGGCCAACCTTGCGACATGGCCGGCATTCACACTCTCAGCCAGCAATACGGCTTCAAGATCATTGAAGATGCCTCGCACGCCATCGGTGGCAAATATCGGGGCGTGTCCATCGGCAACTGTCGTTATAGCGACATTACTGTATTCAGCTTTCATCCGGTCAAGATTATTACCACTGGCGAAGGTGGTATGGCGCTGACCAACGACAAGCAACTGGCCAAACGCATGCAACTGCTGCGTAGCCATGGCATTACCCGCGAATCGGCGGATATGACCCATGCGCCAGACGGTCCTTGGTATTACCAACAGATAGACTTAGGTTTCAACTACCGTATGACGGATATGCAGGCCGCATTGGGGCTGAGTCAGATGCAGCGGTTGGATGAGTTTGTCATTAGGCGGCATGCCATCGCCAAGCGTTATGATGAGCTGTTAGCTGATCTGCCGGTAATCATCCCGTGGCAACATGCAGATAGCTATTCCGGCCTACACTTGTATGTGATTCGACTAAATCTCAACGAGATCCCCAGGACTCATCGTGAGGTATTCGAATCACTGCGAGAAGATGGTATCGGTGTGAACCTACATTACATTCCTGTTTACAGGCAGCCGTACTATGAGAGGCTTGGTTTTCAGGCTGGACAATGCCAGGAGGCTGAACGGTATTACGCGGAGGCAATTAGTATTCCGATGTATCCCGGGCTGACTGAAAAACAACAGGGGCAGGTGGTATGCGCATTACGCGAGGCAATTCGAGGGTGAGACTGGCTCTTGGTACTGCTCAATTTGGCCTGCGTTATGGTATTGCTAATCAAGTCGGGCAAGTTACGCGTTCATCTGCAAAGGCCATGCTGCAACTAGCAACAGCCAATGGTATCGATGTGCTTGATACCGCCATTGCCTATGGTGAAAGTGAAACCTGTTTGGGGGAGCTTGGTACTAAAGGATTCAAGTTGGTAACTAAATTGCCAGCCGTTCCGGACGGTTGCACTGATGTTAATGGCTGGATTCAGGAACAAGCTGCCTCATCGTTGACTCGCCTTGGTGTGAGCGAGGTGTATGGTTTGTTGTTGCATCGCCCCCAGCAGTTGCTGGGGGCAGAAGGCAAAACACTTTATCAAATCTTGCAAGGCTTGAAAGAAGCCGGGTGGGTGCAAAAGGTGGGGGTCTCTATATACGCTCCGAGCGAATTGGAAGCGCTAACCCAACGATATCGTTTCGATCTGGTGCAGGCGCCATTTAATCTGGTGGATCGCCGTTTGCATGCATCTGGCTGGCTGCAAAAGCTGAAAGATGGGGGTGTTGAAATTCATACCCGCTCTGCGTTTTTACAGGGATTACTGTTGATGTCGCGAGATTCGATTCCAAAGAAATTTTCACCGTGGGCTGACTTGTGGGTTAAATGGCATGCTTGGCTTTCGCATCATGCTGTTTCGGCAGTTCACGCATGCTTGGCCTTTCCTCTCTCTTTTCCAGAGATCGACCGTGTCGTTGTGGGTGCGGATAGTGTGAGCCAGTTAAAGCAAATTATCTCTGCCGCAACTAGTGTAGCCTCCATTGATTTGCCCGATTTGCATTGCGATGCGGAGAATCTGATTAATCCAGCCCTTTGGAATCAATTATGAAAGTTGTTGCGCTTGTTCAAGCCCGTATGGGTTCCACTCGCTTGCCCAATAAGGTGATGAAGCCGATAGGCGGTGTCCCTATGATTGAGTTATTGCTCTCGCGCTTGTCGAGAGCCAAGGAAGTGGATCAAATTGTTGTCGCTACCTCTATGGATATGCGTAACCAATCTTTGGTCGAACACGTTCTCAATCTCGGGTATGCCTGTGAGCAGGGTAGCGAAAATGATGTGCTCGATCGCTATGTGCAGGCAGCGAGGGCGCACCAAGCCGATGTCGTAGTACGCATCACCGGCGATTGTCCGCTGGTAGATCCGGATCTGGTGGACGAAGTTATCCGCCACTTCAAGAGTGCGAGGGTGGATTATTTCAGCAATGTCAGTCCGCCCACGTACCCGGACGGACTGGACATAGAAGTTTGTACGTTCAAAGCATTGGAGCAAGCCAGCCGAGCAACTAGTAAGTCCTACGATCGGGAACACGTTACCCCTTATCTGCGCGAATCGGGACGGTTCAATACTGCTGCCATGCAGCACAGTCAAGATCTTTCTAGTTTACGTTGGACGGTGGATGAACCGGCCGACTTCGCCGTGATTGAAAAAGTCTTTCAGCACTTTCATCCCCGCACCGATTTTACTTGGGGAGAAGTGCTAAACTTGCAACGCCAGCAGCCAGATATTTTTAACATCAACCAACACATTATCCGTAATGAAGGAGCAACGATGGGTACCGGCCAAAAGCTTTGGAAACGCGCTAAACAAATTATTCCGGGCGGTAACATGTTACTTTCCAAGCGGGCCGAGATGTTCCTGCCGGACCAATGGCCCGCTTACTTTGGCAAGGCCAAGGGCTGTAAGGTGTGGGATTTGGACGGTAATGAATTTACGGACATGATTTTTAGCGTTGGCCAAAATACCCTTGGCTATGGCCATCCTGAGATAGACGAGGCAGTGTGCAAGATCATAACTGCGGGCAACATGTCTACTTTTAATTGTCCGGAAGAAGTCTATCTGGCCGAAAAGCTGATTGAATTGCATCCATGGGCTGACATGGTGCGCTTCGCTCGCACGGGTGGAGAGGCTAATGCCATTGCCATCCGCATTGCTCGTGCAGCCTCGGGCAAAGACAAGGTGGCCATTTGTGGCTATCACGGCTGGCACGACTGGTATTTGTCTGCCAATCTTGGTGACGACAAAAATCTTGCAGGTCACCTATTGCCGGGTTTGGCCCCCAATGGCGTACCGCAAAACCTGCGCGGCACTGTCTTTCCATTCAACTACAACAATTTTGCCGAATTGGAAGCGTTGGTCGATGCCCATGATATAGGCGTGATCAAAATGGAAGTAGTGCGTAATTTTGGCCCGCAAGACAATTTCCTACACAAGGTGCGTAAACTTGCTACTGAACGTGGCATTGTGCTGATATTTGATGAATGCACTTCCGGCTTCCGTGAAACCTTCGGTGGCTTGCACAAAAAGTATGGTGTTAAGCCGGACATGGCCATGTTTGGCAAGGCTTTGGGCAATGGGTATGGTATTACTGCCACAATCGGCAAACGTGAAGTTATGGAGGCGGCGCAGACTACTTTCATTAGCAGCACGTTCTGGACCGAGCGGATAGGTCCGACTGCTGCACTTAAAACGCTGGAGGTGATGGAGCGTGTGAAGTCGTGGGAACAGATCACTCAGACCGGCTTGGACATTACCACCAAGTGGCGAGCATTGGCGGACAAACATGGCTTGTCCATCACTACCAGTGGCTTGCCGGCACTGACCAGCTTCTCGTTCAACAGTCCAAATGCTCTGGCATACAAAACCCTGCTCACCCAGGAAATGCTGGCCCAAGGTTATCTGGCCGCGACGATTGTATATGTCAGCACCGAGCATACGCCGACAGTTGTCGCCAACTTTTTCGACGCGTTGGATCCGGTGTTTGCATTGATCAAGGAATGCGAGGAAGGGAGGGACGTTATGAGTTTGCTTAAAGGGCCGGTGTGTCATGGCGGATTTAAGCGGCTGAACTGATGTCCCAGTCCATTCTTATCTTCGCCGCCCACCCAGACGATGAAGTCCTCGGTTGTGGTGGCACCATTGCCAAATTGGCCGATCAAGGCGCCATTGTGCATGTTGCCTTCCTTGCAGACGGCGTATTCTCCCGCGCAGGCGAGGAGGAAGCGCAGCAGGCAGAGCTTACCGCGCGCCGTATGGCAGCCCAAAAAGCGTGCAACATCCTGGGTGTGAAGTCGGTGTCATTCGGTGAATTTCCAGATAACCGGATGGATACTGTTGCACTACTCGATATTACCAAAGCGCTGGAAGAACTGATTGTCGTACATCGGCCTGAGGTTGTTTTCACTCACCACGCGGGCGATGTCAACATTGACCATCGTCGCATACATGAAGCTGTTGTCACGGCCTGCCGTCCGCAGTTCGGTCAGCCAGTTAAAACTATCCTTTGCTTTGAGGTACCGTCCAGTACTGAATGGCAACTTCCCGGCAGTGCGCCGGGTTTCGTGCCTAACTGGTTTGAGGATATTTCAAGCACAATCGAGCTCAAGCTTGCTGCGCTAGATGCCTATGCCGCAGAACTGCGCGCTTGGCCTCATCCTCGTTCGCGGCAAGGTGTCGAGCATCTGGCTCGTTGGCGTGGAGCGACTGTGGGTGTGGATGCTGCCGAGGCATTCATATTAGGTCGGAAATTGGCGTGAAAGTTGTTTTTCGCGTCGATGCCTCAGCCAGCATGGGGATCGGCCACCTCATGCGCTGCCTGACCTTGGCTGAATCTCTGCGCCAGCGTGGGGTGCACATGCATTTCATCTGTCGCGAACATGCCGGCAACCTCGTTGCACTGTTGCAGCAAAAGGTCATGCCGGTCACAAAGCTACCTGCTCCAGCGGTAAGCGAAACAACGTATGGCGAAGACTACGCCGCCTGGTTGGGCGTAACACAGGCTGAGGATGCCGAGCAGACCATCGAAGTACTCAAGGTCGAAAAACCGGATTGGTTGGTGGTGGATCATTACGGGCTTGATGCCGAATGGGAACAGCGGCTACGTCCGCATGTCAACAAGCTGATGGTGATTGATGATCTGGCTAATCGTCGGCACGACTGCGATGTGCTGCTGGACCAAAATTATTCCACAGAGGGCGAGCAACGTTATACGGGTTTGGTACCGGACACCTGCAAACTGCTGGTGGGGCCGCGTTATGCGCTGCTTCGACCCGAATATACCGCACATCGTAAAACGCTGCGCACCCGTGATGGGCAGGTTAGAAGAGTGCTGGTGTTTTTTGGTGGAACCGATCCGCAGAACGTGACCGGAATGGCACTTGAGATACTGTCTCGCCCCGACCTGAAATATCTGGACGTGGATATAGTGATAGGCGCCAATAACCCCCATCGCAAGACCATAGAACAGCAGGTGTTACGCAGGCCTCACACAACTCTGTACGAATCTCGCCCACACTTGGCGGATTTGATGACACAAGCTGATCTGGCCTTGGGGGCGGGGGGCACGACCACTTGGGAACGGTTGTGTCTTGGGTTGCCGTCACTGGTAGTGAGTATTGCAGAGAACCAAGTAGCTTCATGTGTCGCGCTGCATCGCTCCCACTTAATTGATTATCTGGGCTATCAAGATAAAGTAGACGCGACGGGTTTTTTTCATGAAATTATCAATATGATCGGCAACCACGGTCGATTGGTGGAGATGTCTTTGGCAGGACAGGCTTTGGTGGATGGGCTTGGGACTGCGATTATCAATGAAACTTTAGGATAACGAGGATGAAAAGCGATCAAATACTTGAGTTCTGGAATAGCAGAGCAACCCTCGGTTCTTTAGCGGGAACAAATGATCTTGGGCTGAAACAGCTTGAGATGCTGACCTTATCTGGTTATATAAGTGATGGTCAAAGGGTGCTTGATTTGGGCTGTGGCAGCGGAACAACAGCAATTTTTCTGGCTGAGAATAAATCGCTTGAAATTACAGGCATGGATTTTTCACCAGAAATGGTGAAGGAGGCGAATCAGGAGCGTGACCGGAGAGGAATTTCGCCTTTGAAACTTAATTTTGCGGTTCAAGATATACGCAAAATTAATGAATTGCTTGCAGCGCAAGCAGCGCCGTACGATATTGTGATGACTGAACGTGTCTTGATAAATTTAGAGACATGGGAAGAGCAGAAGAATGCGATTCGTGAAATTATTAAACTCCTACGGCCTGGTGGGGTTTATCTTATGTGCGAAAATTTACGTGATGGGCTGGATAACCTGAACAAAATGAGAGCCAGAGTTGGTTTGGAGCCAATTACCAGCCCTTGGCATAACCGCTATCTTGAGCAGGATGAAGTTTCCGAGATTGATTTTGCAGAATTGATTGAATATCGTGACTTTACTTCTGTGTACTATTTGTTCAGTCGAGTAATCAATGCATGGTTGGCAAAAGAACAAAATGAAGAGCCAAGGTATGATGCGCCAATAAATAGACTTGCGTTAGATCTGAGTAAATTCTCTCAATTCGATTCGTTAAATATTGGCCAGACCAGGCTTTGGGTCTTCCGCCGTCCAGTGTAAAATTTGTTTTACTTTTTCAAATGAAATATGCCGAGTTCATTCAATTCATCAGAAGCGAGGCGCGTAGTGAGAAATGGTAACTGCGTGCTGATTTCCAATCGGCCGTGGAATAGAGTGATGGCTGCCCGACTTGAGGAGCGTACCGGCTGTTGTTTTACGTTGCTGACGAAACCGGAGGAATTGATTGTCGAGACCCTAGAAAGACTGAAGCCTCAGTATGTGTTTTTTCCGCATTGGTCTCATCGTATTCCAGAAAATATTTTCAATCAGTTCGAGTGCGTGATTTTTCATATGACGGATTTGCCCTATGGCAGAGGGGGTAGTCCGCTGCAGAATCTGATTGCTCGGGGCATCTATGAAACTAAGATTTCTGCGCTTCGATGTGTGAAGGAAATGGATGCTGGTCCAATTTATTTGAAGAAGCCGCTCAGTCTGCACGGGTCAGCAGAAGAGATATTTTTACGGGCATCCGATGTTATTGAAGAAATGATCGTAGAAATTCTTGAAAAATTACCTGAGCCGATGCCGCAAGAGGGGGCGCCGATGGTGTTTAAGCGCCGAAAAGCAGAAGAGGGTAATTTGGCCGCTGCTCAAACCTTGGAGCAGGTGTTTGACTTGATTCGAATGCTGGATGCCGAGGGTTATCCCAACGCCTTTTTGAATGTTGGCCCTTTCAAGATCGAATTTACTCGCGCGTCGATGAAGACCGGTCACGTGATGGCTGATGTACGTATCAGCCTTGTCGGTAACGTTAAAGAAAGGGAGAAGTAATGATCAATATAAGAAATCGTGAGATTGGGCAGCAACATGCTCCATTTGTTATCGCTGAAATGTCCGGCAACCACAATCAGTCACTCGAACGGGCGCTTGAGATTGTAGAAGCAGCAGCCAAGACCGGTGCACATGCACTGAAAATACAAACTTATACGCCCGATACGATGACACTTGATCTGGACGAGCGCGAATTTTATATCAGCGATCCCAAAAGTCTGTGGGCAGGTACGTCGCTCTATAAGCTCTATGGCGAGGCTTATACGCCATGGGAGTGGCACAAGCCAATTTTCGATCGAGCACGTGAATTGGGCCTCATCGCTTTCAGCACCCCGTTCGACGACACAGCGGTGGATTTTCTCGAAAGCCTGGATGTGCCCTGCTACAAAATTGCGTCGTTCGAGAACACCGACCTGCCGCTGATCCGTCGCGTGGCCGCCACTGGCAAACCGCTGATCATCTCCACCGGTATGGCAACCGTGGCTGAATTGGATGAAACCGTTCGTGCTGCGCGTGAGGCGGGTTGCAAGGAATTAATTCTGCTCAAATGCACCAGTACTTACCCGGCAACCCCAGAGAATAGTAATGTGCTAACTATTCCTCATATGCGAGCATTGTTTGGTTGTGAAGTGGGGTTGTCGGATCACACGATGGGGGTTGGAGCTTCAATCGCGGCTGTGGCTCATGGTGCAACAGTAATCGAAAAGCATTTTACCTTGCGGAGGGCAGATGGCGGGGTAGATAGTGCTTTTTCGTTAGAGCCTGAAGAAATGCATGCTTTAACAGCGGAGGCCGAGCGCGCATGGCAGTCTCTTGGAAAGATCAATTATGGGCCAGGTGAGGCGGAAAAGAAATCATTGGTATATCGGAGATCAATTTACATCGCTAAAGACTTAAAAGCTGGTGATGTCCTTACGATTGAGAATTTACGATGTGTGCGCCCTGGAATGGGATTGTTGCCGAAGTATTATGATCTACTGTTAGGGCGGCGTATAAATCAAGATGTGAAAAAGGGCACCCCAATGAGTTGGAAGTTGATTGGGTGAGGTTGCGAAAGAGCTAATTAAGAACAATAAAATCAAACATTGTCCGTCCTAAGCATTAATGCAGTGGCAGCTGTATTTTCCGGATCTGGAATTCAGGTTTGTTCATGAAGCCAAGCAAGATGCTTTGTGGTAGAGCTTGCCATATATGATTCCAGAGCAGCGGTAAAGTCATATGAATCGATTTCTCATTACTACAGCCGATGAACGAACCTGGCGATTTGATCGCTCTATTTTGTTCTTGGGTGAGTGGTGCCGCCGCTATGAGAGGAGGCATGTTTGGAAGTCTCTGGATGCCATAGTAGCTGAGCCGTATGGATTGGGGATGGGGCAAAAGGAACGGGATTTAATTTATGTGGAGCGGATGTTTGACCAATTGCTCGTAGAATTGGCAAATGCACTTAACGAATACCATGATGTTCGGCATGGCGTTCGCTATTGGCATATCCTCATAGGGCATTGGCTGAGGTATTGCATATGCATATTGCTAAATCGATATTCGACAATCGAGCAGGTTCTGAGTAAGTATGGGGCGATGGAGACCATGGTGTTAGGGCTAGCAAATTACAAGCTCACAACGAATGACACAATGTCATTTATCATGGCAAGCAATGATCCGACTTGGAATCACGTCATATACGCTAAAGCATTAAGTGCCATAGAAGGTTCGAAGGTTGTTGCGGAATCTGATGTATGCCTTGAGGGGGATGGTTTTGGGGATAATGAGGCGGATAGTTCAATTGCAAAACAGGGAATTTCTAAAAGGATAAGAATCGCTGCGAGCTCAATTCTTTCTAATTTTAGTCGCGAAGAAGACGGTTTTATAATAGATAGCTATTTGCCTCGGATAGAAGAATTCAAGCTCCAGATTAGCCTTTGGCAATGTCCTCAGTTATGGCTCAGTCCTGTGGTTTCTCCTATAAAAAGAAATTCTAAGCAAAGAAAAAATCTCAAAGTTGATGTGGATGGCATTGATGGATTAGAGATATTTATTCGTCAACTGTTGCCAGAGATGCTGCCGAGGTGTTTTTTGGAAGGTTATGCTCAGCTCGTTAGCGAATCTAAATTGTTGCCATGGCCGACTAAGCCGAAGTTTATTTTTGCATCAAATAACTTCATGTCATCCGAGGCGTTTAAGGCTTGGCTTGGGTCAAAAATCGAGAGTGGAGTACCATATATTGTCGGTCAGCATGGAAATAATTACGGAACAATGATTGGTAGTCAATATTGGCCGGAATATGTTACATGCGATAGATTTGTTAGCTGGGGATGGACAAATGAAACCTCAAAGGTTCTTCCGGGGTTTGTATTTAAAACAGTGGGGGCTAAGAGGTGTAATTATAATAAAAATGGCGGGCTACTTTTAATTGAAGTGTGTAAGAGTCATTCGGTATATCCTTGGGATAGCTGTTATGAGCACCTATGCTATCAAGATGATCAGTTTCGTTTCGTTAAAATGCTTCCAGGAGAAATTTCGCAGTCGATGGTAGTTCGTCTGCATGCCGGTTATAAGTTAACTGATTGGGCGGATGAGCAAAGATGGAAAGATAATTGCCCTGATGTCAAAATCGAGACAGGAACGGCCAGCATCAAAGCCTTGATTGCCAAGAGCCGCTTGGTAGTTCACTCATATGATTCGACCGGAATTCTTGAAAATTTGAATTTAAACATCCCGATTGTCTGTTTTTGGCGTGGAGGATTAGATCATCTGATGCCTAGCGCTAAGCCATACTATGAACTACTTAGAAGCGCTCGGATACTCGCGGAAAGTCCGGAGCATGCGGCCGAGATTGTTGCGACGCACTGGGAAAATATTGATGAATGGTGGGGGAGTGAAACGGTGCAGAATGCTCGAAAGCGGTTTTGCGATAAATACGCCAGAAAGGAAAAAGAACCAATAAGGACGCTGAAGCAAATGCTAACATCGCATGCGATACCATGATCATTGCGTGACGATAACATGATTAGTTTATCGTAAGGGACGCGATGATTTAGATGTAAAAACTATAGGAATGGAGCTTGTACTTTGTGTTTAATATGTTTGCTAAAATAATTTTAGGATTAATTTACTTCGCGGTTATCACGCCAATGGCTTTGGTTTATAGATTGATGAGGCGAGACCCTTTAGATCGCAAATATTGCGGGACGCAACAAAGTTACTGGGTTATCAGAGCAACACCAATAGTCACTTCAAATAAATTCCTTAAACAATTTATATCGAAATAACCCAGCAGGTAGGCAATTAGGGTTTTCTATTATCTATGAAGATATTAGGTATCTCGGCGTTTTATCATGATGCGGCGGCGGCGTTGATTGTTGATGGGCGCATAGCTGCGGCTGCACAGGAAGAGCGCTTTACGCGGAAGAAACATGATAGTGAGTACCCAACAAACTCAATTGAGTTTTGTTTGGATTTTGCCGGGATAAAACCCAGCGAGATAGATTATGTAACCTTTTATGATAAGCCACTATCTAAATTCAATCGACTATTAAAGACCTATTTTGCATTTGCCCCGCGTGGGTTTTCTTCGTTCAGCAAAGCTATTCCAGTATGGGTCAAAGACAAGTTATTTCAGAAAAGTCAAATTATTGATGAGTTACATAAATTAGACAGGAGCATTGATTGGAAAAAAAGGTTAATATTTTCAGAACACCATTTAAGCCATGCGGCAAGTGCTTTTTTTCCATCACCATTTGAAAGGGCGGCTGTTTTAACATTAGATGGGGTGGGGGAGTGGGCGACTACGTCTTTGGCTATCGGTGATGGCAATGGCTTGGAAATGCTTCGCGAGATACACTTCCCTCATTCGCTGGGGCTGTTGTATTCCGCATTTACTTATTATACCGGATTCAAGGTTAATTCGGGTGAGTACAAAGTTATGGGGTTGGCACCATATGGTAGGCCGCGCTATGTCGAGCAAATTAAGTCGAATTTAATTGACATTAAAGATGATGGAACATTCCACCTGAATATGGATTATTTTGATTATTGTACAGGGCTGCGGATGACAAATGATCGCTTCCATTCGCTATTTGGCGGACCGCCCCGTGCAACGGAGGATCCGATTACTCAGCGTGAAATGGATCTTGCAGCCAGTATGCAAGCCGTGACAGAGGAAGTCGTATTGAAGCTGGCAAGAAGTATTGCTAGGGAAACTGGAGAGCGTAATTTATGCCTTGCCGGGGGGGTGGCACTAAACTGTGTGGCGAACGGTAAGCTTTTGCGTGAGGGGATATTTGATAGGATATGGATACAGCCTGCGGCGGGAGATGCGGGCGGGGCGTTAGGGGCGGCATTAGCTGCATATCATTGTTATGCAAATAAACCGCGTATGGTATCTGAGCGCGACAGCATGGATGGTAGCTATCTTGGGCCAGAATTTAAACAGGATGAAATTGAGAATCGCCTGCGTAAAGTGGGTGCGAAATTCGAAACACTGAGCGAAGCAGACATGATCAATTATTGTGCTAATGCGCTCGTAGAGGGGAAAGCGATAGGTTGGCATCAGGGGCGAATGGAGTTTGGACCGAGGGCGCTTGGCGCACGCTCAATACTTGGTGACCCGAGATCGGCAACCATGCAGAAGATGCTGAACTTGAAGGTTAAATATAGAGAGTCATTCCGCCCATTTGCACCGTCGGTCTTGCGTGAAAAAGTAACAGATTGGTTCGATCTTTGTGAAGATAGTCCATATATGCTGCTTGTTGCGGGTGTGAATAAGAAACATCATATTGCTATGACAGCAGAGGAGAATAACCTTTTTGGAATTGAGAAGCTGAATGTCAAGAGATCGTCAATTCCGGCAGTTACACACGTTGATTATTCAGCAAGAATACAAACAGTGCATAAGGAAACTAATCCACGATATCATTCGCTAATATCCAAGTTCTGTGAGTTATCCGGTTGTCCGATAGTTGTAAACACTTCCTTTAATGTTCGTGGTGAACCAATAGTGAATACCCCGGAAGATGCTTTCAGGTGTTTTATGGGGACGGAAATTGAGTTGCTAGTGGTTGGCAACTGCATTATGCGCAAAGAGGCGCAGGATAAGTCCTTGGCCTTAAATTATGAAAATAATTTTGAGCTTGACTGAGCGTTCCTGGGAAGAGGTGAGTTATGCTTCAGAAACTTATAGATTTAATTACGAGCATTTTTGGCGTAAAGCGTAAGCCTCGCAAAAAAAGAAAAGATGGAACGGATGATATTTATCCGATGTGGTAGTTGAGGGCTTGGATATAAAAAAAACTACTATTGATGTGTTGCGCGCTGTTGTAAGAGGCCTCCGATCTCCGGGGGCGGGAATTATAGTGGTGCTGTTTCTTTTCGTGTTGGCCCCAATGCTAACAGCTTTTATCTATTCTGGTGGCGCCAGCAGGATCGGTGTGTTTGTAATATGCACTTTATCGTTGTTGCTAATGGTGGAAGTGCTGTTTAGGCTGGGTTATCGCTTTTATACAGGAACGGCATATCGATTGTATGAGAAAGTCCCATTTAAGAAAATATACGTAGAGCCGCATCCTTACCTACCGTTTATTTATAAGCGCAACTTTCAGACCGAAAAAGGAGGGATTGCAACATACCCATTGCATAAAGGGCGATTCAAGTTCGGTCAGTACACAACAAATCATCAACGGTTTGCCAATGGTGCAGCGGGAGATCGCGATATCGAAATTCCAAAGCCAAATGGATTGCTACGCATCAACTGTTTGGGGGCTTCGACGACTGGAAATTATATTGTATTGGATGGTAAGTCCTATTCGTATCCAATGGAGTTGGAAAGCATACTTAAATCCAAATTAGGTCATCCAGTGGAGGTCAATAATTGTGGCCAAGGAGGCTACAATTCAGCCGATATATTGGTTAGGTTCGCGCTACAGATAATAGATACACAGCCAGATGTGGTAATTATTTATCACGGATACAACGATATTAGAGCTTACCTGACCAATAGTTTTGAATCAGATTATTCACATGCGCGACGTAATCTTGGTGAAACGTACTGGCAGTTCTACCTTGCGTCGAAGATACCGGTAATCCCTATAAAGGTTTTAAATTATTTGATAAATCAGTGGATGCCTGTAAGTGTCCGCAATTCTTTGCTGGACAACGTTTCTAAGGGGGATTTCAATATTGGGGCTGATCCAGCTCTGGGGCTGAAAACATATCAAAGAAATCTACAGCATATAATTGATCTGTGTCGATGTAATAATATTCGAGTAATTCTAAGCACCTATTGCCACTATCTGCACGATGGAATAAAAGGGGAGTCATTGCATCAGCGGTATGCGCACATTGTTGAGCTTGAAAATGATGTGATGCGTAAATTGGCCTCCAAGAATGGCCTCTCGCTCGTAGATAATGCCAGATTGGTGCCAAAGGATGAAAAATACTTTGTTGATAGCGTCCATTTCACTCCAGAGGGAATGCGATTGATTGCAAAAAATATCGGGGAAGTTGTCAGTGAAGTCCTCTAATGCTTAGAAAATATACAACCAGTAAAGGTGATATGGTTAATGAGTGCGCAAAAAATATTGGATCTTGGCTGTGGAAATAAAAAGCGCGATGGGGCCGTTGGTGTTGATTTTAACGATCGGACAGCCGCGGATATAGTACATAATCTGAATAGCTTCCCTTATCCATTTGAAGACGCATCATTTGATGAAATTTATATAGATAATACGCTGGAGCACTTGGATGATGTGATGCGCGTAATGGAAGAAGTGCATCGCATTTGTAGGCCAAATGGCCTGGTCAAGGTGATTGTCCCATACTTCAGGTCGCTCTACGCTTTTACTGACCCTACGCATCAACATTATTTTGCGGTTAACTCATTTGCCTTCTTTGATCCGGATCACATAATTTGTAATCGTTACGATTATACCTTGGCCAGATTCAAACCAGAGAAGATAGTATTCAATGAGACTTTAGATGATAGATGGCTAAAAAGGCAAATTAAGAAAATAGCAAATAGGTGGCCATGGAGATATGAATATTATTTAAGCCATCTCTATCCACTTGACGATATTTCATATTATCTCCGAAAGATCTAACGAAAACGCTATGGCAATGCGTTTTTAGGAAGTAATGGATCTAAATGAAAATTTCAATTTGTATTCCAACCTACAATCGAGCAACTCACCTAAGGAATTGCTTGAATTCCATTGTAAGAAATCGCGTCAATGGTAACGTTGATTTTCAAGTATGCGTTTCTGACAATTGCTCCACTGATGAGACTGAGCAAGTTGTGCGGTGTGCTCAGAAAGATATTGATATCAAATACCATAAGAACGTGGAAAATATAGGAATCCCGAGGAATTTTATTAATGTTGTAGATATGGCGGACAGCGAATTTGTATGGCTTATTGGGGATGATGATCTTTTGATGCCGTCGGCAATCGAGAATTTGGCTAAGCTAATTACGGATCATCCCAATGTCGATTTCTTCTATGTTAATTCGTTTCATTTGACGACAGAATATGTTTTGTCATTTCCCCAGCCTTTTGATACGGAAAATCTGCCGAAAAATATGGTACCGTTCTCGTCGCTGCCATATGATGGCGAGATGCGCTTTATGGATATGATTAATCCAAAAGTATCATTTGATTTTCTTGGGGGGATGTTTCTCTCGGTTTTCAGGCGCGAAAAATGGATTAGCAATATTGGGGTGCTGGATAGCGAAGCCATTAAAGACGCAAGAACATTTTCACATTTTGACAATACATTTCCTCATGTCAAGGTCTTTGCCAAGGCATTTTCGACGTCGACCGCATTTTTTAATTCAAAACCATTAGGCGTGTGTTTAACTGGCGCTAGGGAGTGGGCGCCTATGTATCCATTTGTCCGTAGTGTGCGTTTGGTTGATGCGCTGGGTGTGTATCTGAGAAATGGATTGCCGTATATGCAGTATGTGATATGTAAGAATTATTCGCTTCGCCATTTTATACCAGATTTGGTGTACATGATGCTAAATCGGCAGAAGTCTGGATATGCCTATATAAGCCCTTTGAAATTGTTTATTTCTAATTGTTTGTATCCAAATCTATATCTTTCACCTGTTTATTACATCATTAGAAAAGCTAAGGATTGCGCTAATTAAAAAATGATGTCGCCCAGTGCGCGCCGTTGGATATGGATTTGTTTTTTGATGAGTGATATTGATTCGCCTTCGGTGGTGATGGCTTCTGATGGCAAGAGAAAAGGAAATGTTTTGTGAAAAAAGATATTCATGAAATAGTTAGGTGTGAAGTGTGTGGTAATGACCGGCTTACTCCCGTGTTAAATCTTGGTTCTCATCCAATGTGTGATGACCTTGTTGAAGTGGGAAGCAGCAGAGTATGCCGGGAATATCCAATAGAAATTATGTATTGCGACATGTGCCGTACGGCTCATCAGCGCTTTCAGGTTCCCAAGCGAGAGCTATTTCCTGTTTCATACCACTATCGTTCTCGATTTACTGCCGATGTGCTGAAGGGGATGGCCGGATTAGTTGAGTCGTGCGCGAAGCGATTTGGAAGTTTGTCAGGAAAGACGGTGATTGATATCGGGTGCAATGATGGCAGCCTGTTGGACTTCTTTCGTGAGCCGGGGGCGGTGACGATAGGAATAGAGCCAACTGGTGCATGTCAAGATGCGAAAGAAAAAGGACATGTTACCTATAATGACTTTTTGTCTGCAGATATTGCTGATGCCATTGTTTCATCCCATGGGAACCCCGACTTTATCACGTTTACAAATGTGTTTGCACACATTGAGAACTTGCGAGAGGTGCTGGATGCGCTCAGGGTCTTAATTGGATCCGGGACAAAGGTAATTATTGAAAATCATTATCTGGGATCAGTGCTTGATGGTAATCAGTTTGATACTTTTTATCATGAACATCCCAGAACCTATAGCTTTACATCGTTTGTACATATGGCTCGCTCTTTAGGTGTGCAGCTGATCGATGTGGAGTTTCCTTCCCGCTATGGTGGCAACATTAGAGTATTTATGGGGTCAGGCACCGTAAGTAATGTGGATAGCAGCATAAGCGATGTTTTGGAGCGGGAGAATAGATTCCTAGATGAATTTAAAAAAATGCGTGAAAACGTAGAAGGTTGGCGAGTAGAAAAAGGCCATTTTATTAAGCAGCAAGTTGCTAAATACGGAAAACTGAGAGCCAAAGCATTTCCGGGTAGGGCAGCCATACTAGTCAAGCTACTTAAATTGGATGTTGAACAAATTTCAGCTGTGTATGAGAAACCTGGATCATTAAAGATAGGCCACTATTTGCCAGGTACGCGGATCGAGATACGATCGGATGAAGAGCTGTTTTCCTTACGGGATCAGGAGTTGCCCCTGCTTAATCTAGCTTGGCATATTCCTGGAGAAATAAGAAACTATCTATCCGAGCATGGCTATAGAGGGCTGGTGTTCGATATTTTGAATGCTGGTGATTTTAAGTAGCATTAAGCTGTTGAGATAATGATTAAGGTTTATCACCTTCAAGATCAAATTTTAAATGAACGACAGTAAAGCAAGTCCAATCACAAGGCCTGATGTTGTTTTAGTTGTTGGGGGGGGGCGATGGGCAAGAGTGTTTCTGGATATTTTGTGCGAAATAGTTGCTCCCAAGGTCAGGATAATTGCACTGACGACTCATAATGCAATCTCGTTGTCAGATTGGTTATTTAGAAAAAGGCTTAGAGACAGGGTCGAAATATTACCACAGTTGCCAGAATTTTCATCGCCAAGATCAGTGGCCGGCATTGTAGTGAATGCAGCAAGAGATCATGAGAAAGCAGCGGAGAAGTTGCTAGCATCGGGGATAACGGTGTTGGTCGAAAAACCAATAGCTCTAAATTCTGCCGCTGTCGCCAGACTGGAAGCATTGGCGCTTAAAGAAGATGTTCACTTGGCAGGGGCCTACGTTTTTTTATACGCACGATACATTGATAATTTTATAAAAATTATTTCTGGGGCGGGCGAGATGCGCCGTGTGTACGTCTACTGGGAAGACCCCTCGGCAGAGAGCCGACATGGAGAGCAAAAAACCTATGATCCTGGGTTGCCAATTATTGCAGATTGGTTGCCACATGTCTTACCTATAGTGGAAAAAATTATAGCTTCATCTCCTGGTGTATGTAAGCAGCTCCAGTTGTTTCGCGGCGGGGCACATGTGGAGCTTGAGATAATGTTTGGTGAAGTTCGTTGCATTGTGCAGTTGATAAGAAATGGTAGTTGTCGGCGCCGGTTGATAAAAGTAGAGTCAGATAATGAACTGTTTGAGTTGGATTTTTCAAAGGAACCTGGGATTATTCTGGCAGATGGGGCCGAGATCTGTGGCGATTTGGAGTGGGAGAGGGGGCCAGGGCCAGTAACGCAAATGCTAACAGCATTCCTTAGGTTCTCTGCTGGAGGTACTGGAGATGATAGGCTTGATGTGACGATTGGGGTGCGCGCGATTAAGGTTATCGATCAGGTTTTTAAAATATACAATTCTGCGCTGGTGAGTTGGATGACAACTAGGCTGACACCCCCCATGGAGATAGATGCTGATCTGCGCTACGCATTTTGTGAGATGCTTCAATATAAAAAACTATTGAATAAAATGGAGCTAGATGAGTGTATAGAGAAAGTAATCATGAGGTTCTCAGGAGCGGATTCTGATTATTGGATTAACGAGTTGCGTAAAATACAGGATCCATCAAAAATATTTGATCAATTAATAGCTAAGCCAGTATTGCTGTGATTTGAAATTGTTTTGTTTAAATTGGATTAATTTCTGGATAGTGAAATGGATAGCAAAGCGATAAGCAAATAATGTTAATAAATAGAAATAAGTAATTGCCGGAGGTGGTGTTTTGAAAGTTGTTATTCTTGCAGGTGGATATGGTACGCGTATCAGGGATGTCGCAGATGATATTCCTAAGCCAATGATACCGATTGGGCGTTTTCCAATCCTTTGGCACATAATGAAAAGATATGCATTCTATGGGCATAAAGAATTCATTATATGCCTTGGGCACAAGGGGCAAATAATAAAGGATTTCTTTCTTAATTATGAGGCTAATACCCGGGATTTCACAATTACCTTCGGAGAAAGAGGGGGTATTGCCTACCATAGTAGGCATGACGAGGCAGATTGGCGGGTCACTCTAGCAGACACAGGTCTGCGCTCGATGACGGGATCCCGCATTTCTCGTATTCGTGAATATGTTAGAGACGATGATTTTCTGCTGACATATGGGGATGGTGTGAGTGATGTTGATATTGATAAATTGATTTTATTCCATAAATCGCATGGAAAGATATTGACTGTAACCGGGGTTCGTCCGCCCGGCCGATTCGGTGAAATGGCTGGAGAGAAGGATGGGCAGATTATCGAATTTAATGAGAAGCCACAAGCTACGGCTGGTAGGATTTCTGGCGGCTACTTTGTGGCTAGTCCACGAATATTTGAGTACCTTGATGATCGAGAGGACTTGGTATTCGAGCAACAACCAATTCGCAGCTTGGTTCAGGATCGGCAGTTGATGATGTATGAGCACGATGGGTTCTGGCAGCCGATGGACACGAGCCGGGAATATCAGCTACTTAATTCGATGTATGAAAATGGCAGTGCCCCATGGGTCAAATGAATATGCATAATGTATTGCGATCTTTTGAGGGGAGGCGAGTGTTGGTAACTGGCCATACGGGCTTTAAAGGCTCATGGTTGACCTTTTTGCTCAAAGAATTGCGCGCTGATGTAATGGGCTTTGCCTTACCCCCGGAAACGAACCCTAACCTTTTCAGTCTGCTTAATATTGAATCAGGAATTAATCATGTAGTTGGAGATATTCGTGATGCTGTCGCCTTGAACGCAGCAATGCAGAAATTTAAGCCAGAATATGTAATTCATTTGGCAGCTCAGGCGTTAGTTAAGAAATCTTATGATGATCCTACTGCTACTTTTAGCACTAACGTTATGGGGTCGGTCAATTTATTGGAGGCAGTTAGAAATTGTGATTCAGTGCGTTCCCTGGTTTATATCACATCAGATAAGTGCTACGAGAACGTAGAGTGGGTGTGGGGGTATCGGGAAAATGACCAATTGGGCGGTCGTGATCCCTATAGTGCATCAAAGGCGGCTGCAGAAATTGTTTATTCAGCATATGCTCGCTCATACTTCTTGGATAGAAAGGGTTTGGGCGCCGCAACAACCAGGGCGGGCAATGTGATAGGTGGTGGTGATTGGGCCGCAAATCGAATCATTCCTGATTGTATTCGAGCTATCGAAAAGAATAAGGCTATAGAACTGCGTAACCCAATGGCCACTCGCCCATGGCAACATGTCCTAGAGCCTATTTCAGGTTATTTATTGCTGGCAGCACAGCTTCGTGGTCAGCCAGAAAAGTATGCCGGGTCATGGAATTTTGGACCGGCATCATCAGATGTGCGTACGGTGCAAGAAGTAGCGAAGACAATTGTTGAATCTTTTGGTTTTGGCAGCATAAAGATTAGTGAGTCATCTTCTTATCAGCACGAGGCACGCTTGCTTCAGTTGAATTGTGACAAAGCACATCAGCTACTTTGTTGGCATCCACGCTGGGATGCCAACAAAACACTGGCAGCAACTGCCCAATGGTATAAGGCTGTTATGGAGGGAGCGGATGCACAGTCGGTTACGCGATCTCAGCTACATGAGTATTTTCCGGAGCTATTATGATAGATGGTGTTATTGTTACGCCGTTGCGTCAGATATTTGATGAGCGTGGGAAGGTAATGCATATGTTGCGAGAGGACTCTCCTGTCTTCTCCAGGTTTGGTGAAGTATATTTTTCGTGCACAAATCCAGGGGCAATAAAGGCCTGGCATCTGCATAAGCAGATGACGCTTAATTATGCTGTTATTTATGGTGCTATTAAGTGTGTCCTATATGATGATCGCCCGGGAAGTAAGACACGGGGGTGCGTAGATGAGTTTTTTTTGTCGCCTGAAAACTACTGTCTTTTAACCGTCCCTCCGCTTATTTGGAATGGATGGAAAGGGATAGGAGACAAGGTGTCTATAGTGGCTAATTGTGCCACTATACCTCATGATGCCGCTGAGATTGAGCGTAAGCCCGCTTTTGATCAGAGCATTCCTTATGATTGGGCGATTAAGCACAAGTAGTATTCAGCTGTTTAATGTGTAACTTAAAGAAAATAAAAGCTAATTTATGAAACTACTCATTTCTGGGGGAAGGGGGTATTTAGGCGGACGCCTGGCACAATTTATTGCGAGCAGCACAAGTCATGAAATTATCTTAGGGACAAGGCGGCATACTTTTTCACCATGCTGGTTGCCGCAAGCAAAAGTCGTGCAAACGCAATGGGAGGAAAATGAGGCTCTTGAGCGCATATGCAGTGGGATTGATGTAGTTATACACTTGGCGGGAATGAACGCACAGGATTGTGCACTTAATTCGACACAGGCATTAGAGTTTAATGGGGTTGTGACTTCTAGGCTCTTGAATGCGGCGATCAAGCAAGATGTGAAAAGATTCATATATTTGTCAACGGCGCATGTTTATGGCAGTCCGCTCGTTGGGGTAATTAGCGAAGCAAATTGCCCATTATCGCTTCATCCATACGCCACAAGCCACAGAGCTGGTGAAGATGTGATTAGGTCGGCGCATCAACGAAAAGAAATAGAAGGGATAGTAATCCGGCTATCTAATTCATTTGGTGCTCCTGTGCATAGAGATGTAAATTGCTGGATGCTATTGGTTAATGATCTCTGTAGGCAGGCGGTGACTACTAAGAAGTTGGTATTGAAATCTTCAGGAATGCAGACCAGAGATTTTATTACGATGACGGATGTTTGCAGGGCTATCACGCATTTATCGGAGCTGGAAAATTATAAACTAGGTGATGGCTTATATAATGTGGGGGGAGCGGCAACTCTTACAATACTTGAGATGACAAAGTGTGTGGCTGATCGTGTGAGTGAGGTAATGGGATTCAGGCCAGAGATTGTGTGCGAAGGGCATGGGCGCGCTGAAAAAGCTGAGCCGCTTGACTATAGAGTGGATAAAATAACTGGCACAGGATTTGGTTTGTATGGAAATTTTGATGATGAAATAGATCGCTTAATAACATTCTGCAGAGAATGCTTCTGTTAGTTCTATGGGGCCGCTTGTTTCAGTCATTATTCCGACATATAACAGAGCACCAGATTTAGATCGTGCACTAAAATCACTATTGGCCCAAACATATCGCTTCTGGGAGGCGATAGTCATTGACAATCACTCTACTGATGATACAGATTCCCTAATCGCCAGTATTAATGATCCACGAATAAAACTGTTCAAAGTTCATAATGAGGGAGTGATTGCTCTTTCAAGGAATGTTGGTATCAAGCAGTCAAAAGGAGAATATGTTGCGTTCTTGGATTCTGATGATTGGTGGGTGCCCGGCAAGCTAGAGGAGGTAATAAATCGATTTATAGTGGGAGCCGATGTTGTGTATCATGACCTCTCCTTGGCAACAAAATCTAGTCAAAAAATTCTTATCAAAAGAACGAATACACGCACGCTTAAATCTCCGGTATTCAACGATCTTATTATGCACGGGAATGCTTTAGCAACATCAAGTGCTGTAGTTAGACGTAGTCTTCTAGAGAAAGTTGGAGGTTTTTCTGAGGAGCGACAACTAATTGCTGCTGAGGATTATGATGCATGGTTACGGATAGCATCTGTCTCTGAAAGCTTTGTTAGAATTCCTAAGGTGCTTGGGTTTTATTGGTTAGGAGGGGGAAATCTGAGCAGTTTTGAGCGGACGCTTGCGCTGACTCAAGTCATCGAGAAACGATATGCAAATGAAATTGCTAAGAGAAATCTACAAAAAAGAATTTATATTTTCGACTATATCAGAGGAAGAATCTATTACCAGCTTAGGCTGTATGAAGATGCAAAAAAAAATTTAGGGCGAGTTCAGTTAAAAACAGCTCCAATAAATGTGTATTTCAAAAGCCGCTTTATGTTGATGATCATTCATTTGTTGCATAGGAAATGGTAAGAATAGCCGCGAGGGAAATCAAAAAATGACCGATTGGCGCGTACGAAATAACAACATTAGCAGAGGCATGGGAAATCATGCGAGCTCATATAAGCTATGTGGCGAATGAGAACTATATCGAGGACCTAATCACGCTACTCACCGCGATTGAGTCAAGGTATTAGCAGGTATAGATAAGCTGTAGCCCTATTTGAATAAGGGGGAGGGAAAGAGGGTGGGTGTGTAGTGTAGGACATGGATCACGTGGTTTAAATGCTGGTTATGCGGGGGTGCGAAAGTATTCTGAGGGGTGTTGGATAAGATTTTTTGCGAATAATTTAAAGGCTATTTCATCTCAGGATAGGCATGCCAAATGCGTCGTATAACAATAATATTTTTTTTATCAATTGCTCTGGCGTTAATAAGCCCTCCGTTCATATTTGCAAGCATGGATTTTGCTAGCAGAGAACTAAGGGCGCTTCTCGGGCTTGTGTTGATTGGCATTCTTGTTTTAAGCACCAGCAAATTCAGAACGTTTGATGGCTGCGCGCTTCTGTTGGCGGCGATTCTATTTATAATTGAAATAGTCTGGCAAAGGAGTCAGCTTAGCAATATTTTTTCATATTATTCTGTCGTTGTCGTTTATGTCTTGTTATTTAGAGCGTTAAGAATAAATGAATTAAGTAGTGAAATATTTTTAAGCTTGTGGATTCGTTTGGCCTATTTAATTTCTATTTTATCAATACTTGCATTTATTATTCATCAATTTACATCGCTTGATACTGATTTTCTTAACTTCCCCTCAAGGGGGGATTTTTCCGGGCAAGATTATAAATTTAGTATTTTTGGTCTTACTCAAGATAAAAACTTCGGCTTTGCCACTCTGGCCAGAGTTGATAGTTATTTTTATGAGCCCCAATATGCGGGCTTATATTTTGCAATTAATGCATTAATCGCCAAGAAGCTAAATAAGCTTGGTTTGCACAGATATTTGCTTGTGTCCAGTGCTTTGGCAGGAATGCTCACATTTTCTGTTACATTCTATCTGGCCATGATGATACATTTCTTTTTTTATTTGAAATCAAAAGAAATCAAGGTCATGGCTATGATGGGGTTGTTTGCGCTAATTATGGGTTGCTTAAGTTATGTGGTTATTGAAGATATTACCCCTGGCGATATGTCATTTGTACAGCGCACGTCATTTGACGATCGTTGGGAACGCTTTATTAATGGCGTTGGTATATTAAGTGACGCATCATTAACTAATTTATTACTTGGCCATGGCGTAGGATATACAAATGATTTTAGTCGAGGCATTTCATCTGGATTTTTTCAGGTGTGGGTTGAACGTGGGCTTGCTGGGTTATGTTTTGTCTTGGCGATGCTAGTAATTTTCTCAAAAAACAACCGAGAATTTACTATGGTTTGTTTGCTGTTTCTTTTGGCAGTGCCATGGTATGTCAGTTATATTTATTGGATTGGGCTTGTTATGTTTTGGGCTGCAACTACTATTGTGGAAAGACGCATGAAACGGTCTAGTGATTCCGGATGTCTTATTAGGGGTATGTAAAGTACTACGAATCAAGCTTGTTCGGCTAATTCTTCTGAAAGTGCGAAAATTAGGATTTTTCCTCGCTTTGTGGTATCGCGCGCTACCTTGTATGTGCACCTGAAGCCGCAACCGGTTTGCGAAGATGCCCTAATGATCTGTCGCCTCTATACCAATTATCTTTATGAAAATAGTACACGTAATTAGTTCATTGTCACCTAATCTAGGTGGTCTGCCAGTTGCCTGTCTAAATTTGGCAGCTAATCAAGCTAAATTAGGGCATGAGGTCACAATACTGACGCAACATATTGTTTCTGATAGAGAGTCACAAATATTTATAACTTCTGTGCGATACCATGAAAAAATAAATTATTTATCTTTGCCGTATGCATCAAATTTAAAATATTTACTTGATAAAGGCCACTCAATCATGCTGGCAGTTGAATCACTACAGCCGAATGTGTTACATCTTCACGGTGTATGGGAACCATTTTTACTTTATGTTGGAAGATGGGCTTTATCAAATAAATTGCCATACATCATCAGTCCACATGGGATGTTATATCCTTATTGCTTGAGCGAGAAATCCTTCAAGAAAAAGATAGCGCTGAAATTATTCTATAAACGATTTATTGATCATGCATCTGCACTGCATGTGTTAAATAATGATGAAAAAGATGCTATTAATTCGTTTATTAATAAACAATTAGTTTTTGTCGCATCAAATGGCGTTGATGATGCTCTTTTGGAATTTTCTGAAAAAAATAATATTAACCCGTCATCTCAGTTTGGCGTTAATAAACCGTATTTTCTATTTCTGGGTCGTTTGCATCCAATTAAAGGCCTAGATCTTCTTTTGGAATCGTTTGGTTGGTATGTAAATCAAGGTGGATTGTATGATTTAGCTTTAATAGGGCCAGATGGAGGCTCATTAAAATCTATATCTAATTGGCTAGAGCGCAATGATGATATAAAGCATCGCGTTCTTATGCCTGGCAGTATATATGGTGATGAAAAATACACCTGGATTATAAATTCATTAGCATATATTCAGACCTCAAAACATGAAACGTTTAGCATGTCCATAACAGAAGCGTTAGCGCTGTCAAAACCTGTGATAATTACCAAAAATTGTCATTTTCCTGAAGTGGCTGAAGTCGGTGCCGGCTTTGTAACTGACCCTTGCCCTGAAAAGATATCAAGCTGCATGTTAAAAATAGATAATTCACCCAAAGTCATGGAAGATATGGGGAGGGCCGGTTCGCTATTGGTAAGAAAGCGTTTTCAGTGGGAGCGGACTGCTGCCGATCTGGTAACAGGTTATTCTGCCTTAACATAAGTTTTATAGCTGTTTTTGCAAATAATTTTCCGAGTCGTTCAAACGTTGTGAAAGTAGATCTCTCAAAATATGATAATTCTTGGTATGAGCCAGGCAAGAATGCAATTATTCGCGCTACTTGGTTCATTCTTAATGCCGTCGTTATTAAAAATCCAATTGTTGCGCATTCGAGCTTTAAAGTGTGGTTACTCCGACTGTTCGGTGCAAAAATTGGCAAGGGTGCAGTCATAAAGCCAAGTGTTAACGTGAAATATCCTTGGAACCTTGAAATAGGGGATTCTACTTGGATAGGTGAAGGAGTTTGGCTCGACTCAATTGAAAAGATTCGTATTGGCAGCAATGTATGTATTTCTCAGGCAGCATATCTATGTACTGGTAATCATGATTGGTCTGATTGCTCATTTGGCTTGGTAATTAAGCCTATACGCATTGAAGAGGGTGCATGGATAGGTGCAAGATCTAACGTAATGCCAGGTGTAGTGGTTGCTAATCATTCAATTATATCGGCTGGTTCAACTATAACCAAAAGCACTGAGCCTTATGGGATATACGTTGGAAATCCTGCCATTAAAGTAAAAAATCGTTTTCTAAAAAAATCTAGCGCGCGCCGGCCCTCATGAAGCGCCACGGGACATCCAAGTCTCCCTGGCGCATTTGGGACTCGGCGCGATTAATGTCCCTTCGCTTTCGCTACGGGACGCCGCGGCCGCCCTGCGTCCGCATCGATGCTCTACTTCGCAGACCATCACTGCTCCCGCAATGGCTGTACGGCGCGATGGGCCTCCTGCTTCGCCCGTCGGCCCGCGCCTCCCTCGGGTTCCTCGACTCGGTGCTGCGCACCTTCCCTGTCTCGTCATAGGAAGAATAAACGCTATACCTCACCGAGGTAAGGCGTATTGTAGAGGTTGACACGTTCCGATGACTATTTTAAAAAATACCGATTTATCTCTGCCGTCAGTACACGCCAAGAAAGTCAGCATTATAACAACTTGTTTTAACAGTAGGAATTGTTCGTGAGTATGGGGATAGGATTAATGTAATAATCTCTGAGGCTGATAAAGGTATCTATGATGCCATGAATAAGGGCATCGGCGCCGCCTCTGGCGATGTTATAGGGTTGCTCAACTCTGACGATTTTTATGCGGATAAAACTTCTGTTGGTCGATTGATTCGTCGCATAGAGGATGCTAACTCTGATACGGTATTCGCAGATCTGGTTATTGTAACTTTCTGGGTGCCAGGTCTAGCGATGAGGTGCGCCAGTTGTTTGTTGAGTGTGATATTTTTGTTCAGCCATCTCGCAGTGAGGCGTGTCCTATCGCTCTTCTTGAGGCAATGGCAATAAAATGCGTCTGTGTTGCAACAGATGTGGGTAGAGTGGGGGAGATTGTAGTGAATCGTGATGTTGCAATTCTATCAGAGCCGAAAATAAGAAGAATTTGGCTGAGGCGCTTATGTCAGTATATGACATATCTTCTAAAAATATATCAATTATCGGGGAGAATGCTAGAAAAGAAGTTGTTCAGCGTTTTTCAAAAGAGATGATAAGTCAGCAACATCTGAAAATATATAAGAGCTTTTTCCCTCGGGCGACTCATTAGTATGGACTTCATGTTCGACCAATTATCGGATGGGCGAAGTTATCATCTATTCAGTGCGATCGATGACTGCAGTCGTAACGGGCTAGGCATTGAAATTGATCTCTCCCTGCCGTCAGTGCGCGTTAAGTGATTAAAAAAGTCACCATTATTACCGTTTGCTTTAATAGTGCCTCAACTATACGAGATACTATAGAGTCTGTGCTTTATCAGGATTATAAAAATATCGAATATATTATTATTGATGGCGCGTCTACTGATGAAACAATGAAAATTGTTCATGAGTACGGTAATAGAATTAATATTGTAATTTCCGAACCTGATAAAGGTATTTATGATGCTATGAACAAAGGCATCAGTATCTCAACTGGTGATGTCATCGGTATCCTAAACTCAGATGATTTCTACACAGATAGCCATGTGGTGACTGACCTAGTCCAGGCTATGGAAAATACCAATGTCGATTCAGTATTCGCGGACCTGGTATATGTAGACCAGTTAGACACGAATCAAGTACGTCGATATTACGATTCAAGTCGGTGGAGTCCTGGTCGTTTTAGGCTTGGCTGGATGCCTGCACACCCGACTTTTTTTATCAATCGTGAATGGTATGCGAGATGTGGGCACTTCTCCCTTGACTACAGTATCGCGTCGGACTTTGAGATGCTTGTGCGTTTACTTTATCGAGGTGGGGCATCCTATGCTTATGTTGCCAGGCCGGTCATAAAAATGCGCATTGGAGGAGTTAGTACCCAAGGTTTTAGGCATAGTTGGCTGCTAAACTGTGAAATCGTGAGAGCATGCCGAGCTAATGGAATATGGACAACTCTGCCTCTTGTATTATTAAAGATACCTATGAAGTTTATGGAGATGATGTGGTTTCGTGCGAAGGGTAATTGAAGCGCTATTTTTTCTACTGGTATCTTGCCGCAAGGCCTATTGGGCTATGCTTATCACAATGATGAAGACAGATTTTACTCCTGTAGATGGAAATTGTAAGAAGGCATTGGAGACAGGTTATAATCTGTAGGGGGCGATGAGGAGAAGTTATTACCTTCAGAGCCGGCCCGCCTTGGTGAGCGCGCTTTCTAAAAAATCGTTCTCCAAGGCCAGCTGCCCGATCTTGGCGTGCAGCGTCTTAAGGTCCGGCTCCGGCGCAGTAGCGCCGCTTGCCTCGCCAAAGACCTGCGCAGCCCGCTCCAGCAACTGGCTCTTCCAGTCGGTGATCTGGTTGGGGTGGACGTCGAAGTGCTGTGCCAATTCCGCCAGGGTCTTGTCGCCTTTGAGGGCAGCCACCGTCGCTTGCGCCTTGAAGGTCGGTGAGTGATTCCGCCGTTTCCGCTTTGCCATGCCCTTGCTCCTTTTGCTGGCCCTCTCGGGCTAATTATGGGGCAAGGCTAACACTTATCGCACTGTCCGAATTTCCGGGGCCGGTTCTTTCATCCTGACCACTAGGGTCTGTTGACATTTAAGGATAAACTATCATCCCGACTCAACGGAGGAGCAGGGATGATGGTGCGAAAGATACTACGGAACGACCAGTGGACGCGAATCGAAGGGATGCTGCCGGGTAAAGTGGGAGACCGCGGACGGTCGGGCGAGGACAACCGGCTTTTTGTGGAAGCCGTCTTGTGGGTTGCCCGCACGGGTGCGCCGTGG
>Ga0153916_10000157_pt1 | contig 40476 bp, 32 predicted proteins | sample Opewatmetagenome_FD_109642 | JGI IMG/M metagenome (GOLD analysis project Ga0153916, IMG submission 109642) | Freshwater wetland microbial communities from Ohio, USA - Open water 3 Core 3 Depth 4 metaG | ecosystem: Environmental > Aquatic > Freshwater > Wetlands | place: USA: Ohio, Lake Erie...
AACCTAATTAGGCTGCAATTGGAACTGCTTCGGCAGTTGTCTTTTGCCACCTGTTTAACGAGGTGGATGGCACCTCGACCTGCTATCCTGTAGGCCTTCAGCTGTCGAAGCCTCACGCCCCCACAGTTCAATTTTTAATGTGCCGTCAGCCTTTCTGCTTCATCGCCCGCTCTATCTCTCTCTCAGTTTCGCGGCGGGCTATGGTTTCACGCTTATCGTGAAATTTTTTACCTCTACCCACTCCCAATTCTAACTTGGCAGTTCCTTTCTTAATATATAACTTTAAGGGCACTACAGTCAAACCCTTTTGCGCTACCATGGCCGTCAATTCATTGATTTGCCGGCGGTGTAACAGCAGCTTACGCGGCCGGTTCGGCTCATGTCCGAAACGGCTGGCAGCTTCATAGGCAGCGATATGTGCGTTTACCAGCCACAGCTCGCCGTTCTCCGGCCTGGCATAGGCATCACGAATGTTCACCCTCCCAGCACGGATTGATTTAATCTCGCTGCCGCTGAGTACAATACCGGCCTCCATGCTTTCCAGTATGTGATAATCGTGATATGCCTTTCTATTGACAGTTATCGTTTTCGAGTCCATTATATGTGTCAGAATTTTATCACTATTATCACCAATAAGATAGAAGCAGGGGGCAAATTATGTCAAATTATCTAGAAAGATACTGGTTGATTATCGTTGCTTTATTGCTAATTAGCCTGGTTATCGGCGGAATAATTCTGGTAATCAGGCAGAGCAGCCACAAACCCGTAGAGATTTCCCTGTCTCAAGCTGCACGGCTTCAATACGACGGAGACGTTTATGTCGGAGGTGCGGTGGCTAATCCCGGTCTATATCCTTTAAAACAAGGTGATACCATTGAGTCACTTATCCGAATGGTTGGACTTATTCCGGAGGCGGACACGGACAGAATTGAGATTTATGTGCCCAAGACCGGCGAACTTTCCCAACCACAAAAGATAGACTTAAACCGGGCCGAAACGTGGCTATTGGATGCGTTACCGGGAATTGGCCCAGGCAGAGCTCAAGCCATTGTGGACTATCGCACTCAAAACGGGCCATTCCACAGAATCGAGGATTTGTTGAACGTTCGGGGTATAGGTGAATCGACATTAGACAATATGAGAGATTTTATAACCGTTGAGGATTAAATCTCCAATGGCGCTTGTTTATCTCAGCATCGCCTGGGTATTAGGTGTTTTTTTAGGTTCAATATTTTCGTTGCCTTGGGCTATTATTTTTATCGGCATTCTTCCACTGTGTCTTATACCCTTCCTCTCGCATTATAAAAGACAACTGCTCCTGAGCGGCTTCTGTCTTCTGTCCTTATTCGGTGGGTGTCTGCGCTTTCAAATGAGCCTTCCCGCAATCGATGAACACCACCTGCAATTCTACAACGGGAAGGGAGCTATCGAAATCGAGGGCATGATAGCTACTGAACCCGACCCCGGGAACATATCCTCTACCTTCCAATTTTCAGCCTCTAAATTACAGACAAACGGTACCTACATAGAAGCCTCAGGTAAGGCTCTAATAAGCGTCCCCAGATACCAGGAATATCATTATGGGGATGTACTGAGAATAACGGGTAAACCGGAAACACCTCCACAATATGAGGATTTCAGTTACAAAGACTATCTGGCCAGACAAGGCATTTACTCAACAATCAATTATCCAAGAATAGAGATACTCTATACCGGCAAAGGTTTCAAGCCATTAGCCTGGATTTATTCACTGAGAAACCGCCTATCACAGAGCCTTTCACAAGCCCTACCGGAACCACAAGCCTCCCTGGCTCAAGGTATCCTTCTCGGCATGAGAGGAAATATACCCTTATCACTAAATCAAGAATTCTCAAGAACCGGAACCGCTCACGTTCTTGCTATATCGGGAATAAATATTACCATCGTCATAGGCATGCTTCTGGCTGCCGGAATCTGGCTTTTCGGCAAGCGATACTCCATTTATATTTGGCTGGCACTTCTAATCATCTGGTTTTATGCTCTACTTACTGGAATGAATCCCCCCGTTGTGCGCGGCGCCATAATGGGAAGTATTTTCCTTCTAGCCGAACTTCTGGGCAGGCAAAACAGCGCATCAATTGCACTGACCTTCGCTGCCGCAGTCATGGTAGGAATACAACCTCAAATCCTGTGGGATGCTAGCTTTCAATTAAGCTTTCTGGCGATGGCTAGCCTCATTTTCATTTCCCCATATCTCCAGGCGTGGTTCAGGAAAGGAGTAACAGCCGCTGCAGGCAAAGAGGGAACGACAGCATCTTTGGCTAATTTTATTGCAGATAGCTTTGCTGTCACCCTGGCCGCCACGCTAGCCACCTGGCCTGTTATTGCCTACTATTTTCATGTCGTTTCTTTCGTCGGGCTGCCGGCTACATTCTTCTCTCTTCTGTCTCTGCCAGGAATTATAGTGACCACAGCGCTAGTCGCCATCGTGGGGCTTGTGTTGCCCACGCTAGCTTGGATTCTAGGTTGGGTGTCCTGGCTTTTTATCAGCTATTTCATGCTTGTAGTGCGTGCTTTCGACGCCCTGCCGTTTTCATCAATCAGTGTGGAAAGTATCAAGGTCTGGCAAATATGTCTTTACTACCTTCTGTTGGCGGCAATAGCAGCCGGTATATATTATCGCCAACAGTTAACGGACCTACTCCACATGACCGCTTCTAAAATAAGTCCCAAGCTAAATAAAATTTCTGGTCTCGCCTCCAAAGTGCCCAAGAAATGGGTCGTAGTGCCACTTTCGCTTGCCACTATTTTCATTTGGGCTGCGGTCTTTAGTATGCCCGATAATAAACTTCACGTAAGTGTACTTGATGTCGGACAAGGAGATGCCATCCTTATCCAAATACCGAGCCACCAATACATCCTCATTGATGGCGGCCCTAGTCCGAGAGCAATAGATTTAGAACTAAGTAGAAAGTTACCTTTCTGGGATAGGACCATTGATTTGCTAATTTTGACTCAACCACAGGCTGACCACATCACAGGCCTCACGGAAGTGCTACGCAACTACAAAGTACGACAGATCTACGAGACGGGTATTCCATATGACTCAACTACCTATCTGCAGTGGCTCAGTTTGGTTGAAAGCATGAACATTGAACGCGAAATTGTTCACGCGGGTCAGCAAATCGAACTCGCGGATGGGATAAAGATAGATGTGCTGCATCCGCCGTCACATTTACTTGAGGGTACTTCGGATGATGTTGACAATAACAGTCTAACACTGCGCCTAAACTGGAATGAAATTAGTTTTCTGTTTACAGCCGACCTTGGCAAGGAGGCTGAATGGCACCTAATTGCACAGCGAGCCAATCTCAGGAGCACAGTGCTTAAAGTTGGCCACCATGGCAGCCTGACCTCCACATCCGAGCAATTCCTGGCTGCAGTCGATCCCGAAGTAGCGGTTATTTGTGTCGGCACCGACAACAGATTCGCGCTACCTCGAACCGAGGTAGTGGACAGGCTGGTTACACGGCTGGGTAATGACCGAGTCTTTCTTACCTCAACTAATGGCACTGTAGAATTCATAACGGACGGCACAGGGCTGTGGCTAAAACATGACAGGTAGACAGCTAAAATTGGCAGGCATGCTGCTTCTCCCGCAAGGCGCTACTATTGATTTATAGCCCGTTTTAGCGTACAGTATTAGCATCTGAACCATGAAGGACTACAGGAGGCAAGCATGAGAATAGTGCTCCGTGTGCTGCCGGTAATCTTTTTACTAGCCGTCGCTTTGATGGCTAACGTCTCAACCACCTCAGCATCAAGGCTTGAGATGGAAAATCCTACGTTTAACGTGTATCCAGCTCAAGCGGGAGATAATGTCACGTCAGATAACGTCACGGCTCTGGGCGGAAGCTCTTTCTGGACCATTTTCCCAAAGTGGGCATGGTGGGCCATTGGCGGTGTAATCGGCATCCTATTCATAATGATTATAGTTCTTGTCGCCGTGCCATCACGCAAGAAGCAAGGTGCTACAGCTACCAAAGGTGCACAGGTTATGCCTGGCATGCAGGGTACGCCGGGCATGCAAGGCCCACCGGGACAGACGCCAATGCCGACTCCTATGGCAGGCCCCGGCTCCTTCGATCCAGTCACCGGAGCCAGGATATCTCCGCAAGCTCCTGGAGCATTCCCCATGCAGGAGCAGTTTCCACCGCCGGGAGGATTCCCCCCAACTGCGCAGTACCCGGCACCTGCACCTATGGCCGCTCCTTACCCACAATATGCCAGAAGACCTATATTTTCAGTCAGCAATCTGACAATTACACCAAATCAGGTTAAAGCCGGGAATCCGATAACCATTAGCGCCATAGCATCCAACAATGGCTCGGAGGCCGGCACTTACAGCGTAGTATTAAAGGTAAATGGTATGGTCGAGAATATAATGGACATAATGCTGTCACCCGGCGCCAGCCAAGCCACTACATTCACTGTAAACAAGGATATTGGTGGCGAGTATTACGCAGAAGTAGACGGTTTGAGCGGTATTTTCATCATAATACCGCTGGTTCCGGCGAATTTCACTGTTAGCAACTTAGTTATAGCACCGGAGCGCGCCAAGCAAGGCGAAAACATCATCATCAGCGCCATGGTGACCAACAACGGCGAACTGCCGGGTACTTTTAGCGCAACACTAAAACTTAAGGGCGCCGTCGAAAGCACCGAAGAGATTAACCTAGGACCTGGTGAAAATCGGAAAGTATCATTCAAAATCGCCAAGACGACACCGGGCTTTTATAATGTAGAATTAGAAGGGTTAACCGGCAGATTTGTTGTTGAGATGGAATGGCAAGGATCTCAGTAACTGAATTGCTAAAGCTCTTCTTGATCTGTTTTGGGTTCTATCTTGTGCAACTTGTTGGGCTCTTCCACACGGTCAACATATAATATACCGTTCAGATGGTCTAGCTCATGCTCTAGAGCTTGAGCCAACAGTTCATCACCTTTAATACGTATATTACGCCCCTTCCTATCTTTAGCTTTTACTTTAACACAGACCGAACGCTTAATCTCACCTCGGTAACCCGGAACGCTCAAGCAGGCCTCCCCTATAGTACGCTCGCCTTCCTTCTTTATTATTTCAGGATTAACTAATACGATAACTTTTTCGCCTGGCATTTCAATCACAGCTATTTTCAGAGGTACTCCGATTTGATTGGCTGCTAAACCAACCCCCGAGGCTGACCTCATGGTCTCTATCATATCATCTATAAGCTGTTGAATAGATGTATCTATCTTAGATATCTTTTTAGCTTTTTGTCTTAGTACGGGATCGGGTAAAATTCGAATTGTACGCACACTCATATGGCCACCTATTAAACCATACCGACTGGATCAATGTCCACAATCCAGCCTCTAGGAAAATCGATGCTTGCCAGGAAATCCTCCACATCAGTTCCACAAATAACCAGTCGCCATATATAATGTCCTCTTAGCCTGGGTACAAAAGCTGGCATCGGCCCAATCAATCGTAAGTCAGGCAGGCCACGCCTGTCTCTTTCCGTGGTAAGCAATCGGCTCATCTTCTCGACTTCTCGCAGACAAGCTGTTTCATTTGTATGGCTGAAAATAAGAGAGGCCAAACGGCTGAAAGGAGGATAACCAAACTGACGGCGATATTCCAGCTCTCTGGTATAGAAGGCCGAATAATCATGCTGAGAAGCTGCCTGTATAGCATAATGCTCCGGACAGTAAGTTTGTATAATGACCCTGCCCGGTGTAAAGCCTCTTCCCGCCCTCCCGGCTACCTGACATAGAAGTTGAAAGGTGCGTTCCCCCGCTCTGAAATCAGGCAAATTCAAACTGGTATCAGCACTTATTACGCCAGCCAGTGTCACCTGAGGCAGGTCTAAGCCTTTAGCCACCATCTGAGTACCAATTAGAATGTCAGCTTGGTGAGCCCTAACCTTAGTTAAAAGTTCCTCATGAGCCCGCCGCTTAGAAGTCATATCACTGTCCCAGCGAAGGGCACGTGTATTTGGAAAAAGCTGTTTTACTTCCTCTTCTATCCGTTGAGTACCTACACCCAGGAACCTGATCTCTCGGCCAATACATTGCGGACACCGCGACGGCACGGCGATAGAATAATTACAATGATGGCAGACCAGCTTTTTAGCCGCGGAATGATAGGTTAGAGCTGCAGTGCAATGTGAACAATTGAAAACGAAACCACATTTTCGGCATTGGATAAATGTGGCCGTGCCACGCCGATTAAGAAACAGAAGTACCTGTTCATTATGAGCCAAGGCTTCGGTCATCTGCTTAATTAGAGAGCGACTGAAGAGGCTACGGTTCCCGGCTTTAAGCTCTTCCTTCATATCCACAATACTAACTTCAGGTAAGGGTGATGGGCCGTAAGGCGTAATGCGCTCTTTTAGCTCAACGAGCCGGTAATTACCTTGCTGAGCTCTATAATAAGTCTCCACATCAGGCGTAGCACTACCCAGTATGACCACAGCATCACTCAGTTCAGCCAGTTTAATGGCCGCATCTCTAGTATGATATCGCGGTGACTTGTCAGATTGTTTATATGTCCACTCATGCTCTTCATCGATGATAATTAGTCCCAAGTCCGGCTGTGGTGCAAAAAGGGCACTGCGCGGGCCTATGACGACATCGCAACCGCTTTCTTTTATACGATGCCACTCATCAAATTGCTCGCCTAATGACAAACCGCTGTGAATAACAGCAACATGACCCGGGAACCGAGAGGCAAAACGCTCTATTGTCTGCGGAGTAAGTGCAATTTCAGGGACTAAACAGATACCCCGTCTACCTCGCCCCAGGACTTCGGTCAGGGCGCGCAGATATATCTCTGTCTTACCGCTGCCGGTAACACCGTGAAGCAGAAAAACAGTAGGTGTTCTATCCCGGCTTTCTATAGATATACTAGTTTGAATCTTTTGCCATGCCGTCTCCTGTGACGCTGTAAGCTTAGGTGGCAATGACGCTGCAATTTTAAGGTGAGCCAAAGGATCACGCCTAACGGCAACATCAACCGTGGTTATCAGTCCACGGCTTTTCAAAGAATCAACCGCTGCCTTCGGGGAAGAGACGGATTTTCTAAGTTCAGACAGCGAAACAAGCTCTGGATGATTAAGCATAAATTCAAGCACTTCAGCTTCCTTATAGGTTCTGGCTGCCCTTAATCCCATAATCTCTGCTTCAGCCCGCCTTCTATCAACCTGCAGTTTCAAATGAGCAACCAGCTTTGGTTTTACTCTGACTTCCTCAAGCTGCTGACTTTTAGCCACTAGCCTGCGCTGTAAAAGTTGCTGAGCAATCGACTCGGTTTTCTTCTTGCCTAGCCTCCGCTCCACTTCCTTTAAACTAACTTTGTCTCCATCTTTCAGAAGTTGAACAAATTGTTCTTGCTCGGAGCTGAGTTGCGAATCGATTGGAACCGACATGAGCTGTAAAAAAGTAACCAGTCGCCGTTCGAATCCAGGAGGTAACATCAAGGCGACAGAATCAAAAAGAGGGGCAAGATAATGTTTGCTCAACCATAAGGCAATCTCAATTTGAACTGATGTTAGTAAGGGAAAGGAGGTAATGATGCTATCGATTTTCTTAGTAACTTCGAACGATGGGTAATCGCTTAACTTGACGACAATGCCCTGAAGGGTTTTTGAACCGAAGGGCACCCACACAGCTTGTCCGACATCAATCTTCAGCTCAGGGGGTATTGAATAACAAAAACTGCGACGGTGAGCAATAGGTGAGTTGACCGCAACTTCTGCATAGTTCATTCAGCTTTTTTAACTTCTTCAACCTCTTCTTCAGCCACTTGCTCTGCAGCGGGCTCTTCAATTTCACCCTCTACACCGGCAGTCTCCAGGGCCAAAGCTTTTTCTGCCATCTCTTCGCGTCTCTCCTTGAGGCGTGCTTCGCGAGCACTCAGACGGCGGATATAATATAGCTTGGCGCGGCGAACTTTGCCATGCCGAACCACCTCAACTTTCTCTAAAGCGGGGGAGGCAAAGGGGAAGGTGTGCTCTACACCAATTCCGGATGTAACGCGCCGGACTGTAAAATTGCCGCCACTGGCCCCTTTTCTAGCCCTGACTACCAGGCCGCTCAAAGTTTGAACGCGTTCTCTATTGGCTTCTTTGACTTTAAAACTAACCTTTACCGTATCTCCCGGGCTGATTTGCGGTATCTTAGACTTCCTCTTAGTCTTAGTGGTTGATTTGGCATCCATTTATATTACATCCCTTCTATGTCTTAATTTTGGAGGCTTCAATGAGTAATTTTTTATCGTGGTCGGAAAGGGCAGCTTTCTCCAGAAGGTCCGGCCGACGTTTGGCTGTTCGCTGTAAGCTTTGCTGACGACGCCATCGGGCAACTTCACCATGGTCCCCCGATAGCAAGACAGACGGCACCACCCAGCTACGATATTTCTCTGGTCGAGTGTATTGCGGATATTCCAGGAGTCCGCTTATATGGGACTCTTCAGCCAAGGACTCCTCGGAGCCAAGCGCACCGGGCAACAACCTGACTATACAGTCTGCCACCGCCATGGCTGCTATTTCACCGCCGCTAAGTAAATAGTCACCGATACTGATCTCGTCGATGGCTAAATACTCGGCCACTCTTTCATCAACACCCTCATAATGACCGCATATAAGAATAAGATGTTCATTCCCTGCCAAATCTCTGGCGATAGCCTGATTGAAAAGCCGACCTTGAGGGCTAAGCAGAATAACCGGTACCGTTGAAGGCCCCAGTTCTGCTTTAATGGCGTCTACTGCTTCGAATATAGGCTCCGGTTTTAGCACCATTCCGGCTCCGCCGCCGTAAGGATAATCATCCACAACATGATGTTTATCGTGAGTATACGCACGAATATCGTGAAGTCTTATATCAACCAGGCCACGCTCCCTGGCTCTGGCGATAATACTGCAATTCAACAAGCCATCAAACATTTGTGGAAATAACGTCAAGACATCAATTCTCATTTAGCTGTCACCGTCATGACCACATTCAGAGACTTTCCCGCTGAGAATATCCAGTGCATGAGGTAAAACTGGTGAAATCACTTCCAGACATTCCTTCACCGCTTTTGGGCTGCCCGGTAGATTAATAATTAAACACCCTCCCCGACTGCCGGCAACAGCTCGACTAAGTATAGCCTCGGGCTTTCTCTTCATTGTTTCCATTCTCATGGCTTCGGACAGACCGGGAATGGTTTTGTCTATTACTTTCAACGTAGCCTCCGGAGTGACGTCTCTGTCTGACAATCCAGTCCCGCCACTGGTCAATATAAGGTCAAGACCACCCTCGTCGCACCAGGCTTTAAGCTTACTTGAAATTATATCCGCCTCGTCAGGCACTACCTCGTATTTCAAAATATCAAGCTTCAGTTGACTGATGGCTTCCTTGGCAGCCTGTCCACTCTTATCAAGTCTTTCACCACGCCATCCCTTATCACTAACAACAAGTATACCGGCTCGCATCTGCATATTTTACCATACCATACCTAAAGCACAAAACCGACAAGGCGAACGTGTACTTTAGTATACCTAGGACTTGGGTATAGAAGTTGCGATCACAAGATATAGAAAAGATTGGACAACAATTACTAAGTATTGGGTTTCATAAGGAAAACAATATAACGTAGTGGAAAAAATTCATAAAAATAGTGGGGAATTTAGTGGGAAAGGTATTGACAAAGTGGGTAATATGTGTAATATAATGGTTAAAAGTGGGAAAAAGTGGTAAAGGAGGATTATGATGGTGATCGACTGTGTTCAATATCGGGTAGCCAACAGTAGACTGTTCAATTTTCTAAAGGAGAACAGTCATACCAATCTTGAGCTACAGTTAATCCATTTTTGGGCACGTCATCCCAGAGCGAAGTTAAGCCTTTATACCATTGCCAACGCCCTGGACACCGCCAGGATTAACTTAAGGGAAGCCATCCGGATGTTAATTGAAAAAGGAGTCTTACAGGAACAAGATGATGGTAACGGGCTAATCACGTATTCTCTAGCCAGCGATTCCCAGACACAAGAATACATTGAAGAGTTGGCTAGACTGGATTGGAACGAAATCAGGATCCTGGAAAGACAGCTAGACGGCGAGCCCATACTGGCTTAAGTACTCGGGTTTGGAAAGATATGTTTCTCGGCGAATACGAATATAAAGTAGATAATAAAGGTAGGCTGCCTTTGCCCCCTAAATTCAGACAGGAATTGATGGGTGAACTGGTATTGACCAAAGGACTTGAAAAATGCCTCGTTATTTATCCGGCAGAGGAATGGCATAAAGTAGCCGACACCTTGTCGGCTAAAGCGTTGCCATCCAGCAAGGTCAGAACGATGAGTCGAGCTATGTTCGGTACTGCTTTCAGTCTTACGTTGGATGGCCAGGGTAGAATAGCTCTACCCTCTACTTTGAGAAATCGTGTTGAAATAGGCAACACTGCTTTCGTAGTCGGTGCTAACAACTGTGTTGAAATCTGGAATCCGACTTTGTGGAAAACGGAAAAAGCAGCCGCAGAAGAACAGCTGTGGCAAATCATAGAAAGTCTTGAGGAACAACGATGAGTCTGACCATGACTAAGCCTGTCCATAAACCGGTGCTGCTTAACGAGGTTATCGAGGCCTTACATCCACAACCTGGAAAAAGGTACGTAGATTGCACTCTAGGTGGGGGCGGGCATGCCGAAGCTATCATGACCAGGATTGTGCCCGGAGGGCAACTTCTTGGCATCGATGCCGACCCTAAAGCTATCGAGTTATCAGAGAACAGATTAGTTGAGTATATCCAAAATACCATCCTAGTGAACGATAATTTTCTTAATCTCAAAACAATCTGTCGGGAAAACGACTTCTTACCGGTGCAGGGCATTCTTTTTGACCTAGGTCTATCGTCAGCCCAGCTTGATGATGCTGAACGTGGATTTAGCTTTCAACAGTATGGCCCTCTAGACATGCGTTTTGACCCAAATCAGGAATTTACCGCGGCCGACATAGTAAACACTTTTTCTGAGGAAAAGTTGGCTGAAATAATCAAGACCTACGGCGAAGAACGATATAGCAAAAGGATAGCCAGGCATATTGTAAGTAGCCGCCCAATAAACAGCACGCTTCAATTAGTTGATGCTATAGAAGAAGCTACTCGCGGTTACCGCGATAAAATTCATCCTGCTACCAGAACTTTTATGGCGCTCCGCATCTATATCAATCACGAACTTGAAAACCTATCGGCAGCTCTCAAACAAACCATAAACTGTCTGGACCATCAAGGCAGGCTAGTCGTCATAAGCTATCACTCGCTGGAAGACCGAATTGTCAAACAATTTATGCTGACAGAAAGCAAAGGATGCATTTGTTCTCCGAACATCCCCGTCTGTCAGTGCAGACACGAAGCCAGCTTGAAAATAATAAGCCGAAAGGTAATCACACCTTCTATAGAAGAAATTAAATTCAACCCTCGGAGTCGAAGCGCTAAGCTTAGAGCAGCTGAGCGCCTTTAATAAAAAAATTAATGGAGGATTTCCACCTAAATAAAAACGAAGGAGGACAAAACGACCATGAAAAAACTCATCTCAGCTATCGACATTGGCACCACCAAAATATGCACCATCATCGGCTCGCTCGATTCTGGAGGTAATATACAGGTCCTTGGAGTGGGGCTTGTGCCGTCGCATGGCATGCATAAAGGAATGGTGGTCAATGTTGAGGAGGCAAAGGAGTCAGTCACTGAGTCGATCAGGAGGGCTGAACAAGCAAGCGGGCTGAAAGTAGAATCGGCTTATATAGGTGTTACCGGTAGGCACATAAGCTCGGTCAACAGTCACGGTGTGGTAGCCATACCACGCAATGACCGCCTGGTTCGACACGACGACTTGAAGCGCGTGCTCTCGTCAGCGCAGCAGGTCAACCTGCCGGATGACCGGAGAATACTGCATGCCATCCCTCGCAACTACGCTCTGGATAGCCAGGAAAGAATAAAGAATCCGGTCGGTATGCACGGCTTTAGGCTGGACGTGGAAACCCACATTATCACTGCTGCTATATCCTCGGTCCAGAATCTGGTCAAGTGCATACGAAGCGTTGGCGTGGAAATCCAGGACCTAGTTCTGGAACCACTGGCCAGCGGCGAAGCGGTATTGACACCAGAAGAAAGAGAGGTGGGGGTCATCCTGGCTGACATCGGTGGCGGCACCACCGACATAGCCGTCTTCAAGGATGGAAGCATCTATCATACTTCAATTATCCCTGTGGCTGGTTATCAGGTTACCAGCGACCTCTCCATCGGCTTGGGCTTACCTTTTGAAATAGCCGAAGCTATGAAAAAGAAGTACGGCAACGTTTATCCTGAAGTACTCACCAAGAACCAGGACTCCACGCTTACGGTCGAAGACGGACACAGCGTGTCTTATCGTGACCTGTGCAACATCATCAAGGTCCGTATGGAGGAATTGTTAAGGCTTATACTGCTGGAAATGCCGGACTCCAATTATGCCTCACTGGCTCCAGCAGGCCTTGTGCTCACCGGCGGTTGCTCCAACCTGGCTGGTCTCGAGGCTCTGGCCCGACAGACAATTCGCATCCAGACGCGCATAGGTGAGCCCATGGGAGTATACGGTATCACCGACATTCTCCATGACCCGGCTCATTCAACCGGTGTCGGACTTCTGCTATGGGGCACCAGAAACCATAGCCGACCGGTCTGGGAAGCCCAGAAGAAGAACGGCATCTTCGACGGTTTCATGACCGTACTGAAAAAATTCTTTGGTGTCTAAATAATATAAAAAGAATAAAAAGGAGGGAAATAAAAACATGGCAAAGTCAACATTTTCTAATGCACCAGCCAAGATAAAGGCCATAGGCATTGGCGGCGGTGGTTCCAATGCCATTACTCGAATGGTCCGCGAGAGCATCAAGGGCGTGGAATTCATAACCATGAATACCGATGCCCAGGCTCTAGCTCTATCGGAAGCCCCTGTACGTGTACAGCTCGGAGAAAAGCTGACACGTGGGCTAGGCGCCGGCGGAGACCACACCGTTGGTGCCGGCGCGGCTGAAGAGAGCCGCCAGGCGATTCTAGAGGTTGTACAGGGTGCCGATATGGTTTTCGTCACCGCCGGCATGGGTGGTGGCACCGGCACCGGTGGTATACCCGTGGTCGCCGAGGTATCCCGAGAGAGCGGTGCTCTAACGATTGGCATAGTAACTAAACCATTTAGTTTCGAAGGCACCCGACGGAACAAAGTCGCTGAAGAAGGTGTCTTGCAATTGTGTGACAAGGTAGATACATTGGTTATCATCCCCAATGACCGCCTAATTGAGCTATGTGACGCCAAAACAACCGTTGATAATGCTTTCAGATTAGCAGACGACGTTTTAAGGTTGGCTGTTCAGGCTATCGCCGAAGTAGTTACCGTACCGGGGTTGATCAACCTTGATTTCGCCGATATCAGGTCAATAATGAGGAACGCTGGACCTGCCTGGATGTCGGTAGGCCGCGGCTCCGGACAGAACCGTGCTGTCGAGGCTGCTAGAGCTGCACTGGCCAGCCCGCTGTTGGATGTCTCCATCAACGGTTCCAAAGGTGTGCTGTTCAATGTTACCGGCGGCAACGATCTTACCCTGTTTGAATGCAATGAAGCCGCTGAAGTAATCGCTCAGGCTGTTGATCCCGATGCCAACATCATTTTTGGCGTCGTGTTTAATCCTCAAATGGAGAGCGAAGTTCAGATTACAATAATCGCCACAGGATTTACAGCTCATTATGGCGCCGGAGTACCAACAGAAGCCGAATTGCGCCGTCTGCTGCGTGGCGTTGCTGAAGATAGCCTCGACGTCCCGTCGTTCTTACGTCGGACGTCTCAATCGCATTACCCCGCCGCCCAACCCGTACCCCCATCCCAAGCCCGAGCACCTCGCTAACCCTCCATTAACCCTCCATCCTCCCCAAACAGAGCGGCAACCCCAATTGCCGCTCTGTTTTTTTCTATTTTTATGCCCATTCCCTACTTGACACCCTCTATATATTGGGCTAAAATATACAAGCACCACATTCTGTAGGGGTATCCCCATGAAATGCTCTTATTGCGGTGGTTCTGAGTCTAAAGTAATCGACTCCAGAAACATAGAGGATGGGATAAGGCGTCGCCGGCAGTGTCTTCAATGCGGGACCCGCTTTACCACGTATGAACACTTACAGGCCAGAAATCTTTTTGTAATTAAAAAAGATAACAGGCGAGAGGAATTCAATAGGGACAAGCTACTGGGCGGCATCCGTAAGGCCTGTGAAAAACGGCCACTGCCAACTGGGACCATCGATAAAATCGTGGACAATATCGAAGTAGAACTTTACCGCCTGGGCAAGGCTGAAGTGTCCAGCTCGGTCATTGGCGACATGGTTATAGAAAGGCTTCAAGAACTTGATCATATAGCCTATATTCGCTTTGCCAGTGTTTATCGCGAATTTACCGATATTGCAGCATTAAAACAGGCCGTAGATACCCTAGTAGATACCGAAGCCCAAATGCCACCGGCTGGTCAGCTCCCGCTTTTATCGCAGGAAGAACTAACCGTCCTCGGTCGACAACAGAGAAGGAGAAAATAATGGCATCTCGGTCAGCTAAAAATTTACCAGCAGGAAACAATCACCACCGCATTGTTCGTGCTATTTTTGCTGCTGCCGAGTCCATGGGCATAACCGACAGGAAGCTGCTGGAAGAACTCACCAACCAGATAATTCAAAGGCTGGAGCCGAGCCCCATCCTACCGGGAATGGAACACCTGGTCCCTGTCCATGAAACACAGGTGCCTTCCGATTTCCAGATAGAAGTGGCAGTTAGAGAAATACTGGCTAATAAAAACCGAGCTGCAGAGCCAGACGTGACCGAAAAGAAGACTGAACCTGCTCTGGAAGTTAAGAAAGTCAAACTGGTTGAAAAGCCGGCATCAAGGATGAAGACCAAAGCTAAACAGGGATTAGAACTAACTCAAAATGCCATTACAGTCCTGGAAAAAAGGTATCTTACAAAGGATAGCCAGGGACAGGTGGTTGAAACGCCGGACCAAATGTTCCGGCGTGTTGCCAGGCATATCGCCTCCGCCGAACTCACCTATGACCAGAAATTTGATACTGCCGCATGGGAAGAGAAATTCTACAGACTAATGACCTCCCTCGAATTTTTGCCCAATTCCCCTACCCTAATGAACGCCGGAAGAGAATTAGGTCAGCTATCAGCTTGTTTCGTTATCCCTGTTGATGATTCAATGGAATCTATCTTCGATGCCGTGAAATACACCGCCTTGATCCATAAAAGTGGCGGCGGCACTGGCTTCTCCTTTTCTCGACTCAGACCTAAGAAGGACAGGGTCGGTTCTACCGGAGGTATAGCCAGCGGGCCGGTTTCTTTTATGCGAGCCTTCGATACAGCTACTGATGTTATCAAGCAAGGCGGCATGCGCCGTGGCGCCAACATGGCCATTCTAAACGTCGACCATCCTGATATACTCGATTTCATAGCTGCCAAAGAAGACCCAAAGGCGCTTACCAACTTTAATATATCAGTCGCTGTTACCAATGAGTTTATGGAGGCCGTCGAAAAGGGGAAGGAATACAACCTGATAAATCCACATAGTAAAGAGGCAGTCAGCAAGCTCAATGCCAGAGAAGTCTTTAACAAAATCACAGAAATGGCCTGGCGTACCGGTGACCCTGGTATCGTTTTCATCGACAACATAAACAAGAACAATCCCACTCCAAAGCTTGGCAGAATAGAGAGCACCAACCCGTGCGGTGAACAACCTTTGTTGCCCTTCGAGTCCTGCAATCTGGCCTCTATTAACCTGTCAAAAATGGTTAAAAATGAGAACCACAGGCCTGAAATCGACTACGCTAAACTGCGTCAAACTGTAAAACTGGGCGTCCGATTCCTTGACAACGTTATTGACGTGAATAGATTCCCACTGCCCCAGATTGAGAAAATGACCAAATCCACCAGAAAGATAGGGCTTGGTGTTATGGGATTTGCCGATATGCTGCTCATGCTCCGTATCCCCTATAACTCCGATAAAGCATTGCAAGTGGCCGAAAACGTCATGCACTCCATAAATGAAGAGGCTACTAAAGAATCGGTTAAACTGGGTGAGGAAAGAGGGCTATTCCCCGCTTTCAAGGGCAGTATTTATGATACCGAGGGCGGTTTGAAGCCTAGAAATTCTGCCAGAACCACTATCGCCCCCACCGGCACCTTAAGTATAATTGCCGGCTGCTCCAGCGGCATCGAGCCTCTCTTTGCACTCAGTTACACCAGACATATACTTGACGACCAACGGCTGGTGGAGGTCAATCCTTATTTTGAAGAAGCAGCCAGAAATGAAGGTTTTTATTCCATCGAACTAATGCAGCAGCTGGCTGATGGTAAAAAGCTGAGGGATATAGAAGGTATACCCGAATGGGTGAAAGATACCTTCGTTACTTCACATGATATAACCCCGGAGTGGCATGTAAGAATGCAGGCTGCTTTCCAGAAGTATACCGACAGCGCCGTCTCTAAAACAGTTAATCTCCCCCACGGAGCCACGGTTGACAACGTGGCCGAGGTATATATGTTAGCCTATAAACTGGGATTGAAAGGAATAACCATTTACCGAGACCGAAGCCGTGATAGCCAGGTTCTAAACATCAGCCATGACGAGGAGAAGAAAGAAGCCAAGCTCACACCCAGGCCAAGACCCAAAGTTACCAAGGGTGTAACCGAGAGAGTAACGACCGGATGCGGCTATATATATGTCACCGTGAACTTCGACGAGAAGGGCATCTGTGAAGTTTTTTCCAGCCTGGGGAAAGCCGGCGGTTGTGCTTCGGCGCAACTGGAGGCCACCAGCCGTCTTATTTCATTGGCGGCAAGATCAGGCATCGACATAAGCTCGGTCGCCAAGCATTTACGAGGCATACATTGTCCGTCTGTGGCCTGGGAAGAGGGTCGCGCTATCCTTTCCTGTGCTGATGCCATCGCCAGTGTCCTGGAAAAATATACTAAAAATAAAGAAGAAGATACCTCCAAAGACTCTGGTGTAACTAAGAACTGGGCAGGGCAATGCCCAGAATGTGGCAATATGTTAATCTACCAGGAGGGTTGCCATATTTGCCCCAGTTGCGGCTATACTAAGTGTGGGTAGTAACGGAAGTATATTTTGAAGGGAGGCAGTTGTGGATAGCCGCGAGCATAGCTACACTCAAGCCTTTAAGCAGATAGCCAGGGTCACCAACTCACTTCTTCCTCTGAAAAAAATCCTCAATTCCGTCGCTAAGAGCGCAGCAAAGGGGTTAAAGGCAGCTGGATGCTCAATAATGCTCTTAAACCCCCAAAAAGCGCACCTAGACATCGTAGCTGCCTATGGCCTCAGTGACGTATATCTTCGAAAAGGAGCCTTGAAGGCGAGTGAGAGCCTCCCTGAGGTATTGAATGGTGAAACGGTAGCCATTTTCGATGCCACGCAGGATAAACGGACGCAGTATCCGGAAGCTGCGGAAACAGAAGGCATAAGCTCAGTACTGGCTACCCCCATACTTCAAAAAGGTGAGGTAACCGGCGAAATAAGAGCCTATACCCGTGAACCGAGACAATTCTCACAGGCCGATAAGGACTTCGCAGCCAGCGTGGCAAATATAGTCGCTGTTAGTTTGGAAAAAACGGAGCTGTACCAGCTGTTGAAAACAGAACATGAAGAAACGGTGGCTAAGCGGCGAAAGTTGCCCGGGATACCTAAATTACCTTCCTCGTCGTTGAGACCAGCTAGCTTCGGTCACCCAAGTGAAGAGGAATTCGCTAAATTGCTTGATTTCTATCGCATCGAATGGCTCTATGAACCTCGCTCTTTCCCTCTCGCCTGGCAGGACAACAAAGTGTCAGAGATGTTCACGCCGGATTTTTATTTGCCCGAACTTGATATTTATATCGAGCTGACCACACTTAAACAGAGCTTAATTACAGAGAAGAATCGCAAACTGCGTCGACTTAGAGAGCTTTATCCTGAGATAAACATAAAACTACTCAACAAGAACGATTATCTCAGACTGCTCGCTAAATACGGCTACGGGCGTCCGGGGGAGATGAAGACAGAAGGCATAGACCATGTCTTACTCAGTCATACCCAAATCCAGAGACGAGTTAAGGCCCTGGCAAATCGTATTACGCGCGATTACACCGGCAGAAAATTGGTCCTGGTCGGCATACTCAGAGGCGTCATATGCTTTATGGCTGACCTGATGCAAAATATTCCACTGCCCCTGGCCATCGACTTTATGGCAATATCCTACTACGGCACCGACAACGAGTCATCGGTGAAAATAACCAAAGACCTGGATACCAGCATCACTGGATGTGACGTGTTGATGGTAGAGGATATCGTGGATACCGGAATGACGTTAAACTATGTTCTTAACCACCTGGCGTCTCATAATCCGGCCAGCCTACGCGTTTGCACCCTGCTGGATAAACGTGTACGTCGGCTCATCGATGTCTCGCTCGACTATATTGGCTTTGAAATTCCTGATGAGTTCGTGGTGGGCTATGGACTGGATTACCACGGGGAATATAGAAATCTATCCTTTATCGGTGCGCTTAATCCGCAATTGATTGAGGAATATAAGAAATAAAAAGCCCCAAGTAACCTCGCCTTTCCCGGTTCCACATCCTCTGGCGCTTTTCGGCCTTCGCCTACCTTCCGCCAGCGCCCTGCCTCCCCGGTTTTAGCTCGATTGCTTGGGACCTTTATTACAATAACACACCCCACGGTTTTTGTCAAGCCCTCAGAAATTGGGATATAATACTTCTAATAAGATATAATTCTTTTCTAAAACAATTCGACGCATTCCGGGCTATCCTTAACTAAAGCGAATATCTTCGTAGTTTAGCAGAATATCTAGTGGAGTATATTATGAAAAAAATTTTTATTGTCGACGTGACCAATCGCGACGGCGTTCAAACGGCCAAGCTTGGATTATCCAAGCTGGAAAAAACGATGCTCAATATTTATCTTAATGAGATGGGGGTTTTTCAGTCCGAGTTCGGTTTTCCTACCACCAGACATGAATCGCTGTATCTCCAGGCAAACTTGGAATTAGCTGACATGGGCGTGCTAAAACCGATTCATCTGGGTGGCTGGTTAAGAGCACAGGTGGATGATGTCAAAACGGCTTTCAAACTTGTCCCGAAAATTAAGCACCTCAACCTCTCGGTCTCGACCTCCAACCAGATGATTCAGGGCAAGTTTCAAGGAAGAAAGACAAAAGATGACATCTTAAAGATGATGGTAGACGCTGTGGACGCCGCTAGAGAACAAGGGGCAGAATCCGTAGGCGTAAATGCCGAGGACGGTTCCCGGACAGAGCTGGACTTCCTGATTAAATTTGCCTCGGCAGCCAAACAGCACGGCGCCGACAGGTTTAGGTACTGCGATACTTTGGGCTATAATGACCCTTTCACCATTTATGAGACGGTGAACGCGCTGGCTAAAAACGTCGCCATGCCTATCGAGATTCATTGCCACGGCGACCTGGGTATGGCTGTAGCCACCTCGATTGCCGGAGCTAAAGGCGCCATCGACGGCGGTCAAGACGCCTATATCAACACCACTGTAAACGGCATCGGTGAGCGGGCCGGCAACGCCGACCTCGTGGCCTCCCTACTTGCCGTAACCAAATCAAAGGGTTTCGCCGGTAAATACGAGTTAGGCATGCCCATCGACTTATCCAAATCGTGGAAGATAGCCAACTTCGCCAGCTACGCCTTCGGTGTACCTATTCCAATAAACCAGCCGGGTGTCGGAGCCAACGCTTTTGCCCATGCCTCAGGTATCCATGCTGACGGCGTACTTAAGGACCCGCAGAACTACGAGCTGTACGATTATGCCGAACTGGGCAGAGGCGAGCCTGTCACCGTTGAAACGGGCAGAGAAATATGCTCCGGTGAATATGGGGGCATATCCGGCTTCAGACACTTAATGAAGAAAATAGAGCAGAAAATCGGAGGAAAGGTTGAGGAGGAGGTCGGAGATGTGGTCGAGATATCATTTGCCAGTGCCGAGGAAGCGGAGAAAGTCCTGGAGCTGGTGCGATATGCCAATGTCTGTGCTCAAAAACCGCTCGTTGAGGACGAGCTCCTTTTCATCGCCAAATACCCCGATATCGCCAGGAAACTGTTAACATTAACGCCACTGGTGTAGCTCGTCTTAGCGCTGAAACATAGTTGTACCACCGTTATATTTATGGAAATAAATTTAACGCCAATCGGCTTAGTTCAAAACGCCGTCACAGAGCCAACGAAAGAAGACTGGCAGACAATTACCTCGGATATAATTGTTAATGAGGATTTTATCGAAGCTTTAAGCGGGATAGATGAATTCTCTCACATCATCGTCATTTACTGGATGCACAAAACGTCTTCGTCAGATCGCTCCGTAACGAAAGTGCATCCCAAGCGCAACCAGAATCTGCCGCTTGTCGGCGTCTTCGCCACCCGCAGCCCGGCACGACCTAACCCTATCGGCATATCCACCGTCAAACTTCTGGAACACCAGGATAATGTTCTCAAAGTCATCGGCCTCGACGCCATAGACGGCACACCGGTACTGGACATCAAGCCTTATATACCTGGCTCCGACTCCACTGCTGCAGCCAGGACACCCGGCTGGCTTAAGAAATAATCGAGCTCCAACTGTCATTGCGAGTCCTTCCGCTGAAGGACGTGGCAATCTCGGCGGTGCAGTTGGGGGAATAATACGGCAGACACTCGAATACTGGACTGAATGACTATTATGTCAAGTATAATTTCAGCTTATTGACACCCGCCAAGGCTAGCGGTAATATAAAAATCACGCGGGTGTAATTCAGTGGTCAGAATGCTTGCTTCCCAAGCAAGACGTCGGCAGTTCGAATCTGCTCACCCGCTCCAAATCTATCTGCGGGTGAGTTTTTATCGAATTATCCCGGTAGACTAACGCTACCAGCGATGGTTATTTTTCCTTACCTTCGTACTTGAAGGAGACTCTAACCTTGGCCCGATAGTTAGTAACCTTGCCGTTTTCGATCTGCAGGTCTAGCTGTTCGATTTCTGCAATGCGGAGGTCTCGCAGCGACTTCGAAGCTGTTTCTACCGCAGCTGTAGCTGCTTTCTCCCAGGATTCGGGGCTCGTCCCCACTAACGTGATAATCTTGTATACACTTCCAGCCATTTTGCACCCCTTTCGCAAATTATTGTGTTCTGTAACCTCGATATTACAGGTTTAACCACTTAAAAGTCAATACATTCCGCCCATTCAGCTCAATCAATAATCAAGATTTTACTAGCTATTATCGAATATTAAAGGTCTATACCTCCTAGACTAGGAGGTTATTTCTCAACCTGTCAGCATCCGGGTTCGCCATGATGCCCGCAGCAGTCCTGTCTTTTTAATACGCGTATCGATAGGTTGCGGAACAAAAGGTAAATCTTCCTATACCACGGCATGGGCACCGACATGTTGGTTATGAAGTCTCTTATACTTGGCACTCTATTGGCTACCCCCTTTGACCTGGCCCCTTAATCTCTATTATACGAATAATCGAGTAAAAAGTAGACCCCAACTGTCACAATATCCCTTTTAATTATACAATCGTTCGTAGAACACTTATACTATCCACAGAGACTGACTTGGGCGGTGATATTATGGTTTAACCTGGTTGAATATCACTTGTGGCGCCTATATAATATGTAATCCGATGGGCCGTTAGCTCAGTTGGTAGAGCACCTGACTTTTAATCAGGGTGTCACAGGTTCGAATCCTGTACGGCCTACCAGCTTCAGTAAGCCTCCCCTGCCAGAGGGTTTTTAAAACGAGTCAGGGTGTCAAGACACTAGGTCAACCGACACCCTGATTCTATCACTTAACCATTAAATAATACAATGCGTCCATTGGTTAAAAACACTAGATATAGCGGCGGTAAAATTAAAACTTTGGCTTAAGACGTCGGTCGCTCTAGGCTGGTTCCGTGTGTTACTATTAGGCTCCCAGATTTTGTAACTTGTCTACGGGCGAATACTTGTGATGCTGAAAGATAATCTGGGACCTATTGAAGTGGACATAATTACGCACCATCTCCAGCGAAGTATGACCAAGGATTGCCTGCAATGAAAAGGCATCTCCACCATTAAGCAGGTAATCTATGGCGAAAGTATGCCGACACAGATGGGCGTGTAAGCGTACTACGCCAGATGTCTTGGCCAGTCTCGAGAATAGCAGCTTAATGGTGTTTACCGTTATCGGCTTGCCGCTCCTGGATAGAAATAAGTTATCGTACTCACCAGCGGCCAACCTGGATCTGGTGTCAGTAACATACGACCAAAGAACCTTCTGAACGTACTTGCCAATGGGCACTATCCTCTCTTTGGAACCTTTGCCCATGACCTTGATATAACCAGCATCCAAATTTACATTTCCAAGGGTAATGCCTGCTATTTCCGACGCACGCAATCCTGTGTCAAGTGCTGTCACCACGATTGCACGATTGCGTATATCATTGGATGAACCCTTTTGCATGCTTGAAATTATTACTTTGACCTCATCCGAAGTGAGGGGTTCTAAGACTTTTACCGGAGCTTTAGGTAGTTTGAGATTTACAAGTCTGTTATCCACGGTATAGCCTTCTCGATATAGCCATGATGACAAAGCCTTTAGCGCCCTGATATGACATTGTACGGTCTTTGCCGAAAGTAATTTGCACTGGCGGGGCGTATATGGATGTCCCTCGTACTTTGGTCTTTGCCGCAAGTACAAGATGTACTCCATGACGACGTCTTTATTGAACATAGAAAGATCATCACGCTGGTATTTGTTTCTGAGGTACCCCTGGAACGTACCGACGATCTCTTTGTACCATTTGATAGTGGCCGGGCTCTTACCTTCTACCACATTGCTCAATTCCCACCGGCCAATCGCTCCATCCATCGTAATGACGGCATGTCTATTAGTTGTCGCCGTCTTCAGTATTCTTTTCAACGCTCTACCTCAAATAATTGACCTTTATTTAATACCCATTTTTGTAGTTACAATAAAGCTAAAGTGCGATACCCTTTTTAGTAAGTTCCTTATCGCTAACCGAAAGCTATATGAATTAATGCCAGTCACTTCGCCGCTAAATAGAACTTCTTTAGGCACTTATATTTTTGTCATGCCCGGTCGATCATCTTCTAATTCTAAATGTGTATTCACTCGTAATTTGAACGTGATTTGAACGTACTTATATTTCCGTAGTTAATATAAGTCACTATATGAATCACTAAGTGTCTAACGGTAGGCAAAATATAAGTGACCTCAAACTCTGCCATTATCTTCTCCAGAGTATTGCATGGCGGCATCTTTTGTTTTTAATCGTCTGATAACATCTGCCGGCGTTTTCCCTTCGGCTTTCAGAGCCTTGTAGATATATGATCGACTGCAGCCCAGGCTGTCCGCCGCTGGTATCACGCTGCCATGGGTCTTTAAGGCGTCATAAATATTAATGACAGGTATTACCAACGGTTTTCGACCTAGACCATCAACCGATACTGTTCGGCCGCAGTGAGGACAGACGGCTAGCATTGATTTTGCAATCAGTTTAAGACTTACAAGAATTGCTGGCAAGAAAGCACGTATGCTATGCTGAAAATTTGAGTGTAACCAGTCAATCCTTAAAGTTTATCTTATTCTTTAGATTTATTAGATTAGTGCCTTAAAAGAAAAACCAGAAGCGATACTGTAAACTCCCGATCTTTATCTAGTATAAAGATAGTAGCTTTTATAAGTTCCAGGAAGTTATCTATGGCAGAGTTAGTTAGCTTTTACTAGCTTCCAGGAGGTTTTGAGCAATAGCTTAGGCCTGATACGTCGTATTTCCTGTGTTTACTAGCCAATTTTTAGAGCGGCCTTTAAGGAGCATCCAACAACTGAATCAACTGGAAGCAACAAATGTACCAGAACCAAAGCAAGAAGAAGCTAATGAATATCCAGGAATTGAAGCAACAGGAAGCTAATGAATATCCAGGAATTGAAGCAACATGAAGCTAATAAAATCCAGGTGCCAAAGAAAGTAAGTGAATCAATGACGATCTTAGCATCAAGGTAACTGATCGACAAATTGTTAGAAGAAGTTTTAAAACGGCGAAATCAAAGGCCTTAATCTAGCTTCGAAGAACTTCAAAAAACAGCTTAGCAAGTTTGTTAACTTACACAAAACGATGAAGTGTTCACTAGAACTAAGATCCAAAGCTTAGCTTATAGTTCCAGAAGCTTTAACTATAGTTCTATAAGCTTTAGCTTAGAGGCTCCAAGGCTTTGAATGCTTGATTCCTAAACTCTACCTTCGGGCTTCTTGCCCATTTTTGCTGCTCAATTCAGGCTTTAATTATCATGATTGTCAAACGGTTATTAGTTGGTCTGCTAAGTTAACTAAGTTATAACATACGTACCCTTAAGGGAAGACTATATTATTGTGGAGTGTACTTGAGGTAACAAAACAGGCTTTTGTTACCTTCAAATGCATTGTGGACATTCACTACCATAGTCTTTTTCTTGGGCCACGTGAAGAGAGACTCATTTCTAAGTTATGGCAGCTATTGATAGTCTCATTTACCGGCTCTCTGCATCACTAAGCACATCAGGACCCGCTGAGTCCCGCCCAACAAACCGATTACCAATAATGTCAAGAAATAGTCCAGTGACCATCAGATGTCAAAAATCCCGGGATGAAACAGCCATCGGGGCAAATCCACCTAATGTCTGAAACAGTAGCCACAAGATAACAATTCTATCGGGAAACACTTCCTCCATATCCACTCGCAGAGAGCCTTGAACAACTTCGTCTCTGTCACGGTTTAGGATATCGTAGCTCGATTATCCTAACACGCTTCGCAGTAGTAGGCTATAGAATAGACCATATTAGGTGGCGGCAGATCTTAAGTCGGCTGGTGGTTATGGTGAGCTCAGCTAAACATCTATTATACTACTCTATCTATTGTTTAAGGTAGAGCATATCTTCGGCTTCGACCTCTGACTTTGACTATGAGTAGTTTCTCTGCTTCCAAGCCCAAAAGCAAAGGCTCCACTTTTCCCTGCTCCTCATGGATAGCTGCCGAAATTTGTGCCAAAGTCATGTCAGGCTCCGCTCTTGAGATAGTTTCCATTATGCGAGCTGTAATACCAGATGCCTCTTCATCTGTGACGCTTAAATCTCTCATAATCTCGCTTACGACCCTATCCCCCACAAACGTATTCCTAATATTAGCCCATTGTTGAAGGGCAGTTTGCGGTTGCTCGATTGTTTGGCCGGCCGGGATTGCCCACCAGCGAATCTTGATTTTCTCTTCTGTTTGCCCTGGATTCATGTTTATGGCTATGATATCAAACTTATCCTTGGTTACGGCTATAGCTCCAAAGTAGACCTGAGGCACTGTTTCTTCACAGTAATCTGTGTAATTATCGCGTAGTATTAAAGCAAGTCGTTGCTGTGTAAAAAAATCCTGCTCCATTATTATAGTATTTTCTTTAGTTGTTACAAGACCCAAGATAATGCATGGTGGCAGTTCTGTGGCTAACCCGTGGACGATATACTTACTGACTGTGCATGTGAAAGGCGATGGAAGACATGCAGTATAAATAGGAGCTACCGTAGCCCTGGGAATGGTTATCGTGACTTCGCCTGTGGTAGCGGCAGCCGTTGCAGGGATCTGGCACAAGGTGTCAATAGCATCCTGAACAGTTTTTTTATCCTTCAGGTTCCGGCACTTAGTCGGGTCATAGGCCACCTCTCCTGCTGCACTAAGATTGGCAGTAAATCGGATAGGTGGATGACTCGTTGCGTTTCCGGCGCCATCCAGTAAAGTAGCCTCCAATTGCTCGCTAGTCTTGGGGATTTTGGAGATATCAATATAAGGAAATGGAGACCAGGCGCAACTGGCAACTCCATCAGACCCGGTTTCGACTTCCGCAGTATCGGTCTTCGCGTCGTCTACTTTAGACATATCCGATGCCACCTTGCCTGAAGTAGCCTTAAAGCGCACCCGCGCATATTTAACAGGCTGTATCCCGTTCATTACCCCAACCTGCAAATATTGGGGGAGTGGTTTGTCGGGGATGGTCTCCTGCCCATCCCCACCCACATAGAAAAAGCGAATCAATTCGGTCAGCGGCGCAAAGACAGGACGACAATCTTCTATATCCTTCCATTCTTCGCCGTTGAACCTGACAAGCGCCAGTGCACAGTAGTGATGCTGGATTCCATGGCGGGATTGAAATTCCGGCCCTTCTCCGCTCTTCGGCCACAAAACGTCCCCGAGTTTAGTGCGCGCCGGTATCAGCCAGTAGTCACCGGTTTGATAGGTTCCGCTTCTAAAACAGACCTCCACCCCGTCTTCCAGAGGAATCCAGTTTTCAGTAGCGACCTTGATTACACTGGTCGCCTTCTGGTCCCAGCGACGGATCTTTGCATGAGTCTGATTCTTATGTTTCGAGACATCAGTCTTGAGCACCACAATACCTTTCTTGAGGTCGGTGCCATCGGACTCAGAGGCTACCTGAGCCATCGTTCCCGGTTCTAAAGCCAGTTCAGTCTCGTCGCCCAGTATTTCCACCCAATCGTCGGCATGTAGCGTAAATACCTCGTCTTTGCCTAACTGCTTGAGCGTGATTATAGATTTGCCACCCTGGACTTCAAACTTCTGAATGGGGAAAACCACCGAGCCGTTGTCCCTCGACCACTTAAAAGTAGCATCAGTGTCTTTTACTGCATCGTGGATTTCCACCCGGTAGAGGCGGTTTTCCAGACCCCGGTAGCCGGCCTCGGCCGGAACCTCGCACAGGTTCTCCTCAGCCTCCGCTTTCGCGGCGCGGGCGGCAAGCTTTCCCGTGCTTTCATACTCCTCTGGTTTCCATTTGCCGCAACAGTACGGCGTGCAATCGAGCTTTTTATCTTTGACCTCCTCAGTAATATTCTTGAGTCTGACTTGCCATTCAGTTTTAACACGTGTGGTCGTGTCCGGACCTCCTAATGCGACCTCGGGGAGATCGGGTTCCTCGACCGCGGTGATATGGCGTTGCCACACATCCAGATATGCCAGATAGATACGAGATACTAACCGGTTTCCTCTCTCAGCCAGCTCACGCGGGATGCCATCCAAACGAATCCGTCCCTCTTTAGCGGGCTTTAACAGGATTTCGTTCTCATCCAGCTCACACAAAATGCCATCCACATAAATCCGTCCCGCACAGATCTTCAGTGTGCCATCGCGAGAAATTATCTGAAAACCACACGATTTGATATTAGGAACACCGCAGAGGCCGATAACATCCTTTGTTTCGGTCTGATTGATATAATCCTGAATCTGGACATATTCGTTCCAGTCGGCATCTACGTCCACGCGCCCCTGCTGTTTGAGAACGCCGCTATAATGCTTTTTAGGATCGTGGGTAAATCGTGTAAAATCGCCTTTCATTGCTAACCTCCATATTGGTTGCTGCACCTGTCATTCTGTCATTAAGTGACTCAGGTCACGAATATAAACCCCGCTTCCAGCCCGAAAGGTAGATATTCCTCCAGCCGGATGCGTAAATTTGCTTCACGCTGTGGCTGTTTCAAATAAGAAAAAGCGCCCATTTCCGAACCATCCTCGGCACCAGTGCGGATCTCTTCGGCACAAGACCGCCGGAGCTGGGCATAACCCGGCTCTCCGTATCTTCTGGAGGTAAACTGCGGTTCCAGACGAGCTCTGACCAGGTCTTTCTCTATCGAGGTAAGATTTCTCCCCAAACTTACAGCCTCTCTAGCCAGCGCCAGGTCCGGCTGGCAGCGATAGCGTCGAGGTGTAATTGAGCCGTTCGGCACATAGCTGAAGCGCACGCACCCGGCTTGCTGGCGTTCGGCCTTCACCTTTGCCGTGAAGAGCGCCTCGGAAGCTTTTGTTAGTTCCTTCACGTACACCGTTCCGAAAACCGTGGTCCGTTCGATAACCGTAGCTGGCCCGGGCTCAGTACCCAAATCGTCAGCCGCGATGGCATAATTCGTGCCGCCATCTATCAATATCGGGGCTTGAACAATGCTATCCTGAATCGTCAGACATCTGCTGGATGCCGGCAGCCGTATCGGTCCGACGATGCTCTTTTTAATTGTTACAGATAGGTCATTGGAGTTGGTCTTTACCACTATGCTATCCCGATCAGGGAATTTAGGGGCACCTTCTAGAGTTAGCATTCTACCAGGCACCAGCGTGCAGTGTTGCAAGGTGAGATTTAGACCACCGCTCAGTTCAACAGCACCCTCCACTAAAAGGCCGTCGATTATCAATGTAGCAGTCCCAATCGGTGCCAGAAGGTTTGTATTACCCACTAGGCGCAGGTACGGCCACACACCATTAGCCGCCTGAAGCATAAGCCAACCTTTGTCGGGCAATTCGATATTAATATCGCCGCCGTACACGCCATTATCCAGGATTTGGATAATACACCGTTTTTTTCCATTGCTATTCCACTTGCTCAAAGCGCTTTGAATGGTAGCCATGGCGGTGCACTTCTTGACTTCAATCTTCTCTACCTCTTCTTCAGCTTCCACCATGTCCTGCCGTCTTTCGTAGGGACCTCCTCCAATGTCGGCACTGAAGCCATAGGTGTAGGTCACATTGATATTATCTATATCCTCGGGGTCTGTGGGTTCTTCACCTGACGCGAAGCTGAAAAGCCCACGCTCCACATCTATGGCTATCTTACCTGCTGGCGCGCGGCCAAAATTACTCAAGTCCATGCCGACGACATCCTGCGGCGATATCAGCTTGCCATCCTTGAAGATGTTCAAGCCGCGTCCGGGACCGTAATAATCGCTATTGGCTGATGCCTCATTGCCTTGTTTCAGGTATTTTTTCAGATCTGAATCGAAAGCCATCGGCCTGATAGGGCCGGGTACGTGTATCTCAGTAGTTAGCTTGGTCTCCTCGCCCTCCTGGTGTGGTTCATTAAACAGTGGCATCTTATTGCCCAGCCTGCTGAACGTATAGCAATAAGGATAGCCTTCCACAGGACGGGGTTTAACTCCGGGCAGCGCGTAGTGCCCCAACCGCCATAGGAAAAATCCTATATTGCGAATATTATGCCATCCCTCCGTGCAACATATAGGGCGAACATCAACAGTATGGCTTAGTATGTCGAAGGGGCCGTCCAGGCGGTCTAGCACATCTACACTCCGCAAATTGACCGTGCCTACCTGATCCACAGCATAAGGTGAACTGAGGTCGGGATTGGCTGCTGCCTCGAATCGCAGGTGATTCAGATTCTGAGTCCATCCCAGCAGCTTGAAGAACTCCACCACGTGCGCCGCCCAACCCGTGACATCGTGGGCCATCTCCTCCTGTATAGCTACGGTGCCCTTACGGCGCCGATAGTAGATCGTTTTAGCGACATCAGTCCGGCGCAGCTGCTTGACTTCGTGAAGCGGCTTGTTGCCCACCAGGTCTCCGATATAGGGGACGACCCAGTCGGCACAGGTCTCGATGAACCAATCGTCGTAAAGGCCATCGATATCCTCTATGACTGCATTTACTTGTTCTTGAATTATTTCCAGAAGAGCATGCAGCGGCTCGTTGCGCTCTGCATCCCGTATACGATATATCGCCGGCAGCAGTTTATAGAGATTATGAGGACTGTCCTGGTCGGTACTGCTCATGATTTTATCTCCTCAAGTGTTATGCCGGCTGTATGTATTAGCAGAAGCTGAGCCCGCTGAAAATTTCCCCCCTGCGGCCAGTCAGCCTTTGTTGCAGACAGGACTGAAGCCGGGCTGGTTTGACTGGGGCCGTTTTCATCATTAGTCAGGTAGAGTTTATCCAGGTCAACATACACTACACCAGGCACCTTCTGTATGGTGCTTGTCACCTCGGCTGACGTGACCGGTTGGCCAAAGTCCCTCTTGGCGAAGGAAAAGGCGGATTTGAGGGCCTCCTCGGCTTCACTCAGTACAATGCTCGCTGTATATTTGGAATCAATCAGCACTCTGGCTTTAACACAGAAGTAACGCGGCTCAAAGGTATCGACCCGCACCTCAGACATCTGGTTGCGGTATTTATCAATGGCTTTGGTCAAATTCTGGTACGTGCTTGAAGTGGATTCGACGGCCCCCCCCTTGGAACTGGCAATGGTGATATGTACCAGGTCTGTTTCTCCGTCCCATAAGACAGTGGCTTGAGCCTTTCCGATGCCGGTAAACGCCCGGGCAAAATCCTCATAGTCGCGAAGTGAGACGATACGCTCCATGGTCAGTACGGTCAATGGGGCGTTGGTACGGGCATCGTCCATAGTTTCCGGCTCATCAGCCCCGCTGGCAGCCATGGGATTGGTGACGCTGCGAATGCCCTGTGGCCGGGTTTTGAGCAGAGTAAGGCTCTCGGCTTCTACCTCTCCATCAAAACCGATGCCGCTGCGATAGGTGGCGGTAACGTTCTCCTGACCTGTCGGCAGACGGGCTCCCTGTTTTCCGTCACCAAACGTTATGCTGACTTCGCCCTCATTATTGAGGCGCACTATGTAGTTCCGGCTGCATTCATTCAGCCCATACAATGAGGAAGCTTCTTCCCACTCGATGTTGTCAACTTTTACCGTCAAAGTGCTCTCGGAACCGCTAGGTGTCGATGCCGAAACATATGTCAGCGGCGGTTTCTTAAGTTCAAAACACTGGTTAGTCTTGGTGCCAGCGCCGTTGCCCAACACTTCATCTTTGATGGTCTCGCCGTGGGTGGCTGGAACCACATTGGCGTTCACGGTGACGGTGTCGAGGACATAACAGTACTGCAGCGCTTTCTGAAAGAGAAGCACGGTATAGCCGCGGCTGTGGCTTATATTTTTCAGGATGGCAACTTCCTGACAATCTACGCCCTCCGGGTCAACCAGTTCGCCGCTTATTATCACCGGTTTCCCTATTTTGAAATCAGTCACCATCCGATTAAGCATCAGTTGGCTGGCACCCGTCGTCGTGGTAACACCTTTGTCATCTATTTTCGATTCCTCCAGGTTCTTCTTGTCTATCGGCAGAGCGGCCAGTTCCAGGCGTTCGCTCTTCACATGGGCGGTGGTGTTGCGCACCTTTAATTCTGTTGACTTTGTCGGAGCGAGGCCATCTTTGCTGCTTAGCTTTAATCCCGTTGCCTTGCCGCTGAGGGAAAAACCGGTTATCGATTCATCTCGGGTATCGCTAATTAGATACGGCGTATACCGTAAGCTGGCACCGGGCGATTCAAAAACAGCCCAGCCATTCTGGGCGATGCCTTCCACCTTCCGCTCTAGGAAGACATCAGCGCCACCCTTTTCAGAGTAACAGGTCTTGCTGGGATGTTTTTTCCATATCTCCCATCCTTCCGTCGTATCCCAGTCAGGATAATAGACAGGCTTTCCCTCCAAAACGATATATTTGTTGTCTTTAAATATGTAGTATTTGTCATACCTTTGTGTTTCAGGCAGTGACGTCCACGCAGGTGCATTGTTGCCGAAGAAACCCACATGCTCGCGGAAAGCAAAGACGCCCTGTATTTCCGAGATGGAGGCTACGGCTGTTTGAATATATTGTATGTATGCCATCAGCTGTGATTGATCCCATCGGTTAATGTCCATGAGGGCCCTAAACGTCTTGTCATCTATATCCTTTGAAGTAAAGTGTGTTTTGATATTATCACTATTAAAGGAGAGCCCGGTTGCAGCATAAGTGACAGTTTTGTACTCTGCCTTGGCTTCTGCATAAGAAACATGTGTCAATGCTGAGCTTGTGTCCAATTGTGAGCCTGTATCCAGTTGTACTACAGTTCGATCCAGTTTCTTATCGACCTCAATGCTTACTATCGGCTTAATGAGGGTCTGCCACTCCTTTTTGCCGTTGACTCCTGCCAGCAAGATAAGGTCACCGGCCTCAAGCTTATTGGCAATGCCCTTAAGATACAATTTACTTATTTCTGTAGCTTTGACTGTTTCGTCAGACTTAAGTGAAGCATCGGGGTTGACCAGGTAGAAACCACTAAGCGACTTATCTCCATTAGGAGACAGCAGGTATAGCTTACCGTCGCTGCCGATAGCCAAGGTTTGATGTATGGTCAGGCGGGGCTCCAAAGCGTTCCACTCGACGTGAGCTTCAAACTTTTCGGACGTCTCGAAGGTCTGGGGCAATTTACCCTGTGCCGGAATGCTTTGCACCTGTGTTCCCTCAGGTATGGTTACTTCAGCATATAAGTCAGATGAATCGTCTACGGTGAAGGCGAGATAGGTGCTGGCGGCAACACCGGGGTTTAGCTCGTAGCCTATGGTTCGAGCCATCTCCAGAACCGAACGCCGCTCGATGGCGGTGCGCAGGTATCCCTCGTTAGCAATACGCTCTTGATAGAAAGTAAGCACATCGCCCACCATCGCCCAGGCATCCAAAAGGGCGATGGCCGGGTCATCGGTTTCCCTGGTAGTTAGCTGTTTCCGCAGCAGCTCATTGGTGTGCAGCTTATCCAGCATCCTCTGTAGAAACGCCGCGTGGGTGTCCAGCCTGTAGGATATGACCGCCCGGCCGGGCTCGTTGGTATGCCCGGTATCCTCCGTCTTCTGCGGGCAGTCACATGGATTGGGCCCAGAAGCGTCGCCGGACATGGTTACAGACCGCCTTCCATAATAAACTCAATTTTTCCATTCTCGGGGGCGTTGGGGTCGTTATCAAGCCGGGCTATCTCCAATCGTTCCATATTTATCAAGCCCGCCTCAAGCTCCTTATTAGGCTGCTTACCCCAGCGTTGAAATCTGTCGTATTTGCCGCTCAGGTCCACCCATCTTACGCCCTCAACCTGCATGGTTGTGCAAATGATCTGGCTCAGGTAGACAGGCTGCCCAAAGGTAAAATTATCGGGATGGAAGAAACCGCGCTTTCCGCTCGAAGATTCGAAGTTACTGAAGGCCTCCAGAAGGGCTTGTTTCACCTTATCACGGAAGTACTCGGGTTTCACGCAAACCGTCATGATGATATCCAGTGGCACGAATATCGGCGGCTCAATCTCCACGTCGTGACCCGCCAGCCGGAACTGGTCTAGAAATGTGCACAGCTCCACTTCAAAGGCGTCATCCACTTCCTTGCCACTTATTCGGTCCACGGTGATGAACATGGTATGCCAGCTACCGGTCCAACGCAGGGTGGCCATAGCCTTCTGTACCTCGGGGTGTTTCTCGGCGGTAGTAGCATAGTCGTCTGTGGTGACAGCCCGTTTCTGGGTGCGGAATGCTTGGGGAGCATAAAGCCGAACCTCTTCGCTGGATTCCGGGGTGGTGCCGCCCTTGGCCGGCATTGGATTACGTACTGCCGTGACTCCGTCATTTGCGGTGACGATATGGCCGATAGCCTCCGCTCCCACGTTTCCGGAAGTCCCGTTGCCGACACGATAGGTTGCTTTCAATCCAGCTCCGGCCTTCGGTTTCTCTCCCAGAACACCATCACCGAACCGCAAGAAAGCCCTCCCGTCGTCTTCCATCTCCACTACGAAGTCATGATCGAACTCGCTGCTGTCAAGAAGATCATGTTGGGCAAGCCACAGGTTTCCGTCTCCGTCCTGGAGGGTAACCGCGGCCAGTGCCTCACGTGGGTCCTGCTCCATAGCCTTAGATGCCGGCTGACGTGCTTTGGCATCATCGTAGCCGACGTTGTGTGTTATCTGGGTCTCTTTTAGCCAAGGCCGGTACCGACCTTCATTCGGTTCAAGTAGAGTTTCTGGAATGTCGTATACTCCAGCTTTGCCCTCGCCTATAGTCCGCCCATGGTCGGCCAGAATTATATTGCCGCTGACAACAGTGACAGGCTGTTTTCCCTTTCCACTCTCGTTAGGGTCCACCACCTGTTGCAGGCAGAGGGAGAAAGGCAGAGCATCTTCTACCGCCCACTCGATTTCCACGATAGGTATCCCGGTCAGAGGATCGGCTCTGCTTTGATATATGCCATTCTCGTCCTTCTTCAATTCCAGCCGGGGCTCCGGGTCACCATCTCTAATTAATTCCGCCTCCGGATACACCCGTGTGAGGCGTACGGCGTGCCGGTGGTTCGGATTTTTCTCATTTGCCACACCGCTCTCCGGGTCACGGTCTTCCTCAAAAATAAGTACATCTCCGGTGCGAAGTCGCAGACGGTCTACATCATTATCCAGGAGTGTAGCTCTAGTGGCTCCCTGGGGCAGGCAGCATTCCTCGTCTCCCCAGGTGTAGAATTCAATCTCATTATGAGCTGTGCAGATGATGACATCGTGCATGGTCTCGAATACCTCCGGCTGCTGGGCCATGGCTTTATCATAATCAGAGGAGTTTGGACTGATATGTACCTGGTTGTTGGTCAGCTTGGTGAAGAGTTGTGTACCTTTAACGACATAAATGTCATTACCTTCACATTGCACCTGCACCCATGCGCGGGCATTACAGCCTTCATGCATGGGGTAATCGATGAGCCGGGCGTGGCGATGTACTGACACCCGCTTTCGGGCCGTTCCCAGATAAGCCTCGGTGGCTACTGCATCCTGATAATAGCTGAGATAATCACCGACATAGGCGAAAGCTTCAATCAGGGCAACGCCGACATCGGCGGTGTTGCGCTCTTCCCAATCAGGCATGATGGTTGAAAGCCGGTCCAACAACAGGCTGCGAAAGCTGGCATAGTCCTTGGCCAGATAATTAATATGAGGTTCTGATAGTGTCTGCGGCGGGCAAACCAGCTTCGTCAAGCAATCGAAGTCACTGGGACATTCCACCTTGAAAGAGAACTCAATCTGTGAGAGGAGCGGATCGAAGTTTTCCGGCGGATAATCGCTTGTTGTTGATTGAACCAGCTTCAGCCTGTATAGCGAGAAATCGCCGGCGGAATCAGTCTCGACGATGAGCACGTTTTTAGCCTCATCTCTGTCCAAGATCTCACTGAGGTTTGCTGACAGGATTTTAAGACTTTCCGGCAGGTCTGTAGCTACGGATGCCCTCACTACGTTTACCTGGCTGCGCACCCCTCCCTCAATCCTCACATTGGCTGCGGTAATCCCTGATATCTGCTTAACGCAATGGACGAGTAGAACATATTGCCGCAGTGACTCATCAGGGGACAGTGTATCGAGTATTTCCAGATAGTCGATGGCATTCTTCGTGGCATGCTGGCGCACCATTTCCAGCCGCTTCGGATTCTTACAAAAGTATTGCCTCTCCATCTACACCTCGCGTGAGAATTGCTCTACCTGGCGCTGCTGATTACGCTTAATCAGGTACTGTACCGTCACCTCTATGGTGGAATCTTCGCTGATTACTTCAACTGCCTGCACTTCGATCAGCTCGCCCAGCCACTGCTGCAAAGCTCCCTGAACCAGATATTTGGTGGCTGTGGCCAGCTCATCGCTGTTGGGAGCAAAGACAAGCTGCATCAGGCCGCAGCCGAAATCCGGCTGGTTTACCCTCTCGCCGGGTGAGGTAAAGAGGACCTGTTCAATCAGGTCGCGGATGTGTTTTTCTTCTTTCGCCTGTGCCGTGCAGCCACGGTCATCGAAATGGAACGGATAATCGATCTGCATTACATTCCTTTCACTCTAGTCTGTGTGACCACGATAGTCAACGGTGTGCCGTTTGGCACGCAAATCGACTGGCTGTCCTGCAACAATACGGGAACGCTTCCGGCCGTTACCCGTGTGGCACCGGTTATCCACTGCCCCGTGACACAAGGCATTGGAATGCCCGGCGGTACTATAAAAGGGCAGCCTGCGATAACATAGGTGCAGGACTGTGTTACGATGGGCTGTCCGCTCACCTTAACGCGCGGATTAGGTACCGTTGGCTGCGCCTGCCCGGCGTGGGCACACATTACGGTAGCCCCCATGTGCAGCAGAAAACCGGGCACTATATCACCTCCAGTGCCGTGTCGTTGATTGAAACCTTCGGTCCTGCGAGCTTAATACTGGCGCCGATGCCATTGGATATCTCTATCCCCGTAGCACTTATCTCAATCTTCATACCGGAGGTTGTCTCTATCTTTATGCCGCCGGTACCGGGCACATCATTCAGGGTAATGGTTGCGGTACTTGTTTTAAGAACTTTCATCTCGGCAATGGCGGTCGTAGCCGGGACCTCTCCGGTGCCCCAGAAACATCCACTCCAGATAGGATAATCCGGGTCGCCTCCTTCAAACTCTATCCAGACATTGGCTCCTGTTGGCGGTATAGCGAAAAAGCCAACCCCTGAGCCCGCATATGGTGCGCAGGGCATAGCCCAACTCGACCGGCCGTCACCCAGCACCGCCGGGCAACTAATCTGAATGCGTCCCTGTTGCATAGGGTCGACATTGTTCTCCACCTTACCGCGATATTTGCCAAACTTGTTCATGGAATCACCACCGGGGAGATTGCTCCCAACCCCTCCCGGGTCAGCGTGAATTGCTGTTTGTATTCACCTTTGCTGATGTTATGGAGCACGCTCTTGACATAGTAAAGGCCGTCGTAGTTATATCCGGCACCGCGCAAACCCACCAGGCTGCGCGGTTTCAACAGCGCTTCGTAGCGAGCGGCATCCAGTTCACCTTCGACCACGATAACACTATCCGTGGAAGCATCGGTTTCAGCCTGGGCCCGTGCCAGCGCCTGCATTGTAGTGAGGCCGGACCGGCGGAACTGGCAGAAACGAATGTTGTATTGGGTCTCCCAGGCCGGCTGGCTGACCAGTGGCAGGCGGGTGCTGGCAAAGGTTTTGACCGGAAATACCTCATTTGTCATCCGGTCCTGGATCTGGCCGGCCATATAAACCGTAGCCAGGCTGTTGTAGCGAGTACTGGTAATGGTGGCATTGGTATTGGGCCCCATATTAATTGAGATGGCTTTCTGCGGTACACCTGTCCGTATCGGCGGCCCCCAGTAGGCAGTGTTGGTCAGCGGGGTCGGCCCCGGTATGATGTAGAATACGTAACCGAACCAAGACGCCATTTTCTGCAAGTAATATAAATCGGTGCCCTGTTGTACCGGCGTACGCTCGATGGCCGGAGGTACATCAATGTATGGCGGCTTTATGACCCCAGGTATCAGCCCGTATTGAGGATAGCTGGCGATTATCTTGGTGGCTATAGCTGCTTCAGGCTGACCTATATGCTCGACCGATTTCTCCTCCAGGTCCATCATCACGCTTATATCCTCACCGGTTACGGTTAAAGTAGACTCTCCGGGTTCATTGCCTGGCATAAACTGCTGGTCGGCAATGATGCCATCCATGAGCACCTGGGGGAAGGCATTGAAAGTAACCAGTATCACTACCCGATTCATGGGTTTCAGCAGAGGGCTGGACAGCAGTGCATAATCGAGTATGTCGGTGCTGGTTCGTCCCGCGTTAAAAGTTAGCTGGAAGCCGGAGCGCCCTTCATCGGCATGGCAAACTTCAGCACTTTTAAACGCCTCTAAAAATGCCAGCGGCGCCGGCACGGGAACAGTCCGCCCGATCATCAGTGTCAGATGAGTACCGAGAAAACTCATGTTTCCACCTGTGGAACTGCAATACGCAGCGTTTTGCCGGGTTCTGCAATAAGGTCAAAGGGATTCATAGCATTATTGGCATCAGCCACCCGCCAGAACTGCTCCGGGTCGCCTAAGATGCGGGCGGTTATCAGGTCAAGACGGTCGCCATCTTTTACCGTCACCTCAACCAGCAGCGGCCTGTCTTCGCCGCGTGGCAGGAAACGACGGCTCACGTAGCTAATCTCCAGCCCTTCGGATGTGGTAAATGTCTCTACTCCTTTCGAATAATAACGGCTGGTGGTATTGAACATGTTCTTCACCTCACTAAAGCTTGATGTTCCCGCCGGCCACTGCACCCACGTTGCTGATACTGCCGATTGTGGCCATGGTCTCCTTGACTACCTGGTGAGCCAGGAAGAGGGCATAGCCGGGGTGGCTGACGGGAAAATCATTGTAATTCAGCACCTGCATACTCAAATTCACCTTGGCGCGTATGGGATTAAGGTTCGGGTCGTGGGCTTCTTCGGTAATATCGAAATCTTTCACTCGCACCGGCAGCACTCGATTAGCGCCCCATACGAAAAGCGTAAAGGGAGCTTCAGGCGGGACAATTTCGATAGTACCGGCAGCCAGCAAAGCCGTGTTGGCGATGACTAAAGCGCTCTTGGGATAAAGCAGCATCTCCAGAGCCGCCAGCTGGGGTGCGATGCCCATACTGACGGCAGTGGCCTGAGCCTGCTCGAGCTGGTCTGTGGCATCGATCTCCAGCTCGCTGATGGTAATGGTTTCTTCCGGAGGTCCGCTCAGCCGCAGCACTTCGGACTTAGCGCCTTCCTTTCCCGCAGCCTTTATACTTAACCTGCGTGTTAGCGATTTCGGGTTATATTGAAATATAATCACGCTGGCCAGAGGGTTCACAGGGTCCATGCCGATGATGGCGCCTTTGGTTAATTTGGGAGAACCTGGAAAAGTTGTCATGGCGTTTCTCCTCCGATGCCCTCTCTTACTAATCGTCTTTTCATCGATTGCCTCACTTCCCTGTTTTCTGCATAAACAGGCACATTAAAACCCACTGAATACCGCTCAGCCAGGCGATTACCAGTGCCGTCAGTAAGTAGTCCAGTGGCCACCAGATATCGAAAAGCCTGGGGCGGTAAATAGCCACCAGTGCAAACGCCACCCAGTGGCCCAAACAGTAACCGCAGCAAAAAACCTCTGCCCAGTGCCCCTTTTTCAGTATCCATTCCCGTGGCGTCCTGAACAGCTTCGTCTCCGTTATGGTATAGGAGATCGAAGCCGTAACCAGAGATAGCCAGATCACCTCTGCCATCGTAATCCAGTGTTCTCCTGACTGTTATTTTGCGGTCCTGTCAGCAGCCGCTGCTGCAGTGCGCCACAGGCCGCAGCATATACTTCCTTATCCAGACACTAGGCATGGTTTCACCCTCTTAACTGATTTTTCCTAATTTATCTTCTACATGTTGCTCGTTATACATTTGGCTATGTCATTCCAGGCTCTTTTTGACCTGTGACTATTGGCATTTACCTTCTGCATTTAATTTCCCAAATGAAAATCCATATTTTTGTCCTTTAAGGACTTCGAGCACGCCCTTTAGTATTTGTTTTCTACCTGCCCAATGACTATCATGAAATAATACTATATCTCCAGACTTTGGCCCCTTCCTACATTCGACACCAACATTCTTAACGTCCCATTCGCATTTCAAATGCGGAAATTTTTTCACGGGATAACAAAATTCAAAATTCCATGGAATAGGTGTCCTGCCCATACTTTTTATTGCAGCAATAATTTCTGACTGCAAAACTTTTTTCCCCATGGGGCCACCACCCGGAAGGCGAAAAAGTAGTTCCCCCTTTTGAGATTGCGGCAATTCGTCCTGAACAATTTTTTCTACCCCATCTTTGCTCTTCTTCATCATTTCTTCCAACTTTTTCTGTGATTCCATAATTTCTTTTACAGGTTTTTCCCCTTCTTCTATATTCTTCTTCAGTTTTTCTTTTAATTGTTCTTGCAATTCTATCTCCTTTTTTTTGGCTTGTTCTTTTTGCTCTGAAATAGTCTTATAATCGGCACTACTCTGGGAGGTTATTTCCAGTTTTTTTTCTAGGCTCTCCCTTTGTTTTCTAGCAGCATTCTTCTGTGCTATTAAAGATCCATACTCAATTGCGTATTGTCCAGCAGACAATGGATAATGTTTAAAAGTATGTGTCCCAATTTGATGCTGCTTTTTCATCATAATTTCAATAACCAGATCAACATGCTTTTTGGCATTTTCGCCTATTAAAAAGAAAGTGGCGGGACTGTCTCCCAATGCATCCAAAACATCTTTAGTACCCGGGCCTGGTCCATCATCAAAAGTAAGGCATATGTTACCGCCTGTTTTTGAAGGTGTTTGCTGAGGAGTTGCAATTTTTTTCTGAATGATATTCATGGCTATTGTGTCTCTCTGTACCAAATGCGTCAATTCGTGGGCTAACAGCCGCTGTCCACTAATAGTGCTTGGTGCATACTGGTCTATCCCAAACACCATATCCTGACCTACAACATATGCTAGTGCGTTCAGCATCTTAACTGACTCTGATGCCTTGCCATCGTTATGTACCCGCACCTGGCTGAAAGCGTGGCCGAAGCGCGGCTCCATGAAGGCACGAGTTGCCGGGTCAAGCGGCTGGCCGGGAGAGCGCAGCACCTCATGTACAATGGGCGGCACATCCGCAGATTGAGCACGTTCGGCGATTCCCTGGCCCGGTGACTCCTTCTTCTGCAGCGTCTCTTCCTCTTCCTCCTCTTCCGGCTCAATCTGCCGCTGAACCAGCGGGGTTATTTGATTGGCCAGAGATTTTGTCCGAAGGATCTCTTCTTCGTCCCCACACGAGGGACCCTGGCTGAGCGGTCAGGTTGGCTTCCGTTGAAAGGCGGGCTC
>Ga0153916_10000158_pt1 | contig 40310 bp, 42 predicted proteins | sample Opewatmetagenome_FD_109642 | JGI IMG/M metagenome (GOLD analysis project Ga0153916, IMG submission 109642) | Freshwater wetland microbial communities from Ohio, USA - Open water 3 Core 3 Depth 4 metaG | ecosystem: Environmental > Aquatic > Freshwater > Wetlands | place: USA: Ohio, Lake Erie...
GGTCGGCGAGGTCGCGGGGACCCGGGTGGACCAGGTCGTCGTCGGCACCTGCACCAACGGCCGCGTCGACGACCTGGTGGTGGCGGCGGACATCTTGCGCAACCGGCGGGTGGCGCCGGGGGTGCGGGTCCTCGTCTTCCCGGCGAGCCGCGCGGTTTACCTCGAGGCGTTGGGGATAGGCGCACTCGCGACGCTGGCGGCGGCCGGTTGCATAATCATGAACCCGGGGTGTGGGCCGTGCCTGGGCGCCCACGAAGGGGTTCTGGCCGCGGGCGAGGTCTGTCTCTCGACCGCGAACCGCAACTTCCGCGGCCGCATGGGCTCGACGGAGGCCGAGATTTATTTGTGCTCGCCGGCGACCGCGGCGGCCTCGGCGCTCTACGCCCGCATTACGGACCCGCGAACCGTAAGGCCGTAAGGGTATGGATTCGTTGGTTTTTTTAATAGTGGCCGTCTTGGTAATCCTTGCGTTTTTGCTTTTCGTCGCCCTCGGCGCCGTAATGTTGACGACGTGGCTGTCGTCGCCCCGGAGGCGGCATGATAAAGGGTAAGGTCTGGAAATACGGCGACGACGTCAATACCGACGTCATCTTCCCGGGGCGGTACACGTATACCGTGACGGACCCGGCCGAGATCGCCTCCCACGCCCTCGAGGACCTGGACCCGGCGTTCGCGAAGAACGTGAAGGCCGGGGATATTATCGTCGCCGGCAAGAACTTCGGCTGCGGCTCGAGCCGCGAGCAGGCGGCGCTGTGCCTGAAGTACGCCGGCGTGGCCGCGGTGGTAGCGGCGTCGTTCGCGCGGATATTTTTCCGCAACGCCATCAACGCCGGCCTCGCGACGGTCGCGGCCCCGGCGGCGATATCACATATAAACGCCGGCGACGGGATAACGGTGGATTTCGAAGCGGGCGAGTTGACGGCCGCGGACGGCTCGAGTTATAAATTCGCGCCGCTGCCGCCGGAGGTTGTGGGCATCCTCGAGGCGGGCGGCCTGGTGCCATATATCAAAAAGGAGATGGCGAATCGATGAGGAATTACGTCGCAATATTCGCGGTGTGCGCTTCGGTCGCGTTGGCGTGCCAGAAGGGCGCGGAGCCGCGAGCGGTAGCGACGGCCGCCGTCGCGGAAGAAGGGCGGCCGGCGCAATTGATATTCCCGGAGGCGGCGCGCGCGGAGACGTTGCTCAAGGCCGCCGGCATCCCGATTACGAATCGCAACGACCTCATACGCGAGTTTCCCGAGGGGTGCGTGTGGCACGCCGTCTACAGCAGTATCGGCGCCGAGGTCATCCTTGAGGCGTACGCGTTCGCGGACGAAGGCCGCGCCCGGGAGTACGGCGCCGAGCGCAACGGCGAGCTTTTAGCGATGGACGTCCTGCGGGAATTCGCCGTCGCGACCAACGGGACGCTCGTCCTCGTGGCGTATTACGACCCGGCGGAAGACGCCGCCGCCAAGAAGGATGCGTTGGAGAAGTTCGTCGCGGCTTTCGCGGAGGAATAGTAACTCGGGTTGGGCGCGCCACCGGGATTTACGGCGGTTTGTTGATCGGGGGCCAAAGGGGTTGCTTTTTTGTGTGAAGTATGGTATTAAAATATATGGATATGGTCATTTAATTCCCGTTAAGGTTAGAAGTTCCCCACAGGCGGAGTGACATTCAAAGAGAGGAGTGGTAGCGTTGAAGAAAGTATTGCTTATCGGGATGGTGGCCCTCGCGGCGTCTTCGTGGGCCGCGACGCGGGGCGTGCTCGTCGAGCACTTCGGGTGGACCGGTTGAGGTTACTGTCCCAGCGCAGAAAGCGACTTCAACAATTTAATCAATACTTACCCTGCGCCTAATTTAAATCCCATTCAATACGTATTTTACGTATCTCCCCACGCTAGCGAAAGGTTAATGTCGTTTTACGGGCAAAGTTCCGTCCCCAATCATTTTACGGACGGTATCCTCCGCCGCACCGGTTCCGGGAACTATAGCAACTACGTAGCCGACTACAATACGCGGCGCGCCATCTCGGGTCCCCTATCGGTAACCTTTTTAAACCAAACCTTAGGGTCCAATACCGCGTACGTCAAAGTCCACGTCGTCCTCGAGCAGAGCGTTCCAGCCGGCCATACGATCTACATAGGCCTTTGGGAAGATAAGGTCGTCGTGGGCGGCACGTACGGGAGTACGCCGGTGCGCGTTCTCGAGCGCGACCTGGCGAGCACCAGCCTCACGATCAGTAGCCCCAGCCAGACCCAGGATTTCGAGTATACGTTCAACATCCAATCGGGTTGGAAGCGCGCCGACCTGGGGATAACCGCTTGGGTGCAGGGGCCCACTAGCGACGGCGAAGCACATAACGCCGTGGCCGCGAAGTTCAATACTACCGGCGTGGCGCCTTCGTCGCTGGGGCGGGTCAAGGCGTTATTTAAATAAAGTTCCCACCGTGCGATTAAAAAGGCCCGCGTACGGCGGGCCTTTTCGTTATCGCGAAGCTTAAACGGCCGCCGTAGTGGTGACGTCGCCGCGTATCGTGACGGTCGCTTCTTCGAGAGGTATATACTTACCGGATGCCGCGAGGGCTTCTTTTGCCACCTGAACCAGGCCGAAGCAGCATGGGACCTCCATATGCAGAACGATGACCTTACGAACGTCGTTGGCGCGGAGGATGGCCGCCAGCTTATCGCGGTATAGGGCGAGGTCGTCGAACTTGGGGCAGCCGATGACGACGGCCTTGCTTTTTAGGAAGTCGGGGTGGAACCCGGCGTAGGCGACGGGGGCGCAATCGGCGGCGACCAACAGCTCGGCGTCCTGGAAATACGGCGCGTTCGGGTTTACGAGGTAAAGCTTAACTGGCCATTGGCCTAGCTCCGATTTCAGTTTTCCCCCGAACGTCATCTCGGCCTCGACACATTCCTCCTCCGCTCGTTTTCTCAAGTCGACGGTCCGGGCGCCGGGGCAGCTGAAGGTATGGCCGCCGGCGCCGCGGTTCGCGGCCGGGGTCGTCTCGGCGGCGTGCTCGTGGCGGTGGGCGCCTCCTTCGCCGCCGAACCCTTGCAGGTGTTCTTCCACCGCGGCGGCGTCGAACTCTTCGGCCGGCCGCTCCTCGACGGTGATGGCGCCTTGCGGGCATTCGCCCAGGCAAGCGCCCAGGCCGTCGCAATAAATTTCGCTCACCAGCCGCGCCTTGCCGTCGACGATTTGGATCGCCCCTTCGGCGCACGACGGCACGCATAGGCCGCACCCGTCGCACAGGTCTTCGTCGATTCTGACAATTTTACGGGTTACTTTCGCCATTTCGGGCCTCCTATTTAAACGTGATTATTCTCTTTCCTTCGCCCCTAATATAAGGGGCCGGACACAAAAAAACCTTGACTTGCGTCAAGGTCCATGGTTTTTGGGGAGGCTGCCGCCTAGTCGTCCTGGCTGCCGGCGATAAGGCGGAGCGAGGGCTTGTCCAAGATGATCATCCGCCGGCCTTCGGAAGCCACCAGCGCCGCGTCGGCGAAGCGCCGCAGGGCGCGGCTCAGCGTCTCCGGGATAGTCCCCAATTCGGCGGCGAGCGACGTTTTGGTGACGTCGAGTTCGACGAACTCGCGGCCGCGGGCGTCTTGGGTCGCGTGTTCGACGAGATAAGAGGCCAGCCGCGCCGGCACGTCTTTGAGCGTCAACTTCTCGAGGACGGCGCTTATCTGGTTCAAACGTACCGACAGCGCGGCGATGATGTTTAGCGCCAGGTCCGGCTCGTTTTTGACGAGCGCCACAAACTCGCGGCGCGGCACTTCAACCGCGGCGGCGTCGTCGAGGGCCTGGGCGGAGGCCGGGTACGGCACGCCCGCCAGCGCCGCGGCCTCGCCGACGAGGTCGCCCTCCCGCATAATTTTCATAATTAACTCGCGGCCCTCCGCCGATTCCTTGAAAACTTTAAATTGCCCCGAGGCGACGACGTAGAAGGCCGCGGCGTCGTCGCCCTCGCGGAAGAGGACCTCTCCTTTGGCGAGGCCCCGCAAGACGCAACGCTTGGCCACGCGACGCACGTCGGCCGGCGCGAGGTTCTTAAATAGGGGCGAAGCGGCGAGGGCGGCGGCGGTAGCTTTTTCCATAAGGGAGTGCCCGGCTGGTTTGAAATCAATTGAGAATCGACCCATTTTAGTTTAATATATGCGTCAACGCAAGTCCGCGAGCGAGGTTTATGGCGAAATATCGCATAGCATGGCTGGCGGGGGACGGCATAGGCCGCGACGTTATGGAGGCGGCGCGGCTCGTCCTGGAGCGCCTCGCCCTCGACGCCGAATACGTCCCGGGCGATATCGGCTGGGAATTCTGGCGTCGAGAGGGGAACCCTTTGCCCGAGCGCACGAAAGAACTGATGCGGGGCACGGACTGCGCGCTCTTCGGTGCCATCACCTCCAAGCCCAAGGACGAGGCCGCGCGCGAGCTCGCGACCGAGCTGCAGGGCAAGGGGTACGTCTACTATTCGCCCATCGTCCGCCTGCGACAGGAGTTCGACCTCTACGTAAATATGCGGCCCTGCAAGGCGTACGCCGGCAACCCCCTCAACTACCGCGACGACGTCGACCTCGTCATCTTCCGCGAGAACACCGAGGGCCTGTACGCCGGCGTGGAGTGGTGGCCGGTGCCGGCGGCGGTGTTGGATTGCCTGAGGGCGAATCACAAAAAGATGGCCGCGTTCGACGGCGTGCCGCCGGACGAACTCGCCATCTCGGCGCGCATAATGACGAAGCGGGCGTGCGAGCGCATCGTGCGGGCCGCGTTCGAGTACGCGACGAAGAAAGGCCGTAAGTCGGTTACGGTGGTGGAGAAGGCCAACGTCCTGCGCGAGACCGGCGCCCTTATGGTCCGCGCCGCGCGCGACGTCGCGAAGGGTTACCCGGGCGTCGAACTGCGGGAGGCCAACGTCGACGCCATGGCGATGTGGCTCATCAAGAATCCCCACGATTACGACGTGCTGGTGGCGGAGAACATGTTCGGCGACATCATCTCGGACGAGGCGGCGCAGCTCGTCGGCGGCCTGGGCTTCGCCTGCGCCGGCAACATAGGCGACGACTACGCCGTCTTCGAGCCCACCCACGGCTCGGCGCCCAAGTACGCCGGCCAATACAAGGTCAACCCGACGGCGACGCTTTTGGCCGCCAAAATGATGCTCGAGTACCTGGGCGAAGAGGATAAGGCGGCGGCGCTGGAGGCCGCGGTCGCCGCGGTCATCGCCGAGGGCCGCGTCCGCACGTACGATATGGGCGGCTCGAGCTCCACGCTGGAGATGGCGGCGGCGGTGGCGGCGCGGGTTTAAAAAACCCCGGGGAGTTGAAAATGGCAGAGGTTCTTATCAAACTACATCTCGAGCCGCTGGACGGAGGCGGGTACGTCGCCACTAGCGACGACGTCCCGGGTTTGGTGGTCGAAGGGCGGACCATCGCGGAGACGGTGGAATTCGCTCAGGACGCGGTGCGCAAGCTCTACGAGTCGTACCTGGAACACGGCGACCCGGTACCGCCCAAGTTGAAAGAGGCGGCCGAAGGCGAGTTTGAGTTGCTGGTCCCGGTGGCGGTGTAGTGGGGCGCTGGGCGGGTTTTACTTATGCCGACGTCGCGGCAAAATTAAGGCGCGCCGGTTTCGCGTTCGACCGTAGGGCAAAGGGCAGCCACGAAATTTGGCGGAATCCGGCCAGCCGCCGACGCACGATGGTACCATATCGGAGAGGCGATGTACCCGAAGGTACGTTGCGTGCGATAGTAAAGCAGGCTGGTCTAACGGTGGAAGAATTCTTAAAGCTATAACGTTGAACCGCGTCGTTATTTCAAAGGAATCGCCATTTTCAATCGTACCTTAGCCTAGCTTTATGACCGTCAAAGACCAACCGCCGGCCGAAGCTCCGGCCATCTACGTCGACAAGGTCAAGTGCACCGCTTGCAACATCTGCGTCGAGGCGTGTCCCCAGGACGTCTACGAGCTGGCCGAGTTCGCGCTCGTATCGCACGCGGAGCGGTGCATCAGCTGCGGCCACTGCGTCGCGCTGTGTCCCGAAGAGGCGATCGAACACGCCGCGTATCCCGAGGGCACTATGAGGGCCTTGGGTGCCAGGAAGGTCCCGACTGCGGCGGCGGTCGAGACGCTATTGGGCGCGCGGCGCTCCGTCCGCAACTTCAAGGACAAATCCGTTTCTCGGGAGACGGTGGAGGAGCTGGTCCGCCGGGCGCTGTCGTCGTATCCCAGCGCGCACAACTTGCGGCCGGTCCGGGTGCTGGCGCTGAGCGAGCCGGAGCGCATAGCTCGCGTCCGCGACGCGACAGTGGAATGGTACCGGACGGCCGTCCGGCGCCTCAAGAATCCCATCCTGCGGACCATCTACGGCGCCGTAGCCGTAAGAGAGGATAAGTTGGGGGCGTACGCGCTGGTGGACGATATGAAGCGGTTGGTGGGGGCGTACGACGCGGGCCGCGACGACCTCTTCCACCGCGCGCCGGTGGTCCTCGTCCTCTACGCGCCGGTAGCGACGGTCATGCCGCGCGAGACGGCGTACTACGCCGCGGCGCAGCTCGTCATGATGGCGACGGCCATGGGCCTCGGGACGTGCTTCGTCGGCTGGCTAACCGCCGCCGCGGCCCACAGCGACGAAATCCGCGAGACGTTGGGTTTACCGGAGGAACACCGCGCCTTCGCCGCGTTGGCCCTCGGCTATCCTAAATATAAATACCGCAGGGCCATAGGCCGCGACGGCCCAAAGGTCGAATGGCGCTGAGGTTGTCCATTATAATCGGTTTGTGATAATAGGAGGGCCGCGATGAAAGCTTTGGCATTTCTGATTTTGACGTGCGCCCTTACCGCGGCGACTTTTGCCGACGTCGTCGGCGAATACAGGGGTGAGGGCACGAATCCCGGCGGCCAGGGCTCGTACACCTGCGACGTTAAAATAACGAGGTCGGGCGACGTCTACGCCGTGCAATGGTACTTCGACGGCAGCCTCGGCTACGAGGGCGTGGGCATAATGAAGGGCGGCCTCTTCTGCGTCGGATATACTTCCTCCGGCGGCTACGGTATAGTCGTCTATACGATAAACGCCGACGGTTCGCTCGACGGTACGTGGGCCGGGAAAGGCAGCGCGGAGCTGGGAACCGAGAAGTTGACGAAAGAATAACGAGGATAATAGGCTTTATAAGGCCCATTACGCGGGAGTTTTAGCTATGCTGAACGGTATAGCCGTTTGGGCAGAGGCGAACTACATTACTTTAATCGAGGTCATAGGATTAGCCTTCTTCATATTATTATTTTTCTCTTTATTTAAAGTAAAGATAGGTTTTTCGAAAAAAGGTCCGTTTAAATTTACTCGTTGGTTGGTATTCGTTTTTATCACACCGGTATTATTAATAGGCGTTCCGTGGTCTGCGTGGTTATTAATAAAGGTTTATATAATAACGCCGGGGGAAACCTTAAGGACAGTCCTCTCGACTAACCCTTTAGCCGTATTATTAGCTGTTTTCGGGTGGGTATTCATATTATATCAGTTTTTGTACCGAGTGATTTTAAAACCGGATGCTATTGTTTCAGAGAACGCGAAGAAACCCTTGGGGAATTTTAAAATCCCTATACCTTATATTAAATTGGGTCGGAAATTTAAACGAGGGAATATACTATTAGCTTCCGCTATTAATGAAACTCTGGCTAATAAGACTAACTTCTTATCTTTATATATCAAGCTAAACGGATTAGCCCCGTGCGATTTCTTGATCCAACCAGAGGATTTTAAAAAGTCGCGTTATAAAGTCGGTATCTTAATAAGCACGGATCATTACTGGACGCAATCGCCGAATTATAAAGAAGACCCCGCTCGTAGTAAGATGCATTCTTTTATAATAGATTTTTTAAGAACGGGTAATTATTTAATAGCAGCTCACGATTGCCATCCTTGGGGCGAAGTCGGTTTTTTCGGTCCTCCCAACACTGTTTCGTTGGAAGTACGCCCGGTAAGGCGACACCCTATAACGCGCGGTATTAATATCGTTCGGTTGGCTAATGAGGAAGGTTCCCATCAAAATAACAGCATAAGACCCCAGCCGTCCGATGGCATAATAAAACAAAAGACACTCTTCAACGCTAAAATGACTTACGTACACGTTGATACGCCAGGGGAAGAGTCTAGCCTTGAAAACGAGTTTCCTGCTGCATGGTTAATAAAGTATAGAAGCAAGGGTTACAATATCTTCTACTGGTATCCCGCTCACGCAAACGGCATACTATCAAACGAGGATTTTAATACCGTAATATATAACGCCGCGAAATATTTCTTGAGGAAATCCTGATTTTATGCCCTTCACTATCGTCGAAAAGATCATCGCGGCCCACTGCGGCGACGACGTTTACGCCGGCGCGACCGTCTGGGTAGAGTTGGACGTGCGCGCCGCGCGCGACTTCGGCGGCGCGAACGTCGTCCAGAACTTCGAGGCGCACTACGCCGGCCAACCCGTGGCGGACGCGGCTAAGACGTTCTTCACGTTCGACTGCGTCGTCCCCGCCAGCAACATCCCCTTCGCCGACAACCAGCAGCTCTGTCGCGAGTTCGCCGCGCGCCAGGGCATTAAAGTATACGATGTCGACGCCGGCATCGGCTCGCACGTGTTGATGGAGGAGGGCCTCGCGCGCCCGGGCGGGACGGTCGTCAACACCGACAGCCATATGAATATAGTCGGCGCGATCGGTTGCCTGGGCCAGGGGATGGGGGACGCCGACGTCGCCTTCGCTTTCCGCGCCGGCCGCACCTGGCTCGAGGTGCCCGCTTCCGTTAAGGTGGTATTAAAGGGCAAATATAAATGGCCGACGACGGCTAAGGACCTCGCGCTGGCGATGCTCCGCGAATTCGGCTCGAGCGGCCTTTTGGGCCGGGCGGTGGAGTTATACGGGCCCGCGGCGGAAGCTCTGTCCGTCGAGGAGAGGATTACGGTGGCGTCGATGGCGACGGAGATGGGGGCCATCGCCATTTTCGTCCCGCCGAGCGAGGAGGTCCTCGAGTGGTGCGGCGGCGCGGCGGGCATCGACGTGCGAGGGGTATACGCGGACGAAGGCGCCTCGTACGAGGCGACGTACGAGCTCGACGTCGACGGCCTCGAGCCTTTGGTCGCGTGTCCGCCGTCGCCGGCGAACGTCAAGGCCGTGAGCGAGGTGGCGGGTAAGGAGATCGGCTCGGCTTTCTTCGGCTCGTGCACCAACGGCCGGCTGGAGGATTTCCGGGCCGCCGCGCGCGTGTTGTCGGGGCGGCCGGTGGCGGCCGGCGTCGTGGCGTGTGCCGTGCCGGCGACGCGCCGCATTTACGGGGCGTTATTGGGGGAGGGGTTGGCGGAGGAGCTTTTCGCCGCGGGCTTCGTCGTTTCCAACGCCGGCTGCGGCGGGTGCGCGCAAGGCCAGGTCGGCATGACCGGTAGAGGGGAAGTCCAGGTCTCGACCTCCAACCGCAACTTCCCCGGCAAACAGGGCGCCGGCGAGACGTACCTGTGTTCACCGGCTACGGCCGCGGCGTCGGTCCTTATGGGTACCATCACGGACCCGCGGGAGGTAATCTGATGGCGGCCAGGCCATCGGCGCTCGAGGGCCGCGTATGGCCCGTCGTCGACGCCGCCGGCGCGTATATTGACGACGTCGACACGGACCAGATCTATCACAACGCCCACCTGGCCGTCACCGACATGGAAGAAATGGGGCGGTACGCCTTTGGCAACCTCGGCGGCTGGGGGGATTTCCCGGAGAAGGCGAAGGCGGGCGACATCCTCGCGGTGGGCGCGAACTTCGGCGCGGGCTCGAGCCGCCAGCAAGCCGTAGATTGCTTCCGGGCGCTGGGCGTCGCCGGCGTCGTCGGCGTATCTTTCGCTCCCATCTACAAAAGAAACGCCATCAACGCCGGGTGGCCGCTGATGGAATGCCCGGACTTATCGAGGTTAGAGCTCGCGGCGGGCGACGTCCTGAGGTTGAACTTTAAGACAGGCGAGGCGGTCAACGTCACGAAGGGCAAAACCGTGCCGGCGCGGCCTTTCTCGCGCGTCCAATTAGAAATTTACGTTGCCGGCGACCTCTTCGCTTACGGCGCGCGCTTAGGTTAACGAGCAAAATAGGCCGAAGCGGCGGATTTAAAATCCCCCGGTTCGGACATCCAACGCCCGTTCCCGCAGGGCCGCAAGGAAAGGCCCGGGTTCGAGCGCGACTTCCGGCGGAAAGGCGCCGGCTTTTTTTACGCCGCCCGCGGCCAACGTTGCTGCGGCGACGGCGACGGGGAAGCCGGTCGTCCGCTGCATAGCCGTAAGGCCGCTGGCGGCGTCGGCGTAATCGACGAGCTCGAGCGAAACCGTCCTCTCCTTACCGCCGATCTTTCCGGTAACCCAACAACGTATTAATACCACGTCATCCTTGCCCTCGGGCAGGGCCGCGGCGAGGCGTTCAGCGAGTACGTCGCGCGGCTTGACGCGGGCGTCGCCGATCGTTATTTCGTCCCCGCCGGCCAGGCCCAGGTCGAGGAGGGGTTTAACCGCGGCGCAGTGGCCGGGGTACCTGATGGTCTTGTAGTCGAGGTCGCGGACGCGGCCGCGATAAGTATACGGCAACGTGGACGCGCCGCCCGAGGTATGAAACGCCTCGAGCCGGCCTACGGGCGGGAAGTCCAACTCCTCGACGGCGGTGAGCGGCGGTACGGTAGCGATATCGCCTTCTCTTAACACGAGGCACGGTTCGACGTATTCGTTAATCAGGCCGTAGGGCGAAAAAACGAGCGCGTAACCCAACGGCGGCTTCGGCTCGCGAGGCAGGCCGCCGACGCGCAGGCGCAATTCGCTAACCTCGTCCAACGCCGCGACCAGCGCCGCCGCCAGGACGTTCGTCATTCCGGGCGCGAGGCCCATGTCCGGGACGACGGTTACGCCCGCGGCCCTCGCCTTTCCGTCCAACGCGAGCTCGGCGCGCACGACGTCGTTGTTGCCGCCCATGTCGACGAAGTGGGCGCCGGCCCGTATCGCCGCCCGGGCGAGGGCCAGGTTATACCGGTACGGCGCCGCGGCTACGCATACGTCGTGGCCGGCGATGAGGTTTCGGGCGGCCGCTTCGTCGGCGGCGTCGACGGCCGCGGCTCGAGCTAAGCCGCCGCCCCGCTTGGCGCAAAGGTCCTCGGCGTGAGCGAGGTCGACGTCGGCGACGGTTATCTCGCCAAAGACGCCGCGGGTTACGAAGTCATATAGGACGGCCTCGGCCATGCGGCCGGCGCCGACGATTACGGCCCGCATCCACGTCCTCCTTTTCGGTTCGCGACCCGGCCCAGGTTACGGTCGGACGGCGCCTTTGTCAAGGCCCGGAAGTTTTCGATTGCGAAGGTACGGGCCGAAAGCTAAAATGACCCCCGTTTATTGCGGCGGCTAGGCGGCGGCACCAGGAGGCCGAAGTGCAAAGACTCGCCATCGTTTTCCTCTTGTTGCGGGACGTGGTAGCGCGTTACCGGCGCTTGATATTCAGGCTGGCCGCGGCGTTTCTGAGCGCCCTCGTCGTCGGCACCGTATTATTTTATTTGATCGAAGGGCCCCGGCAAGAGGGCACCGGCTTCGTAGCGTGGTTCTGGTCCGCCTTTTTTACCATGATCTCCGGCGATTTCGTGGAGATTAAACCGGTTTCCGCCGGGGGCCGGATACTGGTCACGGTATTAATATTCTTCGGCATAGGTTTCGTAAGCATCGTTACGGCCAGCATCGCCTCGGCGCTGGTCGTCGAAAAGCTGGAGGCGGGACGCGGCATGAAGAGGCTGCACCTGCGCGACCACATATTGGTTTGCGGTTGGAATTCCGGCGCCGCGACCGTGGTGGGCGAACTCGTCGCGGGCGCGAACGGCCGCGACGTCGTGATTATTGCCGATTGCGAGGAAAACCCCTTCCCGGCTGCGGGGCGCCGCATCCACTTTATCCGCGGGGACTGCACCGACGAGGAGGTGCTCAAGCGGGCCGACGCCCCCCACGCGCACACCGCCATCGTGTTGGCGGACGCCACGGGGGGCCGCTCCTACGACGACGCCGACGCCCGCACCATCCTCACGGTCCTCACGGTCGAGATCCTCAACCGCGACGTCTATACTTGCGCGGAGCTGGTCCATCGCAAGAACCGCGTCCACCTCGAGCGCGTCCACGTCGACGAGGTCGTCGTCTCCGGCGAGTACGGCGGCAAGATCCTGGCGCACTCGGCGCTCTACCACGGCATGTCGCAAGTCCTCTCGGCTCTCTTGACGACCGGCGGGGGGTCGGAGTTCTACCGCGTGCCGGTCCCGGCGGAGGTGGCGGGTAAGGACTTCGAGGCCGCGCTCGCACACTTCCGCGCCTAACACCGTGCCATCGTCGTCGCCGTTATGCGGGCCGGCACAGCGCTCGTCAACCCCGACGTGGGGTTCAAATTAGAGGAAGGCGACGAGCTCGCCGTCATCGCCCTCGACGAGCCGAAGGTTTAGGCCGGGGTCGCGCCGCGACGCGGGCGAGGGCACCGAGGAGGAAATGGCGTGAAAGGTATCGCGGGATTATTAATCGCGCTGGGCGTCGCGACGAGCCTGGCGTCCGGCGAGGACGTACGGTTTTACTATTCGCGGCAGCGGTACAACGTTGAGATGGGTTTCCGCGAGACCCTCCACCCCGGCACTCTCTTCACGCCGACGGCGGGGCAATACCCGTTGTTCCTGAAACGAGCGCACATCTATTTCGGCGACCGCGGTTACCCGATGGAGGTCAAGGTGTGGAGCGCCGTCGGGTCCGTCGTCGGCTCCGTCCTCGCGACCTTCCCCGTCACCACCGAGATGTACCCGACGTGGACCGACGTGGATATCGGCGCCGCGCGCCTCGTCGTGGCCGCGGACAATTTTTTTATCAGTACGAACGACCGCGGGGCCTGCGACATGAGGCCGGTCATGGTGTGCGATTTCCCGGGCGTGTACGGCGGCCACCACTTCATTTCGGCGGACGACGTGACGTGGCAGCTCCAGACGATCTACGATTTTTCGATCGAGTGCACCGCGGCGACGAACTACGGCTTCGCCGTCGCGCCGGCGAGCCTCGGCCGCGTTAAAACGTTATTCAGGTAGCGGCGGCGTTACGGGGGCAATAAAAAAGCCGGCCCGTCGGGCCGGCTTTCGTTATTTGTGTTCTGCGCTCTCCTACCCGGGAACGTATAAAAAATAGCGCGGCGTACGATGAAGAAAGTGGCGTCGGATGTTACCATCCGAAGCCTACGGAAGCGGCCCGAGCTAAGATTCTAGCGGAATAGCGCTTTTATACGGCCGAGGGAAGACGCCTCTACGGCGGGTTCGCACCACCGCGATACGTATATGTCGTATGCGTCGGGGGTATAAGGAGACCTCGCGAAGAACAAATACCGGCCGTCCTTCGTCACGAACGGGTCCGTTTGGCGATATCCCGGGGCGTTGACGTTGGCGCCCAACTCTTCAACTTTTTGCCATTTGCCGCCGACGTATTCCGCGCGGTGGATCCGCGGGGGGCCGGCCCGGCGCGACCAGAAATACAGGTATTTCCCGTCGTAGGTCGGCGCCGGGTCCCCTTCCCCTGCTGCGGTATTGATGGTCGTCAGGAACGACGGCGTGCCCCATTCCGAGCCGGTCCAGCGGGACATCCATATATTATAGACCGCCAGGTTGCCGGGCCATTCTATACCGTTAAAGTATAAAGTTAGGCCGTCGGGGGATATCGCCGGGTTCCATTCCCATTTGTCGGGCCGGTTGACGTGCCCCGGTATTTTATAGGGATTGCCCCAGCCGGTCCCGGTCCAGTCCGACGCCCATATGTCGCCCTCGGGCGTCCCCTGCTTCCCGCGCGTGAAGTACATCCTTCTGTCGTCCCACGTTAAACAGGGCACACTATCGTCGTCGGGGGAGTTTACGGGCCCGGGGACTTTCTGCGCCGGCGTCCAGCTCGAGCCGACGCGCCGGGAATAATATATGTCGTTGGCGAAGGAGGAGGGATTTTGGCGGTTGGAGCTGAAGTAGATCGTGTTGCCGTCGGCCGTCGCGCATACGCCCCAGTCGTAATAGGGCGAGTTGACGGCGTCGGGCAAACGAGCCGCCGGGCCCCAGTCGGCGGCGGCGAACGCGGCGCCCGATACCGCGGCGACTATTGCCAGGGTCGATTTCATAAGTACCCCCTTACGCGCCGTTGGCGGCGCGATTCGTCAAGGCCTTTAATCCGTTTACCCAGCGGTTATTTCGGCGGCGGGTCGTCGTGTATGCACAGGGGCACGATATAAATATCGTGCACGTACGAAGGGCCGGGCCAATAGATGAACCAGGTCCAGTTACTGAAATAACCGGGTTTTGACGCGTAAACCCAAATCTGGTGCCCGAGGCGTCCCGGGCCTAACTCGAAACCATAATAGCCCAGGGTCGGTGAACCCGGAGGCCCCGACGAAGTATACGTCTCGCCTATATACCCGGCGTCGTAGAACTTTAAATTAACGTACGCGATAGGTAGGCCGCTCCCCGAGTCGTAAACGTAACCGCTGACGCAGAATTCTGCGGGGTCCTCAGACAGCGTTACAGGGCCCGTTACGCTTTTTTCGTTACCGCAGCCTACAAACGCCAACCCGGACGTAAGTATAACCGTAGCTGCGGCCGCCGTCAACTTATTTAAGCCTTTCATCTCTCGTCCCCCTTCGGTTGTGTTGTTTCAATGATTCATTTTCGAATTGCCGTTTCATTGTAACGCCCCCCCCGTTGTCAAGCGAAAAATAAAGGGGACGGTATGAAGACCGTCCCCCGCGAAAATATGTGGGCCCGCACCTTTAGGTCCGGCGAAGACGTACCGGCGGCGGTAGAAATATCACGGCTTCGTACGGAAATAAATTCCCATCAGTAGTTGCCATCCGACGCCGACATAACCTTTATTTCCGCTTAGGCCCTACTACTCAACCTGGCGGTGTGTATAACCGACATTTCGCCAGGGGCGTCACGCCCTTCGTCGTCAGTCGCGCCGGCGAGCGTAAGCCACGTGAGGGCTCTTTTCCGCGAGCGGCGCGGCGCGTGGAAAAGCCGGCCCGTCAGGCCGGCTTTTTTATGGCACATACCTAATGGTTATTCCAACACGTATATCTTCCGCTTGGCGCACATATCCTTGAGGACCTTGGGCCACACCGTCACGCTGACCTCGCCCAGGTGCGCCGTGCGCAGCAAGTACATATACGTACGCGACTGGCCGATACCGCCGCCGATGCTCAAGGGGATCTCATCGTTCATGATGGCCTGGTGGTAGGGGAGCTTCAGGAAGTCCATCTGGCCCGTGAGCTCGAGCTGCTTGACGAGCGTTTCCTTCGTCACGCGAATCCCCATCGACGTGAGCTCGTGGCGGCGCTTGGTCACCGGGTTCCACACCAGGATATCGCCGTTGAGGCCGTGCATTTTCTTGCCGTTCTTCTCGACGGTCTCGGTAACCCAGTCGTCGTAGTCCGCGGCGCGCATCTCGTGGGGGTAGCCGTCCGCGAGCGTCCAGCCGATGCCGTAGATAAAGACCGCCGGGTACTCTTGCAGGATGGCCGCCTCGCGCTGCTTGCGCGGCAGGTCGGGATACTTTTCCAATATCTCCTCGGCGTGGATGAACTTGAGCTCTTTCGGGATATCGGGATATTTGTCGGTCCTTAGCCGGGGGAATTCCTTTTTGGCGAACTGGCTGGCGCCGTAGAGGACCTTCCATATCTTCTTCACGGTATCGGTAAGGTAGTCCAGGTTCCGTTGGTCCGCGGTGATTACTTTCTCCCAATCCCACTGGTCGACGTAGGAGCTGTGGTCGTGGTCCAAGAAGTAGTCCTTACGGACGGCCTTCATGTCGGTGCAGATTCCCTCGCCTACTTTACAACTGAACTGTTTGAGCGCGGGGCGCTTCCACTTCGTCGCCGCCTGGACGACCTGGGCGTCGATGGGGTGCTTGTCATAGTCGTTGGAGATGTGGAACTGTATGGGCGCGCGCGAGCCGTCGCGGTCGAGGTAGTCGTTCACGCCGCTCAGGACGTCTACGATCAACGGGACTTGGACCATGAACAGGTTGAGCTCTTTACACAAGTTTTCCTCGATGTAGTCCTTCAGCGCGAAGAGGGCCTTCATCCTCTCCTTGGGGGGGAGCAGCGGCTCGTAGTCGTTGGGCAAAATCTTCTCCAAGTCCTCGTAGTTGCCGATGCCGGGTCCCGCCAGGTCTGCCTTCTTGTCCGCCTTTACCATCGTTTCCCTTCCTTGTGGTTTAACGACTAAGGAGCGTATGAAAGAGTGTTTTTAGCGGCCACCATTATAATATTAGGGAGCGTAGATTTAAAGTATTTTCCTGCGGGGGCGCCTCCTTACCGCGGTGGCCTTCGCTCGTAGCTGAGACTCGGGCCCGGGTCGCCGTTTTTACGCACGGCCGGTCGCGAGTCGGGCCGTTCCGGCACGCGATTGTTTCCGGCCGCCGCGCCGACGACTTTTATACGCTACTTCTCGTTAGTTTTACCGGTGACGTTTGCCTTTATGCCGTTGGATAAAGGGGGGGCTGGTCGAAACGCGCTAACCAAAATTGATGTTGATTAATATGCAGGATAATTTAATATAGAAACCGGCCGATTGCCGTATGGGTTGGGGTGAGTTCCGGTGCGACTCGCGCGCTTATACGAGAAGGAATCGTTCCGAGACCTTTTCCGCATATTCGTTATGAATAAGCGACTGCGCGGCGCGGCGGTGCCGTTCATCACCAAGCTGCTCCATAAAAGGGTAGTGGAGGAGGATACTATAGGGAGGCCGCGTCGGGTTCAGGAAGACAAATACCGCATGATGGTCAGCATACTTAGCAGCGTGGACCGGGGGCTGGCGCGCGGCGCGTTTTCCAAACACGTGGTCGAGAGGTTATTCGAAGTCTTCGTCGAGAACGTCGCCTTGAACGACGGCCCGCGGCGGGTGAAAGAGCGAACCGGCCGGTGGCCGCCGTGTTTTGTGACCATAAGCCCCACCCAACGGTGCAATCTGGCGTGCCGCGGGTGTTACGCGGCGTCGCGGCCCGGCGCGGCCGCGTCCCTCCCCTACGACGTCGTGGCGCAAGTGCTTTCCCAGAAGCGCCGCCTGTGGGGTTCGTTCCTCACGGTACTCTCGGGGGGCGAACCGTTTTTATGGGACGGCGGGAACGGCAGCGGCGTTCTCGACCTAGCGGCCGAGTTCGGGGACGAGTTGTTCCTCGTATATACCAACGGGACGTCCATCGACGCGGGCGTCGCCGCGCGGCTCGAGGAACTCGGCAACGTAACGCCGGCGATCTCGGTCGAAGGGTTCGAGGCCGAGACGGACGGCCGCCGCGGCCGGGGCGTTTTCGGCAAGGTGTTGGCGGCTTTGGAGAACTTGCGCCGCGTGGGCGTGCCTTTTGGGGTCTCGGTAACCGTTACGCGCGACAACGCCGACGTCGTCGTGAGCCGGGCGTTTTCCGATTTCTTCTTTCGCGAACAAGGGGCCATATACGGCTGGATATTCCAGTATATGCCGATAGGCCGCGCGCCGTCGTTGGGGGCCATGGTAACGCCGGAACAGCGGATGAAGATGTACCGGCGATTGACGGAGATGGTGCGCGACGAGCGTTTGTTCGTGGTCGACTTCTGGAACTCCGGGCCGGTTACCAACGGCTGCATGGCCGCGGGAAGGCCTTTCGGATATCTTTACATCGACTGGTACGGCAACGTTACGCCGTGCGTGTTTGTGCCGTACGCCGCGGCCAACGTCCGGAAGATATTCGCCCGTGGGGGCGACCTCAACGAGGTCTTGGAGTCGGGTTTGTTCAAAGGTATCCGGCGGTGGCAAGCCGGCTACGGCTACGACGCCGAGAAAGGGGGGAACGGCGATTGGATCGCCCCTTGTGTTAATCGGGACCACTATCGGGTCTTAAGGGGAATTGTCGAGTCGAACCGGGCGGAGCCGGTCGACGAGTCGGCCGCGGCGGCGCTCGACGACCCCCATTACCGCCGCGCCCTGGCGGCTTACGGCGACGACTTCCGCGCCCTGGCCGACGAGGTTTGGCGGGGCGAATATCTCGGCCGGGCGCCCGGGCTGGCCCGGGCCTTAAGCGGGTAACGCCAGGCGGTACTTCGCCAGCAGCGCAACGGCCGCGGTCGTCGGGTCCGGATGCGACTTGTCGCCGGCGAGGTAGGGCCAGCCGCCGTCGTCGTTCTGCGCTCGGGCCATGAGGTGTAAACATTTCTGGACGTCGGCGTCGGCGCCGCGTCGGCCGAGGGCGAGAAAAGCCGGCAGCGGGTTCTCGATGGGGTTGCGCCAGCGTTCTTGGTGGCGGGCCAGCGCGGCCGGGAGGCCGGCGAAGGCGTCGTGGTTGGGCGCGATGCCCGCCGCCAGAAGGCCCCGCACGACGCCCGAAATGGTCCATAGGTCCGTTCGGTCGGGGTAATCGGCGGCTACCTGGCCGGGCCAGCCGCCTTCTTTATTTCGCGCGCGGAGCAAGAGGGAACGCGCGCGATTTATATTTTCGTCGAAACCTCCTGCCGCGGCGAGCGCCACGATCGCGTCGCCCGTAATCCACGTCACGGCGTTTCGGCTTGAGAACCAATCCCATTCGGGCTTGAGGTTGGCGGCCAGCGCCGGGTTCTCGCCAAAGCCGCCGTCCGGGCGTTGCATCGTCGCCAGCCAGGCCGCGCCCTCCTTCGTCGCCGGGCCTTCCCCCGCCCGGCTGAGCAGTTCCACCATGGCGGCGGTAACGGGGATGCTCCCCGGTTCTCCCGGGGCGCGGGTGCCGGCGAAGGAACCGTCGTCGTTTTGGGTCGCGGCTAAGTCGGCGACGAGTTCGGCCTTCCCTCGAGGCACGTCGACGCCGGCCAGGCCGAGTTCGAGGAGGTGATGCGCTCTCCCGGCCGAGATTACGTATGCCGCCGCTTTCTTAAGTGGTTCCATATACCCGTCCTTTCGCGCCTGGGCTTCCGGGGCCGGGGCGCCGCCCCTTAACCGCGCGGTTTATGCGTGGACGTTTTTTTCGAACCTGGGTACGGTATTAAGTACCGGCGGAAGGCATGGCGCCGATTTGTAATTTATAGCATAACGCCCCGCCGCCATAAAGCCCTTTCCGCCAAAAGGGTATTAAAAAGCCGGCTGGTTACGGCCGGGTCAATCCTGAGGTACTAAGCGGCGTGTCGTCACGGATGCGCGCGGTAGTGAAAATCCTGGAAGTAGTATTCCCGCGACGGCGTCAATTCCTCCGGCTTCGAGCGGTACTTCTTGGGCGCGTTCAGGATGCGTTGATGGACCTGGGCGATGAGGTCGTTGCTTATCTCCTGTTGTTCCAGGAGCACGTTGGCGATGGGCGCTTTCGACTCGGCCTTCCCCTGCAAAACTTCTACGATATGGGCGTCCGCCGCGAGCGAGCTGACGGTGGCGTCGATGATCTCGAGGCGAAGTTGCTCGCCCCATTTCGTATCGGGGACGTAGGCGGTGCAGAAGTCGACCGCGGCCTTCGCGGCCGGGACCGTTTGGTTTATAATGGCTTGCTCCAACCGGCCCGGGTCGTCGGCGAAGCCGCCCGCCTTGACGAGCTCGTCCAGGTCGCGCCGGGCCTCGAAAAAGTCTTCGAAGACCGCCTGGCACTCGGCGAGCCAAACCGTCGTCGGGACGGTCCCGTCCTTCTTGGCCTTGATTACGCCCTTGGGCAGCGGCCCCGTTTCGGCCCAGGCGAGGCCGACGAGCGCCGCGACGGCCGTCAGGAAAGCGAGTCTGTGGCACCGGGTACCCATACTTACCTTGCCGCCTCGACGCCGTAGCGCGCGGCTTCCCCCGCGGCCTTACTGATGATCGCTTTGGCGACGGCGTTGCCCGGGTCCAGCATGAGTATGTCGGCGCAATGCTTGGTCGCAGCCTTGAAGTCGCCCGCTTCCAAGAGGTAGCGCGCGAGGTGAAGGCGCGCCGGTATATTCAGCCGGTCTATTTTACTCAGGGTGGTATTGAATATCTTCCGGGCGAAGAGTTGGTCGGACTCGAGGCCGCGCGCGGTATACGCCAGCGCGATCATGTTATTGACCGACGAGAGGTAATCGCGGAGGTACGTCTGTTCCGGTTTACTCAGCTGCGACGCGAAGTTCATGACCGCCGACCCCAAGCGGATAATGCGGTCGGCGGCGTCGCGCGAATCTTCCTTGCCCGTAACGTCCATTAACCAATACCTCATGACCAACAGGTATAACCAGAAGAGGTCCCGACGTAAGTGGGCGGTCTGGACGAGCTCCAGCATGCGGTCCTCGGTCCGTTGGTAGAGGGCTTCCGGGAGGAAGACGAATACTTCATGGTCGAGGAAGGATACCACTTCGAAGATGGCGATGGTGATGGCGGAATCTTTCAATTTCTGCTGCCGGTCGGAGGAGAACTTGACGGCGAAGTTCTTGTGGTGCTCCAGGATGGAGCGAACGTTCCCGCTCACGAAGAGTTTGTAGACCTGGCCCGAGCGCGAGAAACCCTCCACTTTCTTCCCGATATTTATCGCGAAGCCGTCGATGCGGGGTGCGGCGTCGCGGCTGCGTATGCGCCAATCCTTGGTCTCGCGGATTACTTTCCCGGTATGGATGCCTATGCCGACGTCGAATACGAGCCCCTTGTCCTCGAACGCCGCGTAGTTGAAGTCCGACGTGAGCCAGGCCAATTTCATTTTGAGGGCTAGTTGGAAGGCGGAGCGCACGTCGTACTCGGTGTTTTCCGAATACAGGAATACGTGCAGCTCGTCGCCCTCGATATCCCATTCGTAGTCTTCGCCGACGCGTACGTCCACGCCGCGGCCGGACATGCTCGCCCGGGGCACGTAGCGGTATCGCAAGACGTGGTCTAAGATGACGTCGAACATCAGCGATTGATATTCGGTGAGCATTTTGTTGTAGCTGGCCGCGTCCTGCACGCCCGAGATCCCGGTCGAGTTTATGATGTCCACGAATAAAACCGTGGCCCGGATTTCGTTGTTCTTCGTTTCCTCTACCATACCGCGGTCAAATTTGCAGGCTTTTGCGTTTCTCGCGTATGAAATCTTCCAAATAGGATACGCGTTCGGCCAGGCTGGCCTCTATGATTTCGCGAAAGTGGTGTTCGTCGGTGGCGAAGACGTCGAAATCCTCCCGGAGGTTTGCCAAAAGCCTTGCGGTCTCTTCGCGGTTGTCCTCCAACTCTCTGACCCTCTCGTGGAGGACGGCTGCTTTTTTGTCCAGTACCCCTTTGGTATCGTTCAGCGTAGACGCCATCTTCTCGATTTGGGCCTTGAATTGGGCGATGACGTCGTTCACGTTTTTGCGCAGCGCCTCGCCGTCGCGGGCGCTCTTTTCGTTCGTCGCCGTCACCTGCTCCCGGATGGTGCGGGTCAAGCGTTCTATGTCGGCGAAAGACTTATTGAGGCCGGCGCGATGTTCGGCGGCTTCCCGCTCCTGGTTGGCGAGTCGCCGCTCGACCGTTCGCACGATACCGCCCAATTTGGCGCGCACCGTTAAATATAAAAATGCCGTTGCGCCCGCGGCGAAGGCCGCCACTATTACGGCCGGGTAGGGCGTCACGAGGTAAAAGGCGGCCCCTACGGCGACGGCCGCCAGTACCAGCACCGCCGCGAATAAAACGTCGAAAAGGCGAAATCCCATGGCCACCGTCCCGGGTTAATTCAACGCCGGTTAACGTATGCCGCTATTATATTTTATCACACAGCAGCTTTTTGGTCAACAAGCCTTTATCATAAATAATTGGGGCCGTTGGGCCCGCGTCGCGAATCCGGAAGTACGGAACCGGGATTTATGAGCGTTCGATGCGGGGCCCTTTTACCTTACGGTTCAATCGCCGCGGCCGGGCGAGCCGGGACGCCGTTTTCGCCACACCTCCCACCAAAAAAGGCCCATCTCGGCCAGGATTTTCACGATTACGCCGGGCGAGGCCAGCGTCGAGCGGCCGGCGCGCCTCGGGAAGTAATGGACGCCTATTTGGACCACCTGCAGGTTCGCCAGTTTGGCCCGGGCCAGCAGTTCGGCGTCGACGAAAGACCCTTCCGAGGTGAGGGTAAAACTACGCATCGCTTCGCGGGTGAATAATTTATAAGAGAAGTTGACGTCGGCGACGCCGAGGCGGAACACGGCGTTTATCAGCCAGTTATACACGGCCGAGTATACGCCGCGCCACCAGCTTTCGCCGCGGTCGAGGCGGTAGCCGGTCACGCCGTCCGTGCCGTCGCGGAACAGTAGGCTTACGCCGCGGTGGATGTCTTGAAAGTCGATGGGCAGGTCGGCGTCGGTATAGAAGACGAGGTCCTTCGTGGCTGCGGCGAAGCCGGTGCGCAGCGTCCGCCCGAGCTTGTAGTTGCGGTCGTGATGGATGGTCTTCACCTCCGCGTATTTGGCGGCGAGCTCGTCGGCCAACGCCGGCGTTCGGTCCGTCGAACCGTCGTCTACGACGATGACCTCGACGTCGTCGTAGCGTTTTAGCAACGCTTCCCGTACGCCCTCGACCGACGCGACGACGTTCGCTTCCTCGTTGTACGTGGGGAATATTACCGTTAACGAGGGTTTATCTTTGTGGAACCTTTTTATCATAAAAACCTACGTCCGTAATTATTACCATACCGGCGCCTGGTCGGCAAGGGTTATGAAGGCGGCGCCGCGGGAGCGGTCGCGACAACGCCGCCGGCTTAGGGAAGAGGCCGTCGCGTGCGCAAGGTTCGGCTAGTTTCCATAACGTGGATGCGACGGCCATTTTTGGGACGCCGCTTTTCTTTGGTTCTTTCGTCGCGCGAGGGGTGGCTCCGCCCGGGGCGCCGGCCTCAAGTATGGCTTGCCCGGCGTTGGCTACGCGGCGTTACGCCATCCCCCGGGCGAGGCGGTGGATTTGCGGCAGGAGTTCGGCCACGGCGCGTATGGCCACCGGTTCGACTATAACTCGCCCGATGCCGCGAGGCATGGCCAAGTAGATTTCGCCGCCCGCCAACGTTTTACCGACCACCAACGCCTCGAGGGTTTTGTCTAAATTCAACGTCGGCAAGTACGTGGGGAGGTTGAAGCGGCGCAGGAGGGCCGCGAGGCGTATGACGACCTCGGTTGCGATTTCGCCGCGCAGCTCCGCGAGGAGGGCGGTGTACACCAGGCCGACGGCCAACGCCTCGCCGTGGCTAAGGGCGAAGCGGCTCGCGCTTTCGAAGGCCAGCCCCAACGTTTGGCCCAGGCGGAGGAGGTATTTCTCGCGACGGGGCCCTCCGTCCGTGGCCAGTATCGAGGCCTTATACCTCAAGGCCCTTTCGACGACGGCGTCCAACTCGACGCCCGCCCGCAGAAGCGACGCCGTGTTATTTTCGAGAAAAGCGAAAAATCCCTCGCCCCCGAGCAGCGCGAACTTTACCGCTTCCGCCAACCCCGCGCAGAGATGCTTAGCCGGGAGGGTGGCTAAAAGCTCGCCGTCGACCACTACCGCCAACGGTTGGTAGTTAGTGCCGATCTGGTTCTTAACGTCGTCGAAGTCTACGCCCACGTCGCCGCCCAGGCACAGGTCGATCTGGGCGAGAAGGGTCGTGGGGACCAGGGCCCACGGCACGCCGCGTTTGAAGGTGGCCGCGGCGAAGCCGGCGACGTCGCACACGCTCCCGCCGCCGAAGGCGACGACTAAGTCGGACCGGCTGACGACGGCGGCGGCGAACTCCCGGTAGAGGGCGGCGAGTTGGTCGACGTTTTTGGCTTCCTCGCCGGCGGTCACGGTGGCCGATTTCACCAGGAAGGCCGCGGCGTCAAGCGCCGGGACGAGGGCTTTGAGGTACAACGGCCTAATGTGTTCGTCCGTTACGACGACGGCGCGGCGGGCGTCCGGGGCCGCGGCCCGCAGGACCTTGCCCGCCCGGGCGAGGGCGCCGCGCTCGCCGTGAACGCGGTAGGAGCCGCCCGCGTATGTGACCTCTATTTCGAACATATCTCTCTTTGACCTTTAAAATACCACATCGGGCGTCGTCCGGCAAGATGTTCTTGACCTGACAGAAGCGAAGCCCTATAATCGGTGCGTGAAGGTCGTCACCCCGGAACAAATGCGCGACGCTGACCGCCGCGCCATCGCCGGCTTGGGGGTCCCGTCGCTGGTACTTATGGACCGCGCCGGCGCCGCTTCGGCCGCGGTGGCGCTGGCGTTGGCGGAAGGGAACCGGGTCGCCGTCGCCGCGGGGCCCGGCAACAACGGCGGCGACGGCTTCGTGGCCGCGAGGTACTTGGCCGACGCCGGCTTCGACGTCGCCGTATACTTGCTGACGCCGGCGGCCCGGCTGAAGGGCGACGCGGCCGTGAATTATAAGTTGTTCGTGAATTGCGGCGGCGAGGCGGTGGAATACGAGCGCCGGCGCTTCGCCCGGGACGTCGCCCGGGCGGGCGTCGTGCTGGACGCTATGTTGGGGACCGGCAGCCGGGGCGGTTTGACGGGCGCCTTTGCGGAAGTGGCGGCCGCGTTGGCGCGGGGCGGGGCGCCGGTCGTCGCCGTCGACATTCCCTCCGGGATAGACGCGGCCACGGGGGCGGTGCCGAACGTGGCCGTAACGGCCGACGCCACCGTAACCCTCGGCTTACCCAAGATCGGCCTCTTGCAATACCCGGGCCGCGGTTACGCGGGCGAGATACATGTCGCCGACGTCGGCTTTCCGCCGGCCGTTATCGACGAGCTGCGGTTCGAGCCGTCGGGCGAAGCGCCGGGTTACGTAGCCCGCATCCCGGCGGTGGGGGAGGTCGCGGCGCTCTTGCCGCCGCGGCCGCTGAATTTGCACAAAGGCGCCGCCGGCCGCGCTTATATTCTGGCCGGCTCGCGCGGTATGAGCGGCGCCGCCGCCCTCGCCGGCCAGGCGTGTCTGCGGGCCGGCGCGGGCTTGGTGGTGGTGGGCCTTCCGACCGAGCTCGACGTCATCTTCAACGCCGCGACGCTGGAATGTCTATCGCACCCGCTGCCGCAAACGGCGGAGGGAGCTCTCGCGGCCGAGGCCGCGCCGGCGGTAGTCGCGAAGTTGGCCGCGGCGGACGCGGCCGCCATCGGCCCGGGCGTAGGCCGCGCCCCCCAGACCGCGACGTTATTGAGCGAAGTGACGCGCCGCGTCAAGTGCCCGATCGTCGTGGACGCCGACGGCCTGTACCTCTTGGGCCTGGCGGGGCTTACGCGGCCCCGGCTGCGCGGCGTGCTGACGCCTCACCCCGGCGAGATGGCGCAAATTTTCGGGGTGACCGTCAACGACGTGCACCGGGACCGGCTGCGGTGGGCGCGCGAGCTGGCGGCCCGCGCCCGGATGGCCGTCATATTGAAGGGGTATTTGAGCGTGATCGCCGCGCCGGGCGAAGAGACCTGGCTCAACCCCACCGGTAACCCTGGTCTCGCCAGCGGCGGGAGCGGCGACGTCTTGACGGGCGTCGTGCTCGCGTTGTTGGCGGGGGGTTCGTCGCCCGCGGCGGCGGCGCGCGCCGGCGCGTATATTCACGGCCTGGCCGCGGACGTGGCCGCGGAGGCTTCGGGCGAGCGGTCGCTGGTGGCGGGCGACGTCTTGGAGGCGCTGCCGGCGGCGTTCAAGTTGGTAGAAGACGGCGTGGACGAGGGCGACCCGGGCTGGGATAATTTGTTCGCGTCGTACGGCTAGCGGCGGCTCGGCCTATCAGGGCGCCGGCGGGCGCGCGAGATGCGCAGGAGGTTACGGAATGAAGCGGATGGCGGTTATACTCGTATTAAGCGTCGGGCTGGCGTCGGCGGCCTCCGCGGGGCGCCTTGGCCTCGGGTTGGGCGTCGCGGTATATAAGCCGCCGGAGGAAGGTTCGTCGTATACGCCGCTTTTTACGGCGAACGGTTATTACTGGGTGAACAAGCACGTCGTGCCGTCGCTCGAGGTCGGCTATTCGCGCTACACCGTAAACGAGACGACGTATAACTACGTGCCGGTCATCCCGCGCGCGACTTATCATTTCGTGTTGACGAAGAGCTTCGACCCCTACGCCGGCCTGGGACTCGTTTACGCCCATAAGTGGTGGGACGGCAAGGTAAACGGCAAAGACGACATGTGGGGTTTGGCGGGTTTGGTCGGCTTTAACGTCGCCGCGTCGAAGAACTTAGGCTTCGGCCTGGGCGTGGAATACGTGGTGCCGGACGCGGGCGATCTCCATTCCGCCTATCCGGCGTTCCGGCTGAGCCTGGGCGCGGGCGGCTTTTAACGCAGCGTGGCCTTCATCCGCTTCAAAGGGCCGTACGCGTACCTGGTGGAGAACGAGCGCCGGAAAGTAGGCGGCAGAAGTTACGTCCGCCAGCGCGTGCTATGCTATCTCGGCCGCGAGGCCGCGATAGACGACGCCGTGATCGCCGACGTGGCGCGTCGCTTCCCCGACCTGGCGGTGGATTGGCGGGCGTTGAAGGCGGAGCTGGCGGCGGGGAGCGCCGGGGCCGGGCGGCCGGCGGGCAGGGCGGCGACGACGCCCGAAAGGCGTGGGCGTAAGAAGCGCGAGGACGAGTGGCTGGATTGGGATTGAGTAGCAAAGGCTTAGGTTTACGGGCGCGGTTTTAGTTCGGAAGGCGCCTGTTAAATTTTCGGTAATCCGCCGGCCGCACGGTCGGCGTTTCAAAATGCCGCGGCGGCGCGATGCGGGCGTGAAAAGGCGCGGCTAGCGCGTTTATATTTGACAAATATAGTTATGATTATGTTATAAGGATAGCGGCTGAGCCGTCGTGCGCCGGGTGCGCGATGAGGTGGGGATATATGGTCAACGAGAAGAAGCGAAAGATGGTGTTGGTGTTGTGTGCCGGGGAGCTGGACCGGGCGCTGGCGTGCATGAACATCGCCGTCGGCGGCGCGTCCATGGGGATGGACGTGACGGTCTTCTGCACGTTCTTCGGTTTGAACGCCATCAGGAAAGACGGCGTGGCGCCGGCGCCGAGGCCGGAGGAGGAGCCTAAACGCGTCGGCCTTTTCGGCGCCCGGGCGCTCCGCCGCGCGTTCGCCCGCCTAAACCCCGGCGGCGGCAAGTATATGAACCCGAGCCGGTTCTCGTTCTGGGGGCTGGGCCGGCGGTTGATGGCGCGGCTCATGCGCGACTCGCGTATGGCGAACCTCGACGAGCTTATCAAGCTCGGCTCGAGCATGGGGGTTAAGTTCATCGCCTGCACGACGTCGCTCGAGGCGTTGGGGATACCGCGCGACAGCTTGCGCCCCGAGGTCGAGAAGTTCGCCGGCGTGGCCACCTTCCTGGCGGAGGCGGTGGAGAGCGACGTCCAGCTTTTCATATAGAGGCCGGCCCGGCCCTGAGGGCGAGATTTCGTATGGCGGATAAAAAGGTGGATTGCATAGGGCTCTACTGCCCGGTGCCTATCGCCCAGGCCGCGGAAGCGATAAGGGCGGTCGGCGAGGGTGATACGGTTACGATTCTGGCCGACGACCCGGGCGTGGAGAGCGACTTCCCGAATTGGTGCCGGGTGACCGGCCACGAGCTGGTCTCGATGGCTAAGACCGACGAGGGGTATGAGATAGTTATCCGGAAGAGGTCGCGCGGCGGTTAAAGGGGGAGGCCGACCGATATTCACCCGGGCGTCGGCGAACGGCGCGGCGCAGGTTCGTAGGGGCCCCCCGCGGGGCTTTATTTTATTTCGGCCGAGGCCGCCGGGTCGAAGGGGTTGGTACGGACGGCCAGCGAGAAAAGGTACGGGTAAGCCCGTTGGAGGTGTTCCATATATTTAAGCCACTCGCCGATGGTCCGGGCGTACGCCCGCCGGACGTCGCCGGCGAGGTGCTCGTAGTCCGCGGCGGGTAGGCCGTGCACGTCGTCGCGGTGGGCCAGCTCTTCGGTGAGGTGGGTTACGGCCCACAACAAGTCGGTGAAGGATTCGTGCTCCAGCAGGTTGGGGTTCTCCAGCAGCCGCAGCAAGAATTCCCTTTTAACGAGGAGGAAGGCCCGGTGGTCGACTAGGGCCTCGGGGGTGGGTTCGATGGTGTAATCGTATGCGGCCATACGTTTGCCGGCCTGAAGGAAATCGCGACGGGTCCATCCGTTTTTCACCAGCAGGTTTTGCCGGACTTCGTCGAAGTCCTCGTCGAGGGAGATGAAGCTTTTCAAGAGGTCGGTTCCCACTTCGCTGAAAAAGGCGCCGATGACCATATTCAATTTGTTGAGGAGGGCGCGTTTTTCCCGGTGGCTGAGCAGCCGGTGGATGATGACGGTGACCAATAAGACCTCTATCGGCACGAAGGCGACGTCCCCCAGCAAGTAGACGAAGATGTGGTGGGCGTCGCGGAAGACGAGGAAGTGAAGCAGGTACAACAGCGCCGAAAGGACGACTAGCGCCACCGCCGTATATATTAACCAATTAGCGCGTTTCATATAGCCGGTCCTCTTTTTTGGTGGTTTTTCCGGATAGACTATAATATAATTTACGCGGCGATACGATATGGTAAAAAGGCGTCAACGTAAACGGATAGGGAGGAAATAGCGAACGGGTAGTTCGTCGTTTTTGGTGACATAAGGTGCGCGGGTAGGGGTCGGCGAGCGCGTAATGAAGAAATTATTCACATACGGTTTGGTAGCTTTAGTGGCCGCGGCCTGGGCGACGGAAACGACGCCCGAAGCCGCGGCCTTCTTCAACGACGGCGTGGCCAAGGCTAACGCCGGCCAATACGACGAGGCGATAGCGGCGTTCGAGAAGAGCCTGAGCCAGGACCCGAACCTGGTCGAGGCCCACGAGTGGATCGCGCATATTTTGATATTGCGAGGGGATTACGACGGCGCCATCGAGCGATACCAACGGATCGTGGCCCGCCGCCCCTCGGCCGATTCCAAGGTCAACCTCGGCCTGGCGTATCTGCGCGTGGGCAACGCGGATATGGCGGTCAAGACGTTGTCGAGCGCGGTCGCCGCGGACCCGAATAATTCCAACGGATGGAACAATCTCTCCATCGCCTACCTGCGGCAAGGTAAAGTCGCGGAAGCGCGCGACGCCGCGGAGCGGGCCCTGGCGCTCAACCCCAAATTTTCGCCGGCGCACGTCAACCTCGGCAACGTCGAGCTTCGCGAGGGCAACGCCGCGGCCGCCGTCGCCGCTTTCGAGAAAGCCATAGCTTTGGACGCCGAGCAGGTCGAAGCTTATTACGGCTTAGCGGAAGCCTATAATTATTTGGGTGAAGAGGGGAAGGCCGGCGATTATTACGTGGCGTACCTGAAACGCGCCGGCCAGGACCAGGCCCGGCGCGAGACGGCGGTCAAATGGCTCTGGGAGCACGGCCGGGGGGCGGAGGTTCCGAGATAGCGTCGCGCCGCCAACGCCGCCCGGGGATGCCGTTCGAAGTGGTCGTGGGGCGGAATAGCGTCAGGGCGGCGCTTGCGGCCGGGACCCGCAAAGTACGTACGGTGGTGGTGGACCGGGACAGCGCCGGCCGAGCGGTTGACGAGATAAAGCGGCTGGCGCGGGCGGTGGGCGCGGAGTTGAACGTAACCTCGAGCCAGGAGTTGACGAGACTCGCGGGGGGAGATTTTCACCAGGGCGTCGCGGCGTACGTCGCCAGGATGCCGACGCCCGCGTGGGAGGAGCTTATGGCCGCGCCCCGAGCCGGCCGGCCGTTCATCGTACTCGACCACGTGGAAGACCCGCGCAACCTGGGCGCGGTTGTTCGGTCGGCGGCGGCATTCGGCGCGGGGGGCGTTTTCTTCCCGCCCCGGCGCCAGGTCCGGGTTACCCCCACGGTGGCGAAGGTGGCGGAGGGCGGGTTGGAATACGTGCCGGTCGTACCGGTGAGCAGCGTCTCTCAGTTCCTGCGGCAAGTAAAAGACGTCGGCGTTTGGCGGTACGGCTTGGAGGGGGACGGCGAGGCGCGAATGGGAGAAATCGAATTCGGGGAGGGGGCGGCGTTCGTCCTCGGCGGCGAGGGGGTCGGCTTGAGCGCCGCCGCGCGGAAAGAGTGCGACGTCGTCGTCGCCATCCCGCTGGCCGCCGGCGTTTCGTCGTTGAACGTGGCCGCGGCGGCGGCCGTAGCCCTTTACGAGTTTCGGCGTCGGCGGCCGTTGGCCGAAGGCGTAAGCCGAAAGGGGTAAAAACGTGAAACTAAAGGCATTATTAACCGGCTTATCGTTCATTGCCGTGAGCGGGGCCTTTCTGATAATCGGTTGCAGCCCGTCGGGGAAATTCGGCAGCGCGATAACTATTACCGAAGAGACCGCCATAGCCGCCATCCTGGACAACCCGGCGTCTTTCGAGGGCAAGACGGTTATGGTGAGGGGCCAGATCATGACGGTGGACGACGACGGCCTCGGCTTCCAATTGGACAACGGCGTCGGGAGCTTGCTGTACGTAAAGGTCGCGGGCGATTTCAAGATCGCGCAGGGCGCGAAATACCACCTCACTGCGGCCGAAGGCAAGGTCCGGTTCGATAAGGATACGGAGAAGCCCAGTCTGGCGGCTTCGGGCGTCGAAGTCAAGTAGGTCGCTCCTTTACGGAAGCCGGCGCCGGCCGGGCCGCGCCGGCTTTTTAATTTTCCGGGCCCGGGCGTCGTGTTAATATCCCGCGTGGGCGCTATAGGCGAAATCCTCCGCCACAGGTACGTCTTGGCGTTGGCCGCGTTTTTGGCCGCGCTTTTTGCCGCGAGCTTCCTGATGCCGCCCGCGGCGCGCGCGCTGGCGCGCTTCTTCGCGTATATGTCGCTGGCCTCCAATACTATACCGCTGCCGGCCACGCCGGTGGTGATATATATGGGGCGGGGATACCCCTGGTTCGCGGTGGCTATCTTGGGCGCCGCGGCTACGTCCCTCGCCAACCTCCTCGATTACGAAATCTTCTCGAGCATCTTCAAAACGAAGCTCCTGCGAAAGATAAAAGAAAGCGAACACTCGCAGGCCAGCATAAGGACCTTTTCGCGCGTGGCGTTTCCGGCGCTGGTGGCCGTAAACGTCGTCCTCTTCTCGTGGGACCTGGTGCGGCTGGTCGCGATCGCGGCTAAGTACTCGCGCGTCAAATACGTCGCGGCGACGTTTATAGGTCGGACCGTACGATACGCGGTCCTGGCCGCGGCCGGGGAGTTCTTCGAGCCGCCGCTGTGGGCCATAGGCGTCGTGGCCGTCGTGTTGGCGCTGCCGGCGCTCGTGTCGTGGGCGCGGTCGCGCGCGCGGAGGGCCAAAGGCCAAGGCGGCTGAGTTTTAGGCACGCGCGTTTCCGCGAGCCAAAGCGTTTGCTTTTCGGGGGGGGGGTGCTATAATATTAACGGGTACGAGGTGGAGTACGGGGTTTTGCCGGCGGAAAGGAGGCGTTTATGGCGCGGATAACGGTACTCGCACTCGCCCTGACGGCTATCGTCCCGGCGTTCGGGGCGGAAGCCGAACTTAAATGGGACAACGGGGCTAGCTCGTACGCGGTCAACGGCCCGGGTCGCGGCGCGTATTTCGGCAACGACGTCGACGTCGCGACGTTGAAAACTAAACATGTTTCGGTCAAAAAGTTTCGGGTCTATACTACCGATGATTGGCCCAACGGCCGATGGGAAGGCATGTACTTAACTCTTTACGATTTCCGCGGCGTCCCGGCCACGCAGATTTGGCCCACGGGCGGCGGTCACGCGTTCTTCAAGCCGGCGGGGACCGGCTGGAACTGGTACGACTACTCGCTCGATTTTCCCCTCGCGCGGACGGCGTTCCTGGCTGCGGCCGACGCTATCTACAACTGGCCCAATTGCGACCCGCTGATGGCGGATACGAACCCGGCGCCTCGGCGCCACTCTTGGGCCTATTACCAAGGCTCTTGGGCCCCCCTCGACGGCCCGTACGGTTATTCGAATTTGATGCTGCGCGTGGTAGTGGAGACCGAGGCTGCGTACCCGGGGGTCGCGCCGTCGTCGTGGGGCCGGATTAAGGGTTTGTATTATTAATCGATATTCGGATTACAATTCTTTGCTTAAGGCGGCGCGAGCCGCCTTTTGCCTTAATTTAGCCGCGGCTTTTGTTCTTGATTTCGCCGCCGCGATTGGTTATACTGGCGCCGAACAAGGTAACGATGCGTCGCGCCCAGGCGCGGCTTAAGGAGTGCTCCGGCGTCAGGAGGAGCTATGGCCTTCAAAGACAAGGTCCGGGAGTTTATGTTGGAGCAAACCATCAATCGGATGGCGACGCTCGTCTCCAAGGGCGACCCGGACAAGAATTTAAAGCGCATAATAAAGCTCGGCGAGAAGATAACCACGGACCCGCTGTGGGTGGACGCCATCCAGGGCTTCAAGTATCGCCTGGAGATCAACCACCCGCTGATGGAGATCGCGCGGCGCTTCATGAAGGAGTTCCATCCCAACGTGCGCCGGCGCCTCCTGGCCAACCTGGTGGTGAAGGAGGGCCTGGTCGGAGCCGACAAGCGCCACAAGGTCGAGGAGGAGATCGGTTTCTACCCGCCGACGCTTCTCGTCATATCGCCGACGATGCGCTGCAACATAACCTGCACCGGCTGCTACGCGGCGCAATACCCCAAGAAGTACGAGATGGAGCCGGAGCTCATCGACCGCATCTTCACCGAGGCCAAGGAGATCGGCATTCACCTCATCGTCATCTCGGGCGGCGAACCGCTCTTCCACCCCGACATGATGGACCTCATCGAGAAGCACGCCGACATCGGCTTCCAGATGTATACCAACGGGACGTTGATAGACGAGAAGATGGCGAAGCGCATCGCGAAGGCCGGGAACCTGGTGCCGTGCATAAGCCTGGAAGGCCTTAAGGAGGAGACCGACAAGCGCCGCGGCGAGGGCGTCTTCCAGAAGTGTTCCGAGGCGTTCGATTACATGAGGAAGGAAGGGGTCTGCTTCGGCTTCAGCGCTACCTGCACCCGCTACAACCTCGACTCCATAACGAGCCCGGAGTTCGTAGATTTCGTGGAACGGAAGGGGTGCACGTTGGGGTGGTACTTCATATATATCCCCATAGGCCGCGAACCGGATACGTCGCTCATGCCGACGCCGGCGCAGCGTTATACGATGGGCGCGCGCATCCGGCGCATCCGCGAGACCCGCACCGTCTTCGCCGCGGACTTCTGGAACGACGGCCCCCACGTCGACGGCTGCATCATGGGGGGCAAACGCTATTTTCACATCAACGTCCACGGCGACGTGGAGCCGTGCGTCTTCGCCCAATTCACCGTGGACAACGTCCGCGACAAACCGCTGGTGGAGTGTCTACGGAGCGACTTCTTCCGTCAGTTCAGAAACCGCCAGCCGTTCAGCAAGGACCTAAGGCGGCCTTGCGCCATCATCGATAACCCGTCGGTGCTCCGGGATTGCGTCCAACTGGGCAACGCCCGGCCGTCGTATCCCGAAAATATCAAGCTCGTGACGGAGCTGGCGGAAGACCTCGACGCCTACGCGGCGAAGTTCGAGGCCGAGGTGGACGAGTACAGCAAGAGGTACGACGGCGACCCTTATCGCGAATTCGGCCAAGTCGAGCAAAGGGGATGGGTGCCGCCGTCGAAAGAAAAGCAAAGGGTTAAAGCCCGTTAGGACGTATTTCGCGCCATGAGAAAAACCCGCCGCCCGGCGGGGTTTTTTGTTTAGAAGCCTTGATTTTAAATTGTCGTTTGTTATACTTCGCGGGGAGGGCGCAACGGCGCCGAAGACAACGCAGGAGGAAAGATGCGCACGTTTATTTTACTAGCGATAATCGCGGCCGCCGCGCCGTGCGCCTTGGCGCAGGAAGCGCCCGCGCCCGGACGGCCCGCTTTGACCTTTATGCCCTTGGCCGACGAGTCGCCCGGCGGCGGCGCGGAATTGCCCGCCGTTCCCGGCATGCCGTTCGACGTCGAGGCGCCGATGCCGTGGCTCGGCGACGGCATTGCCGCTTTGTTGGAGCTGGCGCTCGAGCGTTCCGCGGCCGTCAATCTCGTATCGCGGGCCGACCTGGCGCTAGCCCTAAAAAAACGGCGGGATATCGAACTCGCGCCGGATACCCCCGTCGGCGACGTTAGCGACGTCGCGCGGCGAGAAGGCGTGACGCACGTCGTGGCCGGGTCTTTCTTCAAAGACGGCAAGACGGTCGAGTTTAAAGTAAGGGTTTGGCCCGTCGGCGAAGAAGCGCTCCGCGTCCCCCAGCTCGAGGGTTTGGACGAGAGTAAGGCCGAACTGGAGCGCTTGAGCGGCGAGCTGACGGAATTGGCCGGGGAGTTGACGGCGCTTATGACGGACCCCTCCCGCGCTTGGGACGAGAAGAAAGGCCGCGCGGCCCAGCTCCGCGACGAAATGGCGGCGAGGGGTAAGCGGATAGCCGAAATCGGCGTGGAGATGAGGGGCGCCGTCCCCGGCGATTTCGCCGTCGAGGTAAACCAGCCGCGGTTGGAGGAGTTATCCCGACTGGCCGAGGAGTTGTCCCGAGTTCTTACGGCCCCCGCGATTAACTTGGACGAGAAAAAGCGCCGGTCCGAAGAAATAAGGGCCGAGATGCACAGGAAGGCCGAGGGCGTGGCGGAAGCGGTAGCCGTTATCCCGAAAGGGCGTTCCAAGGAATTCACCGGGACGGTAGACGACTTATTCGCGTTGGTCGACGACGCAGCCAGGTTTGTACTCGAGGCCGCGGACGCCGATACGGCGGGTTTCATAGCGCGCCGACCCACCTCGGATATGGAGGCGTTCAAGTGGTTCGCCAAGGGCGCGTCCCGATACTACACCGGCGAGCAGATCAGCTTCTTCTTACGCGCGGTGGAAAAGGACCCCGCGTTCGCCGAAGGCCATTTGCGTTTGGCCGCGGCGTACCTCAAGGAAAAATCATACGGGGACGCCGAACCGCAATTCGAAGAGTCCCGCGGCCTGGCCGATTTTTACCCCTCGGCCCCGGTGGGTTTAGCTGCTATCTCGCGCAAGGACGAGCCGGAGAACACGGAGGCGGCCGCGGCCTTATACCGGGAAGCGCTCGCTATCGACCCCTCGTATGCGCCGGCTTTCGACGGCCTGGGCGGGACGTACTTCGCCGCCGGCGATTACGCCACGGCGCGCGGGGACTACGAGAGGTTCGTCGCGGCCTGGCCGACGAACAAGGACGGGTATTACGCGCTGGGCAACACGTTGTGGCTTATGGGTAAGGACAGCCCGGAGTGGAAGTCTCTTCTCCAGGCCGCGATCGAGTCCTACGAGAAATCGTTATCCATCGACCCCGATTTCGCGGCTTGCCATTACAACCTGGCCTCGGTCTATAAGATCTTCGAGGACGTGGAAAAGGCCAGTTACCATTACGTACAATACATCGAACTCGAGCCCGCATCCGAGAAAAGCAAAGACGTAGTCGAGACGGTTCAGGGTTGGCTTCCCAAATTCGCCCCGGGTTCGACGATACGGGCGGAAGTCGAGGCGGCCATAAACGAGTGGAAGGCGAAATACGGCTCGGAATGACATGCGCCCGGGCGCGGTATGCGAAAGGGGCCCTTTTAGGGGGCCCCTTTGGCGTAAGCCGCTCGGCCGACGTTAACGTATAAGAACGAGCGTCCTGGTGGAGGGGGGAGCGTTCTTGGTGGCGCGGAGGCTCGCTAGATACACGCCGCTGGCCACCGGCACGCCCCGGCTGTCGGTGCCGTCCCATTCGACGATATAAGTGCCGGGGGCTTTGGCCTCGCTGACCAGGGTCCGTACCAGTTTGCCGGATATGTCGTATACGGCGATCGCCGTCACGGCCTCCGCCTCGCCGCTTTCGGCTTCGGCTACTTCGTACGCGATGCTAATCTGCGTCGTAAAGGGGTTGGGGTAGCACTTCGTTATCGCACTTCGGGCTTGGGTGGCGCCCCCGCCCACCGCCCGTATGGATTTGGGGCCATAGGTATAGGATTCGCCGGAGGAGAGGCGCTCTTCGAGTTTATAATAGTAAATTACCCCGTTGTCGACTTTGTCGTCGTTGTAGCTGTAAGAAGCGGTCGGTTGCTCTTCCACGTTCGCAATCTCGTAATAGAGGACCTTTCCGCCGACGGCGTCCTTTACGCCTTTGAAGATAACCCACCCCAGGCGCCCCGCGCGCCGGTCGGCTTTCCAACGAACGGTGACGCCGCCGCCGCGAGAGGATAGTTCGAACGTCTGGCGCGCGGCTGCCGGCGGGAGGTACTTGCCGGTGCGCCAGTGGTTGCCGCCGTACATGGGCCAAGGGTTGACCGTAGGGTCGTACGCCGCGTCGGTGCGACAGACCTCGACGTAGCCGTTCTGGGAGGCCACGACGAGGTCCATAAAGCCGTCGTCGTCCACGTCCGAAGCCGCGGGCGCCGACGTAATGCCGTTCCCTTGTAATTTGAGGGGGAAGCCCTCGGTTAACGCGCCGTTTTTTTCGAAGGCGAGGAGAGACCCGTCGTACGTCGCGACCAATATTTCCGGAAGGCGGTCGCCGTCGGCGTCGATTATCAACGGCGCCGCCGCTACGGTGCGGTTTAACTGTTTGGGGAATCCGGGCCGCGGCCTACCGTCGGCGTCGAAGGCCCCGATAGTCGCGCTATCGATGTGCGTGGCGCCGGCGACGAAGACCAAGGTCAATTCGCCGCGTCCTTCCACGTCGCCCACGGCCGCCGGTACGGTGACGGGCTTAGGCCCGAGCGACTGCGGCCAACCCGCCCGCACGCCCCCCGCGGCGTCGAGCACGTACGCCGAGCCCGCGGTGGTGCCCACTAAAACTTCGGTCCGCCGGTCGTCGTCGACGTCGGCCAATACCGGCGCGCCCACGACCTTGCCGTCCACCGTAGCGGGCCAGCCCGGAACGGCCCCGCCGGAAGTGGTGAAAGCGTAAACCTTCCGGTCGGACGCGACGACTACTTCGGGCTGGTAGTCGCCGTCTAGGTCTCCCACCGCCGGCGGCCCCGCCGACGCCTCTTCGAGCGAAACCGGCCATCCGCCGATAGCCGTGCCGTTACCGTGAAAGCCGTACACGTTGGCCCCCGCAGCGGCGAATACTTCGAGGCCGCGGTAACTCGTAAAATCTTGGACCGCGGGCCCGGCGGGCCCGGCGCCAAGGTCTTTAGGCCATCCCGCTACCAGTATCCCCCGCCGGTCGAAGGCGTGGAGGCGGCCGTCGGCGAAAACGGAGATTACCTCCAATAGTAAGTCGCCGTCGAGGTCGGCAAGGGCGGGAGAACAACGTTCGCCCTGTTGAGAGCCGGTGGCGACGGGAAAACCGGCCAGCGACTGACCGCGGGAGTTGAATAAATTCAGTTCCCCGTCCCAGGCGACGATGGCGATTTCCCGCCGGCCGTCGCCGTCGACGTCCGCAACCGCGGGCGACGAACCGTGGTAGGAACCCGTAGTTACGGGCCAGCCTGGAAGATAACGCAATTCGGCGGCCGCCACCAAAGGCGCCGCGGCCGCCAACACCACCGCGCAAAAAATTGCCAAGCGCGTTATGTGCTCTTGTCGGGCCACTTCTACCTAAACCGATTATACTAGAAAACGGCCTCGATTTCCAGTTTTAAATTGTGGCCCCGGTTTTCTTCAAAATCCTCCGTGGTTTTTAAGTCGTAACTCGGGTCCCACCAAACCTCTTCGTAGGTCAGGTCGAGTTTTACGCTTTCGTTCGGCGCGTACGACAGGTGGGGGATTAAAGCTACGCTTAGTATGGTGTCTTCCCGAACGGTGGTTTTCGGGTCGTCCCCGGCGCGACGGTTGGGATTGACGTAGCGGCCGCCCGCGCCGATAAATAAATTTTCGGTAATGAAGAATTGCGGTTCGCCGTAGAGGAGCAAGGAGTCGTTCGTGTCTATGCCGTCGCCGAACGTACTGTGGTAGTTGGCTCGCCAGGCTTCGTATAACAGGGCGCCGCGGAACCATAACCGGGCCGGGATCACGCGTACGCCGAAATCGGGGTAAATCTGGATGAGTTTGCCGCCGGTCGGGTTTTCGATGCCGCGCTCGTCAGCGAAGGCGTGAAACGCCGCGACGCCGTACAAGTCCCACGCCGAGAACTTCCACGAGGTCTCCACGCCCGCGTGAACGGCGTCTCCCAACGTACCCAGCTCGCCCCGGGGCTCGGGCGCCAGCGCTTTCTCGCGCCAATAAAGTTGCCGCCAGAACTTGGGGATAGCCGGCGCGTAGTGGGTATCCCAAAGCGATTTCAGGTCGTACGTCCTCCCCTCCGTCGCAAAGAACAGGCCGAAGTTTCGGACGCGGCAGCTGGCCGCGACGACGGCCTGGTGCTCGAGCCCCGCCCCCGCGTCCAGCGCCGCGGCCGCCGGCCCGAATTCGCGCGCCACGCGCACGCCGAACGGGTCGAGGTACGCCACGAACGAGACGGGGTCGATGCGGTTGACGAGCTGGTTGTAGTACCCGCCGTGGCCGTAGCGCACGTCGAAGCCGCCCACCGTCACGTCGGTTTCGCGCCACAAATCGTATAACTCCACGTTGACCTGTTCCAGCGAGCCGTAGACGTACTTGCTTTCGCCAGTTTCGTCCAGGCGGTACGTGCCCTCCGCGGGCTCGAGGAGGGCGTAGCGATAAAATTTCGTTTGCTTGCGGTCGTCGAACGTGAACTCGAGGTTGCCGGCTGTGTTCTCGTCGAAGATGGCGCGTATCCCTACGTCCGCCTCCAGGCGAAAATTATACGTGGGGTCGCCGTCCTTTATAATTTCGTCGGCCCGGCCTTCTTCTCCGGGCGTTTCCGGCGTAGCCATCGGCCCGACGTCGCCTTCGGCGAAGTCGTCGATTACGGCCCCGTAGAGGTGGCCGTGGACCTCGACCTCCGCGGCCCAAGCCGCGGTAACCATGAGGACCGTTAGACATGCAGTTGCCACCGAGCGAGCGCCCATAAGACTTTTCTCCTTTATAAATTTGCCCTTATCATATTCAAGGCGTTGCGAAAACTCTCCGTCGCGGCGCCGTCAAATAGGACGAAGACGACGCGTTTAAGCCGCGGCGTCGCGCGTGCGGAGAGGTACTTTACGGTTTCCGCGAGCATGACGGCCGCCACCGATTCGTACGGCATCCTTCCCACGCCGGTGCCCAACGCCGGGAACGCCATCGACTTCAGGCCGACGGACTCGGCGTCCGCCAGCGCGGCCCTCGTCGCCCGGGCAATGGTCCCGGCGTCGGTCTTCCGGTCTTCCCCCATTACGGCCGCGTGGATGACGAATTTCGCCGGCAAAAGGCCCGCCCGGGTGCGGACCACTTCGCCGAGGCCGATGGGGGCTTTTTCGAGCGCCTCGCGCTGCACGGTGGCCCCGGCCCGCGTCGCGATGGCGCCCGCGACGCCCGCGCCCATTATAAGCGAAGTGTTGGCCGCGTTCACGATGGCGTCGCCGCGCCAACCGGTAATGTCGCCTTGTTCGAGTTCGATAATCGTTTCGCCGATGAACAGCTTATCGCCCACGGATTTACCCCCGATTAGTCGCGCCGTCGACGGCGGCGTTACTCAGAAACAGGCGGTCACGAAGGCGTAGGCCTTATCGTAAATTAAATAATCCCCCCAGTCGCGGCTGTCCAGGTCGACGCCCGAGGCCATTTTGAACGCGTAGTCTTCGCCGAATTTATATTCGAGCGAAATCGGGACCCGGTTCTGGGCTTTGTCCCTATCCAGCGTTTCGCGAGAACCGGTATCGAGATTAATTATTCCGATGTCCATAACTTCGCCTATATATCCGGTCTCCAGGTATAGTTGGCGCCAGGTCCGGAGCCGCCACAGGAGGTGGTATACCCATTCCGTCTTTTCGTAATGGTAACTTTGGGATGGCCGGTCGGCGAAGTTGAAGCGGCGAGTTTGACGTCGGCGCTCGAGGCCGGCGCGAACGCGGTGGCGACCCGGCGGTTGATAGTACACGCCGCCGCCGTGCGAGGCGAGCGTCAACCGGCCGTCGTAGTTTTCCTCCAACCGGACCTCGCCCAGCGGCGGGTCCGTGAGCCGCCGAGTCTCCTCCCATTCGTTGGCTTCGCCCCGGTAGTATGCTTCCAGGTTAACCGGCAACTTCTTCCAAACGGTCGCCGCGCCGTACCGCTCGGCATAGCGCCGTGCCCAGTCGGGCCGCTGGCCGTAAAAGTAAGTGTAATATTTCGTCGACGGCGTCCTCCAAAAACCCTCGCCCGTGATGCTGAAACCGAGGGGGAAGGACCAACGCCCGGCCGCCTCGTAGCGCCGGGGGTTTTGCCGGAATATCTCCTCGTAGCCCTCGTCGTATTTCGAGCGCTGGAAAGAATAGTTGTTGTCGAAGTCGATGGCGGTGTAGCGGACCTCGACGTAGCGCTCGCGGTCATAGCGGAACTTGGCCGAGAAACCGGCGTCGGAGTATCGTTTCCAGAACGCCGGGTCCGTCCGCAAACTCAGTTTGAACCACCGCCATATGCCGAACTCGAGTTCGAATTCGTTGAGTTGGCGCTCGTCCCACAACGGCTCGAGCCCCTCGTAGCGGTCA
>Ga0153916_10000159_pt1 | contig 40301 bp, 32 predicted proteins | sample Opewatmetagenome_FD_109642 | JGI IMG/M metagenome (GOLD analysis project Ga0153916, IMG submission 109642) | Freshwater wetland microbial communities from Ohio, USA - Open water 3 Core 3 Depth 4 metaG | ecosystem: Environmental > Aquatic > Freshwater > Wetlands | place: USA: Ohio, Lake Erie...
CACCTGGGACTCATTCAATCCCGGCAGGCTGGATCAACATCTCTATCCGTTCTACCGGAAAGGGCTGGAGGACGGCACGCTGACCGAGGAGCGGGCCCGGGAGCTCCTCCAGGCGTTCTGGATCAAGTTCAACAACCAGCCGGCGCCGCCCAAGGTCGGTGTGACGGCTGAGGAAAGCGGGACCTACACCGATTTTTGTCTGATCAATCTCGGCGGGGTCAAGCAGGACGGATCGGACGCCGTCAACGATCTCTCGTTCCTCATCCTCGACGTCATCGAAGAGATGAGGCTCCTCCAGCCGAGCTCGATGGTCCAGATCAGCAAGAAGACGCCGGATCATTTCCTGCGGCGGGCCCTGCGCATCGTCAAGACCGGTTTTGGCCAGCCCTCGATCTTCAACACCGACGCCATCGTCCAGGAGATGATGCGGCAGGGGAAATCCCTTGAAGACTCCCGCCTGGGCGGGGCCAGCGGCTGCGTGGAGGCGGGCATTTTCGGCAAGGAGAACTACAACCTCACCGGCTACTTCAACCTCCCCAAAGTCCTTGAGGTCGCGCTCCATAATGGAGTCGACCCGAGGACGGGAAAGAGGATCGGCCTGCAAACCGGGGACCCGGCGGCCTTTGCCGGTTACGAGGAGCTCTTCGCGGCCTTCCGCAAGCAGGTCAATCATTTCATCGACATCAAGATCAAGGGCAACAGCATCATCGAGAGGATCTACGCTGACTATATGCCGACCCCGTTTCTCTCCCTGCTCGTCGACGACTGCATCGCCCGCGGTAAGGACTATCACGACGGCGGGGCCAGGTACAACACCTCCTACATCCAGGGTGTCGGCGTCGGCACCCTAACCGATGCCCTGACAGCGATCAAGTACAATGTCTATGACCAGAAGACGTTGTCTATTCCCGAGATCCTCCAAGCCCTCGAAGGCGACTTCAGCGGCCGGGAGGTCCTCCGCCAGAGGCTGGTCAACAAGACCCCAAAATACGGCAACGATGACGACTACGCCGACACGATCATGGTCTCGATCTTCGATCTCTATCATGACGCCGTGAACGGCCGGCCCAACACCAAGGGCGGTACCTACCGGATCAACCTCCTGCCGACTACGGTCCATATCTATTTCGGGAAGGTCACGGGCGCCACCGCGGACGGCCGCAAGGCCGCGGAGCCGCTCTCCGAGGGCGTTTCGCCCGTCCAGGGCTCGGACCGGCACGGCCCCACGGCGGTCATCAAGTCCGTGTCCAAGATGGACCATCTGCGGACGGGCGGAACGCTCCTCAACCAGAAATTCACTCCCCAGTTGCTGTCGACCGAAGAAGGGATCGGCAAACTGGCCCACCTCGTCCGTTCTTACTTCAAGCTCGACGGTCATCACATCCAGTTCAACGTGGTGACGGCCGACACCTTGCGGGAGGCGCAGAAACATCCGGAAAAATACCGCGACCTCATCGTCCGGGTCGCCGGCTACAGCGATTATTTCGTCGACCTCGGCCCTGAGTTGCAGGAAGAGATCCTCCGCCGCACGGAGCACGCCTCTTTCTAGGCGTCCTTCCCGCAGGCTCCTCGGTCAGCAATTCCGCCGGGTTGAATTCTCCGCTCCAATCTGGTATAGGCTATTCGTCGTTGTCGCCCAAAAAGGAGAAGCCATGTTCGAAGCCAAGACCTATATCCAAAGAAGAACGCTCCTCAAAAAGGCCCTGAATTCAGGACTCGCTCTTTTCTTGGGCAACGAAGAAAGCCCGATGAACTATCAGGCCAACACGTACCCCTTCCGGCAGGATAGCTCTTTCCTTTATTTCTTCGGGCTGGATACGCCCGGACTCGCCGCCATTATCGATGTCCAGGCCGGGACCGATACGGTCTATGGCGACGATATCACGCTCGAAGACGTGATCTGGATGGGAGAGCTGCCCAAGCTTAAGGACAGGGCGGCCGAGGCGGGTATCTTCATGACGGCCCCTCTGTCGAAATTGCAGGAAACGATTGCCGACGCCAAGAAGCAGGGCCGTCCTATCCACTATCTTCCGCCTTATCGCCCCGAGTCATTGGCCAGACTTTCCGGGCTGCTGGGTGCGCCGCCTCAAGAAATAAAGAAAAACGTGTCCGCCGAGCTGATCAGGGCGGTTGTGGCCCAGCGGTCGGTCAAGAGTGAAGAGGAAATCGGGGAGATGGAAAACGCCCTGGCCGTCACCCGCAAAATGTACCTCTCCGCTTTGACCACGGTCCGTCCCGGGCTCTACGAGAGGGACATCGTCGGCGCGGTCGATGGGATCGCTTTGGCCCATGGTCTGCAGACGGCCTTCCCGACCATCCTGAGCGTGAACGTGCATGTCTTCCATAATCCTCACCACCACAACAAGCTCCCAAAGGGACGCCTGCTGGTCATGGATGCGGGGGCCAGCTCGGCCCTCGGATACGCTTCCGATATTACCCGGACCATCCCGGTGAGCGGTATTTTCACCCAGAAACAGAGGGGGATCTATGAGATCGTCCTGAAAGGGCAGCTGGAGGCTATAGCCTCGATGAAACCGGGCATCAAGTATAAGGATATCCACCTGTCCACGGCCAGGACGATGGCCAAGGGACTCAAAGATCTCGGGCTGATGAAAGGCGACGTCGAAGAGGCGGTCGCGGCCGGCGCCCATGCGCTCTTCTTTCCGCACGGCCTCGGGCACATGATCGGCCTCGACGTCCATGATATGGAAGGACTGGGTGAGAATTATGTCGGCTACGACACGACCGTTTCGAGGAGCCCCCAATTCGGGCTGGCCTACCTGAGGATGGCCAGGGAGCTCCGGCCGGGATTCGTCCTCACAGTCGAGCCCGGGATCTATTTTATCCCGGCGCTCATTGATCAATGGAGGAGCGAAAAGAGGCTGACTGCCTTCATTGACTACGCCAGGGTCGAGGAATACAGGGATTTCACCGGCATCCGGATCGAAGACAACGTGCTCATAACCAAGGACGGGAGACGCGTCCTCGGCCGGCCTATCCCGAAGAAGGTGAAGGACATCGAAAATACGATGGCCTCGGCTTCGAGGAAGTGATGAAGATCGCCCTCATCCAGCAGCACGCCTCTCCCGACCAACGGGACAATCTGCAGCGGGGAAGGGAGGCGTTCCGCAAGGCCGCCCGCGCCGGCGCCGACCTCATCGCCTTTGCCGAACTTGGCTTCCTCAGATTCCTCCCTCAACATCCAGTCACCTCCAAGGCCCTCTCCATGGCCGAGCCGATACCCGGGCCCACCACAGAGATGTTCTCGGAAATGGCTCGGGAGTCCGGAGTCGTCTGTATCATCAACCTCCTGGAAAGAGACGGCGAACGGACATTCGACTCCTCTCCCGTGATCGATGCCGACGGCCGGATTTTGGGTGTCGTCCGGATGGTTCATATCATGGAGGGACCTGGTTTCCACGAGCGCGGGTTTTATCACCCCGGCGACAAGAGTTCGCTCGTCTTCGATAGCAGGGCTGGGAGGGTAGGCGTGGCCATCTGCTATGATCGCCATTTTCCTGAATACATGCGAGAACTGGCTCTCCAGGGCGCTGAGGTCGTGGTCGTCCCTCAGGCTGGGGCGGTCGGCGAATGGCCTGAAGGGATCTTTGAGGCCGAGCTGCGGATCGCCGCTTTCCAGAACGGATATTTTGTGGCCCTGGTCAACCGGGTGGGCGAGGAAGAGGTCCACCGCTTTTCCGGCGAGTCCTTCGTCGTCGGACCCGATGGCGGGGTGATCGCCCGCGCCCCCAAGAACGAGGATTGCCTGCTTTACTCAGATTGCGACCTGACCCAAGTCGTCCAGTCGTTCGCCAAGCGGCATTTTCTTCAGGACCGGAGACCCGGATTCTACAGGACGCTGAGACTTTTCGAGTGAAAGCCATGCCGAATTGGTACGTCGTCAACACGAAGCCAAAAAAAGAATTCCAGGTCGAAAAGCTCTTCACCGAGGGGGGGTTCACATACTACAATCCGATCTATAAGCAGGATCAGAGGGTCCGTCCCTTCTTCCCCGGCTACGGGTTTCTGGCCTTCGAATTCCCGGATCAATACCAAATGGTCAAGTACACGCGGGGTATCAAGCGGGTGGTGGGAAACAAAGGAGGACCCATCCCCATCCCCGACGAAGTCATCCAGGAGCTCAAAGCCCGCGAGATCGCCGGTTTGATCGAACTCGAAAAGCACGGGGTGGCGCCTCAATTGGGCGACGAGATTGAAGTCGCCGAAGGCCCCCTCAAAGGCCTGAGAGGGGTTTTCCAGAAGGAAGTCGGTGACAAAGAACGGGTGATGATCCTCCTGAGCTATGTTTCGTACCAAGGACAACTCCTGATCGAGAAAAAGAAACTCAAGAAGGCCATATCATAAGGAGAAGGCTCATGGACATTCCCATGCTCGATCTGAAGGCCCAGTACGCCGCCATCAAGGAAGAAATCACTGAGACGGTCCTGGGAGTCCTAGCGACCCAGAATTTCATCCTGGGGACGGAGGTCAGAGCCCTGGAAGAAGAGATCGCCGCCACCAGCGGTGTCCGTTACGCCGTCGGCGTCTCGTCAGGCTCGGATGCGCTTTTGATCTCATTGATGGCCCTTGGCATCGGTTCAGGGGATGCGGTCGTAACGACCCCCTTTACCTTTTTCGCTACAGCGGGGGCGATCGCCCGGCTCGGCGCCAGGACGATCTTCTGTGATATCGATCCGGACACCTATAACATCGACCCGCCGAAACTTGAAGAGGTCCTCCGCAAGCTCAGAAAGGCGCGCTCTACGGGCCGCGTGAAGGCCATAATCCCGGTCCACCTCTTCGGCCAGGTCGCCGATATGGACCCGATCATGAGGTTGGCCCGGGATCTCGACCTCCCGATCATTGAAGACGCCGCCCAGGCGATCGGATCCGAATATCCGGGCAAGAAGGGAATCCGCCGGGCCGGCTCGATCGGCACTATGGGGACTCTGTCTTTCTATCCGTCCAAGAACCTCGGCGGGTATGGCGACGGCGGGATGGTGCTGACTGGCAGCGCCCCGTTGGCCAATAAGCTCAGGCTTCTCCGTGTTCATGGCGGCGCCGGGAAATATTTATACAAGCTCCTGGGCGGAAATTTCCGGCTCGACGCCCTCCAAGCGGCTGTCTTGCGAGTCAAGCTCAAGCACCTCGATGGATGGCAGCAGAGGCGCAGGGAGCGGGCGTCCTACTATGACCACAAATTCTCTGCCTCCGGCCTCGAGAGCTCCGGGTTGATCAAAACTCCTATTGCCGCCTATAGGGACAGCGGAGCCCGGAACTTCCACACCTATCACCAATACGTTATCCGGGCCAGGGAGCGGAACAAGCTGCAGGAATATCTCAAAACCAGTGGCATAGGGACATCTGTGTTCTATCCCTTGTCGCTTCACCAACAGAAGTGCTTTGCCGATCTGGGCTACAAGCGGGGGGATTTACCTGTCTCGGAGAAAGCGGCCAAAGAAGTCCTTGCCCTGCCCATCTATCCAGAGTTGACCGCGGAGCAGCAGGATGATATCGTCGACCGCATCAAGGAATTCTACGGCTAGGGGGCTAGTGCCCAGCGCCTCAACGGCAGGTGCTGCACGATTTCGTCGAGCAGGATGAGCAGGAGCTGGAGGCGGTCTTGAGGCGGCTTCCGCCGCCCCCGATCCCGAAGGAAGAAAAGAGCTTCCGGACTTCACCGCTCCGGCAGGAGGGGCAGACCACGTTTTTTTCTCCGCCCACACGGACGAGCGACTCGAAGCGGTGGCAGCACTTCTGACAAACAAATTCATAGATGGGCATAGAAAAATATTTTACCAAAACTCTTTCCCATTATCCACCAGCGTCCGACAGGGGAGAACAGAAGCGACAATTGGACGGACGGGAACGCCCCGTGACAGGGCCCGTCCTTATTTCCTCTACGGCTTCGCCAAGGCTACGGCCTCGATCTCGACCTTGGCATCGCGGGGGAGGCGGGCCACTTGGACGGTTGCCCTGGCCGGGAAGGGCGTTTTAAAGAATTCGGCATAGACCTGGTTGACCTTGCCGAAGTCGTTCATGTCCTGGAGGAAAATCGTGGTTTTGACCACGCGGTCGAATGAGCTGCCCGCGGCCTCCAGGACAGCTCCCAGGTTCCGCAAAACCTGCCTCGCCTGGTCCTCAATGGGACCCGCAATGAGTTCGCCGGTCGCCGGGTCGAGAGAGATCTGACCCGAGCAGAACACGAACCCGTTGGCGATGACAGCCTGCGAATAAGGGCCGATGGCCTTGGGGGCCTTGTCTGTCTTGACTTCCTGTTTCATGTCCTCTATTTCTCCTATGTTCCCTGACAACCGGGGTTTAAGGAGCCCCAAGCTGCCAAGCACAAGCAAGGCGTTGCGTCTTCTCATTCCCAGGTCTCCTCGAAAGAGATTCAAGTCAGGACGACGACCTTGACCGGGGGGCTCTCCAGAACGCGTCCACTCCTGACGGCAGTCGCCTTTATTGTAAAGGAACCAGGCCGGAGATTCCAGAAAAAGGAAAAGGGGAACGGGGCTTCTCCAATCTTATCACCGTTGATCCACCATTCGACCTTGGCTATCCCTTCTGTGGCGGGAACCGCCGCCCTCAGCCTGATTCGCTGGTGCTCCATGCGCAGGACAGGGTCGATCTTGAAGGTGTCTCCGCTTCGGGGGAAGGTGACCTCGAAGCGGGCTGAGGTGGGGAGTTCGTCCTTTTCTTTAGCCACGAGGTTGGTACAGGACCTTTCCCGGTGATAGGTGCACATCTGCAGAGGGACGGTGCCGTCGACAAAAACCTCGTTGACCACTCCCGGGCAGGCTTCCGTCGGCTTCAGCCCTGACCGTGGACACACTTTAGCCGTAACAATACCCTCCGGCTCAACGAACCAGGTCCGGGCTTCACCCTTATTAAGAAGCACCATGATGTCCTTGAAAAGGGGGCCGCTGCCGCTGATCCCCGACACGTTGTGCATCGGCTCGCCGTCGAAATTCCCCACCCATACCCCGACGGTGTACCTTGGGCTGTAGCCGACAGTCCAGTTGTCCCGAAAGTCCTTGGACGTTCCGGTCTTGACGGCCACGGAAAAGGGAAAAGTAAGAGGGTTGTGATAGCCGAAAGAGGGAGTCCGGGCATCCTGGTCGGCCAAGATATGGGTGATAACGTAGGCGACCTGAGGCGAGATCACAGGTTTAGCTGCCTCGCGGATCGGCACCGGCTCTTTTTCTCCGTCCTTCCGGAGTAGGCCAACGATGGACCTCTCTCGAAGGTAAGTCCCCTGTCGGGCCAAAGCCGCGTACGCCCTGACAAGCTCGAGAAGACTGACCTCTCCGTTGCCAAGGGTCAGACCGACACCGTAGTACCCGGGGTCCTGCTTGAGGCTGGCGAAGCCGAGCGAATGGAGCCGGAGGTAAAGGAGATCCGGGCCGATCGCCTGGAGCAAGGCAACGGCGGGGATGTTGTAGGAGCAGGCTAGAGCGGCCCGCAGGCTGATGAGACCATGAAACCGGCGGTCGTAGTTCTGCGGCCGATAGCTCCCCTCCATGTTGCCGTATTGAGCCGGAGAATCATCGATAAGAGAGGCCGCCGTCAGCCCTTTCTCCAAGGCGAGGCTATAGGTGAACGGTTTGAGCGCCGACCCGGGCTGGCGCAGGGCCAGGGCGCCGTTGACCTGGCCGGCGTGGGACTCGTCAAAAAAATCACGGGACCCGACCAGGCTCAAGATCTCCCCAGTGCCGTTGTCGAGAACGACGACGGCTCCGTTGCTGACGCCTCGGCCTGACATCCCTCCGAGGTTGTTTCTCAGCAGGATCTCGATCTTCTGTTGAAGCCCGTAATCGAGCGTGGTCTCGATCGCGCTCAGGCCTTGACGTTCCGCCTGAGGAAATTGGCTGAGGACAAAATCGCAGAAGTGAGGCGCCCTGAATCTCTCGGCTGCCGGCAAGAGGAGCAGCTCCTCGGAGCCAGCTCTGTCGCGAGCCGCCTCGGTGACGAACCCCAGTTCCGACATTTTGGCCAGGATATCGACCTGCCGCTTCTTGAGGGCGCTCGGGGCGCGGTAGGGATTGAGGCGAGTGGGGGAGCGGGGGATGGCGGCCAAGAAGGCTGCTTCGGCTAGGCTGAGCTGGGAAGAAGGCTTGTCCATGTAGAGGCGCGAGGCGGCTTCGATGCCGTAGACCTGGTTGCCATAGGAGATCCGGTTGATGTACTGGACCAGGATGTCCTGCTTGGTGAGCGTCCGCTCGAGGCGCAGGGCTAGCCAGGCTTCGCGAAGTTTCGCCCAGATATTCCGCCGGCCCGGATAAAGCGTGCGCACCAGCTGCTGGGTGATGGTCGAAGCCCCGGAAACGACCCCCCCGTGGCGCAGGTTTTGCCGGAGCGCCCGCAGCACTGAAAGGAGACGGACCCCCCGATGGAAAAAGAAAAGCTTGTCTTCGGCCGCTATGGTCGCTTTCAAGAGGTGCGGGGAGACGTCCTCAAGCCTGACCCAACGGCAACGTCCGCCTTCATCGGAAAGAACCTCCCTCAAAAGGACCCCGTCCCTGTCCAGCAGACGCAGGGAGATCACCGGACCGGGCCCGAGCTTGCTCCCGGGAAAAGGCAGAAACGTAGTCAGGAAGGCGATTCCCGGGAGGACTAGCAAGACAATGAGGAAGCGTTTTCTCATTTTGGCTGGGCCACTTGCACGACCTTTTCCTGGCTCCGGCCAAAGACCTCGGGAGCGTACATCTCACCGGCCAGGGTGCCCGGCATAAAGAAGCGCCCAAAGCTCACGGCCCGGGCCAGATAGCGATGGGTGTGGACACCGGCCGGAAGCGAATCGGCGAACAGGAGAACCCGGTCGTCATGCATTTCAAAATGATTAAAGCCCCGCCACCACATCGGCAGGTGCGCCGGGCCCTCTTCTCTAAGGATGAGGAGATCCTCAAAGCTCTCGGTCGCGAATTCGGGGTTCACTGCCTCCAGGCCGGCCGGGAGCGGGTCATCGACAACAATAAAAAGGTATTCCTGGGGCACGGCGACTTCAATGGTGATCACAACAAGGCTGCCGGGGGGAACGGTCTCCAGCGGTTTCCCATCAAGGGACTCGATCCTCTTGACCACGGCGATCCCTTCATCCCTGGGGCGGAGAGCCCGCCGCGGAGCGTAGGTCAGGCGCGAGCCATAATAGAGGAGGCCGGTTCCGTCCTTTTTGACCCGGAGAGCAAGCTTCCTCTCGGAGCCCAGCTTAAGATCGGAAATCTTGAGGCTCGTCCGTTTGACCTCCCGGTCTGCACCGCCGAAACTCGACTCCAGAAGGGTCTTGCCCGCGAGGGTTATCGTGCCCCGGAACTCGGTCAATGATCCTTCAAAGGTGTTATAAAAATCATTCAACGCATAGAACATGAACAGGTTCTCCTGGGTGGAGAACCGCTCCGCGTTGTGCTGCTGTTCAACCAGCCAGCGGGCGATCGCCGGAAGAGAGGGATGCCTGCGTCCAGTCTCGAGGAGAGTCTGCAGAATGAAGGCGGTGGTCCTGGTGTTCGAAGAATAGATCCAGCGACCGGCACCTGGTTCGTCTTCCTCAAAATGGGCGGTCGTCGGAGTGATCTTTATCTTGTTGACCAGCGCTTGAAAAAGCGTATTCTGCGCCGCCGCTGAGCCGTTCCCGTAATAAAGGGCCTTGAGGAGGAGGGCTTGCCCGAACAGCGGCAGGGTCTCTCTCTCGGCAAAGAGCCCTTCGGCAAACGCGGGCTGGGGCCGTTTTGCGAGGGCCAAAAGGTAGAGGGCAAAGGCCTTGGTTGTCTTCCAATCCCCGATTGTGAAGGGCCCCTGCGCCGGGCTCCAGGCCTGACGAAGGAAACCGCTGAGATAGGAAAGGGACCGGTCCAAGCGATTTCTCTCGATATCGAACCCGGCAGCTGCGGCTTTGATCATGGTAAAGGCTGCATAACAGGTCAGGAACGGAGCTTCGGCGCGCGAATCCGGCCACAGGCCGAACCCGCCGCTGTCTTTCTGATAGGAAGTGATCTCCCGCAGGCCCTGAGCGACCGTCTTCCGCACCTCCTCCGGACGCAGCGTTATGATGCCGAAATCCAACAGAACCCGAGGGGCAAGAACGTAGGGGAGGAGCCCGCTCAGACGCTGTTCCAGGCAGGCATAAGGATAGCCGGAGAGTTCGGATAGACTGCCGCTCAAGCCCAGGAGCGCCGAGGATGCGGCCTGGACTTCAATCATGCTGTTTTCCGGATAGATGTCATCCGGGACAAGAATCATCTCCTCTGCCGCGTCCTTGGTCTCGCCTGCGAGAGCGACCGTCTCCGTGGGGCGCGGCAGCTGCAAGGGGATGCCGACTTCGAGTCCGTCGGTCTCATTGCCCATCCGGGCGCGAAAAGAAAAGGAAGCGATACCCGGCGCGATGGCCTCAAAGGCATAAAGAACCTCCTGGCTTTTCCCGGGACCGAGGCGGAACTGGCGCTCCGGCTGCTGCTGGTCATTCATCTGGATGCCTGAAGCCTTGACTCCGAGTATGACATTGCCCTCACTCTCTGAGAAGTTGTGGACGAGAACACCGCCTTCGAAGGCATCGCCGACCCGGGCAAAGCGAGGCAAAGCGGCTTGGAGAAGAAGCTTCTTGGATACTCGGAATGTGGATTCGCCGCGGCCGAAGAGCGAATCCTTTGTCTGAGCGACCGCCATGATGCGGAAGGTTGTCAGGTTGTCGGGCAGCCGGAAGGTAATCTGGGCCTGCCCGTCTTCAGCGGTAACCAGAGAAGGGTTCCAGTAGGCTGTCGACCTGAAGTCGCCACGGAGCTCTACCTCGGCCAGGGCCGTCCCCATAGGAGCGGCCTGGCCTTCGCCGGCACCGCCTCCGGTCTCTTCCCCCTTCTCTCCATAATCCCTGCGGCCGACTACGTGGATCCTCGACTCCGAGGTCCTGACCGATAGGGGGCGTTCGCCGTAGAACACACTGAACGGGTCGGGAGTTTCGTATCCGATAAGATTTAAAACGCCCAGATCGACCACGGCCACGGCCAAAGAAGAGGGGCATCCGGCGCCCCGGCTGTCCCCGACTTTGAACTTCACGGTCACATCTTCCTTTGGCTCATATACCTCTTTATCCTTGTGAATGCCGATGGACAGCCTCTTTTCTGCCGGGTCGACGCTAAGGTTACAGTAGCCGATCTTGAAAGAAGGCTTCCCGAGGTCCTGACTTTCCTCGGCTGCCGCGCCGGACTTTCTCCCCTGGACCAGCAATACCGAGACGAAGACATTGGGGATGTGCTCAGATAGAATGGGGACCTCGATCTGACCGGAGGTCCCCCCGATGTCCATGACCTTGCTCTCCAGCACCAGTTCCCGCTCGATGGTGACCAGGGCCTTCGCCTTTTCGTAGGGGGATTTCACCAGGATCCTGGCGTTCTGCCCTGGCCTGTACCTCTCCTCATCCGCAACCAGCTCGATGGAATCGTCGTCCCGTCTCTCCCAGGGAACATAATCTGCGCCCGTCACATAAAAATAGGTCGTGGTCGTGATCGAATTCCCCAGGCCGTCGGACCCCGATGCCAGCAGGAAATAGAATCCTGTCTTGTCAGGGGAGAAGGTCACTTTCACGGACTCGTTCCTGGTCCGCACCACCTGGCCGGCGACCTCGATATCCTCTTTTTCCGTAAGCCAGCGGAAACGTCCCCCCAGTCCTGCTTGACGCACGGACCGCCATTCCCTTCTCATGAGCTTCAGCCCGACCTTCTTTTCCGGAAGAAGTGCGCCCCCGGGGTCGGAGGCGATGACCTCGAAGCTCAATGTCTCTCCTTTTTTCAGGAATGAAGTCGATGGCCGAAGACCGATATAGTACTCCCCCCGGTGGACCAGAGTCTGGATCCGGTTGGAAATCGAGCGCCGACTGGGGCTGGTCACGGTTGCCTCCAAGACCGCCGTGACGGAATCCCTCTCCTTCTCAGCGCGGACAGGCAGCTTGACTTTACGCTTCCCCTGCGGGTCGAGTGCCGCTTCTCCGGATGCAGCCAGGCGGCTGCTTTCTTCCGTCTCCTCGGCTCCCCAATCGAGCTCATTGCCAAAGATAAAACCGTCAAATCCCGGAGGGGAATAACTGGTCCGGTTCAAGCGAAGGCGCCAAGACACGGGGGCATCGGCCATGGCACCTCCGAAGAGATAGTTGGCCCGGACCTCGGCGGCATATTCCCGGCCGAACACAGTGCTTTCCTTTTCCGCCTTCAAGTGGACCTCGAATTCGGCTGGCCTGAAAGCTTCGACCCGGAAAGAACCAGAGATAGGGAAAACCTGGTCACCCGGCTTCTCCGGCGGGAAAGAAGCCTCGATCTGATAGACACCCAAGGAGGAATTCCCGGAAGTCTGGTGATCCAAGGCGAACGACCCGAACTCATCCAGGTCGACCGGGCCTCTGAATACGGTCTCCTGAAAAGGGTCCTGGATTTGGCATTCGATCCTGGAGGAAGATGGGACCATCCAGCCGCCTTTGTCCTTCTTCCTGATGATGCCCTTGATATGGACCTCTTCACCAGCCCGGTAGATCCCCCTTTCGCTAAAGACGCTGCCCTGAATGACCGCGGGCTGGGGCGACCAATCATAGGCGATCCGGAAACGGTACGGATCGATCCCCGTACCCCATTCCGATGAGGAGAGGGCGACATCTTGGCCCCGGGCGACGAAAACCCATTGCCTCGGCTCGTCCCACGCTTCCTTGCCTCTTAGTCCGAGCTCTTTCCAGCCAGGGCCAATGGACTTGCCATCGCGGTCGGTCTTCCCTTTCCACTTGATCCTGTTGAGTTCATCGCGGACCTCCACCTCGGCATCCGGCACAGGCAGGCCGGTCTTGAGCTCGGTAACCCAGACGATGTTGTTGTCCGGAGAAAACTTGGCGCTGATCCCCAACTCAGTTATCTGGAGGAAGACCTTAAGATACCGTTCCCAGGTCTCTTCCGGCTGGTTGGTGTCGACCTGCAGGAAGACAAATCCATGCTTATCAGCAAGAAGGGTGTTCAGGTCGATAGGGAAGACCTGTCTCTTGTTTCTCGGTGCATTCAAAGGTAGGTTTCTCTCAAGCTGGAAGAACCCCGCGCGCGGAGATAACTTCTGGTCCGGCCAGAAGACCTTGGGGTTCGCGAGGAGCGGGATAATGTCGTCCTTTTTTAGGCGGGCCGCTTGAATGGAGAGTTTCTCGGAATTTAGGACCGAAACGGGATAGCGCAGGTCTCCGTAGGCTTCCAGGATCCCGTACCCGGTGGTCATGGAAACGGAAGCCGGATATGAGCCTGTCGAGAACTTAACCTGGACCTCCTGGGAGAGCCGATTGCCGAATCCGTCGTTGAGATCCGGGTCGATCCAGGCCGTGTATTGTGTCTCTGGCTGGAGAGGAAGGGACAGATATAGGACATCGTTGCTGTCATGCCACTCACTGTAATACTCAGGAATCTCAATAGCGGGGTCGAAGCGAAGATGCCGGACGAAACTCCCGTACTCAACCTGGTTGTTGAACCTGAATTGGAGCTGAGCGGAGGGACTGAGTCGGTCCGACTGCTCTAAGCCGACGAACCGGAACGGCTCGAATGTCTCAAACGCGAAACTGACGCTTTGCTCCATCCGCCGAGGACCTTCCTCTGAAGGCAGCCCCTTCCTCACTTCGATCAGATACCTAGACCCGGGAGAAAGTCGCTCCCTGGGTTCGACCAGGAGAACTTGCTCAGGATCGATCTTCAGGTCTTCCTCCTTGAGCCGTGCCGATGAGGGGAGAGATAAGCGGAAGCCGATCTTCCTTTCTTTCCCCTGGTCATCGGCAGAGGTCAGAGTAATGTAATCCTTGGCTGCGGACCAGTCGACGGCTTGGTTGAAGACGAGAAGGACCTGGGTGTCCAAGGCCAGCCACCTCTGTTTATCTTGCGGAAAATGCCGGACCAGAAGCGGCGCAATCGTCTGGAACGACCAGGAATGATCTTCCCCGAGAAACGACCCGTCAAGCGCCCGGGTCCCGGCCGGCACAGTGACCTTGAACTCGGTGGCGAAGGGGAACCTCCTATCAGGAGAAAAGGCCAGTGTCCGGGAACCAAGCCAGCGGGACTTGCCCGCGATCGGCGGCTCGAACTTCAACATGGTCCCGCCCTTGCCCTCAGGCAAAGCCTCAAGCGCCACCATCGGCCGGTCGAACATCACCACGACGGAAGCGGCCTCTTTCGGACTTGAGGTCTTTCCCTGGGGAGTTGCGCTCAGGATGCGCAAGTCGCCGGCAGATGCCGGCAGCTGTTCAGCCGGGGAGCCCTCCTCACGGTCTTTTCGGCAACCGGGGACGATCAGACCGAGAATGATCAAACCGATCAGGAAAAGGAAAGCGGGTCGCTGACACATGGTCGGCTCCTTTCTCCTCTGCTATCCTATGAGAAAGTCCAGGTCAATGGCAAGGCCGGGACCAGGGCAGAGAGCGGGCATGAGGACGGCCGAAAGGGTGGATAGAAAGCCGGGGTCTGAGGCTTAGCTAAGCTCCCGGAGCGAAGCTGTTAGGAACGTCCAGAATCTTTCGACAGAACCCGTATGGACCCTCTCTTCCGGAGAATGGGGATGTTCGATGGTCGGCCCGAAGGAGATCATATCCATACCAGGATACTTTTCGCCGATGATGCCGCATTCCAGCCCGGCATGAACGGCCTTGACCTCCGGCTCCTTCCCGAAGACGTTGAGGTAGACCCCGCTAAGTCTCTTCAGAAGCGCCGATTGGAGGTTCGGCTCCCAACCTGGGTAGCCTCCCTCTTGGATTATCCGGGCTCCGGCCAGCTCGGACAGGGCCTTGATCGCTTGCCGTACGGCGGAGAGCGCCGAGGCGACCGAGCTGCGGCTGCTGCAAATAACCTGAGCCTGAGCTTTCTCGCACCGGACGACCGCAAGATTACTCGAGGTCTCGACCAAGCCGGCGATCTCCGGATGCATGCTGATGACACCATGGGGCAGGGTCAGCAGCAGCCGGATCAAAGCAGCCTGAGATTCAGCGGTCAAAGGGGCTTCCTTCGGATCGACGGTTTTTTCGAAGGCGAGCTGGGCCTCTTTTTCGACCGCCTTATGTTCGTTCCGGACCTTGTCGAAAGCGTTCTTTAAGAAGGGCTGCAGCTTCCTGGCCGCGGCCCCGTCGATCGAGATCTGGGCCCAGGCCTCGCGAGGGATGGCGTTTCTCTTGTTGCCTCCTTCGATGCACACAAGGTCGAATTTAAATCTATCCAGGGCCTCATAGAGCAGCCTGACGAGGAGTCGAATGGCGTTCCCCCGTCCCTGGTTGATATCGAGCCCGGAATGCCCGCCCCGGAGACCGTACAGGCGCAGCCGGCAGCTGTCCTTGAATCGGCGCCTTTTTCGCTGGAGCGGGAGCCAGATCACGGAGTCCCCGCCTCCAGAACAGCCGATGGTGAAGGTCCCTTCGTCCTCGCTGTCCAGGTTGAAAAGATTCCTGCCCTTCAGGAAACCCTTGCCCAAGTGGTTGGCCCCTGTCAAACCGGTTTCCTCATCCACCGTGAACAGGAATTCAAGGGGCCCATGGACCAGAGTGCTGTCCTCCATCACGGCCAATCCGGCGGATACTCCGATGCCGTTATCGGAGCCGAGAGTTGTTCCTTTTGCCTCCACCCATTCGCCTTTGACTTCGGCGATGATCGGGTCCTTGAGGAAATCATGGGCAACATCGGAATTCTTTTCATTGACCATGTCCATATGTCCCTGCAGGATGATCCCGCTGGCCCGCTCATGGCCCGGCGTTGCCGGCTTCGCCACAAGCACATTTCCTACCTTATCCCTCTTCCACGACAGCTTGAGGGCTTCGGCCACAGAAATGATGTAATCACCTAAGGCTCTTTCATTCCCCGAGCCATGAGGGGTCTTTAAGAGCTGCGAAAAATGCTTCCACAGGTGCGCCGGTTTGAGACCAGCCAGGGCGTCTGACATGTCCACCTCCAAAGAGATTCGCGGGACGTCTTTCGAAGAATGATGCCATAAAAAAAAGCCCAATACAAGACTCCAACCATTAGGTGATAAAGGCGGCCCGGACCCGGCGGGGCGCCGGGTTTGACATTTGGGCGGTGATTCCCTAGAATGCACCTAATTTTCCATGGACCAGGCAAAAAAAAACACCTTCCTTGAGATCTTTCACTCCGCACCTGAGCTCTTGTCCTCTGCTCCGGGGAGGATCAACATCATCGGCGAACATACAGACTACAATAACGGGTACGTATTGCCGGCAGCCATTCACCTCAGGACTTCTTTCCTGACAGCCGCCCGCCCCGGCAGCAGAGTCCGCATCTGGGCAGAAAACTTCCGCGAGGAGGAAACCTTCGACCTTGAGGCGATCGATCCCTCCCATGGCAAGTGCTGGGCGAACTATGTCAAAGGCATCTTCTGGGTGCTGCAGAAGGAGGGGCACAAGCTCAGCGGAATGGACGCGATGATCTGGGGCGCGGTCCCACTTGAGTCCGGGCTCAGCTCCTCGGCGGCTCTCGAAGTCTGCGTCATCAAGGGGATTTGTGCGCTCCTGGCCATCGACCTGCCGGCTTTAGAGATGGCCAAGCTCGCCCAGCGAGCCGAGAATGAGTTCGTCGGCGTCAAGTGCGGTCTGATGGACCAGTTCATCTCCGTGTTCGGACGGAAGGACAGCGCTCTATTTCTCGACTGCGAGACCCTTGACTATTCCTATCATCCGCTCAACCTGGAGAAGGCCGGGCTGAGCATCCTGGTTTATGATACGAAGGTCCCTCGCAAGCTGGCCGCTTCAGAATATAACAGGCGGCGCCAGGAATCGACTCAAGCCCTAGAAGTCCTCAAAAAGAAAGGGATTCGCTCATACAAGGAGGCCACGACAGCTCTCCTCGAAGTTTGCAGGGGAGAGATGGATCCTATCCCCTACAGGAGAGCCAGGCATGTCATCACAGAAAACGAACGCGTCCGCAGGGCCGTAGAAAGCCTTCAAAAGGATGATTTCCCGGGCCTGGGAGAGTTGCTGTTCCATTCCCACGAGAGTCTGCGGGACGATTACGAGGTTTCCTGCCCGGAGCTGGATCTCCTCTATGATGTGGGCAAAGGATACCCAGGCTGTCTTGGGGCGCGTCTGGTCGGGGCGGGCTTCGGAGGGTCGGGGATCGCTCTTCTCGAGAAAAGGACCGGAGAAGGATTCCGGAAAAGGCTCCTTGCTGAGGCCAAGAAAAGAGGGTTCCCCGGGCCGGAGTTCTATGAGATCGCGATCGGCCAAGGTGCCGCCGTGTCCAGTGTTTAAGGTTCGGGCGGCTCCTCATCCGGTTCCCGGGATAGGGATTCTCCGGGGTTGGCGCAGGCGAAGATATCTGCTCCTGTTCCTGGACCTCCTTCTAGCCATCTCCTTCCCGGTCTATGCCTCTGTCCGGCCAGCCCCGCTGAAGATCGTCACAACCATATTTCCCTTAATGGAGTTCGCCCGGGAGATATCCGCAGACAGGGGAGAGGTCAGCCTGCTGCTTCCTCCGGGAGCCGGCGTTCATACCTGGCAGCCCCGGGCGAGCGATATCTTGCGCCTGTCCTCAGCGGACCTTTTCATCCAAGTGGGGGCGGGACTGGAGCCCTGGATTGGCAGCCTGCTCAAGAGCGTTTCATCCCCCAAGCTCAGAGTCCTGGCCGTCGCCGATTCGCTGCCTATCGAGGAACACGCAAACCAGGAGAAGGGTCGGGCGGAGCTCGATCCCCATATCTGGCTGGATTTCGGTTTGGACTTGGCCATCGCCGACCTCATCGCCGCCGAACTTGCTGCGATAGACCCCGAGAGCGGGCCTTTGTTTCAGGCCGGTGCGGCCCGGCTGAAGGCAAAGCTCCACAAGCTTGATGCCGCTTACTCTCAAGGATTGAGCCGCTGCCCGACCAAGGCCTTCATTATCGGGGGCCATGCGGCCTTCGGCTACCTAGCCAAGAGGTATGGACTGGAGCAGCTTTCTCTCTCGGGACTCAGCCCCGACGCCGCGGCGCTTCCCAGCCGTCTTCTCGCGGCGATGGCCTGGGGTAAAGAGCGCCGGGTCCGGGCCGTATTCGCAGAGGCCAATGCCAGCCCTCAGATGGCCGAGGTCCTGGCCAAAGAGCTGGGGGTCGAGGTGCTCGTCCTTCACGCGGCTTCGAACCTCAGCAGAAAAGAATGGGAGTCAGGGTTGTCGTTTTTTGCTATCATGGAAGAGAACCTGGTGAACCTCAGGAAAGGGCTTTCCTGTGAATGAAGAGAGAGAGCTCATCCGTGTGGAAGGGGTCTCCTTCCAATTTGATTCCATCCCCGTCCTTGAAGAAGTGCGCTTCTCCATCGCCCAGGGCGATTTCGTGGCCATACTCGGCCCCAACGGTTCCGGAAAGACAACTCTGGTCAAGCTGATCCTCGGTTTGTACCGGCCGACCAAAGGCCGGGTGCTCCTCATGGGCAAGCCAGTTGAAGAATTCCACGACTGGTCCAAGATCGGCTACGTTCCCCAGAAGGCGACGCACATCGACCCTTTCTACCCGGCGTCTGTCAAGGAAGTGGTTGGGATGGCCCTCTTTTCAGGCCGACTCCCGGGCCTGGCCGGGAAAGGGGAGCGGGATAAAGCCGTCGACCTGGCTCTCGACCGGGTCGGGATGATCGCCTTCCGGAGCCGGCCGATCGGCCGGCTGTCCGGCGGACAACAGCAGCGGGTCTTCATCGCCAGGGCGATCGTCAACTCCCCTGAACTGCTTTTCCTGGACGAGCCGACCGCCGGTGTCGACGCCGCTACCCAGGCGCTATTTTATGAGATGCTTCATCAGCTGAACAAAGAGCAGAGGATTACGATTGTCTTAGTGACACACGACATTGGGATCGTCAACAGGCATGTCACCAAAGTGGCCTGTCTCAGCCAGAGACTCGTTTTTCATGGGACCCACGCTGACTTCTGCCAATCCGAGGCCTTCAAGACGATGCTGGCAAGCGGCCACCTCGTCTCCCACGTCCATTGAGGCGAAAGATCCGATGGAAGCGTTCTTCAGCTACGGCTTTTTTCAAAGGGCGCTTCTGGCCGGTCTCTTCGTAGCGGTCGCCTGCGCGATCCTCGGGCTGTTCTTGATCCTGCGCCGGGACGCTATGATCGGCCACGGTTTGGCGCATGTGACTTTCGGCGGAGTGGCCCTCGGACTTTTTCTTAACGTCCTGCCCCTGGCTGCGGCCTTGGCCGTTGCCATACTGGCCTCCTTGGCTATCCTGAAGCTCAGAGAAAAGGCCGGGTTGCATGGGGACACCGCGATCGGGATATTCAGCAGCGTGGGTTTAGCCTTGGGTATCGCTTTGGCCTCCTTGGCCGGCCGCTTCAACGCCGACCTGCTGAGCTATCTCTTCGGCGATATCCTGGCTATCGACGCGCTCGAGGTCTGGCTTTCGATAGCGCTGGCCATGGTCGTGGTCGTCGTCATCCTGGCGAACTACCGGAGTCTTATGTATCTGACGTTCGACCAGGAAGCCGCCAAAGCCTCAGGTGTGAAGACGGCCCGCCTCGACCTGCTCTTGGCTGTCCTCACCTCGGTCACGGTCGTATTGGGGATGAAAGTCGTGGGAATCCTTCTGGTCACTGCTCTGCTGGTCATCCCGGCAGGAGCAGGGCTGCTTCTGGCAACCAGTTTCAAAAGGGCGCTCGTGTTCTCCTGCTTGGTCGCTTTTCTCTCCGTTTTCCTGGGTTTGCTGGCCGCCTTCTATCTTGACCTCCCGGCCTCGGCAACCGTGGTCCTCACATCGTTCATTTTGTTCGTCGTTTTTTATCTGCTTCGCCGGAAAAGAATTTCCTGACCGGGGATCAGCTGCCGAGAGAAGCAAGCATCTGCCGGAAGATATCTTCTGCCTCTTTCCCAAAGAGGCAGAAGACAATTTCCCGGGGATAGCGGTTTTTCTTCAGAAAGTCCAAGCTGACCTGGAGCATGATCTGGCTGCAATCCTGGAGGGGGAATCCGTATATTCCTGTGCTTATGGCAGGGAAGGCGAGGCTGCGAATCTTGCGGCTGGCTGCGAGGCCAAGGCTGCTCAGTGTCGCCCGGGCCAGCTTAGCCTCTTCGGCGCCCTCACCGTTGACCGGGCCGACCGCATGAATGACATATTTCGCCTTGAGGTTCCCCCCGCTCGTGATCACCGCCTCTCCGACGTCGATGGGCGCCAGCCGGTCGCATTCTTCCTGGATAGAAGGACCGCCACGCGCCCGTATCGCCCCGGCCACGCCGCCCCCCAGCTGGAGGTGTTTGTTAGCCGCATTGACCACCGCTTCAACATCGAGGAGCGTGATATCACCCTGGACGATCCGGATCCTCCTCTCAGCCGCGGCTTGTCTTTCCCTGCCGTCCTGGTTCGGCTCAGACAACTCTTGCCCCGTAAGTAAAGCCCTTGCACTCCAGGGCACCGCCTTTTTTCACAAAATCATTGATCATATCGATGATCAGAAGGGCTTCCATCGCCATGCTCCACGATTCATTGTACCGGAAAAGCGAGCAGGCGAGAAGACGGGGGAATGGGACGTTTTGCACACCGAGCAACAGTCGCCCCGGTTTTGGGATGAGACACCGTCTATCAGGTCTTGTCCAGCTGCTGCCCGACAGAAGCCCTGATTTCACTCCCGAGCCGGTTCACCTTGTCCATCAGATCTCCCCCTTTCTCCAGGGCCTCTTTTTTAAAAGCCGCGTCCTGGATCCCGGGCAGATTGATCTTGACATTATAAAGAGCCCCGACTGCGGCCGCCTCGGCGATGAGCCCGGCCACTCCGGCATCGCTCAGGGAGTTCCGGTTGCCCTCTTGAGCGACAAACTTGGCCAGGTCCAGGATCGGGCCGCATTTCTCCAGAACGCCGAGCGGGACGAGCGTGGCCTGCTTAGTGGCTTGCTCGATAGCCGCCTGTCTTTCCTTGGCTTGTTCTTCGCTTCCTTTGGGGAGGCTAAAAGCCTCCATGACCCTATTGAAAGCCCGGGTGTCTTCATCCACTGCCTGCAACAGGTCATCCTTGAGCTCCTGCGCCTTCAGGGCGGCCTCTTTCATGTTTTCCCAGACTCCCTCATAGCCCTTCTTGGAGACGGTCAGGTTGGCCACCATCGCGCACAGAGCGGCTGAGAGGGCGGCACAGAGAGCCGCTGCGCTCCCGCCGCCGGGCGTGGGAGAATCCAACGAGAGGCAGTTGGCGAACTCCCGCAGGTTAAGCTTGACGAGTGAAGGCTCGACGGCCTTGAATTGGTGCTCGATGATCTTCTTCATGGGGTCGAAGGGGGTGACGTCGGCGAGCCCGAGCGACCGCACCGCCGTGCGCACCAGCTCTTCCTCCGGGACGCCGGGGCTCTTGCCCTGCTTTTCGAGGTAGTACCGGCCGGCCATGAGGAGCGCTTCCTTGGGGATCAGGCCGACGAGCTCGCTCCCGGTCACCCGCAGGCCGAGCTTTTCGGCTTGCTGAATCGCCTCATCAAAGACAAGATGGACCGGGGAGGTCCTATAGTTGGTGAAATTGATCGAGATCTGGGCGATTCCGTAGTCCTCGATGTACCAGCCGACGGCTTTTACGTGAGGGAACCTTCCGGGGAGGCCGACCGCTCTGCCTTGAGCATCCCGGACGATATTGCCCTCGGCATCCCGCTGCGCTCGCCCGCTCTCCCGAAGACTGAGCGCGATCTCGTGAGCGAGCCGGCGATCGCGGGTGTTCAGGTTGATGTTATAGGCGATCAGGAACTCGCGGGCCCCGATGATCGTTGCCCCGGCGCCGGGGTTGAATACAGGAGCACCGAAATCCGGCGCCCACTCAGGGTCCTTGAGTTTCTCGGCGAGCCCCTCGTACTCTCCCGCCCTGATATGGGCGAGGTTCCGGCGCTCCGGCTTTTGCGCCGCCTGCTCGTAAAGATAGACAGGTATGCCCAGCTCCCGGGCGACCCGCTCGCCAAGGTCGCGAGCCAGCTGGATGCAATCCTCCATGGTGATTCCAGAGACCGGGACAAAAGGACAGACATCCGTAGCGCCGATCCGGCTGTGGGCTCCCTTCTGCTGGCGCATATCGATCAGCTCAGCGGCCTTGCGTATGGCCCGGAAGGCGGCCTCCTTGACCCCTTCAGGTGAGCCGACAAAGGTCACCACCGTCCGGTTGGTCGTTTCCCCCGGGTCGACATCGAGCAGCCGGACTTCCGGCGTCCGCTCGATCTCCTGAGTGATGGCCTTGATCTTCTCCGGATCGCGGCCCTCGCTGAAATTGGGCACGCACTCCACGAGCTTCATCCTTCGACTCCTTTGATAAGGGTATAAAGTAGACCTCCCTTGAGATCGTAGACCTCGAGCCGGTCGAGATCGCGGAGGTGTTCAAGGAGAATGTCTCTATCTCCGACAATGACCACAACCGGCTTCAGCAGGAAGTATTTCCGGGCCGCTTCGAATATCCTGTCGGCATCGACCAGAGAGATGTTATCGCTGAATCGATCCCACCTGGAGTCGCCCAGCGAAAAGGCCAATAATTCAGAGATGCGCCGGCTGAGTTGGTCCAGGTGGCCGACCTGCAAGGGAAAATGCCCGATCAAATAGGACTTGGCCTGTTCCAGCTCAAAGTTGGAGACCTTGGTCTGGGTGATCCGCTCCAGTTCCCCCAGGATCTCCCGGATGGACGCGCCGGTGGCCGAGGGGATCACGGCAGCGGTCAGAGCATAATATCCACAGCCGCGGAAGAACTCCAGGCTGCTGAACGCGCTATAGGCATATTCTTTGGCCTCACGGAGGTTCATGAACAGCCGGCTGAAAGGGGTCCCCCCGAGCACTTGGTTGAGGACAACCAAGGGAAAATAGTCCGCCTCAGCAAACGGAATGATCACGTTCCCGATGACGACTGTAGCCTCCTTGGCCCGAGGCAGGTCGACAAGGCAAAACCTTTCTTCCGCATTGGGCTGGGGTGAGGGCAGCGCCGGAGGCTCCATTTCCCTCTTCGGCCAGGTGTTAAGGAAGTGACTGACCCTTTTCATCGCAATGGCCAGATCCAGGTTCCCGGCGAGTACGATGAGAGCATTGTTCGGGCGGTAGTAGGCGTCATAAAATGCCTGGACATCCTTCCGGGTCAAGTTCCTGAAGACGTCCTCGCTGAAAAAGGAGCGGCCGTAGGGATGGCCATTAAAAAGAACCCGGAGGAGCTGGCGCCGGCCGACGAACTCCGGATCCCGTTGTTTCTGCTTGAGGTCATAAAACTGGGTTCTCTTGAGGGCAACGATCTCCCGGTCGCTGAAATTCGGCTGGAGCAGCATCAGGCTCAGCATTTCCAACGCCGGCTCCAGGAAACCATCCAGGAAACGCAGGGAAAACCGGGAGTAGTCTGGAGTCGTCGTCGTGCTGAAGTCCCCGCCGATAGCGTCGATCCGCTCCTCCAATTCCGCGGCCGAGACCAGAGGTGTCCCGCGACTCAGCATCTCAGCCGTGAAAGAGGCGAGACCGGGGAGCTTCTGGGGCGACCGGCTCTCGCCGGCCATGATCATGAGCTCGAGGCTGATGAAGGGCTGGTCAGGTCGGGAGACAACGGCCAGCGTGAGGCCGTTCATCAGGCGCGTGGATTCAACGGCAGGAAGCTCCAGCTGCGGCAACGGGTCCGGGATCGGAGGCGATTTCCTGAAACGCTCCTGAGGCGCCAGGGCCGACCCCAGGCTCAGGAGAAGCCAGATGCTCACCCAGCCTTTCTTTTTCATTTCAACTTCACATTCAGGATCACGCTGCTCTCGGGGACAAGATAACGGCTCGCGGCCGTGCGGATCTCATAGGGACTGATCCGCATGTACTTGGGCAGCTGGTCAGCCAGCGCGTCCAGCCCGGCAGGGGAGAAGACCATCTCGGCCAATAACATCGCCCTTTCCATGGGTGAGGCGTACCGGAGGACAAAATCCCGCTTGAAAAGGTTCTTGGCCCTGGCCAACTCTTCGGAAGAGATATCGCTCGTCCGGAGTTTATTGAATTCGGAGACGATGGACTTCTGGCAGAGCTCCACCATAGTCTCGTTGTTATTCACGGCGAAAAGCTTCATCACGGCGACGTCCTTCCGTTTTTCAATGCCCCCGGTCACGTAAAGGGCCAGGCCTTCTTTCCTCACCAGCTTTCTATAGAGACGGGCACTCTTCCCCTTGAAAAGAAGATAGTCCAGGATGGCCAGGGCATAGTGATCGCGGGAAAAGGGCGGCGCCATCCGGTACCCCATGTGAAAGGCGGGTGAGGGGACCAGAGCGTCCTGAAACGATTGGACCACGGCCTTCTTGTCTGGCGGCCGGGGAGGCAGAAAGACAGGAGGTTTTTTGCCGGGCGCGATGGTCTCGAAGTACTTGGCCACCAGCTCTTTGACTTCAGCCATATCGATGTCGCCGACGACGACCAGAGCGGCGTTGTTGGGGACATAGTAGGTCGCATAGAACGCCTTGACGTCTTCGACTCCCAGGCGCAGGATGTCCTCCTCCCGGCCCAGAAAGCTATGGCCATGGGCAAAATCAGGATAGAGAAGGTGGTCGAAGGCCAGGAGACTTTCCAGATAGGGCTCAGCCGCTTTTCGCTGGACGATCTCATCGAGAAGGGATTGCCTGGCCCGCTCGGCCTTGGCTGCGTCGATCTCGAGTGTCTTCATCCGGTCCGACTCTAGCCAGAGGGCCAGAGCCAGGTGGTTGGCCGGCACCGTTTGATAGTAGTAGGCGATATCCTCCCTCGTAGAGGCGCTCGGCTCTCCGCCGACCCGATTGACATAGCCGATGTGCTGCATCGGGCCGACATTGAGGGACCCCATGAACATCATGTTCTCGAGCAGAAAGGCCAGCCCTGTCTTCCCCGGTTCTTCTCGGATCGACCCCGCCTGATAAACCATTACGACCGAGACCAAGGGAAGGGTATCATCTTCCGAGAGGACGACCTCCAGCCCGTTCTTGAGGGTGAAGCGCGACCAGGAAAAAGGCAATCCCGGCGCCTCCTGGACCTCAGAAGCACCGAGGCAGGCGAAGCAGACGAGAGAAATCCACACTCCTACAAGTCTTTTAGGCATCGCGCTTCACTTTGGCAGCGGTCGCCTTTTTTAAAATAGCACAAAAGAAAATGAAATTACAGTGTCCTGGCGGAGTTGAAAATGGGCGGCGATTGATATAGTATGGCGGTTTCTTAGCGGAATAATGAGAGGAGGCCACCATGAGCCAAGCCGGGAAACATGTCTTTACCTCGGAATCCGTGACCGAAGGGCATCCGGATAAAATCTGCGACCAGATCTCGGACACGGTCCTGGACGACCTGGTCCGCCAGGACCCCAAAAGCCGCGTCGCCTGCGAGACCTTGGTGACGACGGGGCTCGTCCTGATCGCCGGAGAGATCACCACCAACGGCTACTGCGATTTCCAGAAGCTTGTCCGGGGCGTTGTCCGTGACATCGGCTATACCAAAGCGCTTTACGGTTTCGATTATAAAACGTGCTGTGTCATCTCCTCCATCCACGAGCAATCTCTCGACATATCCTTGGGAGTGGACGAGACTCAGGAGCACGAACAAGGCGCCGGGGACCAAGGCATCATGTTCGGCTTCGCCTGCCGGGAAACGGAAGAGATGATGCCGCTTCCGATCATCCTGGCTCACAAACTCGTCCGCCGCCTGGCCGAGGTCCGCCGCGACAAAACCCTCTCTTACCTGCGGCCGGACGGCAAGTCGCAGGTCACCGTAGAGTATGCCGGCGACAAACCCAAGCGCATTGAGGCCGTCGTCCTCGCTGCTCAACACAACGCGACAGTGAAAATGGAGGACCTCCGGGAAGACCTCAAGCGGTTGGTCATCCGGAAGGTCATTCCTGCTGCCATGATCGACAAGGACACTAAGATCATCATCAATGGGACCGGCCGATTCGAACAGGGAGGACCTCTGGCTGACACAGGGATGACCGGCCGCAAGATCATCGTCGATACCTACGGTGGCGTGGGAAGCCACGGCGGCGGTTCTTTTTCGGGAAAGGACCCGTCGAAGGTGGACCGCTCCGGATCCTACACGGCCCGGTACATCGCCAAGAACATCGTGGCCGCCGGGATCGCCGACAAGCTGGAGGTCCAACTGGCTTACGCCATCGGCGTGGCCGACCCGGTATCGATCATGTTGGAATCCTTCGGCACTGCCAGGATTCACGAAGACAAGGTCAAGGAGCTGATCCGGGCCCATTTCGCCCTCAAACCCAAAGCCATGATCAGCGCCCTTAACCTGCTCCGGCCCATCTTCAGGAAGACCTCTGCCTACGGGCACTTCGGCCGGACTGAGCCGGAGTTCACCTGGGAGAAGACCGACAAGGCTGAGGCCTTGCGCCGCGACGCCGGTCTGCGCTGAGGAACACATGAAGCATGACGTCAAAGACCTGAAACTGGCCTCCAAGGGACGCCTCAAGATCGAGTGGGCAGCCCGCTTTATGCCCGTTCTCGAATCCATCAAGAAGAGATACGCGAAGGAAAAACCGCTCCGCGGCATCCGGTTATCCGCCTGCTTGCATGTGACCACGGAGACGGCCAACTTGATGGAAGCCCTCAAGCTTGGCGGGGCCGAAGTGGCGCTCTGCGCATCCAACCCCCTGAGCACCCAGGACGATGCGGCCGCGGCCATGGTCAAGTATTTCGGAATTCCTGTCTTCGCCATAAAAGGAGAGGACCACAAAACGTATTATCGGCACCTGAATCAAGCCCTCGACCACAGGCCGCAGATCACCATGGACGACGGAGCCGACCTGGTGGGCACGCTTCATTCCCGGCGGCGCAGCCTGATCCGGGAGATCCTTGGAGGGACGGAGGAAACGACAACCGGGGTCATCCGTCTAAGAAGCATGGCCGCCAGGGGAGTCCTGGCCTACCCCATCATCGCCGTGAACGATGCCAACACCAAGCATCTCTTCGACAACCGCTATGGGACCGGACAGAGCACGATCGACGGCATTCTCAGGTCAACCAACATCCTCTTGGCGGGTCTCCACTTCGTCATCGCCGGCTATGGCTGGTGCGGCCGCGGCGTGGCCATGCGGGCCAAAGGCGCGGGCTCCAAGGTCATCATCTGTGAGGTGGACCCGCTGCGGGCTCTGGAGGCCGTGATGGACGGGTTCGAGGTCATGCCGCTCGAGGCGGCCGCCCCGATCGGGGATGTCTTCGTGACCGTAACCGGCGACAAGTCCGTGATCACCCGCCGCCATTTTATCAGGATGAAAGATGGCGCGATTGTCGCAAACTCGGGGCATTTCAATGTCGAAATCGATATCCCCGCCCTCACTGCTCTGGCCAGGGCTAAGAGAAGAATCCGTGAGTTCGTGGATGAGTTCAAGCTCCGCAACGGACGCAAGATCTACCTGCTCGGTGAGGGGCGGTTGATCAACTTGGCCGCGGCCGAGGGCCATCCCGCGATCGTCATGGACATGAGCTTTGCGAACCAGGCCATGAGCACCCTTTACCTCAGTCGAAAGGGGAGGACGCTGGCCAAGGCCGTCCATTCCGTCCCCCGGGAAATCGATGAGCAAATCGCCCGACTCAAGCTCCGGTCAATGGGCATCCGGATCGATCGGTTGACCCCCGAACAGAAGAAATACCTGGCGGCGTGGGAAGAGGGGACCTGACCTTAGAGGCCCTCTTTTTCTTTTTCTTTGATCGTCTTTAGATAGGAATCAGCCTTTTCTTTCATTTCAGGGTCGGTGATCAGGAGGAGGATGTCTCTCAGGATCTCTTCGGCCTGACGCCAATCGCCATTCTTGAAATGGGCGGCGCCGAGGCTGAATTTGTAGCTGACGTCGCCGGGGACCATCTTGACCGCCTGTTCATAGGCCTCGATAGCCTCGTTCAGCTTGCCCTGGTTCTCCAGGATATACCCTCGCAGGGCGTAGCCCAAATGATAGCGGGCGTTGGTTTGGATCGCTTTATCCACATAGAAGAGGGCTGTCTCCCAGCTCAGGCGCAGCGAATACAACCTCGCCAGGTTGTAGTAAGCCAGTTCCTTGCTGGCATAGTTCGCGTCGGCCGCGACCTTCTTGAATTCCTCTTCCGCTTTATCCAGGAAGCCCATCTCCTGATAGATCATACCCAGGTTATTTCGGGCCTCCATGAAGGCGGGAGAAACCTCCAAGCACTTCAGGAAGGACTTCTCGGCCTCCCGGAGGTCGCCTTTCATCGAATAGACGAGGCCGAGGGCATTCAGCGATTGATAGTGCCGGGGGTCGAGAGACAACGCCTTATTGAAGAACCGGATGGCTTCATCTAGGTTGTTGTTGTTCAGGTAGACGGCGCCCATGGAGTACTGGTATTGGGGGTCCTTATCTTTGGCCATCTGGAGCTTTTTCTGGGAGGACGCGCAGGTCGCCAAGCTCAAACACAAAGCCATCGCCACCATCATCGTTTTTTTCATCGCTACCTCTCTCTTTGTTATTCGCCTCTTAACGTTCGCAGCATCAAGTCCCCGAGCGACTCCCTCGGGCTCTTATTTTCATAGAGGATCCGATAGACCTCCCTTGAGATCGGCATCTCGACTCCTTCCTTGAGGGAAAGGTCCCGGGCGGAAACAGTCGTGGTGACTCCCTCGGCCACCATGGGGGACTCCGCCAGGACATCGGCCAGCGACCTTCCTCTGCCCAGCTCGAACCCGACGTGATAATTGCGGCTCATTCGGGCCGTGCAGGTCAAGACCAGGTCTCCGATCCCGGCCAATCCCAAGAAGGTTTCTTTCTTGGCGCCGAGCCTCAGACCGAGCCTGCTCATTTCCGCAATCCCCCTCGTGATAAGGGCGGCTCGAGTGTTATGGCCAAAGTGCAGCGCGTCCGAGATGCCGGTGGCCACAGCGATCACGTTTTTCAGCGCGCCAGCGAGCTCGACCCCGACGATATCAGCGCTGGTATAGGCCCGGAAATGGATGTCTGAAATAAGATGCTGGACGGCCCGCGCTGACTCGCTTGCGGAAGAAGCGATAACCACAGCCGTGGGGTGTTTTTCGGCCACTTCCCGGGCGAAGCTTGGACCGCTGAGCACGGCTAAACGGGGGAGCGAGCGCGGCAAGAAGACTTCTTGCATGACCTCGGTCATCCTTTTCAGCGAGCCTTCTTCTATTCCCTTGGTCAGGCTGACGACGACCTGGTCGGTTCTAAGGATCGGAGCGATCTCCTTTAAGACCTGCCGGCAGAAGCGGGAAGGGACGGCGATGAACAGGGTCCCGGCTGAGGACGCCGTCTCACGGATGTCCGCGGAGAAGCTGACTTCTGGAGGGAGGCTGAACCCGGGAAGGAATATCCTGTTCTGTCGGGTCTCCTGCAGCCCTTCAAGGATTTCTTTTTCCCTGATCCAAAGCTGAGTTTTGAGATGAAGGCGGCCAAGATGGAGGGCGAAGGCGGAACCCCAGCTGCCGCCGCCGATGATGGCCGCTTCCATTTCTGCTTATCCTTTCTCCATCCCCGCCCTCTGTCCGAGCCTCCTCTCCTGGCCCCTAAAAAGCCGTTGGATGTTGCCCGCGTGGCGCAGGGCGATCAAGGCGAATACAGCCAAACCGAGCGCGGCCAGACTGCTATCCTTCCAGCCCAGATACACGACCAGAGGAAAAGACAGGGCGGCAAGCAGAGAGCCGAGAGAAACATAGCGGGTGGCCGCGATCACGCCCACAAAAACCGCCAGGCTGACCAGGAAAGGGACGGGCGCCAGGACGGCATAGGAACCCATGGCCGTGGAGACTCCCTTTCCACCCCTAAACGCGATGAACAAGGGAAAGCAGTGACCCAGGACGACCATCAGGGCCACTCCTAGAGCGACCCATCTATCGGCTGGGAAGAACCTCAGGGCGAGCCAGACCGGAAGGGCCGCCTTCAAGACATCGATGACCAGGACGGGAAGAGCATAATGCCACCCCTTAAGACGAAAGACATTGGTGGCCCCTGTGCTCCGGCTGCCGAACTCGCGAATGTCTTTTCTCTCGCCCAGCCTGAAGATCAGAAACCCGGAAGGGATGGACCCGATTAGATAGGCGGCGAATATCCAGATAACCTTCATCTCAGAGCGAACTCCTTGAGCACATTATACTGGGCCCCGGTTGGCTTGAGTATGCTCTGAAAGAAGAGGAACTTCTGGACGTTCATCTCTCCGAAATGCTGCTCCTGATGCTTTTCCATCTCCTGGACGAGAGCGTCCAGCCGGGAAGGGGACTTCACCCGGCCGAGGGTCAGATGGGGATGGAAGGGCCTTTTTTCCCGTTCGAACCGGAGCTTCTCCATCTCGCCTTCGATGTCTTCCTGGAGGGAGAGCAGCTGCGGCCCCGGGACGACGCCTACCCAGAGGACGCGCGGCTGCCTGCCTCCCGGTGGGAACGTCCCCGTGCCCTGAAGCACAAGCGGAAATGTCTGATGTCGAGAAGCGACCTCTTCCAGGATCGAAGAAATTTGCGCCGCAGAGGCTTCCGAGATCTCTCCCAGAAACTTCAAGGTCAGGTGCATCCCCGTTGGTCCCACCCAGCGGACGCTGCTGGTCAGCGGCTTGAGCTCGCCGGCGAGGCTTTCCAGGGCTCTTTTCAAGCTCTCAGCGAGGTCGATGGCGATGAATGTTCTCATCGGCGAGTCCCTCTCTTCCTAATCTTAGCCCTTCGGAGAAGGTGCCGCCGCACCATGTCCAGGGCTTTCTGAACAGACTGCTGCTTGATCAGCTCTCTATTTCCCAGGAACAGGTTCTTGTGGACCTCGGTCCCACCCGGCCAAGCCAGCGCCGTGAAAACCAGTCCGACTGGCTTGTCCGGAGTCCCGCCCGCCGGTCCGGCGATTCCGGTGACGGCGAGCCCAAGGTCCGTCCGCGCGCGCTTCCGGATGCCCTTAGCCATTGCCCTGGCCACGGGGAAGCTGACCGCCCCGTGGACTTCGATAAGCTCGGGCGGAACGGCGAGGAGGTCGATCTTGGCGGCGTTGCTGTAGGCGACCACTCCCTCCTGAAAATAAGCGGAGCTTCCGGGGACATTCGTCAGCCGGTGGCAGATCAAGCCCCCACTGCACGATTCGGCAACCGCCAGGGTCATTTGATGCTTCCCTAAGAGCGTTCCAATGACCTGTTCCAGGGAATCTCCCGTTTCGGAAAAGACATAGTCTCGCAACCGCCTGGCAATCCGGGACTTCAACCGGCGGAGGTTGTTTTCAGCCAGGGCAAGGCTTCGCCCGGAAAAAGCCCGCAGATGGACCTCGATCTGTCCAGGAGAGGCGAGGACGGTGAGACCAAGGTGGGCCTGCTTGGGATAGAAACCCGAGATGAGCGCCTCGACCATCGACTCCGACAGTCCTGTCACTTTGAGCACGGCGCGGGAAAGATGCCCCCCCCTTTCTTTCTCCAGGACTGGCCAGACCGATTCCTCGCACATCGGCTTGAGTTCGTGCGGAGGACCGGGAAGGAGGACGATTTTCTTGCGGCCGACGCTGAGCATCTGCCCGGGTGCAGTCCCGTTCTGGTTCGGGAGGACTGCAGCACCTTGGAGAATCAAGGCTTGCTTCTTGTTCGCCTTGGGCATCGGCAGCCCGCGCTTGAGGAACCGGGCTTCGATTTTTTCCATGACGTCTTCTTGGAAGACGAGCTCCTTGCCCAGCGCGGAGGCGACCGCCTCCCGAGTGATGTCATCCCCGGTCGGTCCCAAACCGCCCATGATCATGACCAGGTCCGCCCGTTTGAGGGCTTCGCGAAGCCTCCAGGAAAGATCCTCCTCGTTATCGCCGACGATCGTCTTGAAGGCCACGGTCCATCCCAAGTCATTCAGCCGGGCGCTGAGGTAGAGGGAATTCGTATCCTGGAAATAAGGCGAGAGAAGCTCGGAACCGACCGCAAGGATCTCGACTCTGCCAGGAAGCTTTTTTTTCACCGCAGATAAATAAAAAGGTGGAGGAGCGCCTTGGCCATCAGCCCGGCCACGACATCATCGGCCATGATGCCCCAGCCGGCGGGAAGGCTTTCCACCTTGCGAATCGGGAATGGCTTGAGGATATCGAAAATCCGGAACAGCACGAAGCCGACGACCAGGAGGGTCCATTCGGGAGGAACGGCGACAAGGACGAGGAGTTGACCTGCGGCCTCGTCGATGACCACTCGACTGGGGTCGACCATCTTGAGCTCCGAAGAGTAGGCAGTGGCGGCGGGAACCCCCACGATGATAAGCAAGAGCACGATCAAAGTGACAGCGGGGATAGACAACGGGTGAAGCAAGAAGCCATAGAGCAGCAGGATAGCCAGGCTGGCCCATGTCCCAGGTGCGACCGGAAATAAGCCCAGCCCAAAAAAGGAGGCGATGACTCTCCAGGTGGTTTTCATCGAACCAAAATTCCGCGTAAATCATATACTTCCGTCGAGGTGATTTCAACTTTTTCGATCGGTCGGAGCAGGCCGGCGACCGCATGACCTCCCTGCTCGATCAGGACCACACCGTCCACCTCAGGCGCTTGGAACCTGGCCCGCCCAACCAGCCGTTCCTTTCCGACCCTGGCTGAAGGATCGATCAGCACCTCGAGCCGCTGCTGGAGATACTTCCGCTGGATGGAAGACGCGATCTCGGCTTGGAGAGCCAAGATCTCATCGCGGCGGCGGACTTTCTCTCTTTCCGGGACCGGGTCTCCCATTCGGCTGGCTCCGGTTCCTTCCTCGGGAGAGTAAGTGAACACCCCGAGATGATCGAACCTGGCCTCCCGGACGAATTCTTTCAATTGGCGGAACTCCTCACCGCCTTCGCCGGGAAATCCGACGATGAGGGAAGTGCGGATGGCAGCGCCGGGCAGGGACTTGCGGATCTTTTCGATCAGCCGGACCGCCCGGGCGCCGCCCATCCCCCGCTTCATCGACTTGAGGAGTCGGCCCGCGGAATGTTGGAAGGGAATATCAAGATAGGAGCAGATCTTGGGCTCTTTCATGGCCTCGAGCAGAGCCGGGGTTATCTCCTCGGGATAACCGTAGAGCAGCCGAATCCAGCGAAGTCTCCTAAGGTCGGTCAACCTGCGCAGGAGCTTGACCAGTTCTCCAACCCGGCCCCTGTCGCGGCCAAAATAGGTCGTATCCTGCGAGACCAGGTCGATCTCTTTGATCCCGCGTCCCGCCAGTTCCTCGGCCTCAGTGATGATCGACGGGATGCTGCGGGAGCGATAGGGCCCCTTGATGAGGGGGATAGCGCAAAAGGAGCATTCATGAGAGCACCCCTCGGAGATCTTAAGGTAAGCCCATGTTGAAGGGGTAGAGATCAACCTCGGTGTCTCCGGGCCAAGGAGGTACGTCGTCAAACCGGCCTTAAAGGGCCTTCTCTCGAGGGCTTCGACGATATGGTCGAAGTCCCGGACTCCAAGCCATACATCCACCGCCGGAAATCTGCGCTCGAGGTCGGACCGGCATCTCTCCACAAAGCAGCCGGCCACGGCGATCGTCACGCCCGATCGCTTTTTCTTCAGGGCGAGGGCTGTTTTGATCCCCTCCCCGGCCTCTTCCCTGGCCGGCTGGATGAATCCGCAGGTGTTGAGAATGAGGATATCGGCCTTCTCAGGCTGCGGGCAGATCTCGTATCCAGCCCTGCTCAGATACCCCAGCATAACTTCGCTGTCCACCAGGTTTTTGGCGCAACCGTACGTAATCAGGGCGACGCGGCGTCCGCTGGATAACGAATCTGCGGATGGAATGGAGGGATAACTCCTAGGGATAGATCCGATACAGCAGGCGAGGGAAGGGGATGGTCTCGCGGATGTGCTTGAGGCCGCACATCCAGGCGACGGTCCTTTCGATCCCCAGGCCAAAGCCGGAATGCGGAAAGGCTCCGAACCGGCGCAGGTCCAAATACCACTCATAAGCCTCGCGCGGCAGGTTGTGTTCTTTAAGTCGATGCTCCAGCAGGGAGAGGTCGTGGATGCGCTGGCCGCCGCCGATGATCTCGCCAAAGCTTTCCGGCGCCATAAAATCAACACCGAGCACCAGGTCCGGTCGGACGGCGTCGGGCTGCATATAAAAAGCCTTGATCTTGGCGGGGAAATGAGTGATGCAGACCGGGTTGGGCGAGATCTCGGCTATCAGTGTTTCCTCGGGCGCCCCGAAGTCGTCTCCGTAAGCCATCTTAGAGCCCCTTTTCTGGAGGTCGGGGACGATCTCGTCGTAGGTCAAGCGGGGGAACGGCCGGCTGATGGATTCGAGGGGCCTGACGTCCCGTTCCAAGTCCTCCAGGTCACCTCGGCGCTTGGCAAGCACCCTTTCAATGATGAAAAGAACGAGGTCGGTGCCCAGCTCGATGGCATCCTCTAGCTTGGCAAAGGCGACTTCCGGCTCGACCATCCAGAATTCGATGAGGTGCCGGCGGGTCTTGGACCTCTCCGCCCGGAATGTCGGTCCAAAGCAATAGACCTTGCCGAAGGCGGCGGCCGTTGCCTCATTATAAAGCTGGCCGCTCTGGCTCAGATAAGCCTTTTGATCGAAGTACTGAGTCTCAAAAAGAGTCGTCGTTCCTTCACAGGCGCTGGGTGTCAAAATGGGTGTATCCATGAGCCGGAAGCCACGGCCATCAAAAAAGTCGCGAATGGCCTTGATGACCTCGGCCCGGACCTGGAGGACGGCATGCTGTTTGCGCGAGCGCAGCCAGAGATGGCGGTGCTCCATGAGGAAAGGAGTGCTGTGCTCCTTGAGAGAGATGGGATAGTCCTGGGCGATCTGGAGAGTCTCCAAACCCTTGACGTTGAGCTCATATCCACCGGGCGCCCGCTTTTCCTCACGGACCGTACCCCTGACGATCACCGAAGATTCCTGAGTCAAGGCATCGAACTGACGGAAAAGGGGGTCGTCCTTGGCCGCACTGAAGAAGGTCGCCTGCACGATGCCCGTCCCATCCCGGACCAAAAGAAAGCGGACCTTGCCGCTTGAACGTTTATTGTAAACCCATCCCCGGATTTCGATATCCTGCTCAGGATGCTGTCCGATGTCTTCGATATAAACCCACTTCATAATGGGCTCATTATAGGGAAACGACAGGGCCCGGTCAAATAAGCTCGGATTCAGGTTCGTCAGCCCGCTCGTTTCCCCTGCGAGGAAACTCGCTTCGCATCCTCCTTCGCTCTTCTCTCCCTTCGCTCGAGAAACCATGCCCGCTCAGTCGTCCACGGACTTCCTCACCTTAATCCTTCGCTTGTGCAAGGAAGCATGAACTGTGCCTCTTGCGCTGAGAGGGATTGCGTTTTCATGTTGGCTGTCATATGGTGATTCTCTGATGGCCGAGGTTAAGCCGTTCACCCCCGTCAAGCTGATCGTCGGGATCATCTCTTCGCAAGATTCGGCTGTCGAATGGACCGAAAAGGCCCTGACGGCCGCCTATGGCCCGGTCGATCTCAGGAGCGCTACGTTGTCTTTCAACCAGACGGACTATTACGAAAAGCAAATGGGCAAAGGTCTGCGGCGCCGGTTCTTGAGTTTCTCCCGCCTCGTCCCTCCAGAGTCTTTGGCGGACATCAAGATCCACACCAACGGCCTGGAGGAGGAGGTCAAGAAGCCGCTCGCTGGAGAGGAACGCGTTGTCAACATCGACCCGGGAATCTTGACCGCTTCGGCCCTGATCATGGCCACGGCCAAGAACTTCGCTCACCGGATCCCTCTCCATCAGGGAATCTATGCGCACCTCGAGATGCTTTTTTCGAAAAATGCGGTCAAGCTCCTGTCCTGGACATACCCGGATTTTCAGCAGGAAGCCTACCAGAGGTATTTTTTAGAGGCCCGGCAGGTTTACCTCCGGCAGCTCAAAGATACGATGCGGAGCTGAATACCGCCGCTCCTCCGGCTGCCCCCATATCCTTCCGTGCCGGGTGCTCCCAGCCTAGGCATCGGGGTCGAAGGCCGAGATCTGCCTCAGTTTGGCAATGATTCCGGGCAACTCTCTGATGACCTCCTGAATGTCCTCCTCGGTGTTGAAACGTCCCAGGGACATCCGGAGGCAAGAGCGGGCAATTTCAGGCCGCAGGCCGATGGCCAGGAGGACCGGGGAAACCTCCTCAGACTCCGAACTGCAAGCGGAACCTGTCGAAACGGAGATCCCCTTTGTGGCCAATGCCAGCAAGATGGCTTCGCCTTCCAATCCCGGGAAGGCCGCGTTCAGCGTGTTCTTGACCCTTTTCTCGGGGTGTCCGTTGAATTTGACCTTGGGGATCTTTTCCTCTATCCCCTTTCTCAAGCTTCCAGCCAGCTTCTCGATCCTTTCCCGGTCTTTCTTGCCGCGCTGCATCAGGATCCCGGCCGCCTCGCCGAATCCGACAATGCCGATCGTATTTTCAGTGCCCGCCCTGAACCCGCGCTCCTGGCCGCCGCCGTAGATGAATGGGCATATGTCGATGCCCTTGCGGATATACAGGGCGCCGACGCCTTTGGGGCCGTAGATCTTGTGGCCGGAAACGGACAGGAAATCGACGCCCAGCTTTTGGACATCGAAGTCCATCTTGCCGAAGGACTGGACCGCATCGCTATGAACAGGAACGCCGTGGTCCCGGGCAATCGATACGACCGTCTCGATCGGCTGGACTGTTCCGATCTCGTTGTTGGCGTGCATGATCGATATGAGAGCTGTCTGGGGGGTGATGGCGGCGCGCAGGAATTCCAGGTCGATGATCCCGAGGCTGTCCACCGGGACATAGCTCACCTTGATCCCTTTCTTCTCCAGATATTTGGCCTGGTTGAGCACAGCCGGATGTTCGATCGTCGAGGTGATGATCTCCCGCTTGTCAGGTTGGCTGTCAAGAACCCCGCGGAGGGCCCAGTTATCCGCCTCGGTCCCCGAGGCGGTAAAAAAGATCTCACTCCGCTGGGCGCCCAGCGCTTTGGCGACGTTCTCCCTGGCCTGGCTGATCATTTCCCTGACGGCCCTGCCGATCGGATAAACGGAGGACGGGTTCCCGAAGTGCTCCTTCAGGAACCAGCACATTTTATCGGCCACCTGAGGATCAAGAGGCGTGGTGGCGTTGTTATCGAGATAGATCAACCGTTCCTTCTTCAGGGCTTCAATCATGCCGCTCTAGACGAGCTTCTCTTGGAGGATCCTGACGACCTCCATCCCCGCCCGTTTCTGGCCCTCTTCGGCCGCCGCGCCGATGTGAGGGCTGGCGATCACGTGGGGATGATCGATCAGGGCAAAATTCACCGGCGGCTCCTTCTCAAAAACGTCCATGGCCGCGGCCCTGACTTTTCCACTGTTGAGCGCTTCGAGCAGCGCCGCCTCATCCACGACGCCTCCGCGGGCGGCGTTGACGATGATCACGCCGTTCTTCATCTTCAGGAACTCCTCGCGGCCAAGGATCGGCTTCGCCTGCTTGGGGATATGGAGGGTGATGATGTCGGACTGGGCCAGGAGTTCGTCCAGCCCGACCTGTTTCAGGTCAGGACCCGTCTCGATCTTGATGACGTCATAGACGACCACTTTCATCCCGAAGGCCAGTGCCCGCTCGGCCACGGCCAGCCCAATCCTCCCGCCGCCGATGACCCCCAGCGTCTTCCCATAGAGCTCGGTTCCGGAGAGAGCTTTCTTTTCCCACTTGTGTTCCTTCATGGAGATGTTGGCGCGGCCGAGCTGCCGGACTGCACAAAGCATGAGACCAAAGGCGATCTCGGCCACCGAGATCGTCGTCGCCGCGGGAGTGTTCGCCACCTTGATCCCTTTTTCCTTGGCCGCGACGGCGTCGACGTTGTCCAAGCCGATCCCGGCGCGCAGGATGATCTCCAGCCCGGATGCGGCTTCGATCACCTTGCGCGTGATCTTGGTGGCGCCGCGCACGACCACGGCGTTGAAACCGGGGACGGTCTTGATGAGCTCCGCCTCATCCATGCCCGTCTTGATGGTCACGTCAAACTGGGGCGTGGACTTGAGCTTATCGACGGCCTCCTTGTCCAATGAATCCGCCAGCAGGATCTTCTTCATTTCCAATTCTCCTTAAGGACAGTCTCAGCCGCGGCCATAGAGCGGCCTTTTTCGAACGAGTATCCGAGGTCGAGGAGCGTCATCTCGAGAGCCGCCAGTGAAGTGATGATGTCGAACCCGCCCATATAGCCGAGGTGGGCGATACGGAAGAACTTGCCTTTGTTCGGATCCTGGGCGCCGGCGATATAGGCTTTGTACTTGGACTGCATGGTCTTCACCAGTTTGCTGCCGTCGATGCCCGCCGGCGTCTTGACAGCGGTCAGGATGTTCCCGGGTTTCTTGGCGAGCAGCTCCAGACCCAGCGCCTTGACGCCTGCCCGGGTGGCTTCGCCGAGGATCCTGTGATGCTCGAGCATGCCTTCGAGGCCCATCGACCGGATGATGTCCAGGGCTTTCTTCTGCTGGATAATGAGAGACACAGCCGGTGTCCAGGGCGTTGTCTGCTTTTCCAGGTTCTTCTTGGCTTTCTGGGCGTCGAAGTAAAACCTGGGGAGCTTGGCCGTGGCCACGAACTTCCAGGCCTTCGGGCTGAAGGCGATGTAGGCCAGGCCGGGTGGGATCATGAAGGATTTCTGCGACCCGGACACGAAGATATCGACCTTCCAATCGTCCATCGGACAGGGGGTGGCCCCCACTCCGGATATGCCGTCTACGACCAGGATGGCTTCAGTCTGGGCCACCACTTCACCAAATCCTTTGATGTCATAGATCGCGCCGCTGGAGGTTTCCGAGAGGGTGGTGAAAACGGCTCTGACACCAGGGTTGGCTTTGAGCTCGGCCGCCAGCTGTTCTTTACTGAAGTCCGCTCCCCACTCAAGGACGATCTCTTTGACATTCACTCCATAGGCCTTGCAGATATTGCCCCATCTTTCGCCGAACTTCCCGGCGTTGATGGAGATGACATTATCTCCGGGGCTCAGCGTGTTGACGATGGCCGTTTCCATCGCCCCGCTGCCGGAGGAGGTCAGGATGAAGACATCCTCTTTGGTTCCGTAGACGTACTTCAGCCCTTCTGTCACCTGCATGAAGATCGCGGAAAATTCCGGCGTCCGGTGGTGGATGATGGGCTCGGCCGCAGCCGAGAGGACGCTGTCCGGTATAGGAGTCGGACCGGGCGAGAGAAGATAATATTTCTTTATCATATTAGGCCTCCTTTAGATAGATAATTAAGAAAATAATGAACTCCACTTCAGCTAAATTATCAGAATTGTTCCCCTGAGTCAAACCGGGCCTTCTCCCGCCTCCAGCGCTTCCGCCTCACAGCTGAAGGAGAAGCTCTGTGAGCAGTGCCGTCCGTTGGACAAGCGAAGACAGAAGAAGGTGTTCGTTCTCAGCGTGGATGCCATTGCCGTCTGGCCCGAGGCCGTCCAGCGTCGCCACTCCCAGGCTCGAAGCGATCGAGGCATCGGAGCCGCCGCCGGTCCGCCCCTCTGCCAGGTTGATCCCCATGGCCGAGCCAATCTTCTTGGCCTGCTGGAAGAGCCGGATAGAGGCCTTCGTCTTCTCCATCGGGGGGGTCAGGTTTTCCACCATGAACTTGAATTTGGCGCCGGAGGCGGTGGGCTTGAGATGCTTGAAGGCGCTGATGATCCTGTCCTTCTGGACAGAGTTCCAGAAACGAATGTCCATGACCGCCCAGGCCGCTTCGGCCACGACGTTGGCCTTTTCGCCGCCGCCAATCAGATCGACGCTAAGGGTGATTCCACCCGTGGCCAGTCTTTTCAGGCGATGGAGCTGGTCGACAAGCACCTCGATGGCATTGACGCCCTTTCCCGGAGTCCCGGCATGAGCCGCCCTTCCCTTGACTTCAAGCCGGATGACGATCCTTCCCTTGCGCTGGGTTTTTAGGCCGCCACCGAGGAGAGCGGGCTCCAGACAAAGGACGAGGCCCGAGCCATTGGCCAGTCGGGCGATGATCTCGCGGGAAGCGTCGTGGCCGGTCTCTTCGGCTGAGTTGATGAAAATGGCGATCTTTCGCCCCGGCCGGAGGCTGAGCTGATGGAGGGCTTTCAAAGAGCAAACGGCCTCGACTAGGCCGGCCTTCATGTCCAGGACACCTGGCCCATAAACCTTGTCCCCGGAAATATAGAAGGGCATCTTTTCGATCTTGCCCACGGGCCAAACGGTATCGATGTGGGTCAGGATGAGGGTTCTCCCCTCGGAAGGGGACTTGGCGTGTCCCTGGAATTCGACAAGGTGGAGATCGCCGATCTTCTTCTGCGGAAAACGGGTGATCTTGGCACCCGTCTTCTTGAACTCGCCGAGGACGAAGGCAGAACAGGCATCCACGGCCTTCTTGTCCTGGGAAGGGGATTCCCGGCTGACGATGTTCTTCAAGAGATGGACCATCTCGCCCTGGCGGGACTTGAAATAAAGGTTGAAATCCATGGACTCGCCTCCGCTTGTGTAATCTATCATACCGCGGCGCAAAATGCACTGCGAAAATATCTGTCCG
>Ga0153916_10000160_pt1 | contig 40166 bp, 35 predicted proteins | sample Opewatmetagenome_FD_109642 | JGI IMG/M metagenome (GOLD analysis project Ga0153916, IMG submission 109642) | Freshwater wetland microbial communities from Ohio, USA - Open water 3 Core 3 Depth 4 metaG | ecosystem: Environmental > Aquatic > Freshwater > Wetlands | place: USA: Ohio, Lake Erie...
GCGCAAACAGGTACGCTGTCCCTCTGTCAGCTTGGCCAGCCCCCCATTTTCCATATCAAACGTTAATACCGTTAAGCATGATCTCGGCAACTAAGGACTTTCCGAAAGAGCTGCTGAATGTGCCAGGGAATGTCGACGAATTTAGGTGCGCCCCCGGTATCGATCGCTGGCGGTTCTTGGAGAAGGTCGAGTTGGTAGAACCAGCGATCGGCAAGGTTAAGATGCACCTCTTCACACAGTCGCCATTCCGATCGGATACCGAAGCAGTAGCCGACGATAAGCATCGGATCATCAGCTCCGGATCGATCGATGGCCGCCCCGTCTCGCTGTAATAAGGACGCAAGTGCTCGCGGACGCCGGACAGATCGACGAACCGGTCGATCGAACGGAGCATGTGGTCCGGCGGCACATGGTTCTCGAGGCTGAAGCCGTAGAACAGCGCCTCCTGCATTACCGTCCGCTTACCCGTCATCAGCATCTCTCCTGCTGCCGAGAATACTGAATCAGGTCATCGCCACCACTTCAACACCGACTTTTTTAAACGCCAACGGCGCAAAGACTAACTTCGCGTGCCCTGGCTTCTGTACCTACGCCTACAGCTGCGCTCACCCGGCGGGGGATCCTTTACGGACCAATAAGGATCTCCTGCAGCCCGACCAATCCAGCGGGAGTTGTGTTTCTCGAGTGGCAAGCTCCGCAGGCCCCTGCAGAAGCTCCAGCAACATAAGGTAGTGAGCCGTCACGCGAACGTCTGCAATGAGCAGCAGTTCATAACACCCTAGTTCGCTCGCCTTGGTGGCGACCCTCCTCAGTCTGTCGATCAAGGGCGCGAAGATGAGATCAACCTTCACTAGGAGGAAGGGAATTTTGTTTCCTCCATCTGAGGCGATTTAGCCGTCTTCACTGAGTCGTGACTTGCACAAGACAGTGGCGCTGAGAAGGCTCAAGAGCCTTCAATCAAGGAGCCGGCCAGGCGGAACCCCAAATGGCTTTGCAAGCTTCTCGATCATTGTGGCGGTGGGATTGCGGATCGCCCGCTCGATCTCGCTCACATACGTTCGATGAATGTCAGCCTCGAACGCGTAACGCTCCTGCGACCAGCCCTTCTCCTTCCGGAGCCGACGGACATTCGAACCAAGGCGCTCAAGGATCTCCACCACCCGAAAGAGCCTGTCTGTAGGCGATCAATCTACAGGCTATAAGTGACATTCTGGTTGACTGCCGCCGCGAAGCAAGCATTGTCGCCGTCACTGATCGTCGACAAAAGAAGGGGGTGAGTTATGCCTTTGAATAGCAATTGTTCCAGCATGGCCTTCGGAAGGGCGCGACGGCTAGCGATGTCTGCATCTAGACCCAGCTTCCGCCGTCAAAGATTGATCGTGACAGTCGCCATGGCGCTGCTCGGCACCGCACCAGGAGCGGCCAGAACAGACCCCGCAGCGAAAGTAGAATACGGACCCGCGCCGAACTGGGTACGGTATAAAGAGCTCGGTGAGTCGGCCATCCGCGCGATGCTGCTGGACCCGGAGTCAGCAAGGTTCACTTGGACTTACGGCTATCGCCGAGACGGATTTCAACCGTTCGCGACGCACAAGCGCTACGGCTATGCAACCTGCGGCTATGTTAATGCGAAAAATCGCATGGGCGGCTATACCGGACAGACAGCCTTCGTTGTGGTCATCGACTACGATAGAGTCGTCTACGCAGAGATCGGCAAGCCGAGCGGTAGCGACATGCTAAGCGAGGCTTGCGACGAGGCGGCGGCCGCGGGCAAGTTTCCGGAGGTTTCGACCATGCCTTCAGCTCAGCCGAGTACCAGCATTGTCGGCCTCGGGCTCGCGATCGAGACCCATCCTAAAGGCATCCTCGTCTCCTCGGTCACACCGGGAGGAGTCGCCGCCCTAAGTGGAATCAAGCAGGGTGCAGTACTCTCGCGCTTCAATGGAATTGCCTTGAGCGGCATGGGCGCCGACGTGCTGCAACGGCTCGTGGAAGCAGCGGTTGGCGAGCGTGTATTCACAGATCTCGACGGTCAGACGATCCGGATTCAAGCCATTGCTGTAAAGTAGCCTTACGGCCTCAGCGACCTCGGAGACGGAGAAGTGCATGGCTCGCTATTCCGTGACGGCATCGGGACAAGATGCTAAACCAGCACGGCGGTGTACCTCCGTTTCGATCGACTAAGCTGCCTGGCGCTTGAGCGGCCTCCCTTGTGGGCGCCTGCGGCCAAGAGGACGGCCGGTGACCGGATCGGTTTCGCGCCAGAGGCGCCCGCGCCGTGACTCGGCCCATTCCAGAAACTGCGTCAGGCTGTCGACCTGGTCGTCGTAACGAGCGTTGGGGAACCCCAGCAGCTCACTCCGGAACGCAGTGAGCCATGGCGCTTCGGATGGAAGCAGAACCAGGCCCTGTTCGAGCTTGGCACTCTGCACCTCGACCCGCGTTTCCTTGTCGAGCCGGGGGCTGTAGGCCCAGATGCGGCCACGATCGTCCGGCCACACATGGCGCTTCAGCTCCTGGACCAGCGGCCGGCCACTGGCTGCATCCTCGACAATGATGGTGTTCGGATCCCATTGCTTGGCGAGTGCGACCACCCGGCGCTTGAGGTCCGGATAGTCGAGCCTCCGGCGATCGACATCGAGCAGATGCCAATAGCCTTCGCGAAAACCCAGCGTCAAACACACCGAATAGTCGCTGGTCGGCTGTCCTGTCAGTGCCGTGTCCCAGGACTGGACGACATATTGATACCAGTCGCGCGGCCGTGGCTCGTGCCAGGTCCCAAACCATTCCCAACGGATGCGATTGCCGCCTGGCGGGGTCGGGTTCTGCTGATATTGCGCCGAGAACGCCGCTGCGCCCATGGTCCGACGCATCGCTTCAAGCTCCGCGCGCGATTCAAGCAGCGGTGCCAGTACGTCCCCAGGCTTACGGATAAAGGTCTTGCTGTAATAGAGCGGCAGCTCCTGCAACTCCTCGGCGATGGCCGGCAGATTGAGATGCTCGAATCCCTTGGCGAGAAGATGGCCTGCCGGATCATCTTCATGAAGGCGCTGCTGAATGGCGATGATGATGCCGTTCTGCTTGTCGTCGAGCCGGGTGAACAGCGTCTCGTCAAAGAAGATCTTCGCCCTTTCGCGGCCTGCCTCGCTGCGGGCCTCATCGGCCTTGAGCAGATCATCTATGATTATGATGTCGGCGCCAAAGCCGGTGGTGGCGCCACCCACCGAGACCGCTTTGCGACCGCCCCGAAGCGTCGTCATCATTTCCATTGCCGCATCACGCGCCGGATCAATCGCGAATTGCGGAAACAACCTCCGGAAATCAGCCATCTCGATGACCGCCCGAAAATCCCGGGCATGCTTGGCGGCAAGATCACTGCCATAGCTTGCCACCAGAATCTTGAGCGCAGGATTTCGGCCAAGCAACCAGGCCACGAACGCGACCGCCACGGTCACCGATTTGAGATGACGGGGCGGCACGGTGATGACGAGGCGGTTGCACTGTCCAGCGGCAACACGCTGTAGCTGCCAGCACATCGCTTCAATGTGCGACGTTGGAACAAAGGGCTTGCCGGGGTGGAGCTGGCCGAAGGCCAGCTCCAAAAAGGCGTAAAGGTTATGGCGCAGGTAGAAATCGAGTTGCTGGCGGGGATTCATCACGCGCCCTCCCCATCAGCGGAGCCTCGATCATCAAGCCCCGCCAGCATCCGCTGAAGAATCGCCTGCTGTTCGGGTGGGAGCTCGGTATTGTCGTCCTGCCGCGACGCCTGTCCTTCCGTAGCAGGGCCGAAGCCACCCCGCAGCTTGATCACCTTGTCCACCGCCTTAAGGTCGCCCTTCACGGCCTTGATGACGAGCTGCATGATCATCGCCTCGTAGGAGCTGACAGTCTTCCGCCGCCCTTGCTCGCTGACAGTTATCTTTTTTCCGAGCGCCTCTTCGAGCAAGGTCGCGCCGTTCTTCCGACCTTTGGGACGCCCGCGCGGATTGCCCGATCGCCCCGCTTTGAACTGGCTGTGCTTGGGTGGCTTGCGATAGCCAATCTCATAATCCTTGCGGCGCTGGAGCGCACTCGTGGACGCAACCTCGGGCGCCGGGGACGTCCGTTGCGTTGTCTGTGGCTCTGGCTGGGGCAAAGATGGGAGCTGCGCGGGCCGCATACGCTTGCGGATTAAGGGTTCGTCTGACATACTACCCTCCTCTCACGCTGCAACCGCGCGGGCGGCTTTGAGTTCGGCGAAGCTGAGCCTGGTTTCGGCATGCGTCGCCTCTCTGCCGGTAAAGGTCTCCCAACGGCGGATGGCTACGTCGATGTAGTGTGGGTCAAGCTCGAGGCCATAGGCCACGCGCCTGGTACGCTCGGCGGCGAGCAAGGTGGTGCCGGAGCCCATGAAGCTGTCGACGACGATATCGCCGCGCCGGGTAACGTCGCGGATGGAATCAGCCGCAAGCGCGACCGGCTTGACAGACGGATGCGATGCGAGGTCCTCCATGCGGTTCTTGCCGAAGGCGTTGACGCCGGCATAATCCCAGACGTTAGTTCGGTAGCGGCCATGTTTGCCGAGCTGGACATTGTTGATGTGTGGTGCGCTCCCCTTTTTGACGATCAACACGAGCTCGTGCTTGGACCGATAGAGGCTCCCCATTCCGCCATTGGACTTATTCCAGACGCAGAGGTTGAGCAGCGACAGACCGACGTGGCGGATGGCAGTCAACAACTCAAAAACATGTCTCCAATCCATGCAAAGGGCCGCGATCCCCCCATCGATCAGATGAGCCGAAAGCAGCTCAAGGTTCGTCGTCAGAAAGGCGGTGAACTCGGCCTCACTCATTTCGCCAGAAGCCATGACGAACTCGCGATGCTTGACCTTCCCAAGCCCGCAGACATGACCGTTGACCGGGACGTTATAGGGTGCGTCCTGAAAGGACATAGCGGCCTTGGCGCCACCCATCAGTTGGTCCCAGCATTGGCTATCCAGCGCATTGCCGCAGAGCAGCCGATGCTCTCCGAGCAGGAACAAATCGCCGACCTGGGCTATAGCCGGCGCATCGCGATCCACATCCGGCACGTCATCGGCCGCGTCGGACGCCTCGCCGGTTTCCGAAACGCCCAGCAGGATATTATCGATCTGGGCCATCTCGAATCCGGTGACTTCTATCTCGAAATCGAGGTCGAGCGTCACCAGCTCGCCAAGCTCAAGCTTTAGGGTTTCATTGTCCCATGATGAGAGCTCCGCGAGCCGGTTGTCGGCTATGCGATAGGCGCGGACTTGCTCCGGGCTCAGATGCTCGACGCGGATAACCGGCACCTGCCCAAGCCCAAGTTCCTTTGCCGCCAGCCAGCGCCCGACACCGGCAATGATCTCGCCCGTGCTGGTGATCAGCACGGGATTGACGAACCCGAACTGTCTGAGGCTCGCGGCAATCTGGGTGATCTGCTTCGCCTTGTGCTGGCGCAGCACGCGCGTCGGCGCCGTCAGTGCATCGATCGGCCGATACTCTGCGGGGATTGTTCGGTTGTCGCTGGTCCCATGAAATTGCTGGGCAGAGCGATTTCCACCGACCGTAACGATCGAGGGCCGGATTCTACGGCGGATGCTGAATTCAGACATGGATCATTTCCTCCTGCGGGCGCGCTCACGAACCCTCCCGCTGATCGCCCGAGGCACCAGCTGAAGTTTTTCGTCAGAACCGTGCCGAAGGGGCATGATGGTTCGACGGGTCCGACTGAGTTCGCTCGGAGGCTGATCTCTTTCGTCGATGCATGATCTCTGGCACAATTCGACAATTGCGTCAACAAGACCATTAAATAATAATGTTAAATAACAGCACCTTATGGCAAAGTGTTCGTCAATTGAAAGGCAGTCGCAGGCGTGGGGGCTTTGGGAAAGGCACGTTCGCCTCGGGATTTGCGCTAAGCGTGATAATGCGCGTTATGTAAAGGCAACGTGGTGACACAGGCGATCCACCGACGGGCTGCCGCTCCAGTTCGATGCCCTCGGCGTCACATGAACCTTATGGCAACTGGATCAGCGGCAGCGCTCGCCATTGTGCTTCGGCCATTGGCCCGCTCGGCCGGAACAGCGGCTTGCCGATCAGCAGACGACTGAACGCTAGCATGAGCTGCGGCGGTGCGTTGCCGCCGATCGTCTGCACCTGCGCCACGGTACCGTCGGGCAGAAGTCGGACCATGCATATAACAGCACAAAAGCTGTCCGCCGCTGTACTGACACTCACCAATCACCGATGAGCCGTCATAGGGATAGACGATCACGCCAGCGGGCTCCGCATAAGAAAGCTGTCGCAGCGGATCATGGATAAACGTCGTGGAGCGCCGAGAACACGGCACAAGCCGGTCAAGACGCTGGTGCGGGACCGAATTTAGGTATTGTGTCCCCGGAATTTCGTAGGCGAAAGCAGAATTGAGTATTGTGTCCCCGGAATGGGTCCGGAATGCGGTTGCTCCGGAATTCCCGGAATTCTTGCGGAGATGATGATGAGTTTCTCTTACTTATCTGACACGCGACTTATTATTTTTTCGATCAAAAACAAAAAGATCATCAGTACCGCAAAATCAATTATGACCAATGGAGCAAGAAGGATAGTGGGGTGGACATTTATCTTCCAATTGAAAGCCGCCAGCGCAACGACATGGAACAACGCGGATATCGCCAAAAACGCCCAGAACCACGCAGAATTACGCAAATCCCACCTAATCCGGGCTACAAGGGCTATCGACGCGAACGAAAAACCAGCAACCGCTCCCCTTTCGGGTTGCGAAAAGTAAGCGAACACACTGAATATTATCAAGCATGTGATTGCGTATCCGAGTTTCCATCGAGTACTGATCTCGCCATTCTCATGCGAATCTTCCATAGCTTTATTGTCCTTGGCCGCAGCTATTATAATCTTGATAAGCGTCGTAGGCCTCTTTGCCGAGAGAAACAGCAGTGATCCCCCATCCGAGCACCGGGATGCCCTTGGCGACAGCCTTCCCAACAGTACCCAACGAACCTCTTATCCCCGGCCCCGCCAGAGACGCGCCTCCTAACTCTGCAGCAAAGCCTGATGCTGTTAGCGTGCCACCAGCGGCGTCTCTGTTAAGCGCGGCGTTTGTCCCTTGAATGCTTGTTGCACCTACCCGGACGACAACAGCAGCTACAGCCTCTCCAGGTATGAGACCGGCAAGATCCAAAGCTGCATTTCCTAGCCCCTTAGTGATCGCCTTGAAGCGGCAATTAGCTACAGGATCGAACTTATCCCTTTGCAGTGGCGCCGTCGTGATTTTTATGACGCGCTTAACTGGAGCCGTTACCACGATCTCTTCCGGTTCGCCGCCACCGCCCAAAATAGAATCCGAGACCGCTGAAATTGTTACGAAGTTCAGCATCGAAAATGGCGGTTGTTTAGGCTGCGGAGACGGCTGTCGAATTCCCGTCACGTTAATCGCATCGGAATCACCCGCGCCAATGGCTCCTCTGGCGAGCGAATGATTGACCGGCAGCGCCCGGTATTTGTCGGCCGCCAGCCCGCTTGGATCCGTCGCATTGACCGGATCATTCCCCACATAGGCATAGAGGTTCATGCCATCGGCGTATCCGATGGGGTCGGTCTGCAGGAACCGCCCAAGCGTCGCGGAATAGATGCGGGCCTTGTAATAATAGAGCCCGATCTCGGGCAGCCACATCTGGCCGGTGTACTGGAACCGGCCGAGGTTGGCGGTGCCGCCGATGCCATAGGCGTCATAGCTGTTGATCGCGAGCGCTGCGCCCGCGCCGTCGGTCACCGCGATCACGCTGCCCTGCTGGTCGGCGTGCAGCCAGCGCCGGTCGGTGGTGGCAGAGCCCTCATACCAGACGATCGGATCGTCAACGCCCGGGCCATGGACATAGCGGCGGAGCATGGTGCCCGCACCGTCATATTCCGCGACCAGCGCGGCACCATCCTGGAGGAACTGGGTCGTCCCCGAACTGCCACCGCTGGTCTGGTAAAGCCGCCCCAGCGGATCATAGGCAAGGTTGAGCGTCGCGGCGCCTGTCACGCTCGTCAGCCGGTTCTCAACGTCATAGCCATAGGCATATGAACCATCCGAGGTGAGGTTGCCCCGACTATCATAGGAAAGCGTCAGCGATCCCGCCACTGTCGTCTGGTTGAGGCCATTGACGGTGTAGGGCCGGTCGACATTGTAATGCCGCGTCCAGGCGTAGAGATCGTTGCCGCTCGTCTGGCTGGCGATCTGCGAGGCCGGGTTGAACGTGAACGTCCGCGTCAGGTCGTTGGTGGTGCTCGCCAGATCCTGCGTCAGGCTGTTGAGCCGCGACACCGCGTCATAGCCATAGCTGGTGATCGTGCCATTGCCGCGCGTCATCGAGGTGCGGCGGCCAAGATTGTCATAGGCATAGATCGCAAGCACGCCAGCTCCGCTCGCCGCGCCATTTTCCCGCACCGCGGTCATATTGCCGGTCACGTCATAATCATATTGCGCATAGAAGACGTCGGGCCAGGTCACCCGCGTCCGCCGACCTGCGAGGTCGTACTGATAGCTCAGCGTCCGGCCATAGGTCGCCTGGCTCGTCATCCGCCCAAGCGCGTCATAAATGGCGGTCATGCCCTGGCCACCGGTGGAGTAGATTGCCGTCAGCGCCCGCCCGAGCAGATCATATGTGTAATCCGTGTCCGCCACCGCCGATCCACCCTTGTGAAACACACGGTTCAAGGCGTCATAGCTGTAATAGATCAGCTGGCCGTCACGCCGCCTGTTCTGGATAATGTTCGAGGCAGCGTCATAGCTATATTCTTCATAGTCGGTGGTTGAGCTGGTGCCCGCCGTGGTCGGGCTCGGGAACCACAGTCTCGCCAGACGATCGAACCCGTCATATTCGTATGTCGTCTTGTTGTTCTTGCCGTCGGTGACCGTCGCCTGCTTGCCGTTGTTCGTATAGGTGACCGTCACCACATCGCGCTGCCCGGCCGCGCCATAGGCGGTGGTCACCTTGGTCAGCTGGTCAGCGACATCATAGCTGTTCTTGGTGATGCGATCCGGTCCGTCCGTCCCGGCAGTGCCGAGCGTGCAGGCCGAGGTCGGCAGCGAGCCGAAGATCGCGCTGTTCATCCGGACAGCCGTGCAGTCGAGCCGGTTGGCATTGTCATAGCTGTACTGTTGTGCAGCATAGGTCGTGCCGCCCGACGCCAGCGTCTCCTTCACCTTGCGACCGATGGTGTCATAGCTGATCGCTACCGTCTCGGCCGTTGCAAACGCTGCCCAGTCGGCATCCGACTGGCTGTTGACCGTACCGGCCTCGACCGTCGCGGCCTGGCCATCGAGATTATAGACGTAACGCACCGCGCGCGGCTTCAGCGATCCCGCACCATCCGGATCTGGGGTGGTCACACCAACCAGCTGCCGTGCCGCGTCATAACGGTAGCGGGCCGTATCCGCCGTGCCAGACAATGGGCCATCGACGGTCAGCGCATTGCCGATGATGTCGTAAGTTATGGCTGTCGTCGCCGTGAGGCTGCCATCGCCAGCGCCGGATGAACTCGACGTCGGCAGCAGATTATTGGCGACACCGGTCGTGCCATAGACAATGGTGGTTTTCGCCTCGTCGGCCGTCCCAATGCAGGACGCGGTCGTCTGACAGGCCGATATGCTAGTCGGCTGATAGACGTTCTGGCCAGATGCGACGATAGTCCCCGCGCTGTTCTTGTACCAGGCCTGCAGCGGCGTATAGCTATAGCGCGTCTGCGGCCGTACTCCACCGGGAGCTGGCGCCGGCGCAGTCACCGTCAGCAGCCCGCCATGGGTCGCATCATAGGTGTAGTCGGTCTGGTTGCCCTTGGCGTCCTGCGTCCAGTTCGGTTTGTTGCACGTTTTCTGGTTCGCGCACGTCGCGTCGTAACCGGCGGTGGTCACAATGTTTGCCAGGCCCGAACCGCTCTTCGGCACGACCGTCGTCTGCGTCACATTGCCGCGTGCGTCATAACTATATTGCGCGTAATCACCCTCGGGCCGCGTCACCTGCGTCACCCGGCCATAGCTGTCGTACGCAAAACTGGTCGTGCGATTGAGACCGTCCTTGTCCGAGGTTGGACGACCAATGCTGGTGTTCGACACCACCACGCGCTGGTGACCCAGTGGATCAGTCACCGTCGCTGTCATCGTCGTCCCGTTGAGCGCAAAATTATAGGTCCAGGTCGCCGATCCGTTCGAGACCGAGGCAACACGCCCATTTGCATCATAGCCGATCGTCGTCGTATCCGTGCTGCTCGACGGTCGTTTGATGGCAATCAGCTGGCTTGAACTGTTGGTTGTGTAGCGCGTCACACGACCAAGTGCATCCGTCACGGTCTGAAGCTGGTTCGAGCCCACAGTTGTCACCGCATAGCTTGCGCTTGGCCATGTGACCGTAAGCCCGGTGCAGATATCCGCACTTGGATTGCAATAGTCGATCGCTTGGTTGATCGCTGTGACCTTGGTGAGAGTTAACCATGGAGCGAGGTCGGCGAGTTCCGTGGCTGTATTGCTGGCATATTCCGGCTTCAATATGTATCCGAAATTGCTGACTGCCGACTGCAACCGTGTCCGTTTGCTATAGGCAGGACAGGGGGTTTCGGTTGGATCGTTGCAGACCGTCACCGTCTTGTAGGTGAAAGTGATCTTCTCGCCCGTTGGATAGGTCATTGAGACCGCCCGGCCAAGATTTGACTGGTAAGGCGCCGTATTACCCAAGAGCTTGTCGAAGATCACCGCAACGCCTTCGTCCGACGTGTAGGTGTATTGATCGGTCGATGGATTATAGACCAGCGTCGAACCTTGGCCTTCTGCAGGAATGTAATTTCCGCCAGATAACGTGAACTTGTCAGAAATCCCTCCAATGCTGACGATATAGGTGGAACTGCTGGAGGACATGGTCAGAACCAGATTGTCGCGCCAGCCCGATCCGCGCCAGCTGCGCGCATAGGCGAGACCTTGCGAACCGGACGCCGCGATTGACACCTCGGTCTGCGACAGATTGAACGTACCGGTGACAAGGTCGACACTATTTGCGTCAAGCGTGAAATGCGTCGGCGGAGAGGGAGTGAGCGGCACGGTCTGCGCCTGCGCGATCGCGGCGAGGCAGGTTGTTACAAGAAGAACGCCGCTCACACCTACCGTTCGCCTCAGAATTGCTCGCATTCCAATCCCCCTTCGAAACGTCAACACCAAATCAGCGCAATTCTGTGCCGTGATCGCGGACCGCTCCCGGCCAAGAACCTGCAATTATTTTGGTAATCTCTCAGATTTACCCACGCCGGCAGTTATTGCGGCGGATTGGGCGAGCCCGTGGTCGTGGCGCGCGTGCGGTTGTCCGCATCGTCGTGCTGATAGGCAATCTGTACATTGTTGTTGACGGTCCCGGTTCGCGTGATCTGAATCACACGTCCATTGGCGTCATAGGTGTAGGTGATCGTCTCGCTGGCCAGTGCTGCCGAAGGCAGCAGGGCCGTTGCGATCAAAACAAACGTCATGCGCCCCATATCTTATCCCCCAATCCATCGCTGGACATGAAAGCATCGCCTGTGTCGGCGTTATTCTGGAGCGACCCAAAACAGAGGCTATCTGATCGTTTCGGATAAGAAAAGAAATAAAATGTGCAACTCTGGTGTTAACTGTAATCAGCCCGGGAAGCGATAATGCGGTGTCGAAAGATATAGAGTTCAAGTAGTGGCAAGTAGACTCATAGAGAGTCCCACCATTTGACCATTCGGCTCAACCGGCCGATGATAAAGACAATATTGCAGCGTGCTGACGAGATACCCCGTCCACGACAATGGCTGCACTAGCCATGAAGCGGGAGGCGTCCGACTGCTGTGCGGAACGCATTTGGTCCATCCACACTATCTTGTCAGTTCGGTATGGCTATGACGGTGAACCCATTGAGGGGCACCACCACAACGGTCATGTTGCCTGCGAGCCCGCGGTTCTTTGAACCGGTAACGGCATATTGGGTACGGTTGCCGGCAGGATCATAGCTGAGCGTCGTCGCCATGCCGTCGTTGTCGCCGCCGCTATGACTGATGCCGGTGACCTGCCCGAGCGCATCATAGGTGTAGGTCGTCGTTTCTGACGCCTGCGCGGAAAGAGAGAATGTGCCAAAGGCAGCAATTGCCACCATCCTGCCGATGTAGCCCCGCAGACGCATTTGCCCACCCCCAATCGTTACGGTTACGAACTCTCCGCAATTCGGCGCTGATCTTCAACCGATAAATGTGATGGCTCTGGTTTGATGCCTCACCGGCATCGCGTGAACCTTATGGCAACTGGATCAGCGGCAGCGCTCGCCATTGTGCTTCGGCCATTGGCCCGCTCGGCCGGAACAGCGGCTTGCCGATCAGCAGACGACTGAACGCAAGCATGAGCTGCGGCGGTGCGTTGCCGCCGATCGTCTGCACCTGCGCCACGGTACCGTCTGGCAGGATCCGGACCATCAGTTCGAGGGTGCCAGCAATTGAAGGATAACGCGCGATCGTCTGGCTCCGCACACTCTCGAGCACGCTTTCATCGAGGACGAACGGATCAGGCGGTTCGGATGGCATCAGCGACGCTACAACGCCTGTGATCGTCGATACTGCTGCGCCAGCCAGTGCCGCGCTGGGCTGGATTGGCGCGGCGCCCGCCAGCGGATCATAGCCGCCGCCAGCTTGCGCACCCCCTCCGCTTGCGCCTGTGGCGGCACCGCTGGCCGCCGCATCGGACGGGCCATTGGCGCCGCCGATCTCAACCTCCTCGGCGACGGCCATATCCTTGCTGTCCGGTGAAGTCGCCGCAGCCGCTTCAACCGGCGGACCGGGCGCCGGTTCTTCCTGGGGCTGTTCGGCAGCTTCTTCCTCTTCCACTGCGTCCTGCTGGTCTTCGCCGTCGCTAATGCCCGGCAATGACAGCAGCACCAGGGACTCGCCCCCAGTGCCCGACGACAGCGCAAGACCCCCGCTTCCGAACACACGGTTAATCAGGAAATAGAGCAGCAGAACATGCAGCAGAACCGTGAACAGGAAGGAGGAACTGCGCCGCCAGATGTGGCGTGGGCGCCAGGAAGCGCCCTTCGGGTGTTGATCCGATCCGGATGGCGACCGCGCAAGCCGAGCAGGCGCGGAACGCCTGGGACCGGTCGCGCCTTGCCACTGTTCGACCTGTACAAAGCTCATCGCGTTCCAGTCACCCGATGGCGCGGCGCTCTTGCATAGGGCAGCAGGATGAACGCGCGCGTACGCCGGGCCAACGCTTCATCTGACCACGCGGATGCAATTGACGATGAACTCGCAGGCGGTGATCGTCGTGTCATCATAAGCCACGTCGACTTTCTTGCCGGCATTGAAAACCGCGGTCAGGATGCCGACGATAGCGTCGTGGTTGGCGATGCCAAGCGGCAGCCGCATGCGGTTGTCCTAGCGGGGTGCCAGGTTGCGCAGCGTGCCGCTGACTGGCGGCAGCTCCCATCCTCGTGCGCCTATAGTCATCGCGCAATCGACCGACCCTCTCGACGCACTATCCGGCGATCTGGATATGACCAATTCGGCAAAAACCACCTATATTATCTAAGTATATCATCACTGACTTACCGGCGAGAAAGGCTGACGTCAGCAGACTGACAAACACATCGTAGTTGTCGAAGGATTTATTGACATAGGGCCAGCTAGGCGTTCCAGCGCCACATAGACCTGCTGCGCTGCCTGCCACTTGGACGCGGAAACCATAGTTCTCGGCATTGGTGGCATCCAGTAACGTTATTTTCCCAGCGGCCCCGCCATCCCAAGCAAAGGCGGGCGGTGCGAAAAACAGGAAAAATGGGATAGCCAGCAGCGATATGCGCATCTTTCTTCTCCTCGATGGATCCGCTGCAACAGGTGCGGCAGCATCTCGTTCCGGGAAAGTAACATTATCTTGTTCTGGTCAAGTAACATAAAGAAAGCTGACCCAGATGCCGACAGCAAGCGCTGGGGCAAATTGGATCAACTCTGCATCGGAAGGTAGGTGGAGCCTCCGTGATTTCAGCCACCAATGACCAAGGCCAACGATCGCGCCGATCAGCAGGGCAGGTGCAATCCGTTCCAGACCGAGCCAAGCGCCTGCGCCGGTCAGCAGCAAGATGTCGCCGAACCCTAGTCCCTCCCGTCCGCGCATTCGCCGATAAAACCATGCGATCAGCACAAGCATTGTGCCCGCAAAGCCGGCACCAACGATCGGTGGCAGCCAGTCGCCATAGAGAACAACCTGCGCGAGCAGACCCGACAATCCAAGCCCGAAGTTCAGCGCACGCGGCAGACGCCCAGTCAGGGCATCGAAGGTCGCCAGCAGCAACAACTGCCAGCCAAGCAGCAGCGCGAACGCAAGTTCCAGCCCTTCGAACCGCCACCAGGCCATGAGCGCGCCGACTACGCCCGCGACCTCTACAGCCAGACAGGCCCGAGGAATCGCCACGCCACAGTTTTGGCAGCGGCCGCGCGCGGCCAAATATCCGAATACAGGTACGAGCTCGTTCCAGCCCAAGACAGCATCGCAGCCGTCGCAGCGTGACCGGCCGGTCCGCCACTGTTTCCCTGTGACGGATCGCATCACCACCACAGCCAGAAACGAACCTACAACCGCCGACAGGGCAGCAATGCTGGCCCCCTGAAAAAGTTGTTGCTCATCCGGAACGAAACCACTCATATTTGGGCCATGCCAGAAATGGGATGGGAAGAGTTATAGAAAAACGATGCATTCGGCCTATCCGTTACCCATCCCAGAGGCGGACACCGAGGAGCGCCATCAGACCCGGGCTCCTCAATAATACAGGGAGACATTCATGAATCTCGCTCACGCTGGACGGATTGTAGTCGCGATCGGTTTCTTAGCCCTGCTTTCAACCGAGGCGCTGGCTGAATGCCTGTCGTCGTACCGCATGTGCCAGGACGTCTATATCACCCGACTGGTCACTGACCGTGCCGAAGTCGATATCCAGACAACGGGGACATGGAGCAACCTCAGTTGCACACCGCTTGCAGGGGGTTATTTTCAGCTTGAGATGACCGCCCCCAATGCGAAGGAAATATATTCGCACATTTTGACGCTGCATCTTCAGAAGCGGCTCGCGAGTGTCCGGCTGAGTGACAGCCAATCGACCTGCACCGTCGTTTATGTTTATTCCGACAATTAGCCGAACAAACACGCGCTTGCGCTGTTCAAATGCATCCCACCAATAAGATTGGGGCAGCGTTCATCCTCCCCGAAAGGGAGCTGGATCAACTCATTTCATTTCACTAACGTACCGAGCGTGAAGGGGGAATCAACCACCGATCAGCTGGGGGAATGGCTGGTGGCGCGGGGGCAGCTGTCTCCGGCCGATCTGTCCCGCGCGCGCGAAGTGGCGGCGCGCACCCGCTCCCGACTTGCGGTGACCCTCTCGCGGCTCGGCATGGCCGACGATCGCGACCTCGCTGAAGCCCTTGCAGAGATCGCCGGCTGCCTGCAACTGCACCAGCTGCCCGAGGACAGCACTGAGATCCTGTCGGCATTCAACCCTCGCTTCCTGCGCCGCAATGCGGCCCTTCCCTTGCGCATCGACGAGGCCGGCTGCCATGTCGCGCTGGCCGATCCGACCGACGACGAGACGATCGCCGCGCTCGCCTTTGCGAGCGGCAGGCCCGTCGTGCCCACAGTCGCGACCTATGCCGCGATCGAGGAAGCGCTCACCCGGCATTCGGCGGCGGACGACCGCGACGACCTCGACGCGCATGGCGAGCTTGATGGCGCCGCAGACGATGTCGAGCGGCTGTTGGATAGCGCGTCCGACGCGCCGATCATCCGACTGGTCAACCGCTTGTTGACCGCAGCAAGCAACCGGCGGGCGTCCGACATCCATATCGAGCCGATGAATCGGTTCATCCTTGTCCGCTTCCGGATCGACGGGCGGCTGGTCGAGGCTGAGCGACTGCCCGACCGGCTGATGAGCGCGATCACCACCCGCATCAAGGTGATGGCTGAACTCGACATCGCCGAGTCCCGCCTGCCGCAGGACGGCCGGCTGCGCTTTGCGGTCAATGGCCGCGATCTGGATGTCCGTGTGGCGACGACTCCGACCCGGTTCGGCGAAAGCATCGTACTCCGGCTTTTGGGCCGCTCATCGGTGCCGCTCGACCTGGAAGCCCTAGGCCTCGCCCCTGAAGGATTGGCCGCACTCGAGCGCGCGATCGAACGGCCCCATGGCATCATCCTGATCACCGGGCCGACAGGCAGCGGCAAGACGACAACGCTCTATGCCGCACTCAATCGCCTGCAGCGCCCCGAGGTCAAGATCCTGACCGTCGAGGATCCAGTCGAGATCCTGATCGAGGGGGTGAACCAGGTCCAGGTCCGCCCCGAGATCGACTTGACCTATGCCGCAGCGCTGCGGGCGTTCCTCCGCCAGGATCCGGACATATTGATGATCGGCGAAATCCGCGACCGCGAGACCGCTGAGATCGCGATCCGCGCGGCAATGACCGGGCATCTCGTACTCTCCACCCTCCACACCAATGATGCGCTGGGCGCAATCACGAGGCTCATCGACCTTGGCGTGCCATCCTATCTCATCGCCGAGACGCTGATCTGCACGGCAGCCCAACGGCTGGTGCGGTCGCTGTGCGCGCAGTGCCGCGTGGCCCGGCCGCTGACCGAAGGCGAACGGCGGCTGTTCGCAGCGCATGGCAGCCCGGTGCCCGAGACGTTGTTCGAACCCGGCGCTTGCGACCGCTGCGGCGGGAGCGGCTTTGCCGGCCGCCGTCCATTGCTCGAAGTGATCGAGGTCGACGAAGCGCTGCGTTCCGGTATTCGCGAGGGCCGGGTGGCGCAAAATGCCTCCAGCGATGCAGTCGCCTTCTCGTTGCTCAGCCATGGGCTGCGGCTCGCGGGCGCTGGGGCGACCACGCTTGCAGAAGTTCGCCGGGCGATCGATTTCCAGTGACGCGCTACCACTGCCTTGTTGCCACCGATGCCGGTACCGACTGGCGGATGGTGGAAGCCCTATCAGAAGTCGATGTCATCCAGACCTTGATGAGCGAAGGAGTGACGCCGCTCCAGATCCGTTCAGGTCATGCAAGCCTCATCGAACGGCTCAATCAGCCCGTGCATCTCTCATTTGGGATCAGTGCGTCCGAGCGCGCCATGGTGATGGAGCAGCTAGCGCTCCTCGTTCGCTCAGGGCTTGCGGTCGACCGCGCACTGGACCTGCTCGCTAACCAGGAGCGAAAAAGCGCGCTCCGCAATTTGCTCAAACGCCTGTTCGCCCGAGTACGCTCGGGCGGCTCGCTGGGCGCGGGCTTTGCCGATGAGCCGGGCTTCCCGCCCTATGTCGCCGGGCTCATCCGCGCCGCCGAACAGGCCGGGCACCTCGGCGAGGCGCTGACCCAGGCAGCCGAGCGGCTGCGCTACACCGCGTCGCTGCGTTCACAGCTCATCATCGCACTCAGCTATCCGGCGGTGGTACTGATCTCAACGCTGCTGGCGCTCGTCACGGTCTTGACCGTCGTCATCCCGCAGTTCGCGCCGATCTTTTTAGGTGAAGAGCAGCGATTGCCAGTGCTGACACAGGCTGTGCTCTGGCTGTCGGGCAAGAGCATCGACCACGGCCTGGCGGCACTGGGGGTGATGCTGGGCATCGTCCTTGCCATCCCGCTGTGGCTGCGGTCGCCCTCCGGCCGTGACTGGTTCCATCGCGTGCGGCCGAGGCTCCCCGGTATGGCGCTTCTCGACCAGCTGCGCGCCGGCCAGCTAATGGGGGTGCTGGCACTATTGATCGCAAATGGTGTCACCATGGTGGAAGCTTTGAGCCTTGCCCGCCGCTCGGCCGCGGGACGCGAATGGCGGGAGGCACTCGGGCAAGCCGAACGCCAGCTCCGCGAGGGCGCGCGCCTGAGCCAGGCGCTTGGCGGCCAGAAGCTGATGCCCGCCATCGCGGTGCGGCTGGCCGAGGTCGGCGAGCGCTCGGGCAAGCTCCCCGAGACGCTCAAACAGGCAAGCATGCTCCTCGAACAATCGGCGCGGGCGCGGATCGACCGGCTGGTGTCGCTCGCCAATCCGATCGCGATCATATTGCTTGGCGGCGTGATCGCTTTATTGGTGGCAGGGGTGATGCTTGGGATTTTTTCCTTGGGGGACTTTGCGGGGTGAAGAGCAGAAGAGGATTACTGGGCAGTAACGATCCCGGCTTCACGCTGCTCGAGATGCTTGTCGTGCTAGTCCTGATCGCGCTGGTCGCGGCTCTTGCCGTGCCGCAGGTGATGAAGTTGCTTGGCGGCGCCAAATCCAAGGCGGCGCGCATTCAGCTGGAGACGCTTAGCCAGAGCCTGCAGTTCTACCAGCTGGATGTCGGCAGTTATCCGACAACGGAGCAGGGGCTTGCAGCACTTATGGCAGCGCCGGCCGGCGTCGAGGGCTGGAATGGCCCCTATGTCCGGCGCCAGCAGCAGCTTGCCGATCCTTGGGGGCACGCCGTGCTCTACGCCTCACCGGCGCCGACCGGTGGGACCGGTGCCACAAATACAACCAGCGCGGCTGGTGCGGCCAAAGCATCGAGCGCCAGCGGCGCGTTCGAGCTGAAGACGCTGGGCGCCGACGGCAAGGCTGGGGGAGAGGGGGATGATGCGGATGTCAGCATCAGCGACTGAGGCTCCGTCCGATCCCGGGTTCACGTTGATCGAGATGCTCGTCGTGTTGACGATCCTGAGCATCATCGCCGGGCTGGCAGGCGCCTTCCTGTCGCGTTCACCCAGTGCATCGACGGTGCGCGCCGAGCTCGGGGCCGTCGCAGCGTTGGCGACCGACATTCGCCAACAGGCGCTCACAACGGGCGAGACCAGGATGCTGGCCGCCGAGGCCGGCACGCTGGCGCTGCCGTCGATGCGCGGCGCGACGCGAACCGTCGGCGTCGCCATCCGCACAATGCTGCCAAACGCCAGAGCCGATGCGATCATTTTCTACCCCGATGGCTCGTCGAGCGGTGGCCTGATCGCGCTCGCCGATCATCCCTCGGCCGCCGTCGAAATCGACTGGCTGACCGGCCATGCACATGTGGCCAATGACTAGACCCAGATCCGATCCCGGCTTCACCCTGATCGAGGTACTGGTCGCGCTCACCGTCTCGGCGCTGATCGTCGCGATCGCCATGAACGCAGCAGTTAGCGCCCGCCAGCGGGAGCGGGCGGCAGCTGAGATGCAGGCGGCGACGCTGCTTGCGCGCAACCTGATCGAACAGACCACCTCGGAACCCTTTACGCAGCAGCCGCGGAAGGGCACGGAGGGCGGCCTCGACTGGACACTGACCAAGACACCCGAAGGCGATCCGCTGCTGGCCGGCAGATGGCAGCGGGTCAGGATCGAAGTGAGGATCCAGAACGACCGTCAAACGCCGCTGCTTTCGGTCTCGCGGACCCATCTCATGGCGGTGGATATCGCCGCATGAGGGTCGATCCCGGGTTCACGCTGGTCGAAATACTGGTGGCGCTGGTCGCCGGCGCGCTGGTGCTGGCGGGCCTCAGCGCAACGCTCATTACGCTCCAGCGCCAGTACGCCCGGATGGACGAAACGAGCAGCGCGCTCACGGCTGTTACTGCGCTCGAGCCGATGCTGCGCCGTCTGGTCGAACAGGCCGCGCCGGTGGCGGTGGATAGCATCAGCTTTGCTGCCAACGATCGCGCGCTGCGGCTGGTGGTGCCGGCGCCGCAGGCGCTCGAGGCGCCGGGTCTGGTCCAGCTCGATCTGGTCGCCCTGCGTCAGGCGAAAGGCGAAACACTGGTCGCACAGCTGTCCGCGCTGCCGTCAGGTCCGACCCTGCCAGCAAGCGCAACCCGCCCGGTCGTGCTGGCCGAAGGGCTGGCCTCGATCCGCTTTGCGACCGCATTTGCGCCAGCCGATCCCTCGATGCCGGATGCGCGGCGTCCAAGGCTGATCAGCCTTCACTTCGAAGACAAGGGCGCCAGCCGCCGCATTGATATCGTCCCCAAGCTTACCGGCGACGGGCGCTGCCGGTTCGACCCGATTTCGCTGGCGTGCCGCGGATGATGCACGCGCCTTCCTCGTTCGCCGCGCTGAAAACGCTCGCCCATGACGGCCTCACCTGGTGGCTGGGCGAGCTTCAGGGGCTGCTGCCGACCCGCTGGCGCGGGACAGCCGCGCGGGACACGGTGAGCGACGTCCATCTCAAGCCTGGCGAGATCGTCATCGAGCGCCGGTTCGGTGACGCGCATGGCGACCGCTGGGTCGAGAGCCGGCCATTGGAAGCGCTCGACGAGAGCGGCTGGGCCGAGCTCGATGCACTGACGGATGGGACCAAGGTCCGGCTATGGCTGCACCCGCCCGACGTCCATGGCAGGGTCGTGCCGCTCCCCGAGGGCGCGCGTGGCCATGTCCGTCAGGCAGTCCAGCTGCAGCTCGCCGATATCGCGCCGGTCGATCCGGCGGAACTCGTCGTCGAGGTCGCGCCGGTCAGGACCACCGACGGCCTAGCCGCCGATGTGGTGATGGCAAGGCGCGCACGCATCGACGCGGTCGTCCAGCAATTCGAAGCCAGTGCCCGCCCAATGCCGCCGCTGTTCGCCGCCGGCACGCAAGGTCCCATCCGGCTGCGCCGGGGCAGTGATCATGCGTCGCTCCACCTGTCCCTGCCGCAACGCTGGGTGCTTATTGCGATCCTGGCGCTGCTGGCGAGCATACCCGTCTCGACGCTCGGCCTCGGCGCGTGGCTCAGCACGCGCGCCGAAGCACGCATCACCGCGCTTCAACCGGCCGCGGCGGCGCGGAAGGCGGCCGAGGCACGGGCACGACGCGATCAGGCGCAGGCCGAGACGATGGCCGCGCTCGTCAAGAGCGCCAATATCTCGGAATTGATGGGCGCTCTCGAAAGCCGCCTGCCCGAGAGCGCCTGGCTGAAGTCGATCGAGCGCGCGGCCGACGGAAGCCTGATAATCGAGGTCGAGGCACGCGATCCCGATCTGGTGCTCGCCGCACTCAATGATCGGACGCTGTTGCCGAACTTCCAGGTCATCGCCCAAGAACCGGCGAGCGACGGGCGGATCAGCATCCGTATCAGGGCAGGCGCATGACGGGCCTCGACAACTTCTCGCCCCTCGGGCGGCGGCTGATCGCGCTCGGGCTGCTCGCGGTGCTGCTGCTTGGCGGGGTGACGCTGGTCATGATGCCGCTTGGGGCATGGATGGCGGAAAGCTCCGCCAATCTCGCCGACCTTCGCTTCCGCCGCGACCAGCTGGACGCCATCGCCGCGCGCCCCGCGCCGCCGCCAGCGCCAACGGCGCTTGAGGCTCAGTTGATCGCGGCGCCTTCATCCGACGCCGCGCTGGCGCGGCTGCAGGCCGACCTGCAATCCGCTGCAACCACAGCCGGGATCGAGTTCCAGCTGACGCCCGCCCCTTCGGCCGCCGATGCATCGCTGGTCGCGGTAGTCGTGAACGCATCTGCCCCTGAGGAAAAGCTGCTGCAGTTCCTGAGCCAGGTCGAGCAGGCACAACCGCTGGTCCGGTTCCGCAGCTGGCGGCTTGGCTCACCCCAGCCGGGCGAGAGCAAGGTCGCGTTCTCGGGCGAGGCGGTTGCCGCCTGGGGGCGGCGATGATCGCGGACCTCGGCTGGCGCTGGATCGTAGCCTTTGGTGTCTCAGCACTGCTCGCATTGGCCGTGCCTACATGGCTGCTCTGGCCGGTCAGCGCGCCGATCACCGAACAGCCGGCGCTCAAGCCCGTAGTGTTCCGGCTGCGCCCGGCCGCCCCACTCGCGCTGCCGTTCGCACATCCGCTGTTCAATCCCGACCGCACGCTGCTGGCCGAAGCCACGGCAACTCCCGAAGCCGCGGCAGCGCCGCCGGCCCCGCCCCCGGTGCTGCTAGGCGTGGTCGCCCGGCGCGGCGGCGGCGGAGTTGCGCTTGTCCGTGACGAGGCGGGCAAGCCCAGGTCCCTGCGTATCGGCGAGATACTGGGTCCCTGGCGGTTACTTGACGTGACGCGCAATGGTGCCGTGTTCATCAATGGCGCGGAGCGTACCGAGGTCCGGCTTAGCTATGACCGGTCCGCGACGGCCGGTGCTGCCGCCGGCCCGGCATCGCCAGCCGGGACAGCGCTCGCCATGCCGCCAACCCCGGCTGCCTCCCCTTCAACCACCCCGCCGCCACCGGCCGCACAATGACCGAGGAAAGACCATTCATGACCGGAGGCAAGAGCCCCATCCTCATCCTCGCGCTGCTTGCAACCAGCGCCTGTACGCCTGTGGCCGCACCGCCGCCGCGAACCGCATCCTCAACACCTCCAGCGCCGCCCCGCGTATCGCTCCCGGTGCAGCCTATGCCGCAGGCATGGTCGCCACCTGCCGCAGCCCCAGGACCTCGGACGGAATATTTTGGCGGAACCCAGGGGGCGCCCAAGGCCACGCCCGAAAAGTCCCAGTCAATCCGCTATGACAATCGCCACGGGTTCGACCTTGCCTTTGTCGATGCCGACGTCGCGGGCGTCATTGATGCGGTGATGGGAACGATGCTGCGGCTCTCGTACCGCATCGATCCCGGCGTTGATGGCAAGTTGACACTCCGCTCGGCACGGCCTGTGGCAAAGGAATCACTTCTGCCACTGCTCGAAAGCGCGCTGGCAAGCGTCGATGCGGTGATCCTCCGCCAAGGCTCGACCTATGTGGTGGCGCCGCGTGCCGAAGCGCGCGCCAAGGCGCCGGTGGTCGATGCCGGCGGCACCGCCGCCGCGCAGCCCGGCTATGCGACCGAGGTGGTAACGCTTCGTCATGCCGGCGTCCGCGAACTCACAAAACTGCTCGAACGCATGCTGGGCAAGGATACGGTGGTCTCGAGCGACCCGGCGTACAATCAGATCATCATCGCCGGCAGTGGGTCCGAACGCCAGGCGGCGCGCGCGCTGATCCGGCGGCTCGACGTCGACTGGATGGCGGGAATGAGCTTCGCGCTCTACCGGCTCGACAATGTCGATGCCGACACGCTGATGGCGGACCTCGAGCGCATCTTTCAGCCGCCGCTCGACCTGCTTGGCTCGCGCGTGCGCCTAGTGCCGCTGCCACGGCTGCGCTCGGTGCTCGGCATTGCCGCCGACCGTGCCGATCTCGTCCGGCTGGATCCCTGGATCCGCCGGCTGGATGCCAGCGGCGCCAGCGGCAAGCGCACGCTCTACAACTATGCCGTCCAGAACGGCCGCGCGCGCGACCTCGCAAACTCGCTGCAGCAGGTTCTGGCGCTGGATGGGGCTATGGCCGACGGTGGCAGCGGGAGTGCGGGCGCGGTCACGACGGCGACCTCAGCGGCTGCAGGCGATAACGGCGCGGGCGCGCGGACCTCAACGCCCGCCGCACAGAGCATCAGCCCTGCCGGCAGCGGCACCACCGGTCCCCGCATCGTGCCCAATGAGGAGAACAACTCACTGCTCATCTATGCCACGGCTGAGGATTATCAGTTCATCCGCGACGCGCTCGACAAGCTCGACCGGCCGGTGGCGCAGGTGCTGATCGAGGCGACGCTCGCCGAGGTGACGCTGACCAAAGATCTGAAGTTCGGGCTGGAATGGGCGATCGATTCCGGCAGGTCGAGCTTCACCTCATCGAACAACAGCTCCGGCGTGCCGTCGCCGTCATTCCCGGGATTCTCCTATATTTATGCCGCCACCAGCGCCCGGGCTGTGCTGAACACACTGCAATCACGGACCAACGTCCGGGTGCTCTCTGCCCCCAAGCTCATCGTGCTCAACAACCAGCCGGCGACCTTGCAGGTTGGCGACCAGGTGCCGATCGTCACCCAGCAGGCGCAGTCGACCTCAGCGGCAGGCGCGCCGATCATCAACACGGTCGAGATGCGCGATACCGGCGTGATCCTCAAGGTGACCCCCCGGGTCAACGACAGCGGCACGATCATCCTCGACGTCGCGCAGGAGGTGAGCGACGTCATCCAGACCACCACCTCGGGCATCAACTCGCCGACCATCCAGCAGCGCCGGCTTTCGAGCACGGTCGCGACACGTTCGGGGCAGATGATCGCGCTGGGTGGGTTGATCCGCGACCGGATGAGCAAGGAAAAGACGGGAATACCGCTGCTCAGCCAGATCCCGGTGCTGGGCGCGGCGTTCGGACGGCAGGGCGACACCGGCAGCCGCACCGAACTCATCATCCTGATCACCCCGACGGTGATGAAATCGCCGGAAGAGACAAAGGCGGTGGTCGACGAGCTGATCGATCGTCTCGACGAGACAAAACCGCTCGTCACCCGCGCGGTCGAGAGGCAGGTCGGTGGGCAGGCACCGCACTGAGCGCGCCGGTCGAAGGCTCAGACGCGGTTCCGATCCGGGGTTCATCCTGTTGGCTGCCGTGTGGCTACTGCTGCTCGCTGGCGCCGTGGTCGCAGCGATGACGCTGACCGCATTCCGCGAGAGCAAGGCCGCGCATGGCGCACGCGACCAACTGGCGGCGGACATGGCCGTCGAGAGCGCGGTTCAATTGGTGATCGCCGATCTCATCGAGAATGGCGGGCGCGGGCGCTGGGGGCGGACGCCAACCTCTGGCACGATCATGGTGGATGGCATCGCGGTCGAACTATCGGTGAGCAATGAAGCAGGGCGGCTCGACCTCAATGAGGCGGAACCCAGCAGCATTGATGGCGCGCTCCAGGGGCTCGGTGTTCCGGCGGATGCGCGACAGCGGGTACTGGGTGAAGTCGCGCGGCTGCGACTAACGAAGCGGCGACTGGGATACTGGGCGGAGCTGGAAGGGCTTCTGACCCTGGCTGGTCCTGATGGCCGCTGCCGGATCCCGCTGTTCACGCTGTGGAGCGGGCAGGCGATGCCGACGCCTCAGCAAATACCGCAAGCTCTGGCCAAGGCCATGGGTCAGGAAGGAAATATGAGCGGCGAGCCCGGAGCGACCGATACGATCACCGGGCAGGTATTCCGGGTCATTGCCCAAACGCGCACACCCTCGGCAGCACGACTGATCGCGGTGATACGCGTGACCAATTGGCTGAACGACCCCTATGACATCTACACTTGGAACAGAAGTGCCCCCGGATGTGAGCGCAAGGCCGGCTGAACGTCTCATCATCAGACAACAGCAATTCCAATCCTATCGCTCATTGCCATTGCACGACGCGTCTTCGCTTGTCTCCCGTTCATCCTATTGGCACGCACCGCCTGACGGCACAGTGACAACCAGCTGTGCTGAAGCCTGGGCATTACGACTGTCTTTGACAGTATAGGTAATGGTGTAATTTCCGCTGGTACTACTGGCGGTCGCGTTGAAGCGGATTGTGGTGCTGCTGACGATCGACGCCTTTGACGTTCCGCTGATGCTGACAAGGCTGAGCGGATAATCGCCGTCGGGGTCCGTATCGTTCTGAACAACATTGATATCGGTGATATCACACCTCGGGACCGTTGCGCTGTCATTCACCGGTGTCGGCGGAGTGTTGGGAATCTCGTTGTCAACGATCGTGCCGGCACCCTGGCTGTCGGAGATCGTCGCACCGCCTGTTGCTCCTGAAAGATTAGTGACCAGCGTCTCGCTTGTTTCGGTCAAAACATCGTCAATGGTCATGACGCTAATGGTTTTGGCGGTTTCTGCTGCCGCGAAAGTGAGCGTTCCCGAGGCAGCGGTATAGTCCGAGCCAGCCGTCGCCGTGCCATCGGCCGTCGCATAATTCACGTTGAAGCTCTGGCTCGTCGAGCCGGCCTTGGTGACGGTGAAGCTAAGTATTCCACCCTCGGTGACCGAGACATCGTTGATCGAGAACGCTGGAGCAGCATCATTGTCGGTGATCGTTCCAACACCCTGAGTGTCAGAGATGGTCGCTCCTCCGGTCGCACCAGAGAGGTTGACCAGGGCGGTCTCGCTCGCCTCATTGACGGTATCGTTGGTCGTCGTGACGCTGATAGTCTTGGTGGTATCGCCCGCCGCGAAAGTGAGCGTTCCCGAGGCAGCGGTATAGTCCGAGCCAGCCGTCGCGGTACCATCGGCGGTGGCGTAATTGACGCTGAAGCTCTGGCTCGTCGAACCAGTCTTGGTGACGGTGAAGCTCAGCACCCCACCCTCTGCCACCGAGACATCGTTGATCGAAAAGGATGGAGCAGCGTCATTGTCGGCGATTGTCCCGATGCCTTGGGTGTCTGATATCCCCGCACCACCCGTTGCTCCTGAAAGGTTGAGCAGGACCGTTTCGCTTGCCTCATTGAGCGTATCATCGGTCGTCGCGATGCTGATCGTCTTGGTGGTGTCCCCAGCCGCGAAGGTCAGCGTTCCCGACGCCGCGGTATAATCGGAGCCAGCCGTCGCCGTGCCATCGGCCGTCGCATAGTTGACGCTGAGGCTCTGGCTGGTCGCGCCGGACTTGGTGACGGTGAAGGTCAGTATTCCGCCCTCAGCGACCAACACATCGTTGATCGCGAAGTACACCGTCGCGTCATTGTCGGTGATTGTGCCGACGCCCTGGGCGTCGGTGATCGTCGTTCCACCGGTCCCGCCGGACAGATTGAGCAGCACCGTTTCCGTCGCCTCGTTGAGGGCATCATCGATAGTGGCGACAGTGATTATTTTCGTGGTCTCATTGGCCGCGAAGGTCAGCGTTCCAGAAGCAGCAGCATAGTCGGAGCCCGCCGCCGTGCCATTGGCGGTCGCATAGTTGACGCTGTAAGGCTGGATCGCGGGACCGGTCTTGGTGACGGTGAAGGTCAGCGCGCCTCCTTCGGCAACCGTTACGTCATTGATCGAGAAGGATGGTGGCCCGGAACCCCCACCCGATCCAGAAATCACATAACGCATTCTGTTGTCAGCCGAGTCCAGGTCGATCTGGACGGACAGCCCGCTGTTGACGGTTCCGCTCGTCGTTGCCGAAACGAGCCGGCCCTGCGCATCGTATGAGAAATTTGTGGTTTCGCCAGCGCGCGCCGCCGGAGAGGCGAAAATCAGCGCGCAGACCAGCAGCGCGGTGAAAGCGCCAAATGCACCCATTGCGCGCAAATGTTCACGGATCGAGCGTTTGAAAGAGGCAGCCAAAGCGGCTGTCCCCCCACGATCTTCAATCGCATAGCGATTAGTATCCAACGCCACCCTCCTCAGCATCGAAAATCACGGGACGCAACCGGCAATCTGTCCAATCTACGGCGAAAATATAAAATAAAACAATATTTATCCATTTAAAATCATTTTATAAAGAACTGAATATATCGCAAATCCAGTTGCGAGCGAAATTTATTCCCACGAATTCGAAACGTGCTTTCACGCACTAAACAATTACAAGTTCATTACATTTATATTTCTTTATCTTCTTCAAATTTCTCTAACATTTTCTGAGATAGGAAAATCATAACTAGAATAATTGCTGATGCAGCAAAGAAAGTTCGAGCATCCTCATCCTTTCCAAAGGAAAGTAATGCAATGCATAAAATTGCTAGCCCGCCAATACGGATTATACTTAATAATATACTGACCATTTTAGAGTTTTTTAGGTCAATCTTTTGCGATCGATACAAAGCAACAATGCCACCGATAAATATGGATACTATGGACAATCCCTGAAAATTCGGTCCTATATCCAATATCAAGTAAGCAGCTGCCCCCAAGAGCATTAATGAATAGCCGGCATATTCTAATACCTTGGTCATGGCGTACACCTTTGGTCTTCAAAACTGCCCTCAGCATCATTAGTCACTTTGTCAGCGAGCCATTTGCCAAGCGGCCCATCAAACTTTCCCACGGTATGATCTACTGCTGCTCTGACTGCTTTATTGTATATAGCCACAGAAGATTGACCTGAAGCAGCATAGCCGATCAGTGACAATGTGCCGCTTATTGCAGATGCCTCGAAAAGATTCCCGGAAACTGCTTTTCCGGCTATGAAGCTGCCCGCACGAGCCACGCTCCCGCTACCGAATTTGCTTAAGCCTTTCCCACCGATTTCTCCATATAATGCCGCATCAAACGTCCAGGACGAAATATCGGCTGCTGCGTCGCCAAATTTCTCGGCCGACTTCTGGAAAAATGAGCAATTTCGGCCCTGCGCTTTTTGCAGCGCCTTCTTCGTAGTGGGTGCGGCATTTGGCTGCGGTGTTGCTTGACCAAATTGCGTAAACTCCCTGGATGAGACACCAACATCGCTGATATTACCAAAAAGAGTGGGAATATCGGTTCCAGCGTCCCATCCATATGCGCGGCCACGGCCATCATCCCAACAGTTGGGCATCAACTCCACTATCCGCGTGCAAATCGTCTTTAAACCGCTCGGATCAATGTTATTGATCGGATCGTTCCTCACATAGGCATAGAGGTTCATGCCGTCGGCATAACCGATCGGATCGGTCTGAAGGAACCGGCCGAGCGTCGCGGAGTAGATGCGGGCCTTGTAGTGATAGAGCCCGATCTCGGGCAGCCACGCCTGGCCAGTATACTGGAACCGGCCCATATTGCCGAGCCCGGGAATGCCATAATCGTCATATGTGTTGACCGCGATCGCAGTGCCGCCGGCATCGGTCACCGCAGCCACGCTGCCGCGCTCGTCGGCATGGAGCCAGCGGCGATCGGTGGCGCCCGACCCTTCATACCAGAGGATCGGCTCGTCCACGCCGGGGCCATGCACATAGCGGCGCAGAAGCTGGCTGTCGCTGTACCGGTATTCGCCGATCATCGCCGCGCCGTCATAGGCATATATGGTCGCGTCCGTGGGGCCCACATAGTAGAGCCGCCCCAGCGGATCATGGATGAGCGTCGCGCTTGAGCTGCCGGACACCTGGCTCAACTGGTTCTGGCTGTCATAGGCATAGCTGGCATTGCCGTCGCCGGTGAGATTGCCGCGGCCGTCATAGGTGAGATTGAGCGCGCCCGCGGTCGTCAGCTGGTTCAGGCCATTGGCGGTATAGGGCCGATCGACATTGTAATGCCGGAGCCAGGCATAGACATCGTTGGAACGCGCCCGGCTGGCGATTTGCGAGGCGGGATTATAGGCCAGACCCACCGTCTGATCCTGCGACGTGCCGCCGAGATCCTGGGTCAGGCTCGTCAGCCGCGAGACCGCGTCATATCCATAGCTGGTGGTCGTGCCGTTGCCGCGCGTTACCGAGGTCCGGCGGCCAAGATCATCATAGGCATAGGTCGCGAGCACGCCGATGCCGGAGGCCGCGCCATTTTCCCGGATCGCGGTCATATTGCCGGTCACATCATAATCGTAAGTGACGTAGAACGCGTCCGGCCAGGTCAGCCGCGTCCGGCGGCCGGCAAGATCATATTGGGAGCTCATGGTGCCCAGCGGGCCAGCCTGGCCGATGTTGCGCCCCAACGCGTCATAGCTGTAGGAAAGATAATGACCTTGGCTGACCTGATTGGCCGAGATCATCCGACCAAGATTGTCATAGCCATAGGTGATGTCATGCTCGCCCGTTGGCAGGTCCTTCAGGGTCCGGCGACTGAGGTTGTCATAGGCAAAGCCGATGGTCTGGCCGTCGCGCAGCCTCAGGCTGATGATGTTTGACGCCGCATCATAGGTCAGCTGCTCATAATCGGTTGTCGAGCTCGTGCCAGGCGTCGTGGGGCTCGGATAGCGCGTTTTCGACAGACGATCGAACCCATCATATTCATAGGTGGTGAGATTGCCCTTAGCGTCGGCAACCGTCGCCTGCCTGCCATTGTTCGTATAGGTGATCGTCACCTCGTCCCGCTGCCCGGCCATGCCATAGGCGGTCGTCACCTTGGTCGGTTGATCGGCAGCGTCATAGCTGTTCTTCGTGATGCGATCCGGGCCGAAACTGCCCGAAGTCCCCAATGCGCAGGCCGAAGCCGGCAGTGACCCGAAAATCGCAGAGTTCATCCGCTGCGCCGAACAGTCGAGACGCCCATTGCCATCATAGCTGTACTGAACAACCGCATGGGTCGTCGCGCCAGCCACCAGACTGTCTTTCGCCTTGCGGCCCTGAGCATCATAGGCGCTGGCCACGGTCTCGAGACTGGCGAATGCTGCCCAGTCCGCATCCGATTGGCTGTTGACCATGCCTCGTTCGACGGATGTCACCTGCCCATCCGGATTGTAGCTGTAACGCACCGCGCGATGCTTGAGCGCAGCAGCGCCGTCCGGATCTGGCCCCACCACGCCTATTACCTGCCGCGCCGCATCATATCGGGCCCGGGTCGTGTCACTTGTTCCTGCTAGCGGTCCGTCGACGGTCAGCGCGTTGCCGATGATGTCGTAGGTTGTTGCGCTTATCGCGGTCAGACTGCCGTCGCCAGCACCGAACGAGACCGACGTCGGCAGAAGATTGTTGGCAACGCCGGTCGTGCCATAGACAATGCTGGACTTCGCCTCATCGGCCGTCCCGATGCAGGACGTGGTGGTCTGACATGCCGATGTTCCGGTCAACTGATAGACATTTTGCCCCGATGCGACGATCGATCCCGCGCTATTTTTATACCAGGCCTGCAGCGGCGTGTAGCTGTAACGTGTCTGCGGCCGCACCCCGCCTTGAGCAGGGGCTGGTGCGGTGACTGTCAGCAGCCCGCCATGGGTCGCGTCATAGGTATAATCCATCTGGTTACCCCGGGCGTCCCTCGTCCAGTTCGGCTTGTTGCACGTTTTCTGGTTGGAGCATGTCGCGTCGTAACCGGCAGATATCACGATGTCCGACGGCGTACCCGGCGTTTTTGAGACGGATCGGATCTCCGTCTGGTTACCACGAGCATCATAGGCGAAAGAGGTGTAATTCCCCTCAGGCGCCGTCACGCGCGTCAGCCGATTGGCGGCGTCGTACAGATAACTTATCGTCCGATTGAGAGGGTCGCGGAATGACGCCAGGAGACTTTTCGCTATATCCGAGGTCACCACGCGCTGAGCCCCGCCGGGCAGCGTCACCGTCGTTGTCCGCACATTGCCGACATCGGAATAGGCATAACCCGTGGTTATGCCTTCCCTAGTTATGGAGGTGACCTTTCCGTTCGTATAGGAAATAGTCAGATTATCTGTGCTGCTTCCAGGGCGGCGGAGAGCGGTTGCAGTAAATCCGGTATTTGTATCCACCCTGACCAACCATTGCCGACCAAGAGGATCAACGGTTGCGTCCGTTCTTATAGACCCGACAGAGGATGAGGAGAATGTCGCACTGGGCCAGGAACCAGAAAAAGAGCAAGTATCGGCTGTTGGATCGCAATATTCCTCGCCATTGTTCAGCGCCGTCACCTTCTGAAGTGTGCCCCAGCTAACCAGCAGGGCATATTCGGAATAAAATAGAGATCCGTCACTCATGGGCGGCGGCGTCGAATTGGTTTCGTATTCAAATTTTAGTTGGTAACCAAGGTTATTTGTGACCGACTGTAGACGAGAATAGGTCCATGTCTGCCCCCACAAGGGAACCCCATAAGTAGCTTTCTTGTAATAAAGTCTTATCTCTACTCCATCCGGATATTTTACCGATGTTGCCTTGGCCATGCCAGCCGGAGCTCCGTTGACATAGCCTTCGTCATAATATGTCGCATCGAAGACGATTTCTGTTCCGTCTTTGCTCTTGTATAGATAATTCGGCCCACCGGATATAAGCTCCAAGGTTGAGCCATTGCCATCGTCATTTGTGTACACGCCTCCAGACAGGGTAAATTTGTCTGTCGCTCCACCGATAGCCACGACATAGGAACTACCGCTATTACTCAGGGCGATGGTCAGATTATCGCGCCACCCTTGATAATGAAGGCGCTCATATTTGAGACCTTTCGGCCATTCAGGACCGATTGAAATCACAGGGATTGAGAGACTGGTGGCTCCCGCCAGAAGATCGACATCATTCTCATCGACAGCCAAACGGCTTGGCAAAGGGGCTGCCAGCTGAGCCGTTGCGGGAAATGCAAACAAGCCCATGCCTACCACGCCAATCAACATCACCCAGAAAGCGCGCCAAGCAGAAACCGAACCAGCCATCTCTCACCCCCCTGTAAAACCTCAGCAAATGCTCGACATTTACGGCGGTGGGGGTCGATCAGGTTCGATGGTGCGTACTGATGGAATTGCGAAATTCAGAGTGCGGATCGTCATCGGCATCAAGGCCCTAAAGGCAGCGATCCCACGCGAATGTTCAAGATGCGCCCCTCTGAGAGGGGCTGCAAAACTGATTATCCGCTTACCATGCTTCGTCGCGCTGCGGCCAGTATCCAACGCTATTCCTCCACGGCATCGAGAAATCGCAAACGCAACTGACAGCACCCGCAGGGACATCTGGTGCATTTTAGGAATCACTACTTAGGGCACAGCACGCACGACCTAATTTTGATCTTTTTCGTTAGCTGTCCGTAATGATCTATCTTCACAACACACGGGCGTGCAAGCTAAATTTTTCGGCAACCTCTCTTCGAGTGAGCTCATCACATCCTGTTCGAGTTGAAATAATCGCTGATACGACAAGGGAATTCCCTGTTCTCCTGCATAGGGAATTTGGTGTCATGAGCCACGAAAATCAGGGCCTTGCGAGGGCTCAACACCTGCAAATCGGGCGCGAGGTGTATATCTTCCCTGTTATTTCCCTACAAACAGGGAAATCTCTTTCCGAGACCGGTTCGGTCTAGACTGCTTGGCGCACCAAACAGTCTTCATCGATATAATATTTTCCGGACGTCCCCGAAGGTTGGGGTAATGTCCACGACTTGCCGCAGCCTTGCGAAGCACCGGGCGCGCTCAACAATCGAGCGTCGCGCTCCGCTCCCAATCTGTAAGATACCCGGTGAAGCTGCTCCACTCCTTCATCTTGAGCTTCAGGTAGGAAGGAACGAAGCCCTCCAGCGCGGTCACCAGGACTTCGGACTTCTCCAGTTCACGCAGCGCATCGAGCAGGTTGAGCGGCAACTTGCCAACATGTGGCACGGTGTGGCCTTCAGTGTACATGTTGATGTCGAGCCGGTCGCCCGGATCACGATCGTTCTCAATGCCATCCAGGCCGGCGGCGAGCATCGCAGCCTGGAGCAGATAAGGGTTCACCGCACCATCGGCGAGGCGGAGCTCGAGTCGGTCGCCCTCGGGGATGCGCACCATGTGCGTGCGATTGTTGCCTGTATAGCTGATCGAGTTGGGCGACCAAGTGGCGCCCGACGAGGTACGAGGTGCGTTGAGGCGCTTGTAGGAATTGACCGTCGGGTTGAGCAGCGCTGCGAGTGCGGGCGCGGAGTGGATCAGTCCGCCGAGGAACTGATAGCCGATCTTTGACAGCCCCAGCGCCCCTGCCTCGTCAGCAAAGACATTCGTATCGCCCCGCCAAAGTGAAACATGGGCATGGCAGCCATTGCCCGTCAGACCCACGAAGGGCTTGGGCATGAAGGTGGCGCGTAGCCCGTGCTTTTCGGCAACCGACTTCGCCATATATTTGAAGAAGGCGTGCCGGTCCGCCGTGATGAGCGCATTGTCGAAATGCCAGTTCATTTCGAACTGGCCGTTCGCGTCCTCATGGTCGTTTTGATAGGGCTGCCAGCCAAGCTCCTGCATCGCATCGCAGATTTCGGTGATGACGTCATACCGGCGCATCAACGCAAGCTGGTCGTAACAAGGTTTTTCCTGGGTGTCGGCGGCATCCGCGATGCGCTGGCCATCGGGCGTGATGAGAAAGAATTCGCACTCGACGCCGGTTTTCATCTCCAGGCCGTGCGCGGCCAGTCGCTGCATCTGGGCCTTGAGCACATTGCGCGGGCCATGGGCGACCGGCGCGCCGTTCATCACCAGATCGGCGGCCAGCCAGCCCACTTCGGGTTTCCACGGCAACTGGATCAGGCTGTCGGGGTCGGGGACAGCGAACAGGTCGGGATCAGCCGGGCTCATGTCGAGCCAGGTGGCGAAGCCCGCAAAGCCCGCCCCGTTTCTTGCCATGCCACCAATGGCTGAGGCCGGGACCAGCTTGGCGCGCTGCGCGCCGAACAGGTCAGTATAGGAAATCAGGAAATATTTGATCGATTTCTGTTTGGCTGCCTCTGCCAGATCGATGGTCATTGATGGTCTCCCCGATGAGGACGTGGACTTTGTCCTGTACGTCCTGCTGTTCCTTTTCCTTCTCCGAACGCGTTCGGCAGTAGCCGTGCCCCGGCCCTCAGAAGCTGCCTTTGCCTGGTATCCAGTCCGTCCCTGCCAGCGGCACACGCGCCATCGCCGAAGCTTCGATTGTCAGCGCCACAAGGTCCTCCGGTTCGAGATTGTGGAGATGACTCTTCCCGCAGGCCCGTGCGATCGTCTGCGCCTCAAGCGTCAGCACCGCGAGATAATTGGCGAGCCGCCGTCCCGCGGCGACCGGATCGAGCCGGGCGGCCAACGCCGGGTCCTGGGTGGTGATACCAGCGGGATCGCGCCCTTCCTGCCAGTCGTCATAAGCCCCCGCGGTCGTACCGAGCGCCTGATATTCCGCCTCCAGCGCCGGATCGTTGTCGCCGAGGGCGACCAACGCCGCGGTGCCGATCGCGACCGCATCTGCACCCAGTGCCAGCGCCTTGGCGACGTCCGCGCCGTTCCTGATGCCGCCCGAGACGATGAGCTGCACCTTGCGATGCATGCCAAGATCCTGAAGCGCCTGCACGGCCGGCCGGATCGCGGCAAGGATCGGGATGCCGACATGCTCGATGAAGACTTCCTGCGTCGCTGCCGTGCCGCCCTGCATGCCGTCGAGCACAACAACGTCGGCACCCGACTTCACCGCGAGCGCAACATCGTAATAAGGCCGCGTCGCGCCGACCTTGACGTAGATCGGCTTTTCCCAGTCGGTGAGTTCCCGCAGTTCCTCGATCTTGATTTCGAGATCATCCGGCCCGGTCCAGTCAGGGTGACGGCAGGCCGAACGCTGGTCGATGCCCTTGGGCAGGTTGCGCATCTGGGCAACGCGATCCGAGATCTTCTGGCCCAGCAGCATGCCGCCTCCGCCGGGCTTCGCGCCCTGCCCGATCACCACCTCGATCGCATCGGCCTTGCGCAAATCATCAGGATTCATACCGTAGCGCGACGGCAGATATTGATAGACGAGCGTCTGCGACTGGCCGCGCTCCTCGGGGGTCATGCCGCCATCGCCGGTGGTCGTCGAAGTGCCGGCGATCGATGCTCCGCGCCCCAGCGCTTCCTTCGCCTGGGCGGAAAGCGCGCCAAAGCTCATGCCCGCGATGGTGACGGGGATTTTCAGGTGGATCGGCTTTTTGGCAAAGCGCGTGCCGAGCCAGAGGTCGGTCGCGCACTTCTCACGATAGCCTTCCAGCGGGTAGCGGGAGATCGACGCGCCGAGGAACAGCAAATCATCAAAATGCGGCAGCGCCCGCTTCGTGCCTCCGCCGCGGATGTCATAGATGCCGGTGGCCGCCGCACGGCGGATTTCGGCCATGGTCCAGGGATCGAAGGTCGCCGACTGCCGGGGCAGGGTTTGCGGAATGTGCGTGAGATCCATGGCTGATCCTCAATATGCCGAGGCGTTGTCGACGTGAAAATTGTAGAGCGCGCGCGCCGAGCCGTAGCGCTTGAAGTCCTCGACCTGGACATCATCACCGACCCCGGCCGCATCGAGCAGCCCGCGCAGCTCGGCCTTGTGCTCGTCGCGCATCTCCTTCTGGACGCAGTCCGCGCCGAGGCTCTTCACGTCGCCACGGACATAGAGACGAGCCTCGTAGATCGAATCGCCAAGCGCGTCCCCCGCGTCACCCAGCACGACCAGATTGCCAGATTGCGCCATGAAGGCGCTCATCGGCCCGATCGAGCCTTTGACGACGATGTTCACGCCCTTCATCGAGATGCCGCAGCGCGCCGACGCATTGCCGTCGATCACCAGCAAGCCGCCATGGGCGGTGGCGCCCGCCGCCTGGCTGGCATCGCCCTGCACATGAACTTTGCCGGACATCATGTTCTCTGCGACGCCGACGCCGGCATTGCCCTCGACGATGACGGTCGCCTCCTTGTTCATGCCAGCACAATAATATCCGGCATGGCCCGCGATCTCGACTGTGACTGGCGCATCGAGCCCGACCGCCAGCGCGTGCTGGCCCGAGGGGTTGAGCACCCGCCAATGAGTCTCGTTGGTGTTGCGGGGCAGCGCGTGGAGCCGACTGTTGAATTCGCGCCGGCTGGCCCGGGAAAGGTCGATCTGCTGCATCAGTTGCGCTCCCAGGCATAGACACGGGCCGGCTCCGGCTCGAACACGCGGGCGTTTTCGATGCCCGGCAGCATGGCGAGCGCGCGATACTCCGACGCAAAGGCGACATATTCGTCGGTTTCGGCCATAACGGCGGGCTTGCAGGAAATAGGATCGCGTACGACGGCGAAGCCGTTTTCCGTACCAACGACGAAGGTGAAGAAGCCATCGAGATCGTCGAGGCTCGCCTCCAGCGCTTCCGCCAGGCTCGCCCCCTCACGCATCTTCCAGGTGAGATAACCAGCGGCGACCTCGCTGTCGTTCTCGGTTTCGAAGCCTATGCCCTCGCGGACCAGAAGCCGGCGCAAGCTGGCATGGTTCGACAGCGACCCGTTGTGGACCAGGCACTGGTCCGGGCCGGTCGAGAAAGGATGCGCCCCCGCAGTGGTGACCGCCGATTCCGTCGCCATGCGGGTATGGCCGATGCCGTGGCTGCCGGACATGGCGGGCAGGCCGAAGCGTTTGGCGACCTCGGCGGGCAGCCCGACTTCCTTGTAGAGTTCAATGCGATGGCCGGCGCCGGTGATCGCAACATCCGGCCGCTCCCGCCTCAGCCAGGCGCGGGCCGCTTCGGCGCTGGCTTCGGGCAGATGGAAGACGACATGGGTGTCGTGCTCCATCACTTCGACCCTGACACCAAGCGCCTTGCTCATCCGGTCGGCGAGCCCGTCGAGATTCGGGCCACGCACGGTGAGCTTAATGCCGCGGCCATCGCCACTATACACTGCGAAACCCGCGCTATCCGGGCCTCGGCCGGTCATCACCTCGAGCATCTCGGCGAGCATTTCACCCAGCCGAGGCTCGAGCGCCTTATCCTTCAGAAACAGTCCTACGATGCCACACATCTGGATTGAGCCCTGTCGTTGAAAGCCTCGCCCTCTTCATAAGAAGGCTCGGTCGCAAGAGTCAATCCTTGGGAATTAAATTTTCTTATGAAGAAAATATTTCAGTCCGACCCGCGTGGGTAGACGATGATCGACAGGTAGCGCATCGGATGGACGAGCATTTCCTCCGGCCCATGCTGTGCACGCGCGTCGAACATCAGCGTGTCGCCGGGATGCAGATGGTAGAGCTGGTTGCCGTGGCGATAATTCACCTCGCCTTCGAGCATATAAAGCAGCTCGACCCCTTCATGAACGAAGCCGGTATAGGAAACCGCATCCTCGTGCAGGGTGATGAGATAGGGTTCGATGACGACGTCGCCGCGCAGCATATGGCCAAGCAGCTGATAGCCGTGGCCGACCTTGGTGCCGCGCCGTTCGATGTTCACGCCCTGACCGGACGGCACATAGGAACAATCCTGCCGGTCCTCGACCGAAGCGAAGAGCGACGAAATGGGCACGGTCAGGGCGTTGGCGAGCGACTGGACGGTGGTCAGCGACGGAGAAATCTGGCCGTTCTCAATCTTCGACATCATGCCCAGCGAGATGCCCGCAGCCGATGCCAGATCGGCCACCGAGAGATCCTGCTTGCGCCGCAACTGACGGATCTGGCTGCCAAGCGCCCTTTCAAGCCTGCGGTGGCTGCTGTCCGGCGCGCCGGAGCCAGTACGGTATTCCTCGCTGGCCTGCGCGGATGCGCCTGTGTCGCCCTTGCGTTTCGCCATGCCTCTCTCCAACCTCGTCGCGATCGTTCATAGCGCGGATTGCACGATGATCGTCAAGGCGGCGAAGAAATGGTCAGGCAGCGCGCGCTGGGGTCACGCCAAGCATTTCCACCGTCGTTTCCAGCCAGTGCCAGAAGCTTGATGCGAAGCTCCGGAACAGCGCGATATCGTAGCCGTCCGTGTCGACCTGCCAGAAAATCACGCCGATATGGGCGATCACCGTCGCGGCGGCCGATCCCGGACCGAAGGCGTCAGGGTGGAGATCGATGGAGGCGCCGCGTTGCAGCAATTCGCGCACGCGCGCGCCTGAGATGCGCAACAGGGCATAGCCGCCCGACTGGTCGGAGACGGAGGCCAGTCCAGTCAGCTCCTCGCCGAGCTCTGACGCAAATCCGGCATCCGCCGCATCCTGCATGGCCAGCCAGACCCCGGGGCCGGAGCTGACAAGCGTGACACCCCCCTTCGCCGCGCAGCCGGGCCCGGTCGGCGGCGTGACGCCGAAGCGCGCGGCGAGGCGCTCGGACAGCGCATCCGCCTTGCGCGCCTGCGCCATGACCGTTGCGATGCCGACACCGATCCGTTCCGTGATGACGAGGGCGCCGTCGCCCCCGGACGGGAGAGTGGCGAGATGGCGCACAAATGCGCTCCGCGCCGTCGGGGGGATGATTTCAGCCACGCAGGCGCCCTCCTTCCGGGTCGATGAAAACGGGATGACAGACCTCGACCTCGACATCATGGCCGCGCACCAAATCGACCGCGCGGATGCGTTCGCCGATGCGCTCCGGGCCACGCCTGAGCAGGGCGAGCCCGATCCAGCCTCCGAGCGTCGGCGAAAAGGTGATGGAGGTGACATGCCCCTGGTCGTTCGCGGCGACGCTTTCGGCGCCCAGCGGCAGAAGATGCGCGCCGCCGTGCAGTCGTGCGGCACTGTTCACCGGCCGGACGCCGATCAGCCGGCGCCTGTCGGGATCGGCAAGGCCGGGACGGCCGGCCATCACGCGACCGATGAAGTCCTTCTTCCCGGACATCATGCGCCCGAGGCCGAGATCCGCCGCCGTCGTCTGGCCGTTCAGTTCGCTACCCCCGACATGGCCCTTCTCGATCCGGAGCACCCCCAGCGCCTCGGTGCCATAGGGCGTCACGCCGAAATCGTGCCCCGCCTCCATCAACGCCCGAATGAGCGCGTCGCCGAATTGCGCGGGAACCGCGATCTCATAGGCCAGCTCTCCGGAGAAGGAGACACGGAACAGCCGCGCCGGAACGCCGCGCCACGCCAGTTCGGCCGCCGCCATGAACGGGAAGGCGTCGTCCAACAGGTCGAAATCCGGAAGCAGCCGCTGGAGCAGCGCGCGGGATTTCGGCCCCGCCACGGCATATTGGGCCCATTGTTCCGTGACGGACACCGCCTGAACGTCGAGTTCCGGCCACAGCACCTGTCGGCAATAGTCGATATGTTGCATCACGCGGGCGGCATTGGCGGTGGTCGTGGTGACGAAATAGCGCTCCGCGCCCAGCCGGGTGACGGTGCCGTCGTCCATGACGATGCCGTCCTCGCGCAGCATCACGCCGTAGCGGGCCTTGCCCACGCCAAGCGTCGAGATCATGTTGATGTAGAGCCGGTCGAGCAGAGCGCCCGCATCGGGGCCGAGCACGTCGATCTTGCCGAGCGTCGAGACATCGCAGACGCCGACCCCGGTGCGCACCGCCGCCGCCTCGCGCTGCGCCGCCGAGAATCCGTCTTCGCCCGGCCGGGCAAACCATTGGGCGCGCTTCCACGGGCCCGTGTCGATGAAGGTTGCGCCTTGCTCGACCGCCCATTGATGGCCGGCGGTGAGACGGACCGGGCGGAAATGCTCGTCGCGATGATGCCCGGCGAACGCGCCGATCGCCACCGGCAGATAGGGCGGCCGCGACAGGATGGTCCCGGCCTCCGCCATGGTTCGGCCGGTCGCTGCCGACAGCACCGCATGGCCGTTGACCTGGCTGGTCTTGCCCTGGTCGGTCGCCATGCCGAGCGTGGTGTACCGCTTGATATGCTCGACAGACTTGAAACCCTCGCGGACCGCCAGCGCGATATCGCTGTCGGTCACGTCATGCTGGAAATCGACGAAGGCCTTGTTTCGGGATCCCTCTACCCGCCACATCGGCGTGACGCCCACGCGATCGTCGCTGGTCCGGGGCAGAGGTATCGCAGCCACCGTCCGTCCCGTTTCGGACGCCGCTGCGGCGCCTTCGCGCAGCCCGTCCGCGATCGCTTCGCTCAGCGCGAAGCGGCCCGCCGCAGCGCCCACCGTCACCATCCCCGCAGGCGGAGTATCGAGCACGAAGCTGTGGATATCGTTCGACCAGACCGGGCGGCCGCCGAGATTACAGCCTATGCCCATGGCCGGATTCCAGCCGCC
>Ga0153916_10000161_pt1 | contig 40028 bp, 32 predicted proteins | sample Opewatmetagenome_FD_109642 | JGI IMG/M metagenome (GOLD analysis project Ga0153916, IMG submission 109642) | Freshwater wetland microbial communities from Ohio, USA - Open water 3 Core 3 Depth 4 metaG | ecosystem: Environmental > Aquatic > Freshwater > Wetlands | place: USA: Ohio, Lake Erie...
CACACGGGCTGGATAACGAAAGCGGCAAGCCGCTCTCTCGAAGCGGCCTGCCCGCGCATCTCCTCGTCCATTCCTGCCCGGGTATCCGCTTTCGCACGGGGTTTGTGGCGTGCGCCCACGACGCGACGCCACACCCTCCGCAGAAACTACTTCAGCTCCACACTGGCGCCCGCCTCTTCGAGCTCCTTCTTGAGCTTCTCCGCCTCGTCCTTCGGAATCGCTTCCTTCACCGCCTTCGGGGCGCCGTCCACCAGGTCCTTGGCCTCCTTCAGCCCCAGGCCCGTTGCGGCCCGGACAACCTTGATCACGTTGATCTTCTGCGCACCGGCGGCCTTCAGGAGGACCGTGAACTCGGTCTTCTCCTCCACTGCCGGGGCAGCGCCTCCGGCGACGGCCGCGGGCCCGGCCATCATCACGGGCGCGGCGGCGGAAACGCCGAACTTCTCCTCGAGCGCCTTCTTTAGCTCTACGGCCTCAAGCAGGGTCAGTTTCTCTATTTTCTCGACGATCTCTTGTACTGCGGACATGACGCTGTTCTCCTTCCTTTTTTCGATTCTCTATTGTTACACTGCCCGCCCGTCAGGCGGCTTTCTTTTTCTCGATTTCTCCGACCACGCTCACCAACTCGCGCAACACGGCGTTGATGACCATCGGCACCCCGGCGATCGGGGCCTGGATACTCCCCGCCACCGCCGCCATCATCTCCTTGCGGGACGGCAGTCTGGCAAGTTCGGTGAGCTTCGTGCCGTCGTACACCTGGTTCTCGAGCACACAGACCTTCAGGGAAAGCCGGTTATGCTTCTCACTGAACTTCTGGATGATTCTCGCCGGAGACACCGGGTCCTCGAACGCGAACGCCACCCCGGTCGGCCCCACGAGCTTGTCGTACACCTTGTCATAGCCCGCCACGCTTTCCAGCGCCTTGCGGATGAGCGTGTTCTTCACCACCCGGTACTCGATGCCGGACTTCCGGAACTCGCGACGGAGCTCCGTCGCCTGTTCCACCGTCAACCCGGTGAAATCCGTGAAGAACATCCCCCGCGAACGCCGGACGACCTCGGTGACCTCCGCGACGATCTGTTCTTTTTCTGTGCGTTTCATTACCTCCGCCCTACCTCCTCGTCACTTGTCATGCGGCCTGGAGAGAAGCCCCGGTCGGCTTTGCCGCCGGGCAACAGGCCTGTGCTGGATTTAAGTTGAGTGCGTAAACCCTTCAGTGCGCCGCAACCTCGTTGCGGTCGACCCATATTCCAGGACCCATGGTGCTGGAAAGACTGATGCTCTTTATATAGGTCCCCTTGGCCGTCGGCGGGCGGAGCCGCAGGACGGTCGAGAGGAACGCGTGGATGTTCTCGGTAAGTTGCCGGGGCTCGAAACTGGCTTTCCCCACACAGGCGTGCACGATCCCCGCCTTGTCGACGCGGAACTCTATCTTGCCGGCCTTGACCTCCTTGACGGCCTTGCCGACATCCGCCGTGACGGTGCCGCTTTTCGGGTTGGGCATCAGCCCGCGCGGTCCCAGGATCTTGCCCAGTTTCCCGACCTCTCCCATCACGTCGGGGGCCGCGATGATGACGTCAATGTCCGCCCACCCTTCTTGGATCTTCTGCACGTATTCGGCCAGCCCCGCGTGGTCCGCGCCCGCCGCCTTCGCTTCTTCATCCCGCGGAGGTTTTGCGAGGACGAGGACGCGCACCTCACGGCCGATCCCGTGCGGGAGCGCAACCGTGCCGCGAATCGCCTGGTCCGCCTTCTTGGGGTCGACACCCAGCCGCACGGCAATGTCCACCGACTCGGTGAACTTCGCGCTCGCCGTCTGCTTCACGATCGCGACGGCTTCTTCAATCGAGTGCTCCTTCTTCCGGTTGACCTGTTTGGCCGCCGCTGTGTACCGTTTGCTCTGTTTCATCGTTCTTCGTTCTCCCGTGGTGCGATCGTCCCTCTCGAGCGGACTCCCACGCATTAGGTGGTGCTTATTCTACGACGGTGATGCCCATGCTGCGGGCCGTTCCCGCGACCATGCGCATTGCCGCTTCAATATCGTTCGCGTTCAGATCGGGCATCTTGAGCTGCGCGATCTCGCGCACCTGCGCCTTCGTCACCTGCGCCACTTTCGCCCTGTTGGATTCGGCCGAGCCCTTCTCGATCTTCGCCGCCTTCAGCAACAGGATCGATGCCGGGGGCGTCTTAGTAATGAACGTGAAGGACTTGTCCGAGTAGACCGTGATGACCACCGGGATCACCAGGCCTGACTGCGACTGGGTGCGCGCGTTGAACTGTTTGCAGAACTCCATGATGTTGACCCCCTTCTGCCCGAGCGCGGGACCCACGGGCGGAGCGGGGTTCGCCTGGCCGGCGGGGATCTGGAGCTTCACGTATCCAGCGATCTTCTTCATACGATGAGATTCTTTCCGTTGTACTCTGACGATTACTTTTCCAGTTCCACCTGGCTGAAGTCAAGCTCCACTGGGGTCTTCCGGCCGAAGATGGACACCATGACCTTCAGCTTCATCTTCTCCTCATTGACCTCCTGCACGAACCCCGTGAAATTGTTGAACGGGCCGTCGGTCACCTTCACCGCGTCACCGGTCCTGAACGGAACTTCGATCACCTCCACGTCCTTGCGCTCTTCGATCCTCCCAATCAGGCGCCTCACCTCCGACGGCTGCAACGGTGCCGGGGCATTCTTCGGTCCGACGAAGCTGATCACCGACGGCGTGTTCAGTATGATGTGCGTGGTGGTCTTGTCGAGCACCGCCTCGACCAGGATGTATCCGGGGAAAAACGTGCGCGTCTTGCTCTTCTTCTTTCCGTCCTTCACCTCGAACACCTTCTCGGAGGGGACGACCACGGAGGTCACCATTTCCTGGAGACCCGCCTGGGCGATCTCGTTCTCGATGTAGGCCTTGACCTTGTTCTCGTGCCCCGAGTAGGTCCGCACCACGTACCATTTCTTGTCCACTGTCAGCCACCTCTTCCGCTACAGGATGAATCGCATGATGCCGCCGATGGCGATATCCACCACGTACACAAAGCCGGCGATGAGGAGGCATACGGCCAGGACCAGCAGCGTCGATTCCTGCAGCTCCTCTTTCCGAGGCCACGTGACCTTGCTCATCTCCTTCACCACGTCGGTGAAGAAGCCGATGATCTTCTCTTTCATGGGACCGTCACTCTTTCAGCTGTTCTCGTGTGGAGCCCTTCTCCACATGCACAACGTCTCGCACGTGAGGAGGGACTCGAACCCCCAACCTGCGGTTTTGGAGACCGCTGCTCTGCCAATTGAGCTACTCACGTAACGGGCTTCGTACTCATCAGGAAACAGGCGGGTCTCGGCGCACGGACATTGAGACCACTGTTCAACGACATGAACGACCGTCGAAGTGGGGTAACTACCGGGTTTCTTTGTGGACCGTGTGCTTCTTGCAGAACCTGCAGTACTTCTTCTGCTCAACACGACCTGAATGCTTCTTCTTATTCTTGGTTGTGGAGTAGTTCCTGCGCTTGCAGTCCGTACACTCGAGCGTTATGATGTCTCTCACGTCAGCGTTTCCGGTTTGGCACAATCTGTTTTGTTGGAGCTTGCGACCGGGCTTGAACCGGTGACCTCTTCCTTACCAAGGAAGTGCTCTACCAACTGAGCTACGCAAGCAACACTCTCGACCCGTGAGCGGGAGACGGGACTCGAACCCGCGACCAACAGCTTGGAAGGCTGTGACTCTACCAACTGAGTTACTCCCGCAACTCTCTCCGCTGCCCCCCCCGCACGGCAGCCGCCAGAGGAAAAGGCATCGTGTGGGCAGGGGAGGAATCGAACCTCCGAAGGCCGAGGCCGACAGATTTACAGTCTGTTGCGTTTGACCGCTTCGCTACCTGCCCGTGCTCGACGCGCGCCACATCCGGGCGCGGTCGTGCGTTGAGCTGGCGATGGGACTCGAACCCGCAACCTGCTGATTACAAATCAGCTGCTCTACCAGTTGAGCTACGCCAGCGGGAAAGCCTACCCCTCCGGCCGATCCACCATCGGGAAGCGCGGGGATCGCCAGCACAAGAATTTCCGCAAAGAGTCGAACCTCCAAATATACGAAATTCCAGCTCAGAGTCAACAGAAACCTGACCATTTGGGGTGCCTTTGAGGCAAAAAGACGCCGCCCGGGGCTAACACCCACCCTGGCACACATCGAGTGAAAATCCCGGTAGTCATCCCCAAAACCGTGGGAAAAGGCCTCTGGAGCGCCCCCTCACCTACTGGGGCCAGAAGCCTGCAGAATGGTCGGATCCAAGGCAAGCGCCGCGGAGGCCGCCCTCCGGGCCTCAAGGGGGTCGGCCACCCGGTAGTAGTCCGCCCTGGCCGCGTACGCGGCGCCGTAGAACCGACGGACGAAAGGCTCGTAATCGGAGGTTCCAGGGAAGGGCCTCCTGGGAAACTCCGGAAACGGGTTCGGATGGAACACCGTGTCGGCATAGACTCTCAGGGCGAGCCCCTCCGGCACACGCCGGTACGGCCGCGTGAATTCCCCCTCGATCTCCGGCGTCACGTAGACGGGACGCACGGGAAGGCCCTTCTCCACAAACCCCCGGATCATCCCCACATATCTGGCTTCAATCACGTTCGCCTCGTACCGGAGACCATGTTCAAACTTGTACACCTCACCGAGAAACGCCTCCACCGCGGAACGGTTCTCAGCAACGAGTGCGGGATAGCGCTTCTCTATCTGCGCGAGGTACCACGAGCGCCGGAGCAGCTCTTTGTCGAGGACAATGACATCCGAGCGGAGGCCGTCGACCAGCTGGTAGTAGTTGGCGGCGGACACCCAGTAGTCCCACTGATAGGAGAGCACAAGGGCGCCTGGCGCAAAGGAGGAGAACATGTTCCGCGTGTAGTCTTCCACCACGAAATTGCGACTCTGGTCCGTCCGCCCGTAGTTGCCGACCATGGGCACGATGCAGAGTGAGAGCGGGAGGACCACCCCGAGACTTCGCCCGATCGCGACCCGCCTCGAGAACCAGACGCCCAGGGCGCGAATCCCGAAGCCCGCCCACACGGCGGTCGCCAGGAACGCGAGCAGAAAGTAGGAGTCGATATCATGGATGTTGTAGTTGATCGCGTACAGAAGAGAGCTCAAGAAAAGGAGAAGCGTGAAGACAAACAGCCTCCTGGTTTCGCGCCACATCGCCACCCAGCCGGGCAGCACAAGCGCCACCCCGACGTAGCCGAACTCCGCCGGCCACGACGAGAAGAAATGCGATAACTGCCTCCCTGCCACATCGAGTGAGGAGAGCATCCAGACCCTGTACTGCCATCCGCTGATGTGCCGCAGGAGATTGTCGACCGACACGACATCCCCCCAGCTCAAGGCTGGAGAGCACGACGCGCGGAGCGGAAGAACAACGTACGGAGTCAGACCCAGCAGGAACCACGGGACTGCCCGCGCCAGCGCGGAGAAGAGCGTCCTGCGTTCCCTCCGCGCAGCCACAATCCAGTAGAGAAGCCCGGGGGCTAGCAATACCGTGGTCAGGTGATTTGAGAACGAAAGTCCCAGCACGAACGCACACGCATTCCAGAGCCGTGACGATCCCGTCTGGACGGCACGCACAAAGAGGAGAAGGGTGAGACAGATGAGAAGGACGTGGAGGGAATAGACCTCCACGCTGAGGGCCTGAGACCAGAAGGTCCTGGAATAGGCGAGCAGCAGGGCCGCTCCCGCGGCCGCCGCGACGCTCCGTTCGATTCCACCCCCGGGCGATCCCGGGCGCCCCCCGGCTGTGAAGAGGGCGAGTAAGAAATGGAAGAAGGTGAACGCAGCCGCGGCACAGAAGAGCGCCGCCATGATGTTCAGCCGCACGACCACTTCTCCGGAGGTGGGAAGGAGGCTGAAGAGCCGGCCGAGCAGCGTGAAGAGGGGATATCCCGAAGGGTGCGCGACCCCGAGCGTCGTCACCACCGCAGAGAGCTCGCCACAGTCGACATAACCCACGGTCGGGGAGAGGGTGATGAGATAGACCAGCAGCGCAGCGGCAAAGACGACCGGACCCAGGCTCCGGGGGCGGATCAGACTGCGCGGCGTGCTGTTCACTGGGCACCTCCGCCCTCGCTGAGGCGACCGGTCACCTTCAGGAAGAGCCTCCGGACTCTCGACATGGTTTCCTCCACCTTCTCTTTCAGTGACTCCCCGTCGGCCTCTTTCAACAGGCGCGCAAGGAGGTCAAGTCTCTCCCCTTCAGGAAGGAGCGACCCCCGTTCTTCCAGCGCCAGGCGCAGGGTCTTCTGCACGGCGCCGTAGAGCCCGTACTCCGAACGGAGCTCTTCCGACTCCTCCCGGGAGAGTGTCGATCCCTCGACCGCCGTCAGGACTTCGGCTGTCGTCAAGGCACGGAGATCACGCCGGTGCCCTCCGTCGCGGAGCTGGATCATTTGCGCTAGAAACTCGATATCGACCATGCCGCCGGGGCCCAGTTTCGTGTCGAGGGGGCCCTGCCCCCGGACCCTGCTGCGCGTCTCCATCTTCCTGCGCATGGCAACCGCACTCAAGACCCAGCCGGCAGGGAGGGGGGCTTCGAAGACGGCGGAAGCGACCATTTCCGCAACTTTCGCCCCCAGTGCGGCATCCCCGGTGATCCAGCGGAGGCGTGTCAGCGACTGGCGCTCCCAGAGGGAGGCCCGCTGTTCCAGGTATTTCCCGTAGCTCCGCAGGTCTGCAACCAGGGGTGCATTCCTCCCTTCCGGCCTCAACCGCGCGTCGACTTCATAAAGCGTACCCGCCTCAGAAACGGTGGTGAGCCTCCTGACCATCGCCGAGGCGAGCTTCTCCAAAGGGGTGGCGTCCCGGGGCTCGGCAGCGTTTCCGACAAAGATCATGTCGAGATCCGCATCGAAGTTCATCTCGCGCGACCCGTATTTACCCAGCGCAAAGAGGGCCAGGTGCGGCTGGCCGCCCAGGAGTCTCTTCGACTCCTCCATGAAGATCCGCAGCACAACAGCGTCGGCCAGGCTCGCCAGTTCCCGGCACATCTCCTCAAAACTGCTGAGGCCGAGGACGTGGCGGAGGCCGGCTATCAGTTCACCCTCGTTCTTCAGGGCGACGACATCCCCCCCTCCGCGCTCGAACACCCGGTCCCCCGATTCGAGCGCGGCGGCATTCAGTGCCAGGCGCTCGAGCAGAAGCGGCCTCGCTGCAAGGCCGCGGACGAGCCGGGGGCTCGCACCACAGATGTCCGTGAACAACCTCCTGAAATTCACCTCCTGGAGAAGCGTGTACATCTGACCGGGGAACTTGCTCGCACTGGCAAGGACCCCGGCATTGTGGAGCGTCATGTCCGGGTCCGGTGTGCGCGCGATTCCTTCGAACAGTGCGGGGGCGACGGCGAGAAACGCGGACCGCCCTCGGCTGTCCAGTTCGCGCGCACCCGTGAGCGCGCTTCCCGAACTCATCAGCCGGACGTTCCGGAGGGCGCGGCGGACATCCCGGAACCCGTAGCGGGCCAGTGCACTCTTGATGCCATCCTCCGTGGCGCCGCCGTCGATGATCGCCAGGAGCCCCCCCTCTTCGAGCGGCGGGGCAAGGACGCGGTCGAAGATCACACGGACCGCGTGTGTGACCCGGTGCACTTCCGTGAGGAGGTCATCCCCCGATCTCAGACCGACCTGAGCCGCAAGCGACCGACGGCCGCGGTCATCGTCGGGAAGCGTGTGTGTCTGCGTGTTGAACTTCATCTGCAGCCGGTGCTCGGCCGTACGCAGGAACTCGTAGGCACTTCCGAGCGTCCTCGCTTCGGTTTCCGACAGGAGCTGTTCGGCCTGGAGCAGGGGGATCGCACGGAGGGTGTTGGCCTCACGGACGCCGGTCCTCTTGCCGCCGTTGATGAGCTGGAGGGTCTGGACGATGAACTCGATGTCCCGTATCCCCCCGCTCATCAACTTCACATTCATCTCCTCTCCGATCTTCTTCTCGATTCTCGCCTTGATGCGGGCGGCGGACTCCGCGGGGTGGTGGAAGAAGGTTCGCGGATACACGAAGGGCTCCAGCCGGCGGAGGAACGAGGCCCCGAACGCACAATCGCCAGCCATGGGGCGCGCTTTGATCAGCATCTGCCGCTCCCAGATCTCGCCGCGGGATTCGTAGTAGAGAAGGAAGCGCTGCTGCGAACGGGCGAGCGGGCCTAATTCAGGTCGCAGCCTGGTGTCGACACGATAGAAGTACCCCTCATGCGTGGACTGCGAGAGGAGCTGGACGAGCTTCTCGGCGAGCTGCACGAAGAACTCCTCGTGCGTGACCTCCGTCCCCGCATTCGTCTTCAGCCCGCCATCACTCCCATACACGAACAGCACATCGATGTCAGAACTGTAGTTGAGCTCCTCTCCTCCCACCTTCCCGAGGCCGATCACGGCGAAGGGAGTTGGAGGGGCGCATCCGTGCTTCAGCGTCAGCTGTTCCAGCGCGACGCGGTACGCGGCACCCACCATCGCGTCCGCGATCAGCGAGAGCTGCCGCGTGGTCTGTTCCAGTCCCGCATTCGCGAGCAGATCCATGGCACCGACCCGGAGCATCTCTCGCCGATGGATCCGTTTCAGCGCGTCGATCCGCCGGGAGGGGGCTGAAAACATCTCCTCCACACGCCGGACTTCCGCACCGAGGTACGCCTCCGTCAGCGGCCGTGTGAGGACATCCGAGGCGGTGAGCCAGCGAAACAGCCCCGGGTCCCGCACGAGGATGTCGGCAAAGTACTGCGACGCGCCGAACAGCCGCAGGAGGAGTTCCGTCACGACGGGATAATGGACGAGGTCGTTGAAGAGTGAGACCTTGCTCACTGTAGCGTCCGTGAACCGGACGAGATTGGTGAGCGCCATATCCGGATCCGGCGAGTGCTCAAGCTGGCGGAGGACCGCATCCCGGTACCCGTCGACGGGATAGTGTGCGCCGGATGTCAGGAACGCCTCGGTGAGGGAGGCAAAGTGGCGGGAGGCTGGGACCGGGTCGCGAAAAAGCCGGGTGAGAGTCACCTGATCAACCATGGGAGATGGTACGAAAATCGGCTGGAAATCTCCACCGGGAGTTCTTGATTTTGCCTGCAGGCGTGGGTATATTTCGCGAAAGACACCACGGACCACACGCGCTCCATGACCAAGCTTTCCGCCCTCTACAGGTTGCCCGACAACCCGCTGGAGTTCGACAGGCATTTCGACGACGTGCACATCCCCCTTCTCCGGAAGCTCCCGGGCCTCCGAAAGATCGAGGTCATCCGCGTCACCGGCGCGCCGATCGGCCAGGCAAAGTATCACGCTACTGTCGGACTCTATTTCGACAGCCGGGACGCCATGGATGCCGCGCTGGCCTCCGCCGAGGGAAAGGCAGTCACGCGCGACATCATGGGTTTTGCGGCCGAGCTGATCACGGTTTTCCACGGCACCGTGGACTCATGACCTCGCCGCCTGCGGAGCGCACGCACGGCGGGGGTGGATTGCCACACCAGACAGGGAAAAGACCCATGAGGGGACTCGCGGTTTTCACCAGCTCGATCGCACTCGCCCTGGCGGGATGCGGGGGCACCTCCCCGCTCTCCACAGGCTGGGACTACACCGGCGGCCCGTACGCACAGAACATCACGGCCGTCTTTGCTCCCACCCACGTGCCGCTGAACGTCTTCGCGGGCACAAGCACTGGGGATCTGTTCGAAACGTCCGACGCCGGGAAGACCTGGTCACGCCTCTCCAGCATCTCTCCCGGAGCGGCACTCGTGCAGCTCGCGGAAGATCCCGAAGTTGGCGGTCGTCTGTACGCCGCGACAGCCGGCGGCATGTTTGTTTCCTCCGACGGGGGAAAAGCCTGGACCCAGATGCCCGTGGGTGGGCAGGGCGCGGCGACGCTTCTGTGCCGTACTCTGGCAATTGACCCCTGGAAGCCGGCAGTCCTCTATGCGGGAACGGCAGGGCGCGGCATCTTCAAGTCCACCGACGGCGGGGCGGTCTGGTCGCCGATCGTGACGGGCGAGGATCCAATGCTCGCCTTTGCCGATGTCTATGATATCAAAGTCGATGCGGCCAAACCCGATGTTGTGTACGCGGCGCTTGCTCCTCTGGGGCTGATACGTTCCACCGACGCCGGCGGCTCGTGGGTCCGCCTGACACCCGAGGTCTCGGCGGAAGGAGCGACCGTGACGCACGTCCTTGTCAACCCGAAGGCGCGGGATGAGATACTGTACGCGACGAGTTCGGGGAACATCTTCAAGTCGACAGACGGGGGGGGCTCTTTCATCCAGTCGAGAAAAGGTAATGACTACGACCGGGTCAACTCGCTCGTCAATCACCCGGGGACGCCGTCCCTCGTCGTCGCGGGGACCGAATACGGCATCGCCCTCTCGACGGACTTCGGCAATTCCTGGCAGACCGCGACCGGAGGACTCTCCGGCGTCCCTGTTTCGGCAGCCGCCGGAGCGACACCGCAGGGGGGTTCACTGTACGCTTTCGGGGAGGGTGTCGGCCTTCAGCTTTCCTCCGACGGCGGCAAGAGCTGGGACGCGATCGACAAGGATCTCGGGGGTGCGTATGTGTGGCTGATCCGGTCTGACCGGAGCGGCAAGACGGTCCTGGCCGCTTCCGGGCGGACGATTCTCCAGTTTGACCCTGAAACGACCGCGTGGCTTCCCGCCGGCAGGGGAATCCGGGGTTTCACTCTCAACACCTTCACCGTGCTCGACGACTCGTCGTCGGTACTCTACGCAGCGACACCAGCCGGCGTGTTCAAGACCTCCGACGGGGGCCAGTCCTGGCAGCAGTCTCTCCGGAAGCTCAGCATCATTCCAACCTTCATCGACATGCATCCGACCTTCCGGACGCGCATGTTCGCCTCAAGCGAGAAAGGCCTCTTTGTCTCCACCGACAAAGGGAACAGCTGGGGGCAGGCGCGGCCGTTCCGCTCGAGCTTCTCCATCCATTCCTTCACCTACATGCCGACAAACGCCGGGATCATTCTGGGGGCGACGACGGAAGGGGTCATCGCGACGAGCGACGGGGGGTTCAACTGGGAGCAGCCCCGGTTCGGCATGGGGGCACCGGAAATCGTGGCGGTCACTCTCGCACCGGAGGACCCGGCCACCTACTTCGCCTGGACCGCGAAGGGGGGGTGCTTCCGCTCGACCAACAGGGGTCTCGAGTGGAACAACTACACGCCGCCGTGGGGGAACGACCGGCGCGTCGACATCGCGGTAGACCGGCACCGGCCTTCGAGCGCGGTCGCCGTGGCTGAGGGGCGCGACGTGTACTACACCTCAAGTGGCGGGGCAACATGGCACAAGGTGTGCGAAAAGACCCCCCCGCTGGACATCACCGCACTCCACTGGAATGCCGAATCCTCCTGCCTGTACGTCGGAACGCGGAGCACCGGTGTGTTTCAGATCTCCCTCGTGGACCTGGTCAAGAAACTGGGTGAACAGCCCGGACCATCGGAGTAGAACAGACAACGGAAGCCTTTTTGAGCATGAAAGCAGCGCGCACATACCTTCTCGTCCTGGCGCTCGCCACCCCCCTTTCCGCCCGGGGTCAGTCCTCCATCGAGATCGCCGGCGGCGCCACGTACGATTTCGGTTCAATGTACCGGGGGGAAGTCGTCGAACGCACCTTCACGATCAGGAACACGGGGAAAGACACCCTGGTCCTCGACGACGTCCAGGCGTCCTGCGGATGCACGGGGACGGTGGTCTCGAGCAACAGGATCGGGCCCGGGAAGAGCGGGACTCTCAAGGTCACCTTTAGCTCGCGCAATTTCTCCGGCGGCGTTCACAAGCTGATCACCATCCGGTCCAACGCCTCCAACGCGCCGGTGACGACGCTGGAATTCACCGCCAACGTCATCCAGGAGATCTTTGTCGACCCGAAGCAGTTCTGGTTCAAGGATGCGTACGTCGGCAAGGTCTCGAAGCTGACAATCAAAATACGCAACGCCGGCAGAGATCCCCTCACCCTGAAAGGGTACAGGACGACGCTTGAGGGATTCTCACTCACTCTCCCGGCCGGGCAGATATCCCCCGGCGAGACCGTGGACATCGCAGCCGAGCTGAAGCCCGGCAAGGTCATCCCCGTGCTTGCCGAGGCGGCTTTCATCCAGACGTCGAATCCCCGGGATGCGGAGATCTATATCCCGATATTCGGGAACACGAAGGAGTTCAAGTTCGAATAGCTTTGAGCCGGACGATGCGCCGGTGCGCGCACCGCGCGGACCGGCGCAGTGGCACTCCCCCGGGGCACCGGCAAAGAGAGAAAAAGGAACCCGCCGTGCCGAGCGACTCCCTTTCTGTCGTCCACGCCTTCATTCACGCCATCAACACCCATGAACCCACCCGGCTCTTTCACCTGATGACAGAAGACCACCTGTTTGTTGACTCAGGCGGTGATTCGATCAGGGGACGTGAAGAGATGCGAAAAGCGTGGGTGGCGTACTTCTACCTCGTCCCCGACTACCTGATCGACGCTTCCGAGACGCTTGAGAAGGACGCCACCGTTGCGGTGTTCGGCATTGCCCGGGGAACAGCCGGCAAGCAGCGCGAGGCCTGGCAGATGCCGGCGGCATGGAAAGCTGTCGTTCGTGGCGGGCGCATCGCGGAGTGGCACGTGTATGCCGACAATGAACCTGTCCGCCGGATCCTGGCGGCGCAGGGTGTGAACATCTGAGGGCGCTTCACTCTCCCTCATCCCCACTCTTGGAGGCTTCGATGGCGATCGCGATTCTGTTTCTCCTCGGCGTCGGTGTCGGCCTGGCACTTCTGATCTCGCTCACCAATTTGAGCTCCAGAGTCAGGCAAATGGCCGAGGAACTCGAGCACCTCAAGAAACGGACGGCGGACCTGGAGGGAGGCTCCGCAGCGCAGGCCGTGGCGTGGAGCGATTCACCCCCGCCGCAGCAACCAGAAGCCCCGCCCGCACGGGAAGCGGAACCGGCGGCCGCCCCCGCAAAAACCCGCCCGGATGAGCGGGCTCTTCCCGTACCCGGAAAGCCGGCCCGCACCAAGGAGGAATGGGAGGCGCTGATCGGAGGGAAGGTCTTAAACCGGATCGGGGCTCTCGCGCTGATCATCGGCATCGCCTATTTCCTGAAGTTCGCCTTCGACCGCAACTGGATAACGGAGACGTTCCGGGTTCTGATTGGCGTTGCGGCCGGGTGCATTTCCCTGTTCGTCGCGGCCCGCACGCACAGGAAGGGCTTCCAGATCTTCGCCCAGGGACTCGTCGGCGCAGGCATCGCAATCCTCTATCTCTCCGTCTATGCTTCGTTCAACTACTACGCACTTGTCTCCCAGCCCGTCGCGCTCCTCCTGATGTCCGTGGTGACCGTCGTTGCCTTCGCGCAGGCCCTCCGCTATGACGCCCCCGCCGTCTCACTCCTCGGGCTCGTCGGCGGGTTCCTTACGCCGATCCTGTTGAGCACCGGCGAAACGAACCTCGTGGGGCTCTTTAGCTACATCACGATTCTTGACCTCGGGATCCTTCTCGTCGTGCGGAAGAAGGACGGCTGGATGGGGCTCGAGCCACTCGCCATGATCGGCACCTACATTATCTTCGCGCTGTGGAAGGTCAACCAGTACACCAGGGCCGACCTCCTCCCCGCCACGGCGTTCCTCAGCCTGTTCTGGCTTCTGTTTCATCTGCTGGATCTGCGCCACCTGCGCGGGGGGTCCGGACAGTGGGCACAGGAACGGAGGGTGCTCGCGGTCTTCAACGGGATCGTCTTCTACATTTTCCTCTCCGCGCTCCTGCACGATGAGACACCCGAGTGGAAGGCCTTCGGGGCAGCGCTCCTCGGCCTTGCGTATGCCGCCTCACTTCCCGCATGCCGCGGCAGTGAGAAGCGACGCGAAGCAGCCCGTGTCCACTTCACGCTGGCTGCTGTCTTCCTGCTGGTTCTCGCAACAGGGATCGAATGCACCGGTCTCACGCTCCCCTCACTCTGGGCATGCGAGAGCCTTGCGCTGGTCTGGATGGGGGTGCGTTTCCGCCAGAGGTACCTCTCCCTTTCCGGGCTTCTCCTCTCCTGTATCGCCTGGCTGACTCTGCTCTTCACCCGGGGCGCGTTGTTTTGCCAGTCACCCGAGACGTTTGTGCCGCTCATCAACAGCCGCGTCCTCGCGTTCGGCCTTGTTATGGGCACGATCCTGGCGGCGACCACCCTGATCCGGACTGTGGCCGCCCGCAGCGCCAAAGCGATTGAAGAGACGCTTCACTACGCCTGGGGCATTCTCCTGTTCATCCTGGCCGCGGTCGAGGTCAACGACTGGTTCTACTCCATCGGCAGGGACGTGGCGGGAAATCTGCCGCTCCACGCCGCGTTTCTCCGGACACTGACCGTAGCGGTCGCCTGGGTCGCTGTTGCGACGCTCATGAGCGTTGCGGGACTGCGGCGGAAAATCCGTCCTCTTGTGTACATGCCGTTCGGGGCTCTCTTCGCCGCGTCCTTTCTGGGGTGCACAGCGGGGTTCACCTATCAGCCTATCGAATACTTCTTCCCGGTCTGGAACGCGCGCGCGGGAGCTCTCGCACTCGCGTTCGCCGGGACGCTTCTCCACCTGTTGTGGTTCTCGCGCAGCAAGGAGATGTTCCCCTGGCTCACTCACGCAGCCACGGCGTTGCAGGTTCTTGCGGCGGCAGTGGCGCTGTTTCTTCTGTCGGTCGAGACGCGGGACATCTTCCAGCAGCAAATCGCCGCCCTTGCCGGGGCATCCACGTTCGAATCCCGGTGGAGCGACCTGGACCGGCTGGAGAACCTGAAGCAGCTTTCTCTGTCGGGCCTGTGGCTTCTCTACTCCGTCGCCCTGATGGCGCTGGGACTGGTGCGGCGCCGACGCCTGCTCCGGCTGGAGGCGATCGGCCTCTTCGGCTTCGCCATTTTGAAGATCTTCATCTACGATCTTTCCTTCCTGGAGACCCTCTACCGGATATTCTCCTTTGTGGGGCTGGGAGTGATTCTCCTCCTGGTCTCATACCTGTACCAGCGCTACAAGAGCATCATTCTGGAACCCACGCCGGGCGAGTGAGCCCGGTGCGGCACCCACACGCCACGGGGGGGGGAGGAGGTCCGTCCCTCCCCCCGCAATGCAACCTTTTGGTGCGGTTTTCGTCAAAAAGGAGGCAGGTGCCCTGCCCCCTGCACCTCAGGCGGCGGGGCATTCTGCGTCAACCAACCCACTGCGCGACTTGTCTAAACGGGTGAGCACAGAGAGTAAGGAATCCGGAATGGCCGCTGCCACTGAGCAGCAACTGATCGCTCAGGCCCGGCAAGGAAGCCACGAAGCGTACCGGCTGCTTGTGGAGCGCCATATCAGGGAGGCGTATGATCTTGCCGTCGGGTTTGTCCGGGATCATGACGATGCGGAGGACGTCGTGCAGGATGCGTTTGTGCGCGCGTACAACTCGCTCCCGGGCTTCAGGGGTGATTCCCGATTCGGGACATGGCTCTATCGCATTGTTGTCAACCTTTCTCTGAACCGCGTGAAGCAGGAAAAGACCAGGGCAGAACGGGAGCTGCCCATGTTCAGCGCATCCGCTCTGGTGGGAAGAAACGATGGCCGCTACGACGACGCCGATGTGCGCGGCCACATCGAGCGGGCGCTGCACGAGCTCCCCACACTCCAGCGAGCGGTTGTCATACTGCGTCACATGGAAGGCCTCTCCACACGGGAAGTGAGCAGGATCTTGCGGTGCTCCGAAGGAACGGTGAAAACCCATCTGTTCCGCGGGCTGGAGAAAATGAGAGAGAAACTTGAATTCCTGAAAGAAGAAGGGGTATGAGCGAACACTCGCTGGTACGGGATTCCCTTTATGAGTACGTGATGGGCGAGCTCCCCGCAGGCGAGCGCGAGCGGGTGGAACGCCACATCCAGAACTGCCAGCAGTGCACGGGTGACCTTGAGCAGCTGCGGGAAACGGTCGGACTCGTCCGCCGTCCCGCCCTCCGGATGAGCGACACACGACCGGACTCCTACTGGCAGGCGCAGGCAGACGCGGTTGAAGGGAGGATTCGACGGAACGAGGCGCAGAAGAGCGCGCCGGCGGTCCCCCGCTTTGCAGAGCTGCTGGACATGGTCTGGAACAACAGGAAGTCGTTCTCGCTCGCAGCCGGGTCACTGGCCGTGGCCGCCGTAGCGCTTGTCCTTCTCGTGCGGAAGCCGCCACCTCCCCTTGAGCAATCCCCGCCGGCTGTCGCCGGGATGGCGGTGGCCGCCACCGACACGCAAAATGTGAAGAAGATGACGCAGTATCTCCGGCAATCCAAGAACCTCCTCGTGGGTCTCACCAACATGAAGATCCGCCCCGAATCCCCCGGTGACATTGCCGCGGAACGGGAGATCTCCCGCCAGCTTCTCCAGGAGGCGCGGGTACTGCGCGAGACCGTGTTCGACCCCCGCTCTGTCGAACTTCTCGACAACATCGACGGAATCCTGGTGAAGGTCGCCGGGACGGACGAACCGTCGTCCCTGCCGGACATCGATCTCCTCCGGAGGGGGATCCGTGAACAGAATCTCCTTTTCAAGGTCAGAATGGCCGAGACTGCGCTACAGTCCACCATGACCGCGGGTTACAGGAAGTAACACCAAATGATACGCCGATGGATCAATATCACGTTTCTCACCCTGGTCGTGACGCTGACGGCCGGCAGCCAGACGGTGCGCTGGACTCCCGACCCCCGTCAAGGAGATTCAATATTCGTCGTGGCATGGGAGTGGACTCCCGACGATCCGCAGGATCGGAACACGCCGGACTACCGGCTCTACCGTCGAGGGTACGAGTCGATTCTCCGCGAGGACTGGGAGAGTGCCAGGAAGCACTTTGCGGAGATTTCCGCGAAGTACTCTTCCAGCGAATACGCGGATGATGCCGCGTACTGGTCCGCGTACGCGCTGATGCATGTGGACAGCACGAAGGCTCTGCAGGCGTACCGCATGTTCCTGAAGAAGTACCCGCGGAGTCACTACTTCGACGACGCCGTCGCCGACTTCGCGTGGCTCGAGGCCCAGAACCATCTCCGGCGCGCCTTCGCCCCTGGAGCTCCCACCATCATCCTTGAGCCCCCGGCCGCGCTCCCGGATCTCTCCGGGAGGGCATTCGGAGGCACCGCCGGGAGCGCACATTTCCGCTCGTCGGTTTTCAGATGGAATCTGACTCTCTTCCAGCGCCCGCAGCCGGGGAAGCTCGCCCCCGCCGTGGAGGAGTTGCTCCGCCGTGAGAACGTCGATCCGGCCACCAGGACGCGGATCGAGGGGCTCACGCGTATCCCCGACCCGACACGGAACGAGCACGCGTTCCAGGTGGTGAAGGACGTGTCGATAGACCTCCGGCAGCCCGAGCCGGTCCGGTTCATCGCACTCCGGTCCCTGGCCGATTTCCGGGACTTCGACGTCATGGATGTCTATCTGGCGGTGGTAGAGAAGGATACGAGCCTCGAACTCCGCACCGTCGCGATCCGCTCCCTCGGCCAGGCAATCAGGGATTCCGGGCAGGTGGCGGACACCCTCATTCGTTTCTACGAGGAGACGCCGGACCTTCAGCCGGAGATCCGCCGGGAGCTCATCGGGGCCGTCGCCGCGGCAGGAAACAACCGCGCCATAGAGTTCCTGACCACTTTGGCGCGCGGTGAGGCCAATCCCATGATCCGGATATCGGCGATCGAGGGCTTGGGGAGAATCCCCCGGCAGCCCGACAAGTCCCTCGAGGTGCTGATCGAGCTGTACGGAAAAGAGCCGCGCAGCGGACCTGAGGTCCTCTCCACCGCCCTCTTCTCCGCTGCGGATATCGGCGGCGACAAGGCGGTGGATTTCCTTACCCGCGTCGCGCGCACCGAGAAGGACCCCCGATTGCGCGGGGAGGCGGTCTATTACCTCAGCAACATTGGGGGCGAAAAGGCCCGGACGGCCCTCCGGCAGATTCTTCTGGAGACCCGCCAGATCCGGCCCGGGGAGTGAAGACAGACACGCCTGTCCAGGGCATGTCAACGGAACGGCCATTCAGTCTGTCAAAGAGACAAAGAAGGGAATAACTCGAGGGAGGAAACTAATGAGAGCGCGAACGATTGTATCTCTGCTGGTCCTGCCAGCGCTGCTGGTGGGCACATCCTGTGCTCAGAAGAAAGAGAAGGAGAAAGACGTCTATGTGACGGTGAAGAAGTCCTCCAAGCAGGGCTATCTGGGGGTCCAGATCTCGGACATGACGGCAAAGATCGGCAAGGAGAAGAACTTGAAGGCCACGAGCGGGGCCCTTGTCACTTCGGTCGTGGAGGACAGCCCCGCAGAGAAGGCCGCTATCAAGGACGAGGATGTCATCATCGAATTCGCCGGGAAAGAGGTGAGCGACGCAGACGACCTCATCACAGTCGTGGGGGAGACAAAACCCGGCACGAAAGTGAACGTCGTGGTCATGCGGGGGGACGAACGAAAGACTCTGCAGGTAGAGGTGGGCAAGGCGCCGAAGGAGCAGGGTCTTGCATACTCGGTCGTTCCTCCCCTGACTACGTCCCGGGGGCGGTTTCTTTGGGATGTCGCCGAAGGCCGGCACTTTGGTCTGCGTCTGCAGGACTTGAACAAACAGCTGGGCGAGTACTTCGAGACGCCTGACGGACGCGGGGTGCTGGTGACGGAGGTCCCGAAGGAGAGCGCGGGCGAGAAGGCCGGGTTCAAGGCGGGTGACGTCATCATCAAGGTCGGCAAGGAGAGCATCCGGAGGGCGGCTGACATCCAGTACGCGCTGGAAGACGTCGAGGAGGGAAGCTCAGCCGAGGTGACGGTGTTGCGCAAAGGGAAGCAGCTCACGCTTACCGTCGAGGTGAAGGATGCCGTGGGGGGTGTTCTCGGTCCGAACTTCAGATTGCAGAGGTACCGCGGCACGCCGGAGAATCTCGAATCCCTCTTTGAGCTGAGGATCCCGGAAGACGTTGAAGTCTTCAAAGCGGGGACCGGCGAGTTCAAAGAGTCCATGAAGAAGCTGAAGGGGGAAATGCAGACCCTTCAGAAGAAACTGCAGGAAGAAATGAAGGACCTGAAGGTCAAGATCATCCGGGAGGGAGACCGGACGGTGAGCCTCTGACGACGGCCCGATCGGGCCGGAGGAAGACTGTCATGAGGGAGCGTCCCGCGAGGTGCGCTCCCTTTGTCTTTGGGCCGCCGCCCTCCCCTTCTACACATCCCACCAGTAACTGACCTTCAGCATCACCACGTTCGAGGCGGGCACCCGGAAGGTCCCCCGGAAATCGCTCCCGAGGGAGCTGAAGTAATTGGACGTCTCTCCCTGTCTGGACTGCGACCACACCAGGTAGAGGGTGCTCCCCGGCAGGTACTCCCACCGGAGAACGACATTGGCGATGAACGACCGCTCATTGAAGTCTGGCTGAAGGGTGAGGTCCGAGTACGGGTCGAATGCGGACCTTCCGACCATCCGGCGGAAGTTGAGGTAGTGTCCTTTCGCGAGAAAGACCTGTGCGTACAACTGGAGGGTGAGGTCACGGGCGAAGGTAATGTTCCCGCGTAGTCGAAGGTCGACGGCATCAGTACTCCTGTCGGCAAAGATACTCGCGGTGCGGCCGCCGATCTCCGCATTCTGCACCCATGCCTCCTCCAGGCGCGTCCGCTCGTACGATGCTTCACACTCCCAGTCCATCCAGGAGAGAGGACGCATCTCAAGGCCGATTCCGGTTTCGGATTTTCTCATCTGATGGCTGTCCCAGGTGAACTCCTGTGTCAGGTCGAGGATCACGCTCTTCCGATCGTCGGTCCCCACGTCGACAGCCACACCGTAGCGTGAGGGCTTCCGGTACAGGCCGTTCCCGCGGGTCTCGCGGTCATCGTACAGGCCCCAATCAAGTTCCGCCATCGCCTCCAGACCCCAGTAGTTCCGGAGCAGGTATTCTGTGCTCAGGGCGGCGCTACGCCCGATGTTCGCGCCGTCGAAATTCCGTCTTTCGTGGAGCATGAGGTCCCACTGGTAGTTCCAGTAGAGGCTGTCCGGCTGGTCTTCCTTGTAGCGGAGTGTGGCGAGGCCCCCGAAGTCGTTCGGGCGCCTGAAGTACCCGACATCGTTGATGTTGTACCCCTTGGAGGTGAAATCTCCCGAAACACTCCAGAGCCAATGGCGGGCGCCGATCCTCCCGAAGGCCAACCTTCCGGCGGACCCGGAGAGATACTCTCCTGTCTGCCGGGATGTGGAGGAACCGGCGAGAAATCCGTCGAGCTGGTAGGCATTGTCCTTGAACTTCAGTCTCCAGTCCGCGCCGCCCGCCAGTGCCGGGATCCTCCCCTGGCGCAGCACGGAGCTCGCGATCATGCCGATGTTGGAGCCGCTGAGCACGTCCTGCTTGAGGCGGACGACGGCGTAGTCAGCGAGCGGCTCGAGGATTTGCTGCTGTCGGCCGCCATCGCTTTCTGTGACCGTAACAAGCTCCCGTCGCGTTACCGCCTGCAGGACGCCGATGGAGAGTTTTTCGCCGATCCGCCCGGTCAGCTTCGCAGCACCGAGGATCCGGACCGACTGCGGGATCTCCTCGAGTGAGCCTCCCGACGAGACGTCGGCTTCGTCCGCGGAAAGACCTCTTCCGATCCTGCGGGAGTAGAAGAGGCCCGGACCGCTCCCTTCGTCGCCGAAGGTGGAGAACCGGAGTATCTGCGGCCCTTCGAGGAAAAAGGGGCGCTGCTCCGGATAGAACGTCTCAAACGTCGTGAGGTTCAGAACAGCGGGGTCCGCTTCCACCTGTCCGAAATCCGGATTCACGGTCATGTCGAGGGTAAGGCTGTTGCTGAGGCCGTACTTCAAATCCACGCCCGCGTTCATGGTGAAGAACTGCTGCTTGCGCAGCACGGTCCCGGGCGGCTCCCATTGCTGCCGCGCCAGCGCGCAGGGAAGGACCTCGAGCGGCCTTGGCACGGGGAGCCGTCTGAGGCCATTCAGGTGGCCGAACCGTGACACGAACCCGCTCTGCGATTTCGGCGAGAACGCCCAGCGGTCGTCCTCGTTTGCCCGGGTGATGTACCGTAGGAAATTCACCCCCCAGACATGCTCCGTCGTGTCCCCCTCTCCCGCCTGATACCGGAGGATACTGAAGGGGATCCGCACTTCGGCGCACCACCCGAGAGGCGTGATCCGGGTTTCGACGTCCCACACGACGTTCCAGGATTCATCCTGATTCTCCCCATCGTCAAACTCGAGGATGTCCGTCTTCACGCCGGCTGCGTTAAACGTGAACTCATAGCCTGTCTGCTGGTCGTGGAAGGAATCGATCCGTATCGACCCCGCGTCGGACTCGATCGCATTGTCCCGCCGCGTCAGCCGGGCCATGATGTCGTCCGGCCGGGAGTCGAAGAAGAAGCACCCAAAGTAAAGTGCGCGGTTGTCGTAGAGGACCCGGATTTCGGTCCGCTCGCTGGCGCTCACTCCCTCGTGCGGGTCTCGCTGGATAAAGTCCGCGGCCGGCTCGGCCAGACGCCAGGCGGCATCATCGAGGACACCGTCGATTCTGGGGGGAGAGGCCGTACGCACAGCGGTGACACTGCGCGGGTTGTCTCCTCCGGACACGCAGGGAGCGTACCAGAGGAGTACGGCGATGAGAGCGATTGCTCGAGAGCTCATTGCGGTCGTTCAACATACCAAATCCACCAGAAAACGGCAACAGCGAGGATGTTCCTCGGCCGTCCCCCGGGAGCGAAGAGGGCAGTTGACGGAGTCCTCCTTTTTCGCTATCTTGCGAGCTGTTTCTTCTTCCGGCACGGCATTTCGTCTGGTTTGCCCACACACAGCACATGAGATTCGCCAGGGTGCACCCGGTGGCGCACACAGCAGAGAAGCAGAGCAATCAATCACCATCCACTCTCACCATAATCGCAGGGGTCTCCTCATGAAGACAGCGCACTCCTTTCCGGCGCTCCTGGCCGGGTTGTTCAGTCTCGTTTTTGTCCCGCTGCTCGTGAGCGGCTGCGGGGGAAAGAAGGAAGTCGTCCCTGTTCCCGTCGGCGAACTGGAGGCCTACCACGATCCGGTCCTCCGTTTTGCCGTCAGTCACCCGAAGGGGTGGAGTCCGGACTGTGAAGCAGGACTGCGCGCAAAGTACTACAGTGCCGAAGGGGTGAAGGAGCGGTTCCTGGATCCCACGGGCGCGTACCCGGACGGCGTGTCGATGGCTGTCGAAGCGACGAGGACTTCCGAGGGTGATTCCGCACGCAAGTCCCTCATGGATGCGATCACGAGCATCGGGTTTGTCGTGCAGAAGATTGACACCATCACCCATCTGGGACACCGGGGTATCCGCTACACGTATGCCGGGAACTTCGGCAACGGCATCATCATGCGCGGCGACCGGACGTTCTTCAACTTGGACACGGTGCTGTACGAGGTCGCCTTTGCCGGATTCAGCACTCTGTACGAGTCCCACAAGAACGTCTTCGACGCCGCCTTCAAGACCTTCGAATTCCCGAAGCCGGTACCGAAAGGCGTCGACGCGACGCTGCCGTCCCAGACGCTGTCGCTATATGACGGAAAGGGGTTCTCCTTCCAGTACCCCGAAAACTACAATTTCGTTTCCGTCAACAAAGGGACCAGCGAGAGCGTGCTCGAGCTGCGCGGGGTGCGGCAGGATTGCGCCATACGGTTGAACGTGTTCCCGGCCCAGAAGCTGACCGCTCAGAAGGTCATGGAACAGAACATGAAGAACTTCCGGACGGCCGTCAAGGGGCAGACAACCCTCGGCGGGCAGCCCGCACCGTACTTCACCTATCCCGCCACGAAGGATGTCGAGCGTCGCTTCTACTTCGCGGTGAAGGACGACAAGGTCTACCGGTTCACCATGGACTGGTTCCGTCCGCAGCGTGAGCAGTACCTGGCGGTGTACGACAACGTGGTGCGTTCCTTCAGGTTCAAATAGGCCAACGGTCATGGATCACTCACTGGTCACAACGGCGTTCACCCTCGACGGTTACCGGATCGTCAAGAACCTCGGGCTCGTCCGGGGCATCACGGTCCGTTCCCGATCGATCATCGGGAACATCGGAGCCGGGATACAGACGCTTTTCGGCGGCAACATCTCGCTGCTGCAGGAGCTGTGCGAGCGGACCCGGCAGGATGCTTTCCTGATCATGATCCAGCACGCCAGGGAGATGGGCGCCAATGCCATCGTCGGCATGCGGTACGACGCAAACGAGGTCATGTCAGGAGTCACGGAAGTCCTGGCGTACGGCACCGCGGTTGTTGTCGAGAAGATCTGAGCGGTCGGACCCGCAGGGGGGAACATCTGTCGCAGGCCCGCACGTGTATGTCCCACGTGCGGGCCTTTTCGTTGCTTGCTTCTTCTGCACGCTTGCCGTACATTGACGACGGTGGCCTCCCACCAAACGCCCTCTCTCCAAACTCAGAGAACCGACGATGGATATCCGGGGAAGAACCGTGCTTGTGATCGGCGGCTGGGGTCTTGTCGGCTCCGCTGTCTGCAGGAAGTTCATTGCCGAGCAGCCCAAGAAGATGGTCATCACTTCACTGTCCAAGGCGGAGGCACTGGACGCCGTCGCCGGACTGAGGAGCGACTTCCCCTCCCTCGGCAAGGATTTCTTCGTCCCGTGGTGGGGGAACATCTTCGTCCGCGAACAGCTGAAGGATCTCCCCCGCGAGCAGATCCTCACGAATCCCCGCTACCGGGCGATGTTCTATGAGGACAGCCTCGATGAGCTCTCCGCCGGAATCCTCCGGCGATCGAGTCTTTACCGCCTGATGCAGAAACACCGTCCCGACATCGTTGTGGACTGCGTGAACTCGGCCACGGCCATTGCGTACCAGGATGTCTTCCAGGTGTCGCGCCAGGTGGTCCGCGCGCTCCGCACATCCCGCACCGGGCGCGGGAAGCCGTCGGGCGAGCTGCTCGACTCCACCGAGCGCCTTCTGTGCACGCTGTACGTCCCGCAGCTGATCCGTCACGTCCAGCTCATGTACCGCTCGATGAAGGACGCCGGGACGAAGATTTACGTCAAAATCGGCACGAGCGGCACGGGAGGAATGGGCCTGAACATCCCGTACACGCACAGCGAGGAGAGGCCTTCCCGCGTGCTGCTTTCCAAGTCCGCCGTCGCGGGGGCACACACGCTTCTGTTGTTCCTCATGGGCCGTACGCCGGACGCACCGATCACGAAAGAAATCAAACCGACCGCCGCCATCGCATGGAAGGGGATCGCCTACGGGCAGGTCACCAAACGCGGGAAGCCGATCCATCTCGAGGACTGCACGCCGGCTAATGCCGTCCGGCTGCAGAAGCGGCTGACGCTCGTAATGAAGAAGGCCGCCGTCCCGCGAGGAGTCACGCTTCGTTCGGTCTACATCGATACGGGTGAAAACGGCTACTTCTCACGCGGGGAGTTCGAGGCAATTTCAACCCCCGGCCAGATGGAATTCGTCACTCCGGAGGAGATCGCCGAGAACGCCGTCTTCGAAATCAGGGCGGGCAACACGGGACACGACATCATCAATGCCCTCGACAACGCGACGCTCTCCCCGACGTACAGGGCGGGGTTCATGTTCAACGGTGCACTGGAGGAGATGAAGAAGCTCGAGAAGCAGTACGGGGTGGATTCGGTGGCCTTCGAGATGCTCGGCCCCCCCCGTCTCTCAAAACTCCTGTACGAATCCTATCTTCTGAAGCTGTGCTACGGGGACTTCAAGAGCGTGGCCCAGACAGAGGCGCGGACCTTGAGCGCCCGGCTGCTCCAGCTTATCCAGAGCGACACCATGCTCCGGTCGCAGATCATTTCAATCGGCATCCCGATCCTTCTGCCGGACGGCGTGTCGCTGGTGCGGGGCACGACGATCAAGATCCCGCCCTACCGCGGCGAGGGGTCTGTCCCGGTCACCAAGACGCGGATCGACCGGTGGGCGCACGACGGCTGGGTAGACCTGCGGCAGAAGAACATGCAGCTGTGGAGGGAACGCTTCAGGGAGATCATCCGGGACGTCAAGCGACTTCCCCCCTCGGAGACCAGCTCCCGGACGATGCACACCAGGGCCTACTGGAACAATCTCGCTGAGATCGACCCCGGGAAGGTGTGCGGCTGGATATTCACCTACGAGGAAAAAGGAAAGAGGATGAAGGCGTAGCCGGCGCGCGGGAAGGTTTCCACTTGCGTCCCGTCGCCCGCATGGACAATGAAGCGTCCGGAGCAGAAAAGAAAGAGGGGGAAGCCGAAGACTTCCCCGGCCACCGCAGCACGGCGGCGCGGAACCATCTCCGGTGCCGACGCCGGTTTCGAAGGGATCGCCGTAGTGCGGAACGGCGTGCTCCTGGAAGCTAACCCGCAGCTCTCAGAGATGTTCGGCTACCGGCCCGCGGAGCTCACCGGCATGCCGCTGTCACGATTGATCGCCCCCCGCTCCCGCCCCTCGGTCACAGCCTGCCTCTCCACCGGAGACGAAGCCGGCATCGAGCTCCACGCCCTGAAAAGGGATGGGTCGACATTCCCCGTTGAAATCCGCACGCGGCGCCACGGGCGCGGCCGTCAGGGGACGACCCTGCTGGTCGTCCGCGACATCACTGTGCGGAAGGGGACGGAGGAGCTGCTGCGCGAGAGCGAGGAGAGCTACCGGGAGCTGGCCGAGGGCATCACCGACGTCTTCTTTGCGGTCGACCGGGACCTGACGGTCACCTACTGGAACAAGGCGTCGGAGTACCTCACCGGCATTTCAGCCCGCGACGCGATCAGCGGCCACCTGTTTCAGCTGCTGCCGGCGTTGAACACCGACGTCGCGATCCAGGCGTTTGGCAGCGTGCTCGAATCGCTCGAGCCGAAGAGCTTCGTCGCCGAGATGACCCTCAGCGACCGGCCGATCATCGCGGAGATCCGGGTCTACTCCACGCGGCGCGGCCTTTCCATCTTCCTCGACGATATCACCCGGCAGGAACGTGCGGCCTCGGCGCTTAGAGAAAGCGAGGAGCGCTTCAGGAATATCTACGAAGAGTCGCCGATCGGCATCCAGCTGTACGGCGCGGATGGAAACCCTCTCCACGCGAACAGGGCGCTCCGGGACATTGTGGGCGTTGCCTCCGTGGAAGAGATGAAGGACCTTTCGCTTCTGACGGACCCCAACCTTACGGAGGACGCCGCGAGTCGCTTGCACTCCGGCACGACCGTACGGTTCGACACCCTTCTCGATTTTGACCGGCTCAGGCAAAGCCTCCCGACATCCCGCTCCGGTGTCGCCCACATTGATGTCCAGATCACTCCCCTGGGCGCACGCGACGGCCCGTCGCCAGCCGGATACCTGGTCCAGGTGCAGGAGACGACCGAACGGAAACGGGCGGAGGCCCAGATCAAATCGTCCCTGGAAGAGAAAGAGGCGCTGCTGAAGGAGATCCACCACCGGGTCAAGAACAACCTGCAGATCGTCTCGAGCCTCCTCAGCCTCCAGTCGGAGTACATCACGAACGAGAAGGCGCTGGAAGCCCTGAAGGAAAGCCAGAACCGGGTCCGGTCCATGGCCATGATCCACCGGCAGCTGTACAGTTCAGGTGACCTCGCCCGGATTGATTTCGAGCACTACGTCCGGGACCTTGCCGACCAGATCTTCCGGACCTACAGCCTGCAGTCCGGCTCCATCTCCCTCGAGCTCCAGATCGACCCGATCCCCCTCACGATCGACAAGGCGATCCCCTGCGGCATCATTGTGAACGAGCTTCTCTCCAACTGCCTGAAGCATGCCTTCACGGGGCGCGCCACAGGGAAGATCACGATCGCCCTGCACAGGACGCAGGAACGGTTGCTCGAACTGAAAGTGGGAGATGACGGGGTGGGAATACCCCAGGAGCTCAACGTGTCAGAGGCCCCGTCACTGGGGCTTCGCCTGGTGCGCACGCTGGCCGATCAGCTGAAAGGGACGTTGCGCATCGATCAGGCGGCGGGGACGGCGTTCACGATCACGTTCCCGATCGAGTGAGGCGTCACTCCGGCATCGAGAATTCCCGGTCCGACGGCCGGAGATCGTCGTGCAACCGCCGGAGCGCCCGGTAGGCATCCTGGCTGCCGCGGCTCGCGCCGGTCCTGTAGAGCCGAACCGCAGTCGAGATGTTCTCAGCCGCCCCTCTTCCGGTCTCGTAGCAGTAACCGAGCGCCACTTCTGCGAGCACCGACCCCTTCGAGGCCGCTCGCTCGAGCGTCGCGACGGCATCGCCAAGCTCCGTGCCTCCTTCTCGGACTTTCGCCACGCAAAGCCGGACTTCCGCTTCTCCACTGCCGCCCTGCGCTGCCTCGTGCCACAGGCTCACGGCCTTGCCAAGATCCCGCCCTACCCACCTGCCGCTGTAGTAGCAGAGCCCGAGCTCTATCATCGCCTGTGTGTTGCCGAGCGCGGAGGCATCTTGCAGGAATCCGAGCGCCTGTCCCGGCGTGATCACGGCTCCCCCCTGTGCCATCGGCGCGTCAAACCCGATCGCCACGAGGCCCGCCCACACGTAGAGGGCCACCGCATCGCGGCGTGACGCGCTCGTCTTGAGCTCCCCGAAGAAACCGTTGCGCCGGATGAGTTCCTGAAGGAGCAGCCCCGCGCGCGGCGAATCCATCCTGATCGCACGGACGTAATAGAATGCCGCCCGAATGTCGTCTCGTGGCACGTCAATCCCCTGTTCGTACGTGCGCCCCAGCAGTGCGAGTGCTTCGGGACTGCCCTCATCCGCCGCCTCCGTGATCGCCGCAAGGGTTGACGAATCGGGCTGGATCTTCGATTCCAGCATCCGCGACAGGCCGAGTGCCTGCCGCATCTCGGGACCGGCGCTTTCGAGTGCGCTCCGGAGGAGGTTTCCCCGCCCCTGCTGGCCTGTGCTGTCCCCCTCGAAATCAAGGGCCACCGGCGCGAACGTCTGGTGGAGGGGGATCGATCTGCCCGCCCTGGCGGCTGTCCGACCGGCGGAGGAGTCCGCGGGTGAGGACGATGCCTGGCCGCCGGGCGCCGCCTGTCGACGGATTTCTTCAACACGCGGCAGGAACCTCTTCGCCGGCTCATACCCCGCCTCCGCGGCTTTCCTCAGCAACGAGAGCGCCTTGTCATAGTCGGCCGGGACGACGAGGTCCTCGAGATAGAGAAAACTGAGGAAGTACTCCGCGTCCGGCATCCCTTTCTCGGCGCACGTCTGCACATGGCGGAACGACTCGAAGGGGTTCCACGCCACCCCCCATCCGTGGTACGTCAGGATTGCCATGTTGAACCTGGCGGGGTTGTAGTTCTGATCGGCTGATTTCTTCGTCCAGAAGGCGGCCTGCACCGTGTCCGCTTCCACCCCCACGCCGAGGAAATACCGGACTCCCACCTCATATTGCGCCACCATGTCGCCGGCGGCCGCCTGCCGCGAGAGCTGGAAGGTCTGCCAGATCTGATTCAGCGGGTCTGAAGGGTAGACTTTGGGGAGATCCTCCTTCGGCCTCGCGCTTTTGAAGACCGGGCTCCTGTCCTTCTGCTGGGCGGAGAGCGGCGCAGAGCACACGAGGAGGGCGCCCGTCAGGAGAACCGGGACGGCGGAGCGGATCGCTCCGACACCGCGCCGGATGTGCTGGGGCTCAGGCATCCATGTCGAATCTCTGATGGTCAAGCGTCGGCTCTTGGAACTAGAGCTCCCTGCCCGTGGGGCCCACCTCGACTCCTTCCTCAAGGAGGGTGGCAGAGAGCAAAGTAATGTCGGGACAAAAAAAGGCTCAGTCAAACTTGCGGCGTCGCTGCATCACAACAAAACTCCCCGGCGCTCCTACCCACGCGCCGGGGAGGGCACGACTCCTTTTCTCAAGGAAATCACTCGTAGCGCAGCGCTTCGATCGGGTCAAGCATCGATGCTTTCCACGCTGGATAGACCCCGAAGATGAGTCCGACGAGCGAACAGACAGCGATGCCAATGCCTACCCAATCCCACGGGATCACCGCGGGGCCCTCGGTCAGGGCAGCGACGATGTTGCCGCCGAATATCCCCAGTACGATCCCAAACAATCCGCCGATTTCACAGAGGATGATCGCTTCGATGATGAACTGGGTCAGGATCACCTTCCTCTGTGCCCCGACGGCCTTGCGGATCCCTATCTCGCGGGTCCGTTCCGTCACGGAAACGAGCATGATATTCATAATCCCGACGCCGGCAGCGAGGAGGGCAATGGAACTCACGACGAGAACCCCGAGCCGGAGGTAGAAGGTGAAATCATTGAACTGCTTGATCATCGAATCGTTCGAGAAGTAGGAGAAGTCATCTTCCGCTCCGGGGGCCACATGCCGGGCTGTGCGGAGTATCGAGCGCGTCTGTTCGATGGCATCATCCACGACGTCGCGGCTTTTCGCCTTGACCATGATGTGCATGCTTCTGTTGGCCCTGCCGATCGTCTCGAACATGGTGGTGATCGGAATAACGATGAAATTGTCGCTGTCACCCCCCAGGGACGTCCCCTTTTTCTCGAACACCCCGATCACGGTATACAACTGCCCGTCGACCCGCACGCGTTCCCCGAGGGGGCTGACCGATGGGGGAAAGAGCTTCTCAGCGACCGATTTGCCAAGCACCACAACGGATGTGGCCATTTCCAGGTCGCGCTCCGAGATCCCGCGCCCGACCTCCACGGTCCAGTCGTTCGTCGTCAGTCCGTCGACATTCTCCCCATAGAAAATGACATTGGGGTTCGTCTTGACGCCCTCCCAGAACACGACCCTTCCGCCGCGGTAGACTTCAATCCCGACGGCGTCAGCAAGCGTTGCTCGTTCGCGCACCAGGAGCGCCTGCTCATAGGTGATGTCTTTTCTGTTGTGTTGCCTGCGGTGGGCCTCGTGGTCGCCCCCGATCTCCCGTGACGTCTTCTGAACCTGGAAGGTGTTGGCGCCGAGCGCGGAGATCCCTTCTTCGACGCGCGTCCTGAGGACTGTCACGGCCGTCATGACCGAGATGATCGAGAAGACGCCGACGGCGATACCCAGCAATGTCAGCACGGAGCGGAGCTTGGCCATGCGGATCGCACTCAAGGCCATGATCACGCTCTCGCGGAAAAACGCCCATTCCAGCACCAGTTTACTCATGCCGGAGCGCCTCCACGGGATCCATCCTGGCGGCGCGGTACGCCGGGAGGAACCCCGAAATGAGACCGACCGTGAGCGAGATCAGGATGGCGATGAAGACCACCGAGAGGGGCATCGCTGTGGGAAGGAACTGATCGACAATGAGGCTGAGCGGAAAGGCAATCGCGAGCCCGATCAGGCCGCCGAGCAGGCAGAGAGCCGCCGCCTCAGTCAGGAACTGAATCAGGATCGTCCTCCGCTTGGCGCCTATCGCCTTCCGGATGCCGATCTCGCGGGTCCGTTCCGTCACCGAGACGAACATTATGTTCATGATCCCGATCCCTCCGACGAAGAGCGAGAGTCCGGTGATGAAGAGGCCTATCGAGGCAATGACCAGGCTGATCGGCCCGAAAACCTGCATCAGGATCTCCTGCTGATTGATGCCGAAGTCGTTGGGCTTACCCGGGGCGATATGCCGGATGTTCCGCATGATACCTTCCAGCTCGATAGCGGCATCCTCCATCTTCTGTTTATCCGCCACGCCGACCTGGATCATCACATCATGCCGGTCGCCGAAGCGTGTGTCGAACGCGTCTATCGGGATGTGGATGCGCAGGTCGGAGGTGAACTCGCCAAAGAGACCCCCCTGCTTCTCCATGGTTCCCACGACGGTGAACGGATGCCCGGCTACGCGGATCGTCTTGCCGACCGGATCCTCAGCAGGGAAAAGGTTTTCGACGATCGTCCCCCCGATCACACAGACCAGCCTTCCGCCGGCGGATTCCTCCGCTGTGAAGAACCGCCCGTCCTTGAGCAGTGTTCCGGAGGCATAGATATACTGGTCCGTGGTTCCGCTGATGATCGCGTTTTCCACCGACTTAGTTCCATACGCCACGCGACGGCCCGTGAAGACGACCGGGGCGACTGCATTAAGCAGAGTCGCCCTCCGCTGGATTCTGTCGACGTAGTACGCTTCCAGAGGCTTGCGGTTGCGGATCGTCTCCCAGTCCTCGTTCGACGCCCACTGGAAACGCTGTACGTACATCACATTCGGTCCAAAGGCCGCCGCGCTCTCTTCGAACGCCCGGTTGATCCCCTCGATCGCGGTCGCCATGACCGTCACCGACACGATGCCGATCACGATGCCGAGCATCGTCAGGACCGAACGCATCTTGTTGGCCCGGATCGCCTTGAAGGAAATTGCCAGTCCTTCCTTGAGTTCCAGAAGGAAATACATTAGACGCTCTTCATAGTCAATTTATGCCCACTTGGTGACAGCGAATAAGATCAGGCCGTGGCGGGAGCACCAGCCTTCTTTCGCTTGACCATCGGCGCGTCCGATTCCACCTTCCCGTCCCGCAACCGGATCACTCGGTGCGCGTGTTCGGCAATGTCAGCCTCATGCGTCACCAGAATGATGGTGTTCCCCTGGCGGTGGAGATCCTCGAACAGCGCCATGATCTCCTCACCCGTCTTGGAATCGAGGTTCCCTGTCGGCTCATCGGCAAGGATGATGGAGGGTTTCGTCACCAGCGCCCGCGCAACCGCAACGCGCTGACGCTGCCCCCCCGAAAGCTCATTCGGCTTGTGATGGACGCGATCCCCCAGCTGGACGTTCTCCAGCGTTTCCATGGCTCGCCGCTTTCTCTCACCCGAAGGGATGCCCCCGTAGATCAGGGGGAGCTCCACGTTATGGAGTGCATCCGAGCGCGGGAGGAGGTTGAACGTCTGAAACACGAACCCGATCTCCTTGTTGCGTATTTTCGCCAGCTCGTTGTCGTTCATGTCGCTGACGCTGAGGCCATTAAAAAGGTACGAGCCTTTGGTCGGGGTGTCGAGGCAGCCGATGATATTCATCAGTGTGGACTTCCCCGAACCCGACGGCCCCATGATGGCCACATACTCGTTCTTCGTGAGGGTGAGAGAGATGCCCTGCAGGGCCTGCACCTGTTCCGCCCCACCCATATCGTAGGTCTTCTCGATATTGGTGAGCTCAATGATGTTCATCTGACGTGCCTCCCTGAGCCGGCCCGGCAGGTGCCTTCTTCGGCTCCTCGATCCGGATCTTCGAGCCGTCTTCCAGCTCACGGTTGATCGCCTTGTAGCTCCCGGACACGACCTGCTGCCCTTCCGTGAGCCCTTCTGTGATCTCGACGTAGGAGTCGTCGGCGACGCCACGCTTCACCGTGGTCGCCTTCACGACGCCGTTCTCGGCCACGAAAACGATTTCCGGAGTCTTCACCTCGGTCCGCTTGTGGGCTGCCGTCCCGCTTGCCACGACAGCTCCCTGCTGCCGCTGATCCTGGGGAGGCGTCGCCTCCTGCTTTGGAGCCCGAGTCGTCACGCACTGGATTGGAATCGAGAGGACATCAGCCTTCGTATCGGTCTCGATATCCGCTGTCATGGACATTCCCGGCCGCAGCTGGACATCCTTGCTGACGATCCGGATCTTCACCTGGAAATTGGTGACTTCTTCCTGTGTCCCCGCTCCCCTGGAGGTGGCAATGTTGGCTATCTCATACCCGATCCCGAGCACCTTCCGAACGGAGAATGCATCCACCGCGATGCGCACCGTATCCCCGATCGAGACCATCACCACGTCGTTCTCGCTCACGTTCACCCGCGCCTCCATGCGCGAGAGGTCAGCGACTGTCATAACGTCGGTCCCCTGGAACTGGACAGTTCCGAGGACCCGCTCGCCAAGTTCGGAGTTGAGCTGACTGATTGTCCCGTCCATGGGGGCAAAGACGGTGGTCTTCCGGAGGTTCTCCGAGGCCTGGTCCAGCGAGGCCTGCGCCTGCGCGGCGGAGGCTTTTGCGGACTCGTACTGCGCGCGGGCTTGGTCGAACTCCGCCTCGGAGGCAAGCCCCTTGTTGAACAGCGCCTCCACCCGCTCGAACTCCGGCTTGGTCCGGCTGAGCGTTGCCTTTGCCTGGAGGACGTATGCGGACGCCTGGTCCTTCTGGGCGAGATAGACATCCGGCTTGATCTTCATCAGCAGGGCACCCCGCTTCACCCTGTCTCCCTCCCGAACGGGCAGTGCGACGATTTCGCCGCTCACTTCGGGTGAGATCTTCACCAGGACCTCAGGCTGGATCTTCCCTGTCGCAGTGACCAGTTGGGTGATGGTCCGGCGCGCCACCTTCTCCACCTGAACCAAATGCACCGTCTCCTTTTTGCTGCCGAGGAAGACGATCAGCCCCAGCGCAACGACCAGCACGCCGATGAGTGAGAAGATGATAATGCGTTTCTTGGATTTCTTTCCATTTGCTGCCATTCGAGCTGCTCCTTTCGATCTCGAGAAAACGTTCCCTACAGTTGACGCTCGCCCAACACGTACTCGACGTTGTACTTTGCGGTGTGGTATCCGTAGAAATTATTGACAAGGTTCGCCTGCGCCTGCACGAGCGAAGCATTCGCGGTGAGCAGGTCCAGGAGCGTTCCCGCGCCGAGGTTATAGCGCTCCTCGGCGATCGCCCTGTCCTGCGATGCGGAGGTGACCCCCTTCTGGCTCACCTCCAGGGATTTGCGGGCCGCATCCAGGTCGAGGATCGCTTTCTTCACATCGACACTGACTCCGATTCCGGCCTGGGCGAGCGCGATCTCGGCGTTCCGCTTGCTCACGTCTGCCGACTGGATGGAACTGTTCGTGCGGAAACCGTCAAAAAGCGACCAGCTGATTCCGACCCCCCACGAGAGGCTCTGGTTGTTGCTGATCTGACTCAACTGGTTCCCGTTGAGGCCGTACCCGGCGGAGGCCGATATGCGGGGGAAGTAGGAGCTCCGGGCGGAACCCAGCGCCGCCTGCGCCTGGTTGACTGATTCCATGGAGCTGAGATAATCCGGACGCGCCTTCAGCGCACGCTGCACCATGCTGTTGTAGTCGCTGTATTTCTCCACCGTCGCCTTCATCTCCAGCGTGTCGACACTGATCGAGATCGAGGGATCTGCAAACACGTAGTCCTTGTAGAGATCGACGCCGATCAGCGCAAGCAGGTCGGCTTTCGCCTTGTCGAAGGTGTTCTGGGCATTGATCACGCTCAGTTCATCGCTTGCGACCGTCGATTGCTGGCGGTACACATCCGCGATGGAGAGCGAACCGACCCGGTTGGATTCCACGATCCGCTCCAGCTGGCGATTGTCGCGTTTCAGGTTCTCCTCCGTGACTTTCACGAGCTGTTCATTGCGGAGGACGTTCATGTAGGCGGCAAAAACCCCGTACGCAATGGACTGGCGGGTGCGCTGGTACACGTATTCGGTCGACTGGACCCGCGAAGAGGCCGCGGCGTTGGAATTCTCCCGGCTGAGGCCGTCGAATATGGTCCACCCGGCATTGATCCCGGTGTTGAAGCTGGAGGAGGACCTGCTTGCAGAGCCGACAATCGGGATGCCGTTGATGATCTGTGTCGTGACACCCTTTGACTCCTGCTGGCTCCGGTTCCAGTTGCCGCTCGCGGAAAGAGTGGGGAGCCACGAACCTCGCGCGCTGAGAAGCGCGGCATCGGCCGCGTCGATGTTGTTCTGCGCCTGCACGACGCTCAGGTTCCGCTCGAGGGCGATCTTGGTCGCCTCTTCCAGCGTCATCGTGTTCGACTGAGCCAGGAGGGTCCCAGGAAGCAGAGCGAGGACCGCGGTGAGATGGAAACGGGAAAATCGCATGGAATACTCCGAAAATGTATGTGGAGGCATTTAGTTGAACGTAAGAATTGTCTGAAAGTTTCGTGTTTTCAGCCAAAAACCGCTATTCTTTGCTCAAAATCTCATCTTTGATCCTCAGGAGGTACTCGAGAGCCGCGTCATGCTCATTGGGGATCTTCCCATCGAGAATCGCCTCCTCGATCGCTTTTTTCAAGACCCCCACCGGGCGGCCGGGCTCCAGATTGCAGACAGCCATGATCTCCTCCCCCCTGACCGGCGGCTGCCAGTTGCGCAGACGGTCCTTCTCGATCACTTCCTGAACCTTCTTCAGCACCAGGTCGTAGTTCCTCAGGTACTTCGATACCAGTGCGGGGTTCTTCGATGTGATATCGGCACGGCACAGTATCATCAGGTCGTCGATATCCTCCCCCGCCTCAAACACGAGCCGGCGCACCGCCGAATCGGTCACAATCTCGTCCACCAGCACCTGCGGGCGGAGGTGGAGACGGATCAGCTTCTCCACATAGGGGAGGGGCTCCAGGGGAAACCGCATCCGTTGAAAGATCTTCTTCATCATCCGCGCGCCCAGCTCCTCATGGCCGTGAAATGTCCACCCGGCGCCGGGCAGGAACACCTTTGTGCGCGGCTTCGCGATGTCGTGGACAAGCGCGCTGAACCGCAGCCAGAGCTTCCGGGAGGCCAGGGCGACGTTGTCCACCACCATGCACGTGTGCAGGAACACATCTTTGTGGTGGTGGTCTCCCCGCTGGTCAACCCCGGACATCTGTTCAACCTCGGGGAAGACGACCTTCATCACCCCGGTCTCGAACAGGAGCTTCAGTCCCACGGAGGGCACCGCAGTGCCGAGGATTTTCAGGAACTCATCGGTGATCCGCTCCTGGGAAACGATCGCGAGGCGATCCTTCATCGATGCGATCGCCGCGAGCGCTTCCGGTTCGATCGCAAAAGAGAGCTGCGAGGCAAAGCGGATCGCCCGCATTGTGCGCAAGGGATCGTCATCAAACGTCCGCACCGGCTCCAGGGGGGTCCGGAGGATGCCCGCGCGGAGGTCGGCCACCCCCTGGAGCGGGTCGAGAAGCTCCCCGCGGCACCCCGCATTCAGGCAGACGGCCATCGCATTCACCGTGAAATCTCTTCGCCGGAGGTCTTCCTCCAGCGTCCCGGCGCTGACCCGCGGTTTCCGGGACTCCGGCGTGTAGCGCTCAGTGCGCGCACCGACGAATTCGACTTTCCCCTCCGGCAGGGCGAGCATCGCGGTCCCGAATTTCTCGAAGACGACGACATTCTCCGCCCCCAGTGCGCCGGCAACGGTCCGGGCAAAGGCGATGCCGTCCCCTTCCACCACGATGTCGATATCCCTCACATCCTTTCCCAGCAGCAGGTCGCGCACGTACCCCCCGACCACGAAGGCGCGGACTCCCGCCCTGTCGGCAATCGCGCCGATGCGCGAAAGGAGCGGATGTTTCAGTTCGATATGGGCCGTGCCGCCGGTCACGAGAGGGGCATCCCCTGCCGATGGATCTTCTCCATGATCACGCTGGCGACTTCCAGAGCGCGCTTGCCATCCTCCCCCGAGACGATTGGCCGCGTCCCGCCCCGCACCGACGAGAGGAAGAGCGACAGCTCGTGCTCCAGGGCGTTCACCGGTTTCACCTCCGGTTGCTCGTACACGATCTTGTGCTTGCGTGTTCCCATCTCAATCTCACCGAGCAGCATCGTCCCCCGCACATCGGGCTCATCCGCAGTGACGAGCCGGAACACCTCGGAGAGCCCCTCGGAGAAATCAATCGAGATGTAGGCGTTCCGCTGGAACAGCCGCATCTTCCTCATTTTGCGCTGGGAGATTCTGCTCGCCGTGACGTTCGCGACACAACCGTTTTCAAACTGCAACCGGGCGTTGGCGATGTCGATCGTGTCGGACACCACGGCCACACCGCTGGCGTCCACCTGATGGACGGGGGATTTTGCGAAACTCAAGATGAGATCGATGTCATGGATCATCAGATCCAGGACCACGGCGACATCGACGCCGCGCGGCTTGAACTGCGCCAGCCGGTGCGACTCGATGAACATCGGCCGGATATCGTACTTCTCCAGCGCCAGAACGGCGGGATTGAACCGCTCGATGTGTCCGACCTGCACCAGGAGCCCTTTCTCGCGTGCAAGGGTGCAGATGGCATCCGCCTCCTGAACTGTCTCGGTGATCGGCTTTTCGATGAACAGGTGTTTCCCCCGCCGGAGACCCTCCAGCGAGACGACGGCATGGTTGCTCGTTGCGACGGCGACGGTCACGGCATCAACCGCCTCCAGCAGCTCTTCCAGGCTCCCGAACGCGCGTGTCCCGTATTCCTGAGCGACACGGGCAGACTTCGCCTGGTCCACGTCAAAGACCCCGGTGAGCACCGCCCCCGGGATGCCGGCGAGCATTTTCGCGTGGAGGGAGCCCAGATGGCCGACACCGACCACGCCCACACATATAGGTTGCACGTCAGTTCCCTCCTTTTCTTCAGGGAATCAGCGGGGATCTGCTACGGAACCGCGAGGGGCATCGTTCATTGGACACGCCGACCCAATCGATGGTTGAAACGTCCCCGCCTGGCGTCCCGGGGCAATCCTGGGGAGCAGCCACCCGGAAAGTGCCTCAGCAGTGTCAAAAACGCAATCTCTGCTCGCCCCGGCCACCCGTACACGGTCATAGGAGTCACAGACGACCGCTGCCATCGGTAAGCCCGCGGCGCGGGAGGCTCTGATGTCGGAGAGCGAATCGCCCACCATGAGAGCTTCGCCCGGGGTGAGCTTGAAGGTCGCGAGGATCTTCATGATCCCCTCCGGGTGGGGCTTGTGGTTGACGACGTCATTGCCGGAAACGACCAGGTCGAAGAAGCCCTTGACACCGGTCATCTCAAGGGTTATTCCGGCGGTCCGTCGCCCTTTCCCGGTGAAGATTGCGAGGATGGCCCCCCGCTCTTTGAGCGACCGGAGCAGATCCTCGACGCCGGGATGCAGGCGAGCCATCCTCTGGTGGTGCTCCCGGTAGAAATCGCAGAGTTCGTCCATGAGCCGGTCAACCGGCTCGTTTCCGAAGGCGCGCGCAATGGCCCCCTCCTCCGGCGGACCGAAAAAGCTCACCACCTCTGCGGGCGTGAACTCCTTTCCGAGGTACTTCCGGGCGAGGTGATTGAAGCTGGCGAAAATCAATTCGTTTGTCTGGGTGAGCGTCCCGTCCATGTCGAAGATAACACAGGAGACACGCTCTGGTGCGTCAGCCATTTGCCTCGCTCTGGGAGTGATGGTGAGATCAACGGCGGATAATATACGGACAATGCCCCCTTTTTCCAACGCGCGGATCTCCCTCCCTTGCAATTCCTGCAGTATCTTGATACCATTCTTTCATGACGGAACAGGCGCAACCGACGAAGAGCATCACGCTCCGAAAGAACGAGGAGCACCGGATCCTCAGGGGGCATCCCTGGGTCTTCAGCAACGAAATCCGGGAGATTCAGGGTTCCCCGGCAAAGGGGGAAATTGTCGAGGTTCACGACGCGCGGGGACGGCTTCTCGGCATCGGCATGTTCAACCCTCATTCGCTGATCAGCGTCCGGATGCTGTCCAAGAACCCGGAGACGATCGACGCGCCGTTTTTCCTCCGGCGCATCCGCCAGGCCGCGGAGTGGCGAGCGAAAATCACCCCCGCTGCGCAGGCGTGCCGGATCGTCCACGGCGAGAGCGATTTCCTTCCGGGGTTGATTGTCGACCGCTACAACGACTTGCTCTCCCTTCAGGCGCTTTCGTTCGGCATGGACGCGCGCCTCGGGCTCATCTGCGAGGCACTCCAGGAGATCTTTCATCCCGCCGCGATCGTCGAGAGGGACGATTCCCCCCTGCGTTTGCTCGAGGGACTCGAGGAGCGCGAAGGGTTCCTCTACGGCGCCACGGCGACTACCACGATCGAGGAGCACGGGCTGCGCTACCAGGTCGATCTCCTGAAGGGACAGAAGACCGGTTTCTTTCTGGATCAGCGGAAGAACCGAAAGATTGCCTGCGCTGTGTCGTCCGGCGCGGAGGTGCTCGACTGTTTCTCGAACGACGGCGGGTTTGCGCTGAACGCGGCCAGGGGCGGGGCCCGCACCGTGCTCGGCGTCGAGATTTCCGCAGATGCCGTCTCCAGGGCGATGGCGAATGCCGAGCTCAACGCCCTCTCCAACTGTCTCTTTGAGCAGTCGGATGTCTTCCCGCGGCTCCGGTCACTCCACCAGGAAGGGAGGTCCTTTGACGTCGTCATCCTCGACCCCCCCTCATTCACCAGGAGCAGAAAGAACGTCACGACCGCGCGCCAGGGATACCGCGAGCTGCACCGGGCCGCAGTGAGGGTGCTGCGCCCAGGCGGCTTCCTGCTCTCGGCGTCGTGTTCGCACCACATCACGGGTGAAGCCTTTCTCGAGACCATCGAGCGTGCACTCCACGCCGAGGGGCGAAGGGGGCAGCTCCTCGACTGGCGGGGGGCCGCGCCGGACCATCCGACCCTGCCGGAAGTGCCGGAGACGCAGTACCTCAAGTTCGGCGTGTTCCACGTGGCGTGATTGCTATTCCCCGGCAAAGAAACTATCTTGCACGGGATGCTGTTCTTGTAGAGTACGACGATTGAGTTTCACATTGTGGTGACGACGATGCGCACGCGACTTCTGATTTCCCTTGCGGCGGGACTCTCTCTTCTCCTCCCGGGCCGACTCCACTCGCAGAACCTGCCGTTCCGGCTCCTGCCGGATCCCCTTCAAACCCCTGTCCTCCAGCAGAGACCCGACTCCCTCCAGAAGGCTCTCCCCCTCCAGAGCGGGGAGCAGTCGTACAGGAACCTCTGGGGGGTTGACATACTGCTTTCGAACGGGGGTTTCGGGATGGGGGCATTCTACCGCCGCCAGTTCACCGAGGATCTCTTCGGATTCGCCACGTTCTCCGTGTCGGAAGCCAAAGACGAGCGGGAGGTGGATTACATCGATCCGTACAGCGGTCAGTCGTACACCCCGGGGAAACTCAACCGGTTCATGGTCCTGCCGCTCCTGGCGGGGGTGGAATACAGGCTCTTCCGCGAAGATATCGTCGACAATTTCCGGCCGTACATCAATGCCGGCCTCGGACCGACGATGATCTACACGATGCCCTTCGTGCGGTTTCACCCGAACGGGGACGGGACTTCCACGCTGGAGAACGTGGAGTTCTTCTCCAGCATCGGCAGCGGGCATCCCACATACACGGTTGGTTCGTTCGTCGGAGCGGGAGCGCGCTTCGGCACCGACGCTTCCAGCGTCTTCGGATTGAACGTCCGCTACTATTTCATCTACCACCTGGGCAGCGGGCTCCC